>JGI12048J13642_10227402_pt1 | contig 56956 bp, 50 predicted proteins | sample ElkSlonscriptome_16_FD_13642 | JGI IMG/M metagenome (IMG submission 13642)
TGCACCCGCAACACCAGCTGCGCCACCGAGAACGGCTTGGCGACATAGTCGTCGGCGCCGAGCCTGAGGCCGCGGATGATGTCCGCATCGTCACCGCGGGCCGTGAGCATGATGATGGGCTGATCCGGGTCCTGCGCGCGCACCCGCTCGCAGACCTCGTAACCGTCGATGCCGGGCAGCATCAGATCGAGCAAGATCAGATCGAAACAGCCGGTCAGGGCCTTGTGCAGAGCGTCGCGACCGTCCGCGGCCGAGACCAGGTCAAAACCATGGTAGAGCAACAGGTCGACGAGTCCGATGCGGATCGGCTCTTCATCCTCGACGACCAGCAGTTTGTGTTTGGTTGCCATTTCCTCGCTTTCCGATGCCCCACGGCAGCGTCAATGTTTCGGTCGCTATCGCTATCGCTATCGCTATCGTTATCGCTATCAATGTCGTAATCGTCATCGAGTATCCGCAACACAACGACAAACATTCCGCCTCCGCCTGGTCAGGTTAACGGAAATAAAGATAGCAGCACCGGTTCAAAAGCCGAGTAAAATTTAGGTAAATTCAGGTCGCGGGCTTTGCGGTAGCATGCCTGGTTGTCGCCGTTGGGGCTTCCTAGACTGAGGGCACAGTCAAGCAACAACGGAGACTCGACCATGGCCTTGATCACCCGCCTATCCCGATTGATACGGGCCGACCTCAACGCGGTATTGGACCGGCTGGAGGAGCCCGACATCCTGCTTGCGCAGGCGCTGCGCGATATGCAACAGGCGCTCGCCGACAACGAGCGTGCGCTGGCGGCCTTGGAACGCGACCGGCAGCGCTTAGCGCAACGCCGGCAGCGGCTGTCGCGGCGCAAGGCCGCCGCCGCCACGGAGCTCGACATCTGTCTCGACGCCGACCAGGACGACCTGGCGCGCAGCCTACTGCGTCGCGGGCTCGAACAGGAGCGACTGGACGCGCTGCTGTGCCAACGCGAACGCGACCTCGACAGCCGCATTGATGCCCTGAACGAGACCTTGAGTCAACGCCGCCGCCGACTGGAAACACTCCGCGCCCGAGCGAGGCTGTTCGACGACTCCGCGGAGCCGGACGACCAGCCCACCGGCAGCTTCGCCGGCGATACGCTGGCGCCGATCCGAGACGCCGAGGTCGAGATCGCGCTGCTGGCCGCTAAGCGCCGGAGGTCGTCATGAACAGAGGTGCGCGTGCGCCGGGCTTTATCGAAGGGGTCCTGGTTGCCGCGGTGCTGAGCGTCGTTGGCGGCACGCTCCACCTCTTGCTGTGGTCGCTGATCTCGCCGCGGATCGGCGAGGGTCTCGTCGCCTCGGACGCGCGCCTGCTGGCCATCCTTGCCACCAGCCTCTGTTATCTGCTCTACCTGTTGTGGCGGAGTCGGGCATCGGCTGGGCGCATCAGCATGGCCCTGCTTTGGGCCGGCATCAGCTTGCCCGTGCTGCTGTTGGTTCCGCGGTGGACGCTGGCCGTGCAGCTTACGCTGCTGTGGCTGACCCGATCACTGTTCCTGCAACGGGGCTTCAGTGCCGCGTTGGGTGATCTGGCGCTGATGCTTGTCGGTATCGGCGCCGGGGCCTGGGCCATCGGCGCCAGCGGTAGTCTGGCCGCGGCGATCTGGACCTTCTTGCTGGTGCAGGCACCGTTCGGCGCGGTCGGCGGCTATCTCTCCTCAATCCTCACCCCAGGCAACGCCGACCTCGCCGATGCCGAACTCGTTGACGTCGACCTCGGCGGCGGCGACCGCTTCGAGCGCGCCGAGCAAAGCGCGGCAGCGAGCCTGCGCCGGCTCGCGGGCGCCGCGGGCAGGCGCTGAAACCTCGTATCTTTGCCCGGCCTCAACCCAAGCAAACCCATTTCAGATCGGAGACATCGCTATGAACGCCCACCAACGCAAAACTACACTGATCGGCGCGGCGCTGTTCGTCGCCACCGCCGGCGTGCTGGCCTACTTGCAGACGCTCAATGGCCCGGCGAGCGCCGCTCCTGCGTCCGCGCATCCGCCAAGCATCACCCCAAGCCAGCCAGCAGTTGACGAGCGGCCAGTGGTCGAGGCCGTGTTCGTGCTCGACACCACCGGCAGCATGGGCGGGCTAATCCAGGCCGCGAAGGACAAAATTTGGTCTATCGCCTCGACCATGGCCGCCGCCGAACCGGCACCGCAAATCCGCATGGGGCTGGTTGCCTACCGCGACCGTGGCGACGCCTATGTGACGCAAATGGTGGACCTGACGCCGGACCTCGACGCGCTGCATGCCGCCTTGTTCCAGCTCCAGGCCCAGGGCGGCGGTGACGGTCCGGAAAGCGTCAACCAAGCGCTCTATGAGGCGATCCATAGGATCTCCTGGGGGCAGGAGCAGAACGCCTATCGTGTGGTCTTTTTGGTCGGTGACGCGCCGCCACACATGGACTATCAGGACGATGTCCAATTTCCACAAAGCCTGGCGCAGGCCAAGCAGCGCGGCATTCGTGTCAACGCCATCCAGTGCGGCAACGGGTCGGAGACGCTGCGGCTGTGGCAACAGATAGCGCAACTCGGTAACGGCGCCTATCTGCAAGTGGCGCAGGACGGCGCCGCGGTGGCCATCGCCACCCCATATGATGACAAGCTGGCGCGGCTGTCCGGGGAGCTCGACGACACCCGCCTGTACTATGGCAGCAAGAGCGAACGGTCCGAACGCGCCAAGCATTTGGCCGAGTCGGAGGCGGTGCGCGAGGCGGCACCGGCGCCGGTGCTGGCACGCCGGGCCGCCTTCGCCGCATCCGCCAGCGGCAAGGCCGCGTTGCTCGGCGACAAGGAACTCGTCGACGAGGTCAGCAGCGGCGCCGTCTCGCTCGACGCCATCGCCCCCGAGGCGTTGCCGGAGCCGATGCAGCGCCTGAGCCGAGACGAACAGCGCGAGCTGATTACCCAGCAAGCCGAACGCCGCGCCGACCTGCAACAGCAGATCGAAGAGGCCGCCGCCGAACGCTCGGCCTACCTGAAGGCTCGGGTTGCCGAGGATGGCGGCGCGGACGCATCGCTGGATCGTCAGCTCTTCGATACTCTGCGGGCGCAGGCACAGGATAGCGGGCTGAGTTACGACGCAGACGGGCCGGCCTACTGAGATCATGCGTCAGGGCCGAGGGCCGAGGGCCAAAGGGCTGCGATCGGTCCGTGCAGCGGCCCTTGGCGCTTGGCCCGCGCAGGTCAAGCAATACGGCACCGCGCTTCCGTCGGTCTGAAACAGACGTCAGATTGCTCCAACCCCTTTGATCCTCGTCGCGTGAGCCGCTCTATTTCGCTCCGCAACCTCAAGAGGGACCGATCATGTTATCGCAACCGATGGCGGCCTTGATCATCCTTCCGGCCACCTGACCTAATCGCCGCGGCGCGACGCCCACGGCGAAGCCCGCATGACCTGCTAGCATGGTTGTCGAAGGGACTGTCTCGTGAAGCTGGAGCTTCCGGGCTGGGGTTACGAAGCTGGAGCTTCGTAATCAGAGTCGTAATCAGAGAAAAAGAGCAACTGAATCCAGAGGATTGGCCGAAACGATGATCAGGGCCGTGCTGCACGAGCATCCGAAGCAAGCGCTATGCTTATTGGCCCGCTCTGACAACGAGATCTTCGGCTGGAGCTTGCGCAATCTGACATAATTCGCCGACAACCTGAGGGCCGGCGCCGCGCATTAGGACATCATTATGACGGGAGCACTGCTCAAATCCGGTAGCCTGACCGCCTTCCACCCGGTGGGCGCCGTAGGCAACCCGGTCTATCTGGCCGCGTCTCAGTTGCGCGCGGCCATCGCCCGCCGGCTTGGCGCCGAGGTGGCGGACACCTTCGCCATCCCGCAGCGTAACCAAGAGGGCGATGCGGTGGATTGGTATGCACCGCGGCCTGGCCCAGTGGTGCCCTGGAGCGCCGCGAGCGACAGCGAGCGGGCCGACGCGCAGCAGCGCCTGCTTGAGGTGCGCACGCAGATCGAGGACCTCGGCCGGCAAATGGAGGCCGAGGCATCCCCCGAGCGACAGGTATTCGGGCGTCTGCTGGCGCAGGTCATGAGCTTTCCGGATGACGACGATGTGCATCTGGTCGACGGTCAGCCGGTACTGACCTTCTGGGGCTTCGTCAAGGATCGGGCCGCGATCGGCTCGGACCCGTTGCGCAGCCTGGACATGCATCTTGCCGAGACCCAAATCACGCCCGCGCGCCGCTCGCTGCCCTGGTGGGCCTGGGCGCTGCTTGGGCTGCTGCTATTGCTGGCATTATTGCTGGCGATTTCCACGCTGCGCGGCTGCGAGGCGCCAAGGCCCGTGGCGGACGCCACCAGGCCAGCTAGCGGCGAGGAAGCCCGGCAACTGACCGGCATTGAGTCCGCTTCAGATGCCTTGATCGAGCCGCCCGCCGAGCCAATGGCCGAGCCAATGGCCGAGCCAATGGCCGAGCCGATCGCTGAATCGGGAATCGAACCAACGACACCGGTGCAGGAGAGAGCAGCCGTTGCGAAGGCCAATCAACTGCGCATCGACCGAGACAGCCTGATCGACCGCGGCGGGCGCGGAGTCGTCGATGTCGACCAAGCCGACGCCGATGCGGCCGACCCGACGCTGCTCGACGGCATCGACGCGGAACCAGTTGTCGATGGGATTGCCGATGGCGACGCGGACGGGGTTGTTGTTGGCGGCGTGGACCCGGCTGTCGATGGCGTTGGCGATGACGCCGCCCTCGCTGTTGGTGCGGACGCGACGCTTGGGGACAATGCCGTCGCCGCCGAGGACGAAGACACCGAGGCGAGCCTAGCGCTGGATGAAGAGGGCCTCGCCGATGAGCCGGCCGACGCCGGAGCCGCTGCCGCGACCGACGACATCAGGGCGGATACGCCGGACGCCGCCATTGAAACCGAACTCGCTGATGCCGCAACAGTGGCCGAAGAAGCCGGGACGGATACGACCGATCAGACGACCCTCGACGCCGAGACCGGGCTCGAAGGCGCGGCTACCCCGGAGCAGGCGGCAGCCGATGATCAAGCAGCGGCGAGCGGCGGCGACGCGAGGGCCGATGGCAGGGGTGTGGAGACCGCTGCCCCAAGCGCAGAGGCCCCGAACGCGGCGGAGTCGGCACAGGCCGGCGACTCGGCGGCAACCGCATTTGACCTCGATCCAGCCAGGTCGGCAGCCGCGTCGGCGCGAGCCGCGGCCGAAGAAGGCAGCAGCGACGGCACCAGTAGCAGCGCCAGCGCAGGCACAGGCACCAGGACAGTCCGCATCCCACCCAAACGCCTACTCAGCAGCAGTTGGCGCACCTCGACGACGCTGCTCGACCCCAAGGATGGCAGCCCCATCCATCTCGATTACCGGTTGAAGGATGGCGCCGGCAAGCTCAGGCTCACGCGTAAGGACGGCAGCGTTTGCGAAAGTGGCGCGTCCGCGCGGGTTCAGGACGACCGGCTGCTGGTCGACAGCGCGACCGAGATCCTCTGCGCCGACGGCACCAGCTTCGGGCGGCCGCGGATCGACTGCACCCCGCAGGCCGATGGAAGGGCGCGCTGTGTCGGTCGCTACGCGGATGGCTCGACCTTCCCTCTCGACATGCAGCAACAGCCCTAGGTCAGAGTTCAGAAACAACATGAACAGCGGAACCGATGCCATGCTGGCTAAATCGATCGACTTCGAACAGAAGATCACGCTGATCGCCGACAGTGGCATTCAGTTTATGGATTTCGGCCTGCACCTGGCCCTGCGCAAGGAGCCGACCGGCGAGTTCATCCGCCAAGATAGCAACCAGTCCCTCGGGCGTCTGGTCTACGACGAGCGCAACGATCAGCACCATTGGCCAGATCGGCCCGGCGTTCCGCTCAAGTCCCAACTCAGCGTGCCGGTGGACGAGTCGGCGCAACTGTTGGACGGGCTCTGGCTGCCGATGCCGCTGCTGCGGGTCAATCCGCCGCGACGCTTCGCTTCTGGCCCCGAGACCTGGGCGCGGGCGCGGCTGGTGGAGCTGGCCGAGGGCGAGGCCGCGGACAGCGGCCACAGCCACCGGCTCACGATGGCCATTGACACCAGCGTCTTCGCCGATGCCGACGACATCAAGTATCTGGCCCCAACGCAGGCCGACCTGGCCTCTGGCGTCTCCTATGCCTTTGCCCATCGCGCCAATGAGATCGGCTGGTTTCCGGAGCTACCTTGGGTCGCGGGCTGGATCGAGGAGGCCTTCAGCGAGCGCGCCGGTCCCGTGCTGCGCCTGCCGCCGGAAGACTTGGAGGCCGAACGCGAGCGGTTGGCCCATCACGCCCATTATCTGAACCTGCTCGCCATCATCGGTGCGCATGCCCGCATCCCCGAGATCAAGTTGCTGGGCAACAGCGCCGACGAGGTGCATCAGGCCGTACCTGTTGATATGGTGCTGGACGTTGGCAACTCGCGCACCTGCGGCATCCTCATCGAGCAGCACGCCAAGGAGGGCGACGCCCTGGGTCGGCGCTACGAGCTGGCCCTGCGCGATCTGACCCAACCTCATCGGGTCTACAGCGAGCCCTTTGAGAGCCGTGTCGAGCTGGCCCAGGCCGGCTTCGGCAAGGAGCATTGGGCACACAAGAGCGGACGCGCCGGGGCCTTCCTCTGGCCGACCATTGCCCGCATCGGCCCGGAGGCCGCGCGCCTGGCCGGTCGTCGCCGCGGTACCGAGGGCGCCACCGGCATCTCCAGCCCCAAGCGTTATTTGTGGGACGAGGAAGGCTTCGAGACCGGCTGGCGCTTTAACAGCGCCTATGTGCGCACCGAGATCGAGCCCATGGCCACGGCCGCACCGCTGTGCAATCTCATCAACGAGACCGGGACCGCGCTGTTTGAGCTGCCCGAGGCCGAGCGTATGCCGGTGTTCATGCCGCACTATACGCGCAGCTCGATGATGATGTTCATGCTCAGCGAGGTGCTGACCCAGACCCTGTGCCAGATCAATAGCCCGGCACAGCGCCTGCGCATGCCCAACGCCGACCTGCCGCGTCATCTGCGCACGCTGATCCTGACCATTCCACCCTCTATGCCCAAGCAGGAGCGCGAAATCTTTGCCCAGCGGATGCAGCAGGCCCTGGGCCTGGTCTGGAAGGGGCTCGGCTGGCATCCCGAGGATGATCCGGTGGACGGACCCGGTGCCGAGCTGGCCTGGCCGCCCTTCCCCCGTGTCGAGGTGCGCTGGGACGAGGCCACCTGCTGCCAGGCCGTGTATCTGTTCAGCGAGATCCAGAACACCTTCGCTGGCCGGCCAGAGGAGCTGTTTAGACATGCCCGCGGTTCACGTCGCCGCGACGACGGCGAACGCCTGGCCATCGCCACCGTCGACATCGGCGGCGGCACCACCGATCTGGTCATCAACGACTATCGGCTGGAAGGCGGACAAGGCGGCGGCAATCGCACTATCCTGCCGCGGCAACGCTTTCGCGACGGTTTCAAGGTGGCCGGCGACGACATCCTGCTGGAGATCATCAATCAGAGCATCCTGCCCGCGCTGAAGCAGGCCATGGCCGAGGTCGGCGTTGTCGACCCGGATGCGCTGCTGTCGCGCCTGCTCGGCAGCGACCCGCTGGACGTGCGCGAGGGTGTGCAGCGCCAGCAGCTCGCGTTGCAGGTCTTCTACCCGGCCGGGTTGTCGGTACAGCGTGCCTACGAGTGCTACGACCCACTGCTCGGCAGCGAGACGCGCATGGCCAGGCTCGGCGAACTGGTGGCCGAGAGCAGTGCCGAGGGCCCCACGGTATCGGTCCTAAGCTGGGTCGCCAAGGGCGTACGCGATGCCACCGATGGCGCCGTTGGCGCCTTCAGCCTGCTGGACGTGACGGTCCCCATTGATCTGGCGCGCATCCACCGGCTCTTCCTCGGTGACAAGCTTGAGCTGGTGCGCGCGGTCAAGTCCTTATGCGAGATCGTCCATCTCTACGATTGCGACCTGCTGCTGCTGACCGGTCGCCCGTCTCGGCTGCCCGGCGTGCGCAACCTATTCCGCGCCCTGTTGCCGCTGCCCCCGGATCGCATCCTGCCGATGCACGACTATCGCACCGGCGCCTGGTATCCGTTCAACCGTCGCGGTCGTATCCAGGACCCCAAGACCACGGCCGCGGTCGGCGCCATGCTATGCGTGCTCGGTCAGGGCCGACTGCCCAACTTTTTCTTCCGCGCCAATGCCTTTCGCAGCTACAGCACGGTGCGCTACCTAGGCCCGCTGGACCGCAACCTGACGATCAAGGCCGGGGATCTGTTCTATAGCGGCGTCGACCTAGACGACCCAGACTATCAACTCCCCGACACGCCCATTGAGATGCGCGGCGTCATGCACATCGGCTACCGTCAGCTTGCCGCGGAGCGCTGGGTAGCGGCACCGCTATACGTGCTCGACTTCGCCGATGACAAGGCACGCGATGTCGTCTACAACCAGGGTGGCCTGCTGCGGGTGCGCTTAGAACGCATGCGCGGCGCCAAGGCCGAGCGCTTTCGCGTCGCCGCGATCGAGGTCGAAGGTGGCCGCTCCGTGCCGCGCACCAGCGTCGCGCTGAAGCTCAACACCCTGGCCAGCATCGGCTTTGATCAAGATAGCTACTGGCTCGACAGCGGTAGCCTGTTGCGCTGACCCTGCGCCCCAGGGGCTAAGAATCGCGGCAGCTGGCCCTCTTTCCAATAGGTCTTGGGGCCAAAAAGGCCCGCGCGGACGAGCCTGCGGGAGTGGTCTGCTCGGGCAGCCGCTGTTGGGCAGCATGAGGCGCATGCGATCGGCTTTTTCGCTACCATAGGTGCCATCGGCTCAACTAAAACTCCACCAGCGCAGAGAGGCTGGCAAGATGGAAACACAACATAAATCGCTGTCGATGACATTGCTGATGACCCCAGATATGGCCAACTTTTCGGGGCATGTCCATGGTGGCGCCACGCTGCGGCTGTTGGATCAGGCGGCCTACGCCTGTGCTTCGCGCTATTCGAACCACTATGTCGTGACCTTGTCGGTGGATCAGGTCTTTTTTCGTGAACCGATCTATGTCGGCGAGTTGGTGAGCCTTTTAGCATCGGTGAACTATACCGGCTCCACGTCCATGGAAGTGGGCATTCGCGTCCGCGCCGAAGACATCATCCATAAGACGGCCCGCCATGCGATGACCTGTTATTTCACGATGGTCGCGGTCGACGAACAGGGGCGATCGGTTCCGGTCCCGCCTTTGCGGGTCGATACTCCGCTTGAGCGTCGGCGCAACGAGGGCGCGCGACTGCGCCGTGAATTCCGGCGCGAGATCGAAGCACGCAACCGGGCGATACGCGAGGCGTCGGTCATGCCGAACGCGGAGGGTCCACGCAAGATAGAAGGGGAGAACGGCGCCGATTCCAAGGCTTGAGGGCCGGTGGTACAGCGCCGTCGCCCTGAGGCAAAGCCAAGGCTCGCTGTTCAGCCGGCTGGTTTGCGGAAGTGCATGATGCCCCAGCTGAGATAGCCGTTGCGTCCGGCCTCGACCCAGTGTCCGAGCCCCGCGCTCATGCGCTCGATATAGCTCTCTGAGACCTTGCCTGTCAGGCTGTCGCGGGAGTGCTCCAGCTCTTGGCGCACCCGCTCATAGTGGAGCGGAAGATATTCGGTCAGCGGGATCACCTCCACCTCCTCAAGATGGTGCTGGGCGGCCGCGCGGCGATAGAAGGCAAACGAAGCGAGCGTGCTCAGATGGATACGGTCGAGGACGGGCTGCAGCACGCCGCTGGGGCAATCGTCCGCCTGCATTGGGTCCGTGAAGACGAAGCGTCCGCCCGGACGCAGCACTCGTGCGACCTCGCCAACCACCCGACCTCGGTCCCCGCTGTGGAGGATTGCATCCTGAGACCAAACGAGATCAAAGTGCTCATCAGCCGCTGGGATGCTTTCGAAGCTGCCGTCGACCACGCTGATCAGATGGTCGAGATCCTGCTCCTGGTTCATCGCGCGGTTGCGTTCGTTTTCTTTTTCGCTGAGGTTCAAGCAAGTGACCTGGCAGCCAAAGCGATTCGCCAAATAGCGCGCCGCCCCGCCGAATCCGGAGCCGATATCGAGGACGCGGGTCTCTTGGTCGAGCGGGCCGGCCACGACCGCCATGCGCTCGACGGTCCGTCGGCTTGCGGCGGCGATGTCGTCATCGCTGTCTTGGTATAGGCCGATGTGGATGTCTTCACCACCCCATACGTGGAAGTAAAAGTTGTCGGCGTCGTCACTGTTGTAGTAAGTGCGGGCGGTCTCGACCGAATCAGAGTAGTTGACGCTCACTCGCTCTTCTCCTCCGGAATGTAGCGTTTCTCGGCAACGTGGATGAAGAAATCGGGCTGTTCTTCCCGGTAGGTCTCCTGAAAATCACCGTAGGTCGTGACCTTCTGAAATCCGACCTCAAGCAGCAGACGACGCAGATAGCCCTTGCGCAATGGGAACATGTTGAGATGGAAGACCTGCTCGCCGGGGAATTCGTAGCGGAAGCGTGCGAGCGAATCGTCCACATGCTCAGGCGTGGCGCGGACGTTGTCGCCGCAGTAGTAGTAATTGTGGGTTGGCTTCACCTTATGGTCGAGCAGGGCGTCATAGTTGCGTTGGTCGATGATCAGGATGCCGTCGTGACGAAGGGTGGCGTAGAATTCCGCTAGGGCCTTACGGCGATCGTTTTCGTTGTGCAGATGCGTAAAGGAGTTGCCGAGACAGATGGCCGCATCGTAGTAGTCGTGAACATCCTGGTTGAGCCAACGCCAGTCCGCCTGGACGGTGCGCAGCAGCTTTCCATGATTGCGGGCATTGGCAAAGGCCTTAGCGAGCATGTTCGGATTGCCGTCCGCGCTGGTCACCTCGAAGCCCTCTCTGAGCAGGCGTACAGAGTGAAATCCAGTGCCGGTCGCGACGTCAAGCACCTTTTTCGCGCCGTGCTCGCGCAGCACCCGCATGAAAAAATCCCCCTCGCTCTCCGAGCGTCCATGCCAGTCGATGAGTTGGTCCCACTTGTCGACGAAGGCCTCAATATATTCGGCCTGGTAGTGGTCCGTATCCCTGATCGCGAGGGGGTCCTTCCCATAGTCTTGACGGGCATGAGCGGGATTTGACATGGTTTAGCTCCTGGACCTGCTTGGGTCGCTAATGGCGACACAAAGCCACTTGCGGCTTAGCGCCGTTAAAGACATACCGCCACCTTGGGCAGTACAGTTGACGTAGAAATTTGCCGAAGCTTGCCGTGATAGGCGGTAGTCGCGCGCGGGTCTGCACCAACGCTCTATTGATGTGGCGGCAAAACGCCGCCCTGATGCGGCCGGACGATGGAGTTCAGCATTGTCGACCTAGGGGCCAGTCAAATGATACAGACATGACGGGGAGAATCAAGCAGTATCCGCCCTATTGAGTCTTGGAGTTTTTGCCCAGTCTCATCCCCGCCAGTTACATCCCAGTCGAAGCGATTTGCAAGCGACAGAACACAGCATAGGGCGCGATCCTGTGTGCCAATTGGCATCATTGCGCGTCCTGACTGCAAATCGCCCTTACTAGAGGCTCCGCCCGAGGGCTAATGTTTCGCACAGGGAAAAGCGGTTTGCAACGCATGCAGCACAACCAATGCGGCTGGGTCCGGGAGTTCGCCCTTGTGATTAGCGCCGTAGTGGATGAAGGCATCGGCCAATTGGCTGGCGCTGATGTCCTTCGGTGTGCAGATGCGCGTGGGGGCTTGGTTCCCCGTCGGCTCGCTCATCTGGTCGGGCGTTGCGATGCTGGTTTGGCCGCTCATCCGCAATAATCGGACGGCCTCCTCGACACCGCTGACGAAACCAGCGCAGTAACGTCGACGTTCCCTGCCCAGTCTGGATAGGCGGCTTGAGGCGCATGCCAGCAACATGTCGCCAGCGTTCTGCTGTTGTGGGAATTCCGGTTGCGTTTGTTCGTCAGATGGGGTTTGCCCTGCTGCCAAGAGCGGAGCGAGGAGTAATGCGATCAGCTTCAAATGGCGGTGGGTCATGGTGCGCTCGGCTTCGCGGAGATGGGTCGTGCCGCGTCAGGGCTCGTCGCGGACCTCTGCCAGCACCAAGCCGGTCGCTTTGTCGAGGCGGCTCGTAAACGAGACGCAGTGCGCGCTGCCGTCGACCAGATAGAGATTGCAGCCCTCGGTCTCGCGGAACGCATCGATACCGACACCAATCTCGTCGTCGAGGCAATAGGTGAAGTGTACCCCCGGGAAGGCCTCGCGCAGCGCGGCGATGGACGCCGGGCTGGCGCCCGCTTGGGTAACGATGGTGGTGACTTGCTCGATCAGCGCGTCGGTGATGCCTCGCCTGCTCATGATCAGGCTTCTTCGGTGCCGCGTTCAAAACGCACGCGCTGGTCATTGTCTTGCCCCATGATCTTGGCAAGCCAGGGCGGTGCCTTGTCGGCTAGCACGGCACTCAAGGCGGCGATGTGCTCGCGGGCATTGCCGCCGTCGGGAAACTTGATGGGATGGATGTCGAGCTTGACCACCTTAGCCGCCGCGGGGCCACCGATGGAGGCGACGTAGAGCACCTGGCAGTCTTTGATCAAACCGGCACGGTAGGCGTTCTTGTCGTCCTGGAACTCGCCTGAGCTATTGTCAATGCTGCGTACGTCGATGAGCCGAAAGCCGTTGGCGGCCACCTGATAGACCAGGAAGCGCCGGCAGGAGCCGAAGTGTCCGTCTAGCAGCTCGCCGCCGTTGGATGCGCAGGCCACGCGCACCGAACCTGGCAAGTCGTCGTCCGCATAGGGTTCGATGTCCGGGACGGGTTCCACATCCTCGGCCCCCTGGCCCTTCAGCAAAGCCAGCGCCTGTTTCAGCGAGCCTGCATTGATTTCGGCCAGCTCGCCGTCGGCGGCGGCCTTAAGGGTTTTGACGCTCAGTCCGTCGAGCTTGGCAAGGGTTGGCGGCAGGCCGACCGCATCGCTGAGCACGCGCAGCAGCCGCGCCGGGTCGGTGTCCGGCAGTACGCGAGCAGCGAGGCCGATGCGCAGCGCGATGTCTTCGGAGAGGGCTTGCTGAGGCATGGATTCACCTATTGATGGGTGTCTGTGTTGTCCCTATGCTGGACCCGGATGTCGGCGGACCCTTATGGCGATTGGGTTGGCGAACAGGGATTGATTCTGCGCGAGCCCCGCGATCAAGGGAAACGCTGATAGGTCAGCGTTTCCCGAGCGGGGCAGGGTGCTCAAGGCCAATTGTTGGTCGGGATGGCCACTGAATCAGACGGTCCGAGAGCGCCCGAAGTCATCCGGGAGCGCCTATTGGTGTCTGATAGCGCCAGCGGCGTTCAGGGACCTCCGGGTAAGGGCCTCCAGGAGTGGCATTAGGCAGGGATGATACAGTCGTCTTCCATACAGGCGTCGAGGCATTGGGGCACGTCGAATTCGCCTTCGCACTCGGTGCAGGTTTCGGCCTCGATCTTGTAGACGCCTTTGAAGGCTTTGATCGAGTCGGTGGGGCAGAGGGGCTCGCAGTCGCCGCAAGCGGTGCATACTTCTCTTACAATTTGCAGGGCCATGGTGAAGTCTCCAAGATTGATTCTAAAGTGTGCTTAGTCGTCCGCGCGCTTGAAGCGCAGCGTGGTTGGGAAGGTCGGCGGCGGGCTGATCGGGTCAATGTACCAACGTGAGCCGTCGGTGAGTTCGACCTCGCCGCCCCAGGCGTCCGCGGTGTCGGTCTCGACGTTGGCGATGGTCTCTTCCATGTCCTTCTTCGCGACATAGAACAGCAAGCCGCCGGTATCATTCCTTCTGAGCATTACGCTAGGCATTGGGTATCCTCAGGTTGACCGGCCGCGCAAGGCGCGGCCGTCGTCGTTGGTCCGTTTAACGAACCAAATCGTAGTTGAAGTCCGTCGTGCCCATGCCGCGGGTGTCGTCGTCGAGCTTTTCAAGCACGGCATTGACTAGCGTGGTCAGCATGTACATGGCACCCTCGTAGCCGTAGGTGGTCATGCGATGCAGGTGATGACGGTCGAAGATCGGGAAGCCGATGCGGATCAGCGGCACCTCGAACTCAGGCCCCTTTTGCAGCGTATCGCGCTGGATAAACTTGCCGTAGCTGTTGCCGATCAAGAAATCCGGCTTGTCGGTGAAGCACAGCGAGCGCATGTGCCACAGGTCTTTACTCATGTGCACCGTAGCGCCCTGGCCATAGGGCGACTCGGACAACATCTTTTCCATGGCCTTCTTCCAGCGCTTGTTGGCGTGGTTGCAAAGCACGTGGGTCGGCTCGGCGCCCAGCTCCATCAGGAACTTGGTCAGACCCATGACAAAGTCGGCGTCACCGTAAAGGGCGAACTTCTTGCCGTGTAGCCAGGAGTGACTGTCGGTCATCATGTCCACCAGGCGACCACGCTCTTTGGCCAGGCTCGCCGGGATCGGCTTGCCGCTCAGCTCGGAGACCTTCATCAGGAAGTTGTCGGTCCCTTCCAGGCCCATCGGGATGTCGACATGGTTGCAGGGCTGCTTCCAGGTGATCTCGACAAACTTCTTGGTCTTCGGCAACTGCCAGGGCTGCAGCAGCAGGGTGTCGATGGCGTTCGGCGCGTCCTTCATCTCGTCAAGGCTGGTGCCGCCGTCGTACATGCGGTACTCGCCGTCGGCCGGGGTGTCCAGCACCTCGGTGGGGTCGGACAACAGCGTGTAGCCGACGCCCATCTCCTGCATCATCCGATGCAGTACGCGGAAGTTACCCAGGTAGGTCTCGAAGCCCGGCACCAGGTTGATCTTGGCGTTGGAGCCGACCACCTTGTCTTCCATGAAGTTCAGCGTGAAGTAGCGCTGAATGCCCTCGAACATGTTGTCCCAGCCCGTGGTGTGGCTGCCGACAAAGCTCGGGGTGTGCGCGAACGGGGTCGGGAATTCCTGCGGGATGGAGCCCTGCTTCTTGGAGTTGCCGATGAAGGCGTTGAGGTCATCACCGATGACCTCGGCCATGCAGGTGGTGGAGACCGCGATCATCTCCGGCTTGTACAGGGCCTTGGCGTTCTCCAGGCCGTCAAACATGTTCTTCTGGCCGCCGAACACCGCCGCGTCCTCGGTCATGGAGTCGGATACGCAGGCGATCGGCTCCTTGAAGTGACGGTTGAAGTAGGTGCGGAAATAGGCAACGCAGCCCTGAGAGCCGTGCACATAGGGTAGGGTCTTCTCGAAACCCAGCGCGCAAAGGACCGCGCCTAAGGGCTGGCAGGCCTTGGCCGGGTTCACGGTCAGGGCCTGGCGGGCGAAATTCAGCTCCTGGTATTCCATGGTCGTAGACCACTCAAAGACCTCGTCCATCTTCGCCTGTTCGTGGCGCTCTTCGACGCCGTCCTGCTTAGCGCCGAGGTTCTCGACGTACTCGTCTTCACGGAACAGGGGATAGCTGGGCTTGATGTTGTCGACTGTCTGGCTCATGGGGTGCTCCTGCCGCGCCGCTAATCCGCGGACGGCGGCTTGGGTAAATCAACGATGTCTGGCTTTGGTAGGAGCGGCGCCTTCGCCGCGCCTAGTGCCGGTCGCGCCGGGGGCGGCGCTCCTACTGGTTAGGCGCTGGCGGCTATCGGTGCGGCGGCGTCGTCCGCGTCGGACTTCTGCCAGGGCGCCTGCATCTTCTTCCAGCAGGGGTTGTTGATGGTCATATCCATGTCACGGGCAAAGATGGCAAAGCCGTCGTAGCCGTGGTACGGACCCGAGTAGTCCCAGGAGTGCATCTGACGGAAGGGCACGCCCATCTTCTGGAAGATGTATTTCTCCTTGATGCCGGAGCCGACCAGATCGGGCTTGACACGCTTGACGAATTCCTCGAACTCATAGCCGGTGATATCGTCATACAGCAGGGTCGAGTCGGCCATCTCCTTGATGGTGCGATCGTAGTCGTCGTTGTGGGCAAACTCATAGCCGGTGCCGACCACTTCCATGCCCAAGTCCTCATAGGCGCCGACGATGTGGCGCGGGCGCAGACCGCCGACGTAGAGCATGACGCGCTTGCCTTCTAGGCGCGGACGGTACTTGGCGATGACGGCATCGTATTCGGCCTGGTACTTGGCGATCACCTTCTCGGCGTTGTCCTGGATCTTCTTGTCGAAGCGGGCGGCGATGGCGCGCAGCGACTCGGCGATCTTGGTCGGACCGAAAAAGTTGTACTCCATCCACGGAATGCCGTACTTCTCTTCCATGTGCCGGCTGATGTAGTTCATCGAGCGGTAGCAATGGATGAGGTTCAGCTTCACCTTCGGGGACAGTTCCATCTCGCTTAGGGTGCCGTCGCCGGACCACTGTGCCACCACGCGCAGGCCCATCTCTTCCAGCAGGATGCGCGAGGCCCAGGCGTCGCCGCCGATGTTGTAGTCGCCGATCACGGCCACGTCGTAAGGCGTGGTCTGGAAGCTCTCATCGCCGTCGCGGTTGCCGATGACCCAGTCGCGGATGGCATCGTTGGCGATGTGATGGCCCAGAGACTGGGATACACCGCGGAAGCCCTCACAACGCACCGGCACGACCGGCTTGTTGAGTTCTTTGGCCTTCTTCTTGGAGACTGCCTCAATGTCGTCACCGATCAGACCGATCGGGCATTCGGACTGCACGGTCACGCCCTTGGCCAATGGGAACAAGGTCTCGATCTCGGTGATGATCTTGTCCAGCTTCTTGTCGCCGCCGAAGACGATGTCCTTCTCCTGGAAGTCGGAGGTAAAGTTCATCGTGCCAAAGGTGTTAATGCCCGTCATGCCGACGTAGTAGTTACGACGACCGGCGCGGGAGTACTGACCACAGCCAACCGGGCCGTGGGAGATGTGGACCATGTCCTTGATCGGACCCCAGACCACGCCCTTGGAGCCGGCATAGGCACAACCGCGCACGGTCATAACGCCCGGCAGGGACTTACGGTTAGAGGTAATGCACTTCTTCGATTGCTCGACCGACGGGTCGTTGACGGCCAAGTGCTTGGTGCGGTCTTTCTGTGCCTTCTCGGGATAGACCTCAAGCACCTCTTGGATGAGGGCCTGGGTTTCTTCGCGGGTCATTGTTGCCATTGCGGCTTTTCCTCTCATCGGCGCCGCCGCTAATTCGCGGACGATCGCTCGTTGATACATCAGGGGAGTCCCCTCTCCCCTCGGGAGAGAGGACAGGGGCGAGGGGATGACGAAGCTACGCGGATCGTTTAGGCGACGGCTTCGGCGTCCGCGGTCTTGCCGACGATGCTCTCGTCCTCTTCGTCCAGCAGGCCGAAGTCCATCAGCAGTGCTTCCAGGGCGTCCATCGTGATCGGGGTCGGGATAACGAAGTTTTGGTTGTCGATGATCTTCTGCGCCAGGGCACGGTACTCGTCGGCTTGATTAGCCTTGGGGTCATACTCGATGACGGTCATGCGGCGGATCTCGGCGCGCTGCACCACGTTGTCACGCGGCACGAAGTGAATCATCTGGGTACCGAGCTGACGCGCCAACTCCATGATCAGCTCGTCTTCGCGGGCGGTGTTACGGCTGTTGCAGATCAGGCCGGCCAGGCGCACGCTGCCGGAGCTAGCGTACTTCACGATACCCTTAGAGATGTTGTTGGCCGCGTACATGGCCATCATCTCGCCGGAGCAGACAATGTAGATTTCTTGTGCCTTGTTCTCGCGGATGGGCATGGCGAAGCCGCCGCAGACCACGTCGCCGAGCACGTCATAGAAGACGAAGTCGATGTCGGCCTCGTAGGCGCCTTCTTCTTCCAGAAAGTTGATGGCGGTGATAACGCCGCGACCGGCGCAGCCGACACCGGGCTCAGGACCACCGGACTCAACGCACCTGATGTCGCCGTAACCGACCTTGAGTACGTCTTCAAGCTCCAGGTCCTCGACCGAACCGGCCTCCGCGGCCATCTCCATAATGGTATTCTGTGCTTTGGCATGCAGGATCAGGCGCGTGGAGTCGGCCTTCGGGTCACATCCAACGATCATGACCTTTTTGCCGAGTTCAGCCAAACCGGCCACCAGGTTCTGCGTGGTGGTGGACTTGCCGATTCCGCCTTTACCGTAAATTGCGCATTGACGCATTGCCATGGTTCTCTCTCCAGGTTGTTCGCCCCGTGGGGCAGTGGACAAATTCGCCTTCGACTGGAATAAAGCAACCTCCGTGCCAAAGCCTGAATTACTGTCTAAGTAAATGATTCAGAATACAATTTATGCAGGGCAACCACAGTGAAACCCTGGTAGGATAGGCGACAAAGCCGCACGACATGTGCGTATAACAACAGCCAAGTGCGACAGCCGATGCCCAATTCCGCTCCAACTCTGCCCGCGACCGCCCGCCTCCCCATTAATCGTTGCAACCTGCCAGCCGTCATCCTCGGCGGCCTCACCTATCAGTTGTACCCGGTGGCGCTGGAGATCGACGGCATCCGCGCCTTTCATCGGGACCTGTTCCATGTATTGGCGCCTTTGCAACAACACCGCGAGCGCGCCGAGTGTTTCGTCGACTACATGGCCGTCCATTTTTGTCTCCATACCTTGGAAGACGTTGGACTTTCGCCGGAGCGCGTGCGCAAGTCGCGCCGTAACGCCAACTATCTGCGTATGGTGCGCGGCTGGTCCTTCGATTCCGACGGACGCGAGGGAGCGGTACTCAAACACTGGGTCGAGACCCGCTTCGGGCTGCTTGCGCGCCACCACGGCGGCGCGCTGGACGGACGCGACAGCGACGCCTACCACCGCTATCTGGCCGAGGGCAGCAAGGGGTTGTATGCGACCAACGCGCTGGAGGCGCAACTAGACCTCCTCTACACCTATTGTCAGTATGAACTCCAGCGCCAACACCCTAACGCCACGCACCTAACCCTGTATCGCGGCATCAACCGCATCGACGAGCACGAGGTGCTTGAGCGCGGCGGCGACGGCTGCTACCGCGTGCTGCTGAATAACCTCAACAGCTTCACCGCCGTGCGCGAGCGCGCCGACGAGTTCGGCGACTACATCCTCTGCGCGCGAGTGCCGCTGCCAAAGATCCTCTTCTACAACAGCCTGCTTCCCGGCATGCTCAAGGGCGAGGACGAGTTCGTCGTCATCGGCGGCGTCTACGAGGTCGAGATCAACACCTTCTGAAGGCATCGCCGAGGGCTGTACGTCGCGGCTGCCTGGCTGGAGTAGTTACAGTGCCGATCTGCTGATGACTGGCCAGACACTGCACGGGGTCGTTGCTGCTGCCGAACCCTGAGTTCAAGATGCCGGGCGGTGTCCGCCGCGGGATTCGCTTTCGGGGCTTACGCCACAAAACGGAAAACACCCCGCGCTAAGGCCGTCTGAACCTGAGCGGCAGGCCCTCAAGCGGCCAATGGGTGCGGTTGCCCGCACGGCGACAGAACTAGAACGGCTGCTGCAACAATCCATCATGATCGCTTCTACGTGGATGATCCAAACGACCCCGAGGCGGCCAAACAACGCCCCGTCGCATGCCGCATCCTGCCACGACCGGAAGGCGCAAGCCGGAGGGTCGGATAAACGAGTGACAGGAGGTGAAGGGTGTCGCCCTGAATCCGACACCTAGCCCCGAGAAGCATCGATTTTGGGAGAGAGCCGATCCTGTCAGGTCGGGCGCAGGCCATGCGGGCGGTACGCAAGAGACGAGCACCAACGGTCCCCCCGGGTCTCAGACGGCATCGAGTGTCGGTTGTCAGGTTCACAGGTAGGGGCAGGCAAACAACCAGGCGAGCGACGAGCAAGGCCTCTTGGGGAGAAGCGCAACCCATGAACGAGACCTCCATGTCGAGCTGGGTGAACTCGGGCTGGCAGTCGGCGCGCAGGTCCTCGTCGCGGGCGCAACGGTCGGCGGAAGCAACGGTCGATCTGGTGGTAGCGGTCCATGCCCGATTGAGGCAGGTCAACCCGCCCCAGCCGGCTCAGCTCAGAAGAACGTCTTACGCTGAGGTGTCGCTGACCTGACACCTTCGACCAATCGCGGGCGGGGAGGCTCTGATGCGGGGGAGGTCGCCGAGCGACCTTCCTCCAAAGCGGGTTCAGGCACACCGCTGTCACGCATGGCGTTGTAGAGTTCGCTGCGAAGCTGGGGGATCAACTCGCCCGTCAGTGCTTCAAGGCGTTCGCGGTCGTCCCAACGCATCTTTTCGAACGACTGGAGGCCGCGCTTTTCAGCAACCTCGCGGGCGTGCGGGCTGACCTCTTGCCACATCATACGCAGGTCTTCCGCCCGGTCGCGCACCAGCAACTCTCGATCATGCAGCTTTTCAAAGATCTGGTCGAAGCGAGCAATCAAACGCCTCCTGGTCCGCGGGAGAATCACGTACGCGATCAACAGGAAGGTTAGGACGGCAGCCAATGCAATTCCCGGCAACGCCACAACCATGCCGGTGATGAATGCGGCAGCGCTTAGCCCGACGAAGAGCAGGATCGAGAAACCTACCCAGCGCGCGCGGATCGACCTGAGCCTGTCGGCGGCCTCGCCGATCACCATCGCATGCAGACGGAGCCGCTCGGCATAGGCCTGGATCTGTGTGATCTGGTTGTCCATCCGCCGGGTCGTTGCGCGGCGTAACTCGCCGATGAGATCGTTGCGCGCCTTCTCAAAGTCCTCCATCGGCAGGCGCGATTTCGGCTGGTTGGCCAGCGGTACAAAGGTGTTGTAGATCATCGGCAGGTCCTTGCGTGGGATCACCTTACCTAGGTTCCAGCAAAGCGCCCCGTAGGCCCGAGCGAAGTCGTGCAGGCTTTGAAACTGATCCACCTTGTTCAGTATGATCAGCATCTTATGATCGATGCCCGCCAAGGATTCGCGGAAGACCTTGAGCGTTTCGCCAGTCGTCCCGGGTTTATCCGGATCAAAAAAGACCATCACCAGGTCGGCTCGTTCGGCAAACCAGCGCACCACACCGGGGAAGTCGAAACCACGCCCGCTCTCGGTTTTGGCCTCATCGATCATGCCCGGGCTGTCGATGAGGGTCACCGTTTGCAAGATCTCGGCGGGCCGCAGCTTCAGCCGCAAATGCGAGACCAGCTGATCTCCAAAGGGACGCAGCCCTTCGTAGGGTAGGTCAGGATTGCTCACAACGGCAGGCCCATCCCGCTCGGTCGCGGTCGCGCCATAGGTGATGATGGTAAAGCCGTCATCCGTGGGAGCGACGCCGGTGCTCTGAATGTCGTCGCCTAAAACGTGGTTGACGAAAGTGGACTTACCCGATGAGTGGTTGCCTAAAAGCAAGACTTGCGCCGGCCGACGCAACTCGCCCACCGTCGGAGGACGTCGGAACATGAACTCCTTTGCCAGGGGGTCAAGAGGGTTCTCGTAGAAGCTACGGATCCGGTTCGCAAAACTTTCCATCTGGTGTTGCAAAAAGGTGAGGTTAGTAGGGTTAGGTATAGGGATTGAGATCGGAAATCCAAGCCGTTGCGCAGGCGGGAAGCTCGGCCCAACCGCGCACGCTCGACCGCGGTCTTTGGTCGCTGCTTGCAATGCCGATCCCGGTCGGCTCTACCGCTTGCCCTCGTCAGGGCCTCAGGATGTGGAGCACCAAAGAAAGCGTGACGCCGCGGATAGACTCTAACCTTGCTAGCTCTGCGCTTGGGGTTCTCGCCCCGCCGCCAGGGTTTCATAGATGGCGGAGTAGTCGGCATCTTCCAGCCCCGCGGCCATGGCGCGCAGGAATGCCGCCTCCAGCGCCACCAGCGGGGCGGTGTCGAGGTCTTGTCCTTCGGCCACGCGGCGGAACAGTGAAATATCCTTTTGCAGGTGTTTGAGCGGGAAGTTGGCGCCGCCGTAGTCGTGGCTCAAATAGTTTGCCAGCTTCTTGTCGAAGGTGGGGGCATACAGCGCGCTGCGCCGCAGCAGTGCCATGAACGGCTCAACCTCGAGCCCTTCGCCACGGACCAGGCCAAGGCTGTAAGCAAAGCTGGCGGTCAGACCGGCGATGAGCTGGTTCATGGCCAGCTTCAGCGCCGCGCCCTGCCCAACCTTGCCGACATGCTGGGGTGACTCGGACAGGGCTTCAAACAGCGGCAAACAGCGTTGGTACAAGGCATCGTCGCCGCCAGCCATGATGATCAGCCGGCCCTCGCGTGCCTCCGGCAAACTGCCGAGAACGGGGGCCTCCAGATAGGCGCCGCCCGCTTGCTCGACACCTCTGGCGATGGCACGGCTCTCGTCTGGTGCGATAGTGCCCATCTGTACGATGGTGCGTCCGGCCAACGTCGGTTCTGTGGCGACGGAGAACAACGTCTCACGGATGGCCGCGGCGTCGCTGAGCAACAGCAGTGTGCAGTCGGCCCCGGCAATGGCCGTGCCGGGGTCGTCTGCCTGCATGAGTCCGTCGGCGACTAGCGGCGCGGCCTTCTCGGGGCTGCGGTTCCAGACGGCAACCTCGAAGCCGTTCGCCCTGAGCCGCCGGGCGATCTCGCTGCCAAGCAGACCGGTGCCAAGCACTGCCAGTTTCATTTTTGCCTCCGGAATGGAATCAAGGAGAGTCCGCGCCGCGCAGCAGCGCGATGACCGGCGCCGTGTCGGGATGGACGCCGCGCCAGAGCGCAAAGGACTCCGCCGCCTGCTCTACGAGCATACCCAGTCCATCTGAGGCGTGCGCGGCGCCGTGGGCGGTTGCCCAGCGGCAGAAGGGGGTTGGTTCGTTGGTATAGAACATGTCGTAGCCCCAGCCGCCGTCGGCCAAACAGTCGTTTGGCAGCGGCGGTACACCGCCGGCGAGGCCGATGGACGTGGCGTTGACGATCAGGTCGAACCGTCGTCCGGCAAGCCGCTCGAGTCCGTGGCCGGTGACGCGCTCGTCGTCGACGGCGCTGGCCAATGCTGTCGCACTGGACGCGGTGCGATTGGCGATCCGCAACTCTGCTGGGCCGCGGTCCAACAGCGGCCCGAGCACCCCGCGGGCGGCGCCGCCAGCGCCGAGCAGGAGGACGCGTTTGCCAGTGAACTGGAAGCCCTGGTTAGCGGTCAGGTCGCGTACGAGCCCGACACCGTCGGTGTTGTCGCCGTGCAGCAGGCCACCGTCGAGTACCATCAGGGTGTTGACGGCGCCCGCGGCCTCGGCGCGCGGGCTGCAATCGGCCAGCAGCCGCCAGGCCTGCTCTTTAAACGGGAGGGTCACGTTCAGGCCGCGCCCCCCCTCGGCGACGAATCGACGCACATCGTCGGTGAAGGTGTTGGCGCTGCCTAGGATGCGCCGGTATTCCATGTGCTGCCCGGTCTGGCGAGCGAAGGCGGCATGGATGGTCGGCGATTTGCTGTGGGCAATCGGATTGCCGATGACGGCGTAGTGGTCAGTCACGGGTCGGTTTTGGAGTTTGAATAGAGAGATGGCCTGAGACAGCGCTGTTAGGACTTTAGGCAGATTGCTTGGGGGTGCCGTATCGTCATCGATGAGTCAGGTTTTTCGCTGTCGCTGTCGGTTTGCGCCATGGCCTCGCGATTTAGCCCTGTAGCCAGCGAGCTGCGTCCTTGGCATAGTAGGTCAGGATGCCGTCTGCGCCAGCCCGCTTGATGCTGGTCAGCGCCTCCAAGACCACCGCGCGCTCGTCGAGCCAGCCGTTCTGGCTGGCGGCCTTGAGCATGGCGTACTCGCCGCTGACTTGATAGACGAAGGTCGGCGCGCCGAAGCGGTCCTTGACCCGGCGAACGATGTCTAGATAAGGCATGCCGGGCTTCACCATGACCATGTCGGCACCCTCCTGCAGGTCCAGCGCCACCTCGTGTAGGGCCTCGTCTGAATTGGCTGGGTCCATCTGATAACTGTACTTGTCGCCGCCGCCGAGGTTGGCGGCCGAGCCCACCGCGTCGCGGAACGGGCCGTAGAAGCTGGATGCGTATTTGGCGGAGTAGGCCATGATGCGGGTATGGATTTGACCGGCCTGCTCCAGCGCTGAGCGTACCGCGCCGATGCGCCCGTCCATCATGTCCGACGGTGCGACGATGTCGGCGCCGGCCTCGGCATGCGAGACCGCCTGCCTCAACAGGACCTCGACGGTCTCGTCGTTCATGACATAGCCGGTATCGTCGATGAGCCCGTCCTGGCCGTGGGTCGTGAAGGGGTCGAGCGCGACATCGGTCATGATGCCGAGCGACGGCACCGCCTCCTTCAAGGCGCGCACCGCGCGCTGTGCCAGGCCCTCCGGGTTGAATGCCTCGCGGGCATCCAGCGACTTGACGCTCACCGGCGTGACCGGGAAGATCGCCATTGCCGGAACACCCAGCGCGGTGATGGCTTGTGCCTCTTCCAACAGCAGGTCGATACTCAGGCGCTCTACGCCGGGCATGGACGGGACGGGCTCGCGTTCACCGCTCCCCTCCAGCACGAACACCGGATAAATGAAATCGTCTGGGGTCAGGATGGTCTCTCGCATCATGCGCCGAGAGAAGGCATCACGGCGCATCCGGCGCATTCGGGTGGTGGGATAGGGGGAGCGATTCGGCAGGACGTCGGTCATGATGAAACTTCGGCTTGAGCTTAACGGCACGGAAAGACGCCAAGATTAACCCAACCCGGATGTCCTCTCCAGTCTTAGGCGCAGTTCCGACGCACGCGGCCAGCTTGGCGGCCTAACTTGGTGGTCTGGCCGTTTGTCGCGACCCGGGTGCGTCGCGATCGGTGATTTAGCCTCGGCGTGCTGCTACACTTTGTCTATATCAAGCAGTAGCCCGTCAGGCACGGAACCAAGATGCATTTCGACAGCCACCAAGAATACAGCCAGCACGCCTTCAATGTAGATCGTGAACACTTCCAGGCCGATGTCATTGATGCCTCCCGCCAAAAGCCGATCTTGGTCGATTTCTGGGCCGAGTGGTGCGCGCCCTGCCGTCATTTAACGCCGCATCTGAATCGCGTCGTCAATGAGCGTAACGGCGGCATCATGCTGGCCAAGGTCGAGGTCGACGAGCGTGATAACATGAAACTCGCGGGCCAATTTCGACTACGTGGTTTCCCAACCGTTATCTTGTTTCAAGACGGCGAGGAACGCGGTCGGTTCAGCGGTTCCCGATCCCCCCACCAATTGCGCGAATGGATCGATCAGCACCTCGACACTAGCCGGCAAGAGGCGCATCGCGCTGCTTGATGCTCGGGTGGTTAGACCTCCGACTAGCATTTCTCGTCTGTAACCTTCTGGCCAGAAGCGTTCAGCGACCGCTGCAAACAGGGCAGGCGGGATCGGCTGGCAAGCGGATGCTGCGCCATTCCATGTGCAGCGCGTCGAGCAGCAGCAGGCGACCGAACAGCGGGGCGCCGAGGCCGGTCAGCACCTTGATCGCCTCGGTGGCCTGGACGCTGCCGATGATACCCACCAAAGGCGCTAGAACGCCGTCTCGCTCGCAGGTTTCTTCGATGTCGCCCTGGCCAGGATATAGGCAGTGATAGCAGGGGTCACCTGGCTGCCCGGAGAAGACGCAGACCTGTCCCTCGGTGCGGATCGCGGCGCCGGAGATGAGCGGGATGCGATGTGCCACGGAGGCCGCATTGACGGCGAAGCGGGTCGCGAAGTTGTCGCAGCAGTCGACAACCAGGTCGACCCGCTTGCAGAGTTCCGCTAGGCGATCAGCGTTGAGGCTGCCCTTGATCGCTTGTAGCTCGATACCGGCATTGATGGCCTGCAGCCTGCCGATGGCGGAGTCGACCTTGGTACGACCGATATCCGCGTCGCCGTGCAGTAACTGCCGTTGAAGATTGGACAGATCCACGGCGTCGAAGTCCGCCAACAGCAGTGTGCCGACGCCAGCCGCGGCCAGATACATCGCAACGGGGGAACCCAGCCCGCCGAGACCAAGGATCAGCACACGCGCCTTGAGCAGTCGCTGCTGACCCTGCACGCCGAACCCGGGCAACATGATCTGCCGACTGTAGCGTACAGATTGCTCGTCGTTCACGCCGCAACCTGACCGCGCAAATCCAGGCGCTTACATCCGCTCTCAGCGCAAGGTGCAAAGCATCCGAGTCCGGCCCCGGCCGAGGCAACAGATTGCTTGCGGGTGCTAAGCCCTTGCAGATGAGTTGAGTTTTCTGATGACAGCAAGCTGGCCCTCCGACGGGCTAAGTGCCGAGGGCCAAAGCCCAGCCCCGCGCGATCCGGTTGTAAGGCGGCCCTTGGCCCTTAGCGCTAGAACCATGCAAAGGCTGGCCTTGGTCGAGCAACAGAGTGCAGTGGGCCCGTCAGATTGAGGCATTGGCTCGCCAGGCGCTGGGCCACGCTTCATAAATACCGCCGCCAGTGCTCGGGCCGTTGGTCGCGGCAGCCGTGCTCCAGCGCTTCGTAGCGCTTGGCGAAGACGCGCGTGGTGCAGTTGCTGCCGCCGCGCTTGCAATTGCAGTTTTCGCGGAAGGTCTCTTCAGTGTAGTAGTGCAACGCGCGCTTGATGCGAAATAACAGGCCGTTGTCGAGGTGTAGGCCGAGTTCGTCGAGGGCCGCCTCAATCTCTTGCAGGCAGGTCTGCGTCAGGTCGTAGCTGAGATTGAGCTGGATCGGCGTCGCAGGATCGGCCGCGAGCACGCCGTCCACCGGCTGCACGAACTCGGCGGCGGCGCGGGCGTCGTTGCGCTCAGGGTGCAGATCTCGGAAGTGGATCTGGCGTTGCTTGATGCGATCTGTGTCTGAGATATCCATGATGCTTGTATGCTAGTCGAGCGCCGAGAATAGTCAACGGCGGATCTGCATAGAATCGAGCATCGGTTCCTGGAAGCTCATTGCTTAGGTTCTGGTTTGTTTGCGCTGCTGACGCGTTCATGGCCCGCGAGGTCGCGATGGGTCTTGACCTTCTCGAAGCCGGCTCGCTTCAGCAAACGACGCACCTCTGCCCCCTGATCCCAGCCGTGCTCAATGCCGATCCAGCCTCCGGAACGCAGGCTCCTCGGCGCTTGGTCGAGGATAGCTCGGATGGCGTCGAGCCCATCCGGGCCGGCCACTAGCGCTGTGCGGGGCTCGAAACGGAGATCGCCGCGTCGCAGGTGCGGATCATCGTCCGCCACATAAGGCGGATTGCTGACGATGGCGTCGAGGCGCTCGGGTCCGATACCCTGCAACCAGTCGGCTTGCAACGGGAGCAGGTTGCCGAGCTGCAGCTGGCGCGCGTTTGCGGCGGCGATAGCCATGGCGCCGATGGACCGTTCAATCGCGATCAGCGTCCAAGCCGGCCGCTCATGGGCCAACGCGGCGGCGATGGCCCCCGTGCCGGTACCGAGGTCAGCGCAGACGATGGGGCTCGTCGCCGACAGGGCCTGCAATGTGCATTCAACGAGGAGTTCGGTGTCTGGGCGGGGGATCAGCGTGGTCGGCGCGACCGCCAATTGCAGGCCCCAGAATTCCCGCTGGCCGAGGATGTAGGCGATGGGTTCCCCCGAGGCGCGGCGTTCGACCAGTGTTCGAAAATGGGCCCGTTGGGCCGGCTCTAGTGTACGTTCCGGCCAGGCGATGAGCGCGGTACGGCTGCTTCCGGTCGCCTCGCCTAGCAGCAACTCGGCGTCGATTCGGCTGCTGCCTAGGTTGCTGTCCTGTTTGCGGGCGGCAAGTGTTGCGATCGCCTCATGCAGGGCCTCACCGAGGGTTTTCGGTTTCACGGCAATGGTTTGATTTAATGCGTCATCAGCGCTGCAAGCTGATCTGCCTGGTGCTCTTGCCGCAGCGGTTCCACGACCTGGGCCAGGTTGCCCATCATGATCTCGTCGAGCTTGTACAGCGTCAGGTTGATGCGGTGGTCGGTCAGGCGGTTTTGCGGAAAGTTGTAGGTGCGGATACGCTCTGACCGGTCGCCGCTGCCTACTTGCAGCCGGCGCGACTGGCTCTGTTCGGCGGTCTGCGCATCGACCGCCTGCGCCAGCAATCTTGCCTGTAGCACGGCCATCGCTTGGGCGCGGTTCTTGTGTTGGGAGCGTTCGTCCTGGCATTCAACGACGATACCGGTCGGCAGATGCGTGATGCGCACGGCGGAGTCGGTCTTATTAACGTGCTGGCCGCCGGCACCGGAGGCGCGGTAGGTGTCTACACGCAAATCGTTGGCGTCGATTGGAATCTCGTCGACCGCCTCGACCTCCGGCAGGATGGCGACGGTGCAGGCGGAGGTGTGAACGCGTCCCTGTGACTCGGTCTCGGGTACGCGCTGCACGCGATGGGCGCCGGATTCAAACTTGAGGCTGGCGTAGACGCCGTTGCCGCTGATGCGAGCGACAACTTCTTTAAAGCCGCCTTGCTCTCCCTCGCTCTCGCTGACGATTTCATGTCGCCAACCGCGGGACTCGGCATAACGTAGATACATACGCAGTAGGTCGCTGGCGAACAATGCCGCTTCGGCCCCGCCGGTGCCAGCGCGCACTTCCAGGTAAACGTTTCGTTGATCATTCGGGTCCGCTGGCAACAACAAGTGCTGTAGTTTCGGCTCCAGCGCATCGCGTCGGGCCTCGCCAGCGGTCATCTCTTCACGTGCGAGTTCCGCCATCTCTCCGTCGTCGAGCATCTCGCGGGCGGACTCAATCTCTTCCTCGACGCCACGGTAGTCCTGGTAACATTTCACCAGCGGCTCCAACTGGGCGTATTCGCGTCCGAGATCGCGGAAGAGGTCCTGGTTGTTTTGTGTCTCCGGGCTGGCGAGTAGCGCGGTGATCTCAGCAAAGCGCTCGGCTAGCCGCTCCAGCTTACCGCGAATGGACGGATTCATTTGCTGGCGTCTTGTTCCTGCTGTAGCTGAAATAGCTCGTTGGCGGCTTGCAACAGGTCCGATTGTCCCTCGCGTCCGGCACGGCGTAAACGGACGCTTGGGTTGTGCAGCAACTTGTTGGTTAGCGTGTGCGCGAGCTGACCGATGACTTCCTCTGGCGGTTTGCCGGACGCGAGTTGGCGCTGCGCGCGTTCGACCATCAGATCGCGGATTTGCTCGGCACGGGAGCGGTAGTCCTGGATCAGAGACACCGCATCCAGCGAGCGCACCCAGGCCATGAATTCTTCGGTGTGCAGGTCGACGATCTCCATCGCCTGTTCGGATGCCTGCTGGCGCGAGCGCATGCCCTCGTTAACGACGCCTTGCAGGTCGTCGACGGTGTAGAGGTAGACGTCGCTGAGTTGCCCGACCTCGGGCTCAACGTCGCGCGGGACGGCGATGTCGACCATGAACATCGGCCGGTGCCGGCGCTTCTTTAGCGCTCGCTCGACGACGCCCTTGCCGAGTACCGGTAGCGGGCTCGCGGTGGAGGCGACGACGATGTCCGCCTCGGGTAGATGGTTGGCCAACTCGGTGAGAGAGATCGCGTAGCCGTCGAACTGCGCAGCGACGCTATGCGCACGCTCGACGGTGCGGTTGGCGACGATGATGCGTCCGATGCCGTGTTGGTGTAGGTGCCGTGCCGCGAGTTCGATGGTTTCGCCAGCACCGATCAGCAGTGCGGTCTGCTTGGACAGATCACTGAAGATTTGCCGCGCCAGGCTGACCGCGGCGAATGCGACCGATACCGGGCTGCTGCCGATGGCGGTATCGGTGCGAACCTGTTTGGCCACCGAGAAGGTGTGTTGGAATAGCCGACCGAGCATGCGCCCGGCGCTGCCGCTGTCGCAGGCGGTTTGGAAGGCGGACTTGACCTGCCCGAGTATCTGCGGTTCTCCGAGTACCATCGAATCCAGGCCGCTGGCGACGCGCAGCAGGTGGCGAACGCTATCTCGATCGGAGTGGGCGTATAGGTGGGTCGCAAAGAGCTGTGGCTCGATTCCGTGGAAGCGGCCCAGCCAGTTGCGGAGGTCGGCCTCGTCCCCGCGTTCGTCGAGCGCGCAGTAGACTTCGGTGCGGTTGCAGGTGGACAGGATAACGGCCTCGCTTGCCGTTGTCTGTTCGGTCACCGTGCGCAGGGCCCCGACAATCACGTCCGGTCCGAAGGACAGGCGTTCGCGGATGTCGACAGGCGCGCTCTTGTGGTTTAGGCCAAGGGTCAATATCGTCATGATGCTGGCGGAAAGCTGTTGAGTCTCTTTTGTCGCGCTGAACGGCGGTTTCATCGGCCCGTGCCCACGCCGTGATAGGACCCGTGTCGATGCCGGAACTGGAACAGTATACTGCCATCAAAGGCGCAAGACGGCTGATCGCGATCAATTGCCCGAAAAACCGATACCTAAACGTTATGACCAATTTACCCCGTGGCGCCTTGGGTGGCGCCAAACTGCTCGGCGCCCGGCTGTTGCTGGTTGCCGCCTTGGCAGGCGTCACAGCGGCGACAGCGGAAACCGCGCCTGACGAGCCGCCGAGCGGGAGCGAGACAAGCGCTCCGCAATCTGTGCCAGCCACTGATTCCGCCGCTGGTCCAGAGGGTGTTTCGGAACCCGTCGCCGCACAACATGGAGCCCAGCCCGGCGCAGGGCTCGATGACGACAGCGATACCCATGAGCTCACGGCCGACATGATCTACGCTGTGTTGGTGGGTGAGGTCGCAATGCAGCGCGACGACCCGCGCATGGCATTCACTCATTATCTGCACGCCGCGCGGCTGTCGCGCGACCCGGCCATGGCCGAATTGGCGGCGCGCGCGGGGCTGTCGCTGCGCAACCCGCAAGCGACCGTGCGCGCCACGGGTCTTTGGCAAGAGCTAGAGCCCGAGTCGACACGTGCACGACAGATCGCCGCTTACGTGCAGATCGACGTCGGCGATCGTGCCGCCGCGCTGGCGTCGCTGAGGGATTTAATTCGGCTCTCATCGGATACCGGGCAGGGCTACATACAAGCGGCGCAAATGCTTACTCGTGTTGCCGATCCCGCGGAGCGCATGACGATGATGCGCGATCTGGTCGCCGATGATGTCGACGACGCGCAGGGGCAGTACGCCTTGGCCATGCTGGCGGCGGGTGCAGCCGACGTCGAGGCTGCCCGCACGCATGCCGAGCGTGCCGCGGCGCTACGACCAAACTGGAATGAGCCGCGAATCTTCTTGGTAAGGCTGCTGGTCTCGGAGCAGCGGCGCGATGAGGCGGTTTCCGTTCTTAAGGGTTTCCTGGCGGCGGAGCCCGATAACCCAGAGCTTCAGTTGTTGCTGGCCCAGCTCTACGTTGACAATAAAGACTATACAGCGGCGCTGGCGCAGTTCGATGAGATCCTGAGCCGCGGTCCCGGTCAGTCGGATGTCCTGTTCACCGCCGCCGTGGTGGCGTTGGAGGTGGAGGCGCTCGACAAGGCGCGTGACTATCTGACGCGGTTGCGACAGACCGGCGCCCGAGCCGATGACTCCGCATTCTTGCTCGGTCAGGTCGAGGAACTGGCCGGCGATTCCGGGCTTGCCCTCGACTGGTACGAGCAGGTGCGCGGTGAGAATGCGACCAATGCACGTGTTCGCATTGCCGGCATCTATGCCGAGCGCGGCGAGGTCGAGCAGGCAGGTGAAATCATGCAGCAACTGCGCGATCAGTATCCGGGGGAGTCGACGGCGCTATACCTGATCGAAGGCGAGCTGCTGCGAGAGCAAGACCTCGAACAACAGGCCTTCAAGGTCTATAGCGATGGCCTGTCGGCGAAACCGGACGACCCAGACCTGCTCTATGCCCGCGCCATGCTCGCGGTGGGCATGGATCGCGTGGAACTGCTCGAACAGGACCTGCGCCGCATCCTCGTCAGCGACCCTGACCATGTCGACGCATTAAATGCCCTCGGTTACACCCTTGTCGATCGCACCGAGCGCCTCGGCGAGGCGCAGCGCTTCATCGAACGGGCGCTGCAACTTCGCCCCGATGAGCCCGCGATCCTAGATAGCATGGGTTGGTTGTTGTTTAGACAGGGCGATGCCGAGGGCGCCGAGCCTTATCTGCGCCAAGCGCTGGAGGCCGCCTTCGACGCCGAGATTGCCGCGCATCTGGGCGAGGTGCTGTGGGCGCTCGACAAGCGTGACGAGGCCCGAGCGATCTGGGAGCGTGCACTAGCGGAGGACCCGAAAGACGAGTACTTGTTACGCACCATCGGTCGGCATCGCATCACACAGAGTGGGTCTTAAAGGTGTATCCCTCTGCGGATGATAGCGGCGCTTGGCTGGCGCCCGCAAAGCTAAACCTGATGCTGCGTATTCTCGGCCGGCGCACCGACGGCTACCACCTGTTGCAGACGGTGTTTCAGTTCATTGATCATTGTGATCGGCTATACTTCGAGCCACGCAGTGACGGTCAGGTCGTGCGCCGCCGCGGGGCACCCGGTGTGCTGCCGGAGCAAGACCTGGTAGTGCGCGCGGCGCAGGCGTTGAAGGTCCGAAGCGGCTGCGCTGACGGCGTCACCATTGATGTACAAAAGTCACTGCCGATGGGTGGCGGGCTTGGTGGTGGCAGTTCCAACGCCGCGACGACGCTGATCGCGCTGAACCGGCTTTGGGGTCTAAGTCTCGACACAGAGATGCTCGCCGAGATTGGGCTCTCGCTCGGCGCAGACGTGCCGGTATTCGTGCGCGGCCGTGCTGCTTGGGCGGAGGGCGTCGGCGAACGTTTAACCGAGGTCGAACTGCCGGAGCCTTGGTACCTGGTGCTGACACCACCGGTTTCGGTGGCCACCGCGGCAGTATTTTCCGACCCAGAATTGACACGCAATTCACGGTCCGTCACAATCGCCGACTTTCTTGCGGGTGCTGTGGAAAATGACTGCCTAGAAGTTGTTCTGGCACGCTATCCGGCCGTCGGCGATGCCTTCACCTGGCTAGAGCAGCGCGCTGGCGCGGCCAGGTTGACCGGCACCGGCGGTTGTGTGTTCGCGGTCTTTGCCAACGAGAGGGACGCGCGCGAACTTGCCGCGGAGGCGCCAGCCCGCTTCGGGGCCTTCGCAGCCCGTGGTTGCAATCTTTCGCCGCTGTTTCAAGGGTAAAGACCCACAAGAGGAATAGGCTAGACCCCAAGGCTGTCTTGCCTACGGGGGCGAAACATTCGCGATCGCGCCAAGCTTCGCCGCGAAAGCGCGCTCGTTGTGGGGGCCGCAAGAATAGCGTTGGCTCTGCGCGGTTCGCGGGGCCGAGCCGTATCCTGACTGACAATTGGGGCGTCGCCAAGAGGTAAGGCACTGGGTTTTGATCCCAGCATTCCCAGGTTCGAATCCTGGCGCCCCAGCCATTTATGTCGATGTCTATCCCATTTATGTCGATTTCTATCTAAGTCTAATGGCCATTTTTCAACCAAACCATCTAAGCTGAGATGGCTGATCCGACGAGAGGGCAAGTCGTGCGTGCCAGCCAGATGATGGTGTTCACCGGGAATGCTAACCCAGACTTGGCCGCGGAAATCGCCGCCCACCTGAGCATTCCAATGGGCAAGGCCGTCGTTGGGCAGTTCAGCGATGGCGAGGTCATGACCGAGATCCAGGAAAACGTCCGCGGTCGCGACGTCTTCGTGCTCCAGCCTACCTGCGCCCCCACCAACGACAATCTGATGGAGCTGCTGGTGATGATCGACGCATTGCGCTGGGCCTCGGCCAAGCGTATCACCGCGGTCATTCCCTACTTCGGCTATGCGCGCCAAGATCGTCGTCCGCGCTCCGCGCGTGTGCCGATCACCGCCCGACTGGTGGCGAAGATGATCGGGTCCGCCGGTGCCGACCGGGTGCTCACCATGGATTTGCACGCCGATCAGATCCAGGGCTTTTTCGACATCCCGGTGGATAATGTTTATGCCTCGCCGATCTTGCTCGGGGAGATCTGGCGCCGCAAGTACCCCGGGCTCATGGTCGTATCGCCAGACGTCGGTGGCGTGGTGCGCGCCCGCGCTGTCGCCAAGCGTTTGGATGATGCCGATCTGGCCATTATCGACAAGCGCCGACCTCGGGCGAATGAAGCCAAGGTCATGAACATTATCGGCGATGTTCGCAATCGCAGTTGCGTGCTTGTCGACGATCTGGTCGATACCGCTGGCACCTTATGTCAGGCGGCGACGGCGCTGAAGGCACAGGGCGCTTCTCAGGTGGTGGCCTACTGCACCCATGCGGTGCTGTCTGGCCCGGCCGTCGCTAACATCAACGCCTCGGTGCTTGATGAGTTGGTGGTGACCAACACCATCCCGTTGCGACCAGAGGCGATCGGCTGCGAAAAGATTCGGGAATTGAGCATCGGCGAACTCTTGGCCGAGACCATGTGTCGAGTGTCCAACGAGGAATCGGTCAGCTCCTTGTTCGTGGACTGAGCGCCATCACCCCTTTGCGCCTGCCCGGGCATTCCCGAGTCGGCCAGCCTCTATCCGGCCATCCTCTATCCGCCCATCCATTGATGGTCGGCAACGCCAGCGCCGATGCCTGGTCGCGGGCTATCGGCGCCCTTGTATTGTTACGGAGATCAACCATGAGTGAATTTATTGAGGTCGTTGCCCAGACGCGCGACGACGGGGGGAAGGGTGCGAGCCGCCGCCTCCGTCGCCAAGGTTTAGTGCCTGGAATCGTCTACGGCGGGCATCAGGAACCGCAAATGATCGCGCTGCCCCACAACGTGCTGGTGCGCAGTCTGGAAGAAGAGGCATTCTATTCTAGCCTGCTTGACCTGAAGGTCGGTGAAGAACGGGCCAAGGTCGTTCTCAAGGACTTGCAGCGCCATCCGGCCAAGCCCTTCATCCTGCACGTGGACTTTCAGCGCGTCAGCATGGCCGAGAAACTGCGCATGACGGTTCCGTTGCACTTCGAGAACGAAGAGACTGCTGTTGGCATCAAGGCGGGTGGCAAGCTATCGCGCAACCTGACCGAGGTCGAGATCACCTGTCTGCCGAATGACCTGCCAGAGTTCATCGCTGTGGACCTTGGGGCGATGGAGATCGGCGACATCCTGCACCTCTCGGAACTGACGCTGCCCGAAGGCGTCGAGTTGATTAGCACCACTGATGTCGAGACGCCGGTCGTGCTGATCCATGCCGGCTACAGCGACACCGACGCCGAGGACGGCGAGGACGGCGAAGCAGGCGGCGGTGAAGGCGAAGCAGGCGCCGAGGACGAAGAGGCATCCTGACGCCGTCTATGCTTGCCTGGTTCCAACGCCCGCGACAGCCGAGTGCTGTCGCGGGCATTTTCTTGCTTAGACCCTTACCCAGCAAGTCTTGAACAAACCGTCGAAGAACGACAACGATTCCGGCTCTGCCGGGTTAGGAGGTTCGTCATAGATGTCAGACAGGGGCATCCGGCTCGTCGTCGGCCTTGGCAATCCGGGGCCGGACTACGAGGCGACGCGGCATAATGCCGGCTTTTGGTTGGTGGATCGCTTGGTTGCCGACCATCAAGGGCAATTCCGTGCCGAGGCGAAGTTTCATGGAATGCTGGCGCGCATCCGTGTTGCCGGACAGGATTTGCGCCTGCTGAAACCCACCACCTTTATGAATCATAGCGGACGCTCGGTCGCGGCCGTCGCGCGCTATTTTGACATCCCGGTCGAGCAGATTCTGGTGGCCTATGACGAATTGGACCTGCCCGCTGGGCGGGTCAAGCTGAAACTCGGCGGTGGGCATGCGGGCCACAATGGCATGCGTGACAGCATCGCGGCGCTCGGTAGTCCGGCGTTCTGGCGGTTGCGTATCGGTATCGATCATCCGGGCAACAAGCAACAGGTGGTTGGCTACGTACTGGGTCGGCCCTCAAGAGAGGATGCTGCCGCGATTCTCGACGCGATCGATGATGCCGAGCGCAGTCTTCCGGATCTGTTGGCCGGCGAGTTCCAGTTGGCTATGAACCGCTTGCATACCGCGCCCTGACAGGGTCGCGGTTTCGCCGATGTTGTGAACGGACGCCCGCCGGCAGCCCAGCGGGTGATCGTGATCTGTGTGTGGTGATTTTTCATCCGTTTGAGCAGATCACAGCGGTGGTGCTGGTCGACTCTCGCGGTTGCCAAGAAGTCAAATAGAAATATTCTACTTAGTTATTTATCAGACTGTTGGGGCTGGAGTTCTTCGGTTGACAAACCGCAAGGATGGGGTATTCTTTGCTTTTAACAGACAGCGTTTTATTTTTGATACAGTTGCCGTATGACGGTAGCGTTTTTGAGACAAGGCGAGTCTGTCGGGGCTTTGACCGACACCTGTGGTGGTGTTTAAGAGAACAACAAAGACGGTCAACAATCAATCTGAGGAGGTTGGCGTGAACAAGACATCGAGACAGATCTTATCCACAGCGGTTGCGCTGGCGGTGGCGTTGCCGGCATCGGCCTGGGCAACAAACGGTTACTTCTCCCATGGCTGGGGGACGAAGTCGAAAGCGATGGCGGGCGTCGCAACGGCCTTACCGCAGGACACCTTGGTGTCGGCGACCAACCCTGCCGGGATGGCGTTTCTTGGCCAGCGTTTTGACCTGGGCCTGTCCTTCTTCACGCCTTCCCCACGTGGTTACGAGGCCAACAACGATTTTTCGACCGCGCCCTATCCCAGCGGGCCGGACAATTTCCCATCCGGCGGCTTCATAACCCCGGGCCGATACGATAGCGATAGCGATTGGTTCGTCATCCCGAGCTTGGGTTACAACCATCCGCTGAATGAGCGCAGCACGATCGGTATCAGCATCTACGCCAATGGAGGCATGAATACCGATTACAGCAACGCAGTTTGGGAGAACTTTGCCGTCGCGCCAAATCAGCGAGTTGCGTCGGTCGACGGCCAGCAGTTGCCGCTGTACGACTTCTCCAGCGGTCGTCCGGTGCCCATCACCAATCCGAGCATTACCCAAATTCCCATACCAGGGGGTGGCGGCGCCATGGCGCCGGTGGGAAATGGCAATCCAAATGGAGTGCTCACCGCGACCCAGCCGACCGGCGTGAACTTGGAGCAACTGTTTATCGAAGTCCCTTACACGATCAAGATCGGTGAGGGCAAGCAGGCGTTTGGTATCGCGCCGGTGTTTGCCGCTCAGAGGTTCGAGGCCAAGGGCCTGCAACCCTTTCAAGTCGCCTCGGTCGATCCGACTAAGGTGACCAACAATGGCAAGGATTGGTCTTATGGTCTCGGTCTGCACCTCGGTTGGTACGCTGAGGTGACGGAGGAACTGGCACTTGGCTTGTCTTACCGGACCAAGATGTGGATGTCCGACTTCGACAACTACAGCGGACTCTTTGCGGACGGCGGCGGCTTTGATATACCCGCCATGTTCAACTTTGGCCTGGCCTACAAGGTCAAGCCGAGGGTTACCCTGGGCTTTGATTACGAACACATCTTTTATGACGAGATTGAAGCGATTTCTAACTCCAACGATATCGATTTGTCGCCCTGTTTCGGCGTTGAACCCAAACCGTCGTACTGCCTGGGTGCAAAGTCCGGTCTAGGTTTCGGTTGGAAGAGTCTGGATGTCTTCAAGCTTGGTCTGCGCTGGGATCAGAGCGACAAGCTTAAGCTCTTCGGTGGCCTGAGCTACAACACCGAGTTGTTAAAGTCTAGCCAACAGGCCCTTTTTAACATTCTGACCCCGGCCACGATCCGCTGGCATCTGAGCCTCGGCGCAACCTATGTCCACAGCGCGAGGGATGAGTTTAACCTGTCCTATACCTATATGCCGAAAGAGACCCTCGACGGCACGAGTCCTTCAATTACGCAGGCGCAGACCGGCAGCATCTATATGCAGCAACAGGACATCGAGATCAGCTGGAACCATCGTTTCTAGTCGTTTTCGCCTGCTAGCGAAGCGGTGGGCATCCGACCGATGGAGACGTAGGTGAGTCCTGCCGCGACAATCTGCTTCGGGTCAAAGATGTTACGTCCGTCGAACACCACGGCATCGCGTAATCTGTTCCGCAGGGCGCCGAAATCCGGGCTGCGAAATTGCGCCCACTCGGTGACGATGGCCAGCGCGTCGGCACCTTCCACGGCGGCCATCTGGTCGTTGACCAATACCAGGTCGTCGCGATCGCCGTAGATGCGTTGGGTCTCCTCGGCGGCCACTGGGTCGAAGGCATGTACCTTTGCCCCCGCGCTCCACAGATGCTCCATGAGGCGTCGGCTGGATGCCTCACGCATATCGTCGGTGTTGGGTTTGAAGGCCAGTCCCCAGAGCGCGATCGTCTTACCGGCAAGGTCGCCTTTGAAGTGGGCGTTGATCTTGGTGAAAAGGACATCTTTTTGGCGATCGTTGACCGCTTCCACCGATTGCAACAGTTCCGGCTGATAGCCAAGCGCGACGGCGGTGCGCTCCAGTGCCCGCACGTCTTTCGGGAAGCACGAGCCGCCGTAGCCGCAACCGGGGTAGATGAACTGATAGCCGATGCGGGGGTCCGAGCCGATACCGAGTCGGACCTGTTCGATATCGGCGCCGACCGCCTCGGCGATATTCGACAGTTCGTTCATAAAGCTGATCTTGGTCGCCAGCATCGCATTGGCCGCATACTTGGTCAGCTCCGCGGAGCGGATGTCCATCAGCATCAGGCGGTCGTGATTGCGATTAAAGGGGGCGTACAGGGCGCGCAGTATCTCGCCGGTGCGAGGGTTGTCGGTGCCGACGATGACGCGGTCGGGCCGCATAAAGTCCTCAATTGCCGCGCCTTCCTTCAAGAACTCCGGGTTGGAAACCACGTCGAACTCGTGCGCGGCACTGCGCACCGCCAGGGCTGCGGCAATGGTCTCGGCAACGCGGTCGGCGGTGCCGACCGGCACCGTCGACTTGTCCACGACGATTCGGTATCCAGGCATCTCCTCGCCGATGGTCTTGGCAACGCTGAGTACATGACTCAGGTCCGCCGAGCCGTCCTCATCCGGCGGCGTACCGACCGCTATGAACTGAAATAGGCCGTGGGCGACGCCCGCGGCGAGATCGGTCGAGAAGGCAAGTCGGCCTGCTTCCCGGTTCTTGCGGATCAAGTCCTCCAGCCCTGGTTCGAAGATCGGCACGCCTTCGTTGTTTAGAACGGCGATCTTGCGCTCGTCGACATCGACGCAAAGCACGTTGTTTCCGACTTCCGCCAGGCAAGCGCCCGTGACTAGGCCGACATAGCCGCTACCGAAAATTGTGACGTCCACTAAAGGGCTCCGAGATGGTTGCGGGATACGGCCTGTGATTGCCTTAGGCGTAGCCGCGGAGGAAAAGCTGTCGTTAAACCGCGAAATCCTAGCAGATTTTTGCTGATGCGGTTCAATATTCGGAATAGCTTTCCGCGATCGCGGACCCCCGCGAGAGCCTACGGCGGGCGCTCCACAGCCTGCTGCGACCGGGCCCTGGAGCGCCCGCCCTGGTAGCCACGCTGGAGTGTCGTCGCTAGTCCCGGTTGCCTGGTTTGTTGTTTGCTCGCCGCGGCTCAGATCGACGGACAGTGGGTGCGCCGCCGGTGTGCGATGCTCGCATGCTCGGCGGCGGTCTCCGGGTGATTCGGCGCTCGGCAAAGCCGCGATTGTTGCCGTTGCCGTTGTCGCAACCGTAAAAAGCATGCAATTTGCACATCAGCAACTTGATGTCTTGAACCCAGGCCTCGAAGGTACGGAACTCATGCCACATCTGTTTTCGAACCGACCAAGACTGTATGACTTAACCCGTGGTCAGAGTGACCCCAAGGCCCAATTTCGCTGGGAAACCATCAACGCCATCCTGTACAAGATCGGCGGCGCGGTTTTCATCGTCGGCAGCGTTCTGTTCTTTCCGCGCTTCGAAGCCTATGCCGATTTGGGAGCCTGGACCTTCTTCTACGGATCGCTGCTGTATCTGATTGTTACAGGGCACGATATGGCTGAAGCCCTCCGCTACCGCTTGACGCTGGCTCGGCCGACGCGCGCATCGCGCTTTGAACTCGTGGCCGCGGCTGCCTACCTCATCGGGACCCTGCTGTTCACCCTGGGGAGCATTTTCTTTCTGTCTCAGGTCGGTCTGGTGAAGGCAGGTGCCTGGTGCTTCGTTGCTGGGAGCCTCCTCTTTGTGCTCGGCGCCTGCATCAACGTGCTCCAGATCGTTGCAGCCAAATCCATGGACACGCTGCAGCTCATGAATCTGACTGCCCTTTGCTTCGTAGTGGGCGCGGTGCTGTTTACCGTCGCGTCCGTGCCCTACCTGTGGTCGGTTGCCCCGGCGGATCGCGAACTCCTCTACGGCTTTCTGGCGTGGCAGTACCTCATCGGCAGCTGTCTGTTCTTTCTTGGCGGCGTCTTCAATTACTGGCGTGCCTATCTCGTCATCAAGAGGCAACTTGCTGCCGCGGTTGCATCCTAGCTCCCATGTCTTGGATGCCGTCGGTCGCATGATGCCTGTGCTTTGCGAACGCTGAGTCATTGCGCTCAAGCGCGTCAGGTTTCGATCTTCGTATAAACGTCGTTCACTTCACGCGATCTTGCCTTATCGCCACTTTCTTGCTTACAGAATCGGCGCGTAGGCGATGCTGGGGTGCTGCTCGTTCTCCCGGGCGTCGCCCAGTTCCCGCCCACGTTGCTCGCCGGATGGTAGATTCCGCCGATTGTTGCTATGGTCGCTGGCGGTCACCGCGGCGCGCGATCATACCAAGACAAGACACCAGACCTCAGGAGGGTAACGATGACTGCAACCCGAACTCACCATCTGTTTCGCACGCTGTGCGCTGCCGCTGCTGGCGCATTGCTGCTTGCCAGCGGGCTGGCTAAGGCCGGCGGCGACTATCTACTGGCCACCGCAAGCACCGGCGGCACCTATTATCCGGTCGGCGTGGCGCTGTCGACCCTGGTCAAGGTCAAGTTGCAGCCGAGCGACGGCATCAACCTGTCCGCCATCAACTCGGCGGGGTCCGCCGAGAACATCAAGCTCATGCGCGACAACGAGACCCAGCTCGCGATCTTGCAGGGGCTCTACGGCTCTTATGCCTGGAACGGGACCGGACCCTTGGCTGACAAGGGCCCGCAGACGGAACTGCGCGCGGTGACCATGCTGTGGCAGAACGTCGAGCATTTTCTGGTGCGTAAGGACAGTGTTAAGACCGGTACCATGGCCGACATCGCTGGCATGCGGGGCAAGGGCGCGTCCTTCGGTAAACGCAACTCCGGCAGTATCGGCTCCTCACGTGCGCTGCTCGCCGGGCTGGGTATCGACCTAGACCAGTTCTTTGATGTCTTCTATGGCGGTTACGGTGCCGCCACCGATGCCCTACAAGACGGCAAGGTGGACCTCACCAATACCCCCGCTGGCGTGCCGGTTGGTGCCGTGACCAAGGCCTTCGCCGCCATCGGGGACGACATCGCGCTACTGAATTTTACTCCCGAGGAGGCAGAGCAGGCCGATGCCGGACTGGGTCTCTGGACGCCGTATCTGATCCCGGCGGGTACCTATCCAGGCCAGAAGTCTGACGTCAACACCATCTCTCAGCCCAATTTCCTTGCGGTGCGCGCCGATCTGCCGGAAGAGGACGTGTATCTGATCACCAAAACCATCTATGAGAACCTCGGCTTTCTGCAGGCCATCCACAAGGCCACCGATGCAATGGCCTTGAACAAGGCCATCACCGGGCTGCCCATGCCGCTGCACCCGGGGGCCGCGCGCTATTTCAAGGAGGCCGGCCTGAGCATTCCCGCAAAGTTGCTCGCGGACTAGGCCGTGGACCCTGCCGCACGCCGCGCTTCAGCGCAAACGCGCGCGACTACAGCTGGCTCTCTTGATGAACAGAGAGCCGAGGAGCGGGGGCCGAGTGGCCTGTTCTGACCGGACCGAAAAAGGCGTTGCGGTAGGTCTTGGCGTCAATTGTTTGATGGCGCCAAGTCATAAATTTGTAACAAAAGCGTAAAACATCCTTAGCCTTAAGGGCTGAGAATCATCGGCGCGAGGGGGCGTTGCGATGGAAGCCGACACCTGGAACATCGAACTGCTCATCCGCGGCATCTTGCAGGTGTTGCTGTTGTTCAGTTCTGCGATTTTTTCTGGCTCCGAGACCGCGCTGTTCTCGCTGAGCCGGATCGATCTACAACAGCTCCGCCATCGGCGCGATCCTCACTCGGAGAGCATTCACGCCATGCTCGACGAGCCGCGCAGGCTGATTATCTCTATTCTCTGCGGCAACGAGTTGGTCAATATCGCCTCTTCCGCCAACATGGCGGGAATCCTCTTGATGCTCTACGGAGAGGATGCGGGCTGGGTCAACATCCTGGTGATGGTGCCCCTGCTGCTGCTGATCGGCGAGGTCACGCCCAAGACCATCGCCGTTAACCATCCACTGGGTTTCGCGCAGCATGTCAGCGCGCGTATCCTGCCGCGCTGGATCTATGTCGTCACGCCCTTGCGCGAGGCGGTGCGGCAGGTCGCCGACCGCGTCACGACTTGGCTGGTCGGCGAGAGTGTCGGACGCGAAAACATCCTGCAACCCGATGAGCTCAAGACGCTCTTGGAGGAGGGCGAGGCGACCGGTATCATCGACGCCTCCGAGCGGGTGCTGATCGACAATCTGCTGGAGGCCTCGCAGACCGACGTCTCCCATATCATGACGCCCGGTCCGCGCCTCTGTCTGCTCGACGCCGACCGCCCGCTGCCCGACCTGATCGAGACCTTCCGCCGCTATCGCCATCCGCGCGTTCCGGTCTACTCCGGGCATTGGGACAACGTCATCGGCTTTATCCATTCCGAAGATGTGTTGCGGCTGGTTCGCGGTGGTGCCGATCTCGAAGAGTTGGCCTTAACGTCCATCCTGCGCCCGGCGCATTTTGTCCCGCCGACGGTAAAGGTCGATGAGCTGTTTCACTTTTTTCAGAAGCGCGCCACCCGCTCAGCCGTTGTTCTCGGGGAGTTTGGCGAGGTGGTCGGCATCGTCACGATGAAAGATGTGCTGGCGTTCATCTTCGGTGAGCTGACCACCAATATTCGCGGCAGCGAGGAATACGAGCGCACCGATCAAGGGCACGTCGTACCCGGCTGGATGCGGCTGTTGGACTTCTACAGCCTGACAAACATCGATATCGAAGACCCGGTGATGACCACGGTGGGCGGTCTGGCGTTCAGACTCTTTGGGCGTCTGCCGCAGGTGGGTGAAGCGGTCAACTATGAAGGCTACCATTTCCACGTCCTCGGCATCGACGGATTGCGCATCAGCCGCCTCGAGGTCTCTAAGATAGCCGAGCTGGCGTCGGATGCGGGTCGTAACGACGGCAGCGACGAGACCCTGGGTCTGATTGGGTTTTCGCCCGCGGAAGAGGCGTCGGAGAAGGCGGAAGCCGAGGAAGAGCCGACTAAGCGCAAACGCAAGCAGAAAGGCAAGCGACGCGCCAAGGAAAAGACCAAGGCTAAGGCCAAGGCGAAGGCCGAAGCCGATGCCGGAGCGGAAGCAAATACCAAGACCGAAACCGAAGCCGGAGGCAAAGCCGAAGCAGGCACCGAGACCGAGACCAAACACGTGGTCGAAGCAGCCGCGGCAGCAGCCGACAAGGTTTCCACGCTGCATAAAGGGGAGCATGCCTGATGGATTGGTTCGTCGAACTCCTTGTGATCCTGCTGTTTCTGGCCTTGAAGGCGTTTTTCTCCGGCTCAGAGATCGCGATCGTCAACTCAGACAAGCTCAAGTTGCGTCATCAGGCCAAGCAGGGTGATCGCAGCGCCAAGCTGTTGCTCAAGATGTTCCGCAGCCCAGACGTGATCCTGGGCACCACGCTGGTCGGTACCAACCTGGCGACGGTGACCATCTCGACTCTGGGTGCGCTAATCTTCATCGATCTGTTCGGCGATATCGGCGACCTAATCTCAGTCTTGATCATGACGCCGTTCTTGCTGATCTTTGGCGAGGTGGTGCCGAAGAGCGTGTTCCAGCAAAAGGCCGACTCGCTGGCGCGCATCGTCAGTCCGGTGCTGCAATTCTTCTCCTACGCCTTCTACCCGGTCATCTTTGTCTTCAGCCGCGTCGCGCGTTTCGCGACGCGCCTGGTGGGCGGCACATCCAAGCGCCAGAACCTGTTCATCACCCGCGAGGAACTGCGGGTGTTGCTCGACGACAGCGAACCCAGCGCGGCCACCGGCAAGGTCGACCGGCATAGCATCCGGCGCATTATCCGCTTTGCCGACACCACGGTCGGGCAGGCCATGATCCCGCTGGCCGACGTGGTCGGCATCAGCGAGATGCGCAGCACTGCCGACGCGGTCCGCTTGGTGATGAAGGACGGTTACAACCGGCTGCCGGTCTACCGCGGCAACATCACCAATCTGAAGGGTGTCCTGACGCTGAGTACCTGGGACTTGCTGGACCAGAAGATTGAGGAACGGCCCATGACGGACTTTATTCAACCGCCACTCTATCTCAGCCCGCAGCAGACCATCGACCAGACCCTGCCTCTGCTGCAGGCTCGGCCCGACCACATGGGCATAGTCATCGACGAATTCGGCTCAAGCGTCGGTATCCTGACCATGGAAGACGTCTTCGAGGAGGTTGTCGGCGATATTGATGTCGGCTATGACTTCGACGAGTATCAATCCAAACGCCAGTATTATATTGAGGCCGATGGCGATACCGCATTTCGCATGAGCGGCCGCACGCCCTTGTCCGAGATCAACGACGTCTTGCACATCAAACTATCGGTGACCGAGGCCCACACCATAGGCGGATTCGTCACCGCGCGCCTGCGCCGCATCGCCCGAGCTGGCGATGCCATAGAAGACGAGGGCTACCGCTTCGTCGTCGATAAGGCGGACGACCGCACGGTGTTGCGCGTTCGCGCCGAGCAGACATGACCAGAGCCCATGACCGAACCCGCGGCGACATCCCGCTTTACCATCAGCACCAAGAGCCTGCAAGCGCGCACGCGCAATGTCATCTCAGGTGCCGTACTCGGCCTGTTGTTGGTCTTGCTGGTCGGCTGGGGGCATCTCGAACAACCCGGAACCTACAACGGCGTGCTGCTCTGGTCCGTGGTCGGCTTCGTTGTGCTGGCCAATGCCATCGGCTATCTACGGCACCGGCGCTATTTGCGTCTCGCGCGAGAACATTGTCTTGAGGTGGGCAGCGGCGGTATCCGTTTTCTCACTGGCTCCAACCTCAGCGAGCTGTCCGTCGCTGACATCGCCGCGGTCACCCTGCACCGCGGCCGCAAGGGCATCGGCCACATCCAGATACTGCGCACCGACAACCGCGGCATCCGGCTCGAAGGTTATGGCAATATGCAAGGCTTGGCCGCCGCACTCAAACAACAGGTACCGCCCGCGCATTGGCGCGACGACTGAAGATCGACGCAAACAGCCAAACCCCTGCCAGCCCGCCCGGATCAGCAATGAACCAAACCGAAGCAAGGCTAAAACCGGACCGCGGCGCCCTCGATGCCGGCCTACGCACTGGCCCGCGCATTATCGCTGCCGTCTATTGGCTTGGCGCCGCGCTGGCCTTGCTGCACCTGGCGATGAACTTCACCACCTGGTTCTCGACCCAGTGGCAGGCGACGTTGCACTTCGTCGGCCTTGGTCTGCTGGCGGTGTTGCTGTATCCGCCAAGGCGATCGGAGCGCCTGGCGCGCTCGCGGGTGATGCTACTCCTGGACCTAATGTTCGGCCTGCTGGTCATGGCCGCAACCCTCTGGCTGATCGGCTCCGAGGATGCCATCTACGCCCGCGGCGTTGAGCTGACCCCGGTGGATCAGGCCCTGGCCCTGATCACCATCATCGGCGCCGTCGAGTTGGTTCGGCGCACCACCGGCTGGGTGATCCCGGTGCTGATTGTGTTGGCGCTAACCTACGTGATTTGGTGGGGCACCTGGATCAACGGCGTGTTTCGCTTTGCCGGCCTGAGCCCTCAGACGGTGCTCTTTCGCAGCATCTTTGGCGACGATGCACTGTTCGGTACCATTGCGCGGATATCGGTCAGCTTCGTCTTCATGTTCATCCTGTTCGGGGCCTTTCTGGTGCGCTCCGGGGCGGGGGAGTTCGTTGTCGCGCTATCGCAGGTCTTGGCCGGGCGCATCATCGGCGGCCCCGGCCTGGTGGCGGTGTTCAGCTCCGGGCTCACCGGCACCATCTCCGGCTCCGCCATCGCCAACACCGTCTCCACCGGCGTCATCACCATACCGATGATGAAGCGCGCTGGCTTCCCGCCGCGGTTCGCCGCTGGGGTCGAGGCCGCCGCCAGCACCGGCGGCCAGTTGATGCCGCCGATCATGGGTGCCGGTGCCTTCGTCATGGCCAGTTATACGCAGATCCCCTATACGCAGATCGTGCTGGCCGCGACCTTGCCGGCACTGCTGTATTTTTTCTCCGTCGCCTTCTTCGTGCGCATCGAGGCCAAGCGGCTCGGCTTTCAGGTCGAGGACCGCGCCGATTCGCCGGGCCTGTTGCGCATCATGCGCGACGGCGGCATCGTCTTCGTCGTCCCCATCACGGTGCTGATCACGCTGCTGGTGCTGGGCTTCACGCCGACCTATGCGGCCGGTGTCTCGATCCTGGCCGTCGTCGCCGCGAGCTGGCTGACACCCAGGCCCATGGGTCCAGGCGCCATCCTCGACGCGCTGGCGCTCGGCAGCCGCAACATGATCACCACCGGGCTGTTGTTGGTCGCGGTCGGGCTCATCGTTAACGTCATCGCGATGACCGGCCTCGGCAATACGCTGTCGCTGATGATCCAGTCCTGGGCCGGCGGCAGCCTGCTCTTGGCCTTGCTGCTGGTCGCCATCGCCTCGCTGGTCTTAGGTATGGGGCTGCCGGTCACCGCCGCCTATATCGTGCTGGCAACGCTGTCCGCGCCTGCGCTGTATAACCTGATGGCCCACGCCCAGGTGGTCGAATTGATCGCCTCAGGCAGCGCGCTGCCGGACGCCGCGCGAGCCATGCTGATGTTAGCCGCGCCGGAGCAACTGAGGCTAATCGGCCAGCCCATGTCGATCCCACGGGCCGAGGGCTTGCTCAATGCGCTGCGCGCACTTGACCCCTCGCTGGTGGTCGGTCTCTACGAGCAAATGCTCGACCCCGGGTTACTGACCGGTCTGCTGCTGTCGGCCCATATGATCATCTTCTGGCTCAGCCAAGATAGCAACGTGACCCCGCCGGTCTGCCTCACCGCCTATGCCGCCGCCGCCATTGCCGGCACTAACCAGATGCGCACCGGGCTCACCGCCTGGAAGCTGGCCAAGGGGCTGTACATCCTGCCGGTGCTGTTCGCCTTTACACCGCTGCTGCACGGCGACTGGTCCGCGGCGCTGACCATCTTCGCCTTCGCGCTGTTGGCCCTGTACGCCTTTGCCGCGGCATTTCAGGGTTGGCTCGCGGCCCCGCTCAACTGGCTCGAACGCTTGTTGCTCGCCGCCGCCGCATTACTGCTGCTCTGGCCCGGCGCGCTCTGGCTGCATGTCGCCGGCACCGCGTTGTTTTTGGCGCTCTATGTCCTCGGCCGATCTCAAGGGCGCCGGCGCGACCATGCCAACGATTGTATTCTTCGTTAAACCGATTCTTGACTCGTTACTATGATTACCACCCAGACCCCCGACTCCCCCGTCCTCGACTGCCAGCGCGCCCACCGTTCGGTGCGCCAGTATACCGGCGAGCCCATCGACGACGGCCTGCTGACAACGCTGATCGAATCCGCCCAGGGCGCGGCCACGTCCAGCTTTATCCAGGCCTACTCGTTAGTCCGCGTCAACCGGCCCGAGGCCCGCGCACGCATCGCCAAGGCCGCTGGCGGCCAGCGCTGGATCGAGCAAGCGGCGGTCTTTCTCATCTGCTGCGCGGACCTGCGCCGCATCGCTCAGGCCTGCCGTAAGCACGGGCGTGGCGAGCTGGAGGGTTGGTCAGAGCATTCCCTCGCCGCGGTCGTTGACTGCGCTCTACTAGGGCAGAACCTCATGCTCGCGGCGGAGTCGGTCGGTCTCGGCGGCGTCTTCATCGGCGGCATCCGCAACGAACCCCAGGTGATCGTCGATGAACTGGTCCTGCCGGAACAGGTGCTGCCGCTGTTTGGCCTCTGCCTGGGCTGGCCCAGCGAGAAGGCCCAACAACAGGCCGTCAAACCGCGCATGCCCGCGGAGTTGATCCTGCACCAGGACCGCTATCGCCAACCAGACCCCGACGAGATCGGCGCCTACGACGCGACCATGGCCGCCTACTACCGTGAGCGCAGCAGCAACGCCCGCGTCGACGACTGGTCCGCCGCCGCCGCCAACGCCATCCAGGGCAAAAAGCGCAAGCACATGCTCGACTTCATGCACGCCCGCGGCTTCTTCAAACGCTGATGCCTTGGCTGGCGCTTCTGGCCTGCCATTGACTGACGGATCGGTATCGCTATCGCTATCGCTATCGAATTGATCGACCCGCAATGGTGGTATCTCTGTCGATCCCGATCCCGATCCCGATCCCGATACCGATAGCGATAGCGATAGCGACCGCGAGCCGGAGCCGCGCCCAAGCCCAACATCGAGCTTTAAGTCAATGGCAGCCAAGAGGTGGAACCGCTGCGCTTGTTCCACCCTACCGCCTAGCCCTTGGGCTGCCCCCGGATGGCGCCGCCTCGCCATTGGTGCAGTGCTGCCGCGGCGGCTGAGTGGCCAGTCAACACGCGGCGAAACATGACCGATAATGGTTGTCCTTGTCGTCATCGAGATCGAAGCATCACCGCAAGTCAGCCATGAGCGATTCGACCATGCAAAGGCTCTCGCGCCGCGAACTTTGGCTGTTGGCCACGCTGATCGTCCTACCGCTGCTGGTGCTGCCCATCGGCTGGATGCTCGATCAGTTCGCCTGCTGCAACTGGCTGAGTCGAGAGTCGGTGATCGACTTGGCGGTCATCTGGGCGGTCGTTGTCGCTGCCCTCGGCCGGCTGATTGGCCAGACGCGAACAGCGCTGCCATAACGCCATCGCAGCCGGACCCGTCGACAACAGACCGGACATCGCTCACAACGACCCCTTCGGTCAGGCCTGTGGATGCAGCGGCCTCTGAGCCTGTCTTGCCGGAGGTCTCCGCCGCCCGGGCGCCGCGAGCCCTTCCCCGTGCTGCGCTGCGCGATGGCGGCAAAGCGCCGGAGATGATCGCGCTGCCGGGTGGCTGCTTTCAGATGGGCAGCCCGCCGGACGAGCCCGAGCGCTACCTGAACGAGCGTCAGCATCGCGTTTGCGTCGATGCCTTCCAGATCGGTCGCTTCGAGGTCAGCTTCGAGGAGTACGACCGCTTCGCCCAGGCGACCAACCGCAGGCTGCCGGATGATCAAGGCTGGGGTCGCGGGCGCCAGCCGGTGATCAATATCTCTTGGTCCGACGCGACCGCCTATGCCGCGTGGCTCAGCGACCAGACCGGCCAGCGCTGGCGGCTGCCGACCGAGGCGGAGTGGGAATACGCCGCGCGGGCCGGAACCACGACGCCGTTCTCGACCGGGGACTGCATCCATACCGACCAGGCCAACTACAACGGTAATGCTGACTATAGCGGCTGCGGTGCGGAGACCGGCGAGTCTCGAGGCAGGACCCTACCGGTCGGCAGCCTGCCCGCAAACCCCTGGGGCCTGTATGACGTGCACGGCAACGTCTGGGAGTGGACCTGCTCGGTCTACGATAAGGACTACAAGGGTGCCGAGCAGCGGTGTGACGCAGCTGATATACCAGGCGCGCTCCGCGTGCTCCGCGGCGGCAGCTGGCTCCTCCACCACCGCTACCTGCGCTCCGCGTACCGCAACGGTAACGAGCCCGGCGTCCGTTTCTGGCCCACCGGCTTGCGTCTCGCCCGAGGTCCAGAGCAAGCGGAGCCAGCCGAGTAGGCCCAGCCGGCAGGCATGCAGCGCGTCCGGATGGCCCACGCGGTGAGCGAGTCGGAGCGAGCAGCGCGGGCAATCCGGACCCGCCGGACTGGTGGATGCCAGCGACCAGGACAAGGACTGGACTCGCGCCCCGGCCTCTCGAGGCTCCGCGGCGGCAAGCATGTGATCCTAAATCCGGTATTTGAACCACGAAGGGCATAAAGGACACGAAGGGGTTCAGAAGGAGAGGGAAGATTGGTCAAAAAAGAGCCGGCCTCAGCGGCCGGCGTCCGGTGATGTGGCGCGGGACTAAAGGGGATGGATCATCCGCGCGCCTGAGGGCTCTCCGGAAAAGGGGCTCTCTGGTCGTGGATAGCAAGCTCGGGGTCAGCCTGCGCTGGTCGATTCAGCGGCGCTGTCAGAGCTGGCGTCACTGTGTTTTTCCGCCGGCTGCGCCGAGGGCGCGGTCGTTGCGGGTTCGACCGCGACGCTGGTGTCAAGGATCAGGCCCTCCTTCACGCGTTTCAATTCCAGGTTGGCCTCATGCAGCTTGCCCGCTTCGATCAATGCCATGGCGGTGTTGACATGGTCGCTGGTCGCCTGCAGCGGCATGCTCACGACGCGTGAGATCAATCCGAGGTCGACCAGCCGCAGGGTTGCGGCCGCCGCCTGCTGGTCGCCGTTCTGTAGCTGACGCTGTGCTTGTTTGACGGCAACGGCGCGTTGTTCGTCGGTCACTTTGGCTTCGGTCGTCGCGGCTTGATCGGCGGACTTGGCGTCGCTGCTTGGCTGCTGATTGGCCATGGGCGTCCCGTCCGCGGACTGCGCGGCAGATGGGGCGTCGGCGGCCGCGGCAGCGTCCGTCGGCGCGAAGCCCTCCACGAGTTGCATCTCGGCCAGGATGGGGATCAGGTCCGGCTTCTTTGTCACCGTCTGTTTTTCCATCGGTTCATCACCGACCTTGATCTCGGTTGTGACGGTCACCGGCGGGTCCACGGCGGCGACCTGGTCGAGCAGGGACCGCGCCTCTTCGAGCAGTTGTTTGGCGTTGTCGATATAGCCGTCGTTGACGGCAATCCGCGCCAAATGAATGTCGTTGACCGCGGCGAGGCCGTGCTCGGACATCTGCTTGGCCTGTCGAACGTCCGGAGCGCCGCTGATTCGCTCCTGCACTGGTTGCGATTTGGGCTCCGCTGACGGCTTGTCGGCATTGGTGCTGGCATAGAGGCCGCCGGCAACGGACAGCGCGATCAGCGACGCGGCAGTCAAAGCAACGGACAGTTTCATTGTCTCTCTCCCAATGTGCCAAATAGGTTACTGATGCCAAACCCTGATGCCAAAACAGGTCCACTTGATTCTCGTCCCCGCTGACGAGACGGGCCTGTCCCGCGCTGTCGGCGAGACAGAGCGTCGATACAGCGGCTAGATCAACGCAGGATGGCGGATCACAGGGCATTTGTTTCAAGGTCGGTTCGGCCGTGTGGCAATGCTCACATGCTGGCCGCTTTGCGTTACCTGGCTTTGAACCCCGTCAAAACGAGGCTCGCCGCGGCGCCTGCCGATTGGCCCTGGTCCACACCTGTGCACATCTCCGGCGCCAAGACGATGGTTTGGTGACTGTTCGAGCGCTACTTGAGCGCGTCGAGCCTGTCGCGCAGTGCTTGGCCGCGCAAGACGGACCCTGAACGCGTTGCTGCGCTGGCGCGGGCGTCTGGCACGGGCGTCTGGCACGGGGTCAGGCCGTCGGCAGGCCCTTGACGGGCGAGCACGCGCTAGCCGATCTTGAAAAACGGCTTGGCCGAACGCTTCGTCCTGGCAAACCTGGTCGGCGCCCTCGCAGTCAGGACGACCCAGACCAACTGGAATTGGTGCAAATTGTAAGATGTCACCGTAATTCAGGTGTCACCGTAAGTCCCGCTCACGTCGCTCATGCTTCCTCGCCTGGGGCAGCCTCAGCAAAGAGCACCGCCAGCAAATCCAGCTTCTCGGTGATCTCCTCCGGGAGTTCCCGCGGTTCGACGAAGTTAACGAGTCGATAGAACTCCCCCTTGCGCAGCAGCATCGCATGTCCCAGTTTCGCGGCAAGGCGCCGGAAAAATGCCTCGGCAAACTCGCTGAGCTTTACCCTTTCGGTTCTCGCTTCCCAAAGGAGCCGGGCCGCATTCCGCTCGAGGCCCTGCCAGGTCTCGAAATCACGGGCACGTCCGCCAAACACGCGCTCTGTAATGAGTTCGTCCAGGACTGCATCAATCTCACGTTGAAACTGGCTGAAGAGTGGCAGGTCTGCATAGCTGTGCATCGCGAAGCGCTTTAAGAGCTCAGGCGTGATGAAGTAGTTCTCGGCCTCGTAGCGACTCCAATAGACCACGTGCAGTCCGCCCTCATGCGCGTCTTCTCGCTGTCTACCGTCATTGTCCAAGATTGCCAGACCGACGAGGTCGGGGACCATAGTACGAAGGGCGAAGAAGTGCTTCTTAGGCGTGACACCGAAGCCGCCCTCCACTCGTTCGAGTTCGGAGTTCAGGTCGGGGTCAGGGAAGTTATCTTGAACATAGAAGGCATTGACGCGCTCATCCCATAGGCTCGCAACGGGGTGATCAAGGCGGTTTGCCAGCGCCTTCAATATCTCGAGATCGGTGCCGCCCTCGACGTACAGCACATAGCCCCGCTGGCGCGCGCGCACATAGTGTTCCGCGCCATAGTGTTTTAGGGCGTTCTTGATATCCGACTTCGCCGCGATATCGTCCGTCTGGCCGCCCAACAGCAGCGTGAGGTTGTGGTCAAGGGCTTCATCAAGGATCACCTCCGAGTGGGTGACCAAAATCACTTGTGATTCGTTGCCGGCTGCAATCTCGCGTAGCAGCACATAGACCTGCTTTTGGCGCAAGATCTCGAGATGGGCGTCCGGTTCGTCGATCAATAGCACACTATGACGATGGGAATAGAGATAAGCAAAGATCAGCAGCATCTGCTGCAACCCGCGACCTGCCTGGGCGATATCCAGCGGCTCCTTGACACGCGCTTGCCGGTAGGATAGATCGATGCTGCCGCGCGCGGTCTCGGTGGGATCCCCCAGTTCGACCGTAAATAGGCGCTGCATGAGCGCAACGATTTTGCGCCAGTCCTCTGCTTGGTCCTTAAACACCAGCAGACACAGGTTGCGCAGTACCTGTGCGGTCTGTCCCTGTCCCAATAAGACACCGATGCGCCCGGGCTGGAGAACCGGCTCCTCGGTCTCCAGTCCGGACATGGGGTATAGCAGTTCGATATTGAGCCCTGCGGCTGTTTCGACGAGATCCGGTCGTTGCAGGGTGGCGTCGTCCGGCGTGCAATAGACCAGCTCATCGCCCTGATTGCGGAAGCGCATCGTGACGGGCTCGACCTTATTCTCATGGAGCAGGCCGAGCGTAATCAACAGCGCGATGTCGTTATTGCCAGTACGCACCGCCGTGTTGTGCCAGAAATAGCGCGTACGCTGAACCGGCACCGAAACGATGTTGAGGCGGTTCAACGATGTCGAAGTGCGCTCCTTGGGCGGTGCCTTGCCCTTACTCGCCTGCCAGGTTCTAACTGCTTGGGACCAGAGCGCGATGGCCTGGATCGCCGTTGTCTTACCACAGTTGTTGGGGCCGATGAGCACGGTCGGGTGGTCAAGCTCAATGCGCTGCCGATCACCAAAGCGCTTGAAGTTCTGGATTTCGAGATAATGCAACAGGCGCATGGGATGTTCCCCTTCCGATCGCTTGATGACGAACGTCGATCTTGCCGGTCACGGCAGCAGTCACAGTTGCCACCTCTGCAGCCAGTGATAGGTAGGGTGGAACAAGCGCAGCGGTTCCACCTGTGACCGGCATGCTAGTCGGCTAGCTGGTGCAAGTCCAGCCATGGCCCGTGGAAGAGGGGAACATGTAGGCGAAGGCAGGGGTGCCCGAAGAAACTGCCCTGTGCTCTTTACGGAAGAAGAGAACGGCTTTTGAGCGGGTTCGAGGAATATCCTCACAGTCTCGATGGCCCGGAACAACGAAAGGTCCCAGCATAGGTGCGGGTCGCGGGCCTTTGCGGCGCGCGCATTCAGGTCAGGGAGGGAGGGGGCCAGCGGGGGGTGAGGTGCGGCTTTGGGTCTGGCCCTGACGTACCCGACCGGGGTCGGGTACGTTGGACAGCTTCTTAGTGGTCTGAAGCGCCTTCGGCTCCGATGCCGGTTTGTGCGCGTATGTATTGCGGCAGGAAAGCGGCCTTTTCTTTTGCGGCGGCCTCGCTCTTATCGGTAATGGAGAAGAACCAGGTGCCGACGAAGGCGGCGGTGACGGAGAACAGCGCCGGGTACTTGTACGGGAAGATCGGCTCGGCGTTACCCAGTACATCCACCCAGACGATCGGGCCGATCACCACGAGCACCACTGCCGTGGTCAAGCCGATAAAGCCGCCGATAAAGGCCCCCCTTGTGGTTAGCCCTTTCCACAGCATGGATAGCAGCAACACCGGGAAATTGGCGCTGGCGGCGATGGCGAATGCCAGGCCGACCATATAGGCGATGTTCTGCTTCTCGAAGGCGATGCCGACGGTGATGGCGATGACGCCCAGCAAGATGGTCGCCGCGCGTGACACCATGACCTCCTTCTTCTCCGATACATCGCCCTTGCGGATGATGTGGGCGTAGAGGTCGTGGGAAATCGCGGAGGCACCCGCCAGGGTCAGACCGGCAACCACCGCCAGGATGGTGGCAAAGGCCACGGCCGAGATGAAGCCCATGAACAGGTTGCCGCCGACCACGCGGGACAGATGCACGGCCGCCATGTTGTTGCCGCCAAAGATCTTGCCATCGGCATCCAGGAACTCCGGATTCTGGCTGACCAGCACGATGGCGCAAAAGCCGATCACAAAGACCACCAAGAAGAAATATCCGACGAAGCCGGTGGCGTAAAAGACCGACCGCCGGGCCTGCTTGGCATCCGGCACCGTGAAGAACCGCATCAGGATATGCGGCAGGCCGGCGGTGCCGAACATCAGCGCCATGCCAAGGGAGATTGCCGATACGGGGTCAGGGAGCAGCCCGCCCGGCTCCATCAGCTTGAGCCCGTCGGGGTGCATCGCCGTCGCCTGCCTGAACAAGTTCTCCAGGCTAAAATCGAAGTGGGCCATGGCCATCAGCATGAGTCCGGTGCCACCGGTCAGCAGCAGCCCGGCCTTGATGATCTGCACCCAGGTGGTGGCAAGCATGCCGCCAAAGGTGACGTAGAGCACCATGAGGACGCCAACGATGACGACGGCGACAGGATAGGGCAGGCCAAACAGGAGTTGGATCAGCTTGCCGGACCCAACCATCTGCGCGACGAGGTACAGGGTCACCGTGGCCAGGGTGCCGCAAGCGGCCAGGGCCCGAATCGGCGTCTGTTGCAGCCTGTAGGAGGCGACGTCCGCGAAGGTATACTTACCCAGGTTGCGCAACTTTTCGGCCATTAGAAACAGGATAAAGGGCCAGCCGACGAGGAAGCCGACGGTATAGACGAGTCCGTCGTAGCCCTTGAGAAACACCAATCCGGAGATACCGAGGAAGGTGGCCGCGGACATGTAGTCGCCAGCAATGGCCAAGCCGTTTTGAAAGCCGGTAATGCCGCCGCCGGCGGTGTAGAACTCCTTTGCCGTTCTGGTTCGGCGCGCCGCCCAATAGGTGATGAACAGGGTGCCGGTCACGAACATCAAGAACATGACGATGGCCGAGATGTTCACCGGAAGCTTGGTCGCTTCACCCTCGATCGCTCCCGCTGCGACTGCCGCACCGACCACAAGCATTGCGGCCAGAGACACAAAAGCGGTCATCAGGCTGATCTTTTTCATGTGCCCGTCACCTCTCGCACAATTTCTTCGGTGATTGCGTCATACACCTTATTGGCGCGGTTGACATAGAGGCCGGTTAGCAGCCAGCACATCAGGATGATGCCCGCCCCGATCGGGATGCCGATGGTGATCACCGATTCGCTGCTGATTGGCGTGCCGAAGACGGAAGGGTCGAAAGCGATGATGAGAATGTAGCTGTAGTAAACGACGAGCACGAGAATCGCCAGGGTCCAGGCGAGACGATTGCGGCGGGTGACGAGTTCCTTAAACCGCGGTAGATCTTGGATTCTTTCTGCCAAGTCTTGATGCATCTAGAGCAGCCTCTCTTTGGTTGAAACAGGAATGAAGGTTTTTACCTTTTGTTATGCTGAAGCAGGATCATCCGACCTACCACAGGGCCAGGTCGGCACCGATCATTTTCCCCGACAACGATCTCATGGATCGCCGAGGCGGCTCGGCTTGCCGGACAATCGTCGGGCAAGCGTAATTTCTGGACAATCTTCAGGGTCTTAGCCCAGGTTCCTGAAGGCCCAATCTGGTCCCCTCCCGGTTCCGGCGCACTTGATAACACAAGAAGATCACCAGACACAATCAAAACCGAAAATGCACCGCCTCATACTTCCATGACTGAACCGACCAAAGACCCGCACTTGCTTGCGGCCAAGCTTAGCGCCGAGACGGCCAAGATCCCTTGGCGCGAGCTGCAACGCTTCTTCGCCCAAGGACGCGCGATCCAAGTCGCGCCGTCGCTGGACCTGATTGATGTCGCCGCACGCATCGGCGGCGACGATGCGGGGCAGGTTGAGGCATGGATGAACGCGGGCAAGGTCAAGCGGGTCAGCGACCAGCAGGCCAGACAGTGGATTGATGCCGATGTGTTGGTCTGGGCCGTGGTGGTGCGGCCATGGGTATTGGTTCAGGCGGTGACGGAGGGTTGCGTGTAACGCCGCGGACCATTATGTACCCTGCCAGCATCGCTTCAGCAGCCAGCGACGGTTCGTCCTGGCATCACCTCGTTGCCAACGCGGCCAGCCTTTCGCCAATGTTCGTCGTCCATTCCAGTCTCGTTGAGTCCATGCCAGCTTACTCATCGCTGCCTGCTTCGTCCATTCCAACCTTCTCCCTTTACAGGTAAAACGCCGTGTCTACGATAGAAGATCTGATCAAGACGCAACTCGCCGAGAATCCGGTCATCGACGAGCGCCTGCCGTCTGTCTCTGAGTTTCCGACCTTTCCGCGGATCTTCATCCAGGGAGGGCCGATCGGCGGCAACGACATCGCGCAGGACATGCTTGCCAGCGGCGAGCCGACCCCAATGATGCAATCAGCGACCGCATAAGCCCCGGAGGCAAGCCATGGCCATGACCAAAGACGAGATCATCGAACGTATCCAGACCCTGTATCCTGATGCAGCACTAGAGGCGTCCGGCAGCGATTGCAGCTTCGAGGTACTGATCGTTAGCGCCGCCTTCGACGGTATGAGCACGATCAAGCGCCAACGGCCGATCTTGGGGCTGTTCAAGGACGAGTTGGCCAGCGGGAAACTGCACGCACTGGGTATTAAGGCACGCACGCCCGCGGAGCACGAGGCGGCACCGCCCCCGGCTTAGATTGCTCTTTCTAGGTTAAACGCGCCTCAGTCGTCCGCTGGCAGCCCGGGGTTCAGGGTCGAGGCCCCCAGCCAGC
>JGI12048J13642_10001455_pt1 | contig 56909 bp, 42 predicted proteins | sample ElkSlonscriptome_16_FD_13642 | JGI IMG/M metagenome (IMG submission 13642)
GCCAAGCCCTGCCCAGCCCCGCCGTCCTGCCGCCCGCCGACTCACCGCACTCGTCTCGCCCGCCGTCGCCGCGGCGCTCCGCCCGGGCGCTGCATCCACGCGTCGACGGTCGACGGACGCGTCACGCCGAGAACGACACCCCGCCCGCGTTCGGCCGCCTCGCCGGCGGGCCGTATGTGCCGGTCGCCTTCATCGGCGCCGCCGGCGCCGCCGGCGCCGCCGGTCGCGCCGCGCCCTCGCCCTCGGTCTTGCTCGGCACGCCTGCCGCCCCCACTTGAGCCGCCCCCGGTTGAGCCGCCCCCGGTTGCGTCGTCCCCGCCCCGGCGCCAACGCCCGCCCCCCGCTCCGCCGCGGCCTTCTCCATCAGCATCGCCCACGTCTCGCGCTCGTACTTCATGATCCGTGCGCACTCGTCGGCCTTCGCCGCGTTCTTCTCGAAGCTCGCCTCGGTCAGATGCTTGAACACGAACGTATAAAGCGCCGCCAGCTTGTCGCAGTACTCGGGGTTCGCCGTCCGGTCCATCCCCGAGATCAGCTCGACGAGGATGTCCCGCGCTTGGCTGAAGTTCGTGTAGACCGCCTCGTGGTTCTTCGTCTCGAGCCCGGCCCGACCCTCGGCGATGAAGTGCACGCACCCGTCGAGCAGCAGCAGCCGCAGCTTCTCCGGCGTGGCCGTGAGCACCTCGTTGCGGAAATACGGATTGTTCACGTCGAATGCCATTCGCCGGACTCATCGGCTACAACCGGCGATCGGTTGAGCCGCGGGGTGTCGCTCCCTCCCCCCCGACCGTGGAAGCCGCGCGGTCTGCGCGGGTAATGCGCGACGCACCAATCGGGCGGTGTGCGCGCCCCTCGTTCAGATCACCCCATCGTGGGGAACTGCGCCAACGATTGCTGTTGCGTCTGGAGCTGCGCCAACGCCTTCTCCATCGCGACGAACTGTTGCTCCAAGCGGCTGCGCTTGCTCGCCAACTGCTTGTCGAACTGCTCGATCCGCCTGTTCTGCAGCTCGATCTGCGAGTCCAGGCTCTTCGTCTTGTTCGTCAGCAGACCGTCGATCGAGTTGGTGATGTTGTTCACCAGCAGCTCGATCTGCTCGGCCACGCCCAGCTTCTCGTAGCTGTCTTCCGTCGGCGTGTAAAAGGCGTTCTCGGAAATCTGCACCGGCTCGCGCTTCGCCAGCTCGAACCCCGCGAACAGGTCCTCCACGCCCGCCGGGTCCGAGGCCAAGGCGTCGCGGAACCGGTCGGCGTCGAACTCCAGCTTCGCCCCGTCGCCGACCTTCACGCCCACCTGAAACAGGAACTGATAGCTCCCCGACGTGTCCTGCCCGGGCTGCTGGATCGTCCGATACAGCATGTTCTTGATGTTGCGCACCGTCGAGTCGCCCAGCAGAATGCCCTTCTGCTCGGTCTCTTCGGTGTACTTGTCGTACTTGTCGATCGTCGAGATCACCGCGTTGAACGCGTCCACGAACGCGCCGACCGATTCTTCCATCGCGGCCGTGTCTCGCGCGACGTCCACCGTCACGACCTCGCCCTTCGTCGTCTGCTTCAGGTCGATCGCCACGCCGTCGATGACCTCGTCCAGCGTGTTCGACGACGACGTCAGCAACACCGCGTCGGCCGGGTCTTCCGAGCCGAAGAACACCCGCGCGTCGCCGCCCTCGTCGACGACGCGCAGCCCGATGTCCAGGCCGCCCGTGTCCACGATCGTCCGGCCGCCCGTACCCGAGTCCAGCGCCGTCAGCGAAAGCCGGTACGGCGCGATCGCCGAGCCGTCGTTGATCACCGCCGCCCGCACGCCGGGCTGATCCGCGTTGATCCGATCCACCACGTCCTGCAACGTCTCGCCCGCCCCGATCTCGTACCGCGTTTCGAACGAGCCGTCCGCCACCGTGTCGGCGCCCTCGTCGTCGAACGTTCCCGCGATGTTCAGCTTGTCGGCCACCGAACCCGACACGTCTTCGATCCGCAGGCTCCCGCTCGCCCCAGACAGGTCCGTCAGCTTGATCCCGTCGCCCGTGTCGTTCAGCGACGCCACCACTTCCACGTCGCCGTTGCTGTTCAACTGACGCAGCAGGTCGTCCACCGTCTTCACCGACGAGCCGATCGACACCTCCGAGCTTCGGCCCAGACCGTCCGTGATCCGGATCTTGCCCGTCCCCACGCCCCGGCCGTTGTTCAACGAACTCAGCTCCGTCGTCCGCCCGATCCACGCCTTCTGCGCGCTGCCGCCCACGATCTCCGACGACGACACGTTGTCCGCCGCGATCCGCAGCTCGTCCGCCAGCACGCCCGAGACGTTCACCGCCCCCGAGCCCAGCGAAGAATCCACCAGCTTCAGCCCGTTGCGGTTCTCGTTGATCTCGACGCGCAGGTTGTTCCCGTCCGCCGCCAGACCGTCGTTCAACCGGGTCACGATGTCGCTCAGCGAGCCCGTGGTGTCGATGCTCAGCGTCGTCTCCGTGCCGTCGCGGTCGCGCAGCACCACGTCGCCCGAACTCAGACCTTGCCCGCCGTTCAGCGACTTCGTCAGCACCGAGTTCAGCCCCGCCACCAGCCGACCCGAAGACACCTCGTTGCCCGCGACGCCCGCCCCGCCCGTGAACAGCCCCAGCGCCTCCGCTGTATCGCCCGACGGGCCGTTCTCGATGATCAGGTTGCCGCCGGTCGTGTTGTCCGTGACGACCAACTGATCGCCGTCGCCCGAGATCGACGCCACCACGTCCACGCCCGCTCCGCCGTCCGCCTCGGCCGCCGTCGCGTTGATGATGTCGATCACGTCGCCCAGCGTTCCGGCGCGGGGCCGCGTCACCTTCATCTCCGTCTCGGGCTTCTCGTCGGCGTCCAGACCGCTCCACCCCGCGATGTCGCTGGTCAGCGTCCCCGCCTCATAATCCACCCCGTCGACGGTCGCGTCTTCTGCGATCGCCAGCGCCGACTGTTCGCCCAGGTCCACGTTCAGCTTCGTCCCGTCCTTCGCCGTGATGACGAAGTCCGTCGAGCCGTCCTTGATCAGCACCCCCAGCCCGTCGTTCAACGCCGCCAGCGACAGCGAACGTCCGAGGCTCGACACGTCGGTCCCGGTGATCTCCGGCGCCGCCGCGGAGCCCGCGATCCCGAGGTCGCTCGCCGTGTTCCGGCCGTTCATGTCCGTCACGATCAGGTTCCCCGCACCGCCCGAGAGGTCTTCGATCACGAACGAGTCGCCGTCCACCGAGGCCCGCACCGCCGCCCCTTCCGCCGAATTGATCGCGTCCAGCACGTCGGTCACCGTCGCCGCCTTCGACAGATCGACCTGCGCCGCGTTGCCCGCGCGGTCGGTGATCTCGATCACCCCGCGCTCGATCCCCGCACCGCCGTTCAGCACCGACAATTCCGTGTCGTGCGCGATCTGAGCCGCCGACGACTCGAAGCTCAGCGTCGTCGCCCCGAACGCGGACGTGTCTCGGTCCGTAAAGCCCCGGCTCAGCATTCGCTGCGTCGTCACCAACCGGTCCACGATGAAGTCGTACGAGCCGGCCGCCGCCGAGTTGCTCGCCGTCGCGGTCAGCGCTTCGGTGTCGCTGGAGGTCGCCGACGACGATTGAAACACGTTCGCCGCCTCGAACTTCGCCGCCGCGTTCTTCAGCGCCATCAGCGACGTGTTCACCGACAGGTACGCCGCCTGCTGCGATTTCAACTGCGTAATCCGCTGCTGCGCGTACAGCTTCGGCCGCGCGTCCAACGCCAGCAACTGGTCGATCAGCGCCCGGCTGTCGATCCCGCTGATCAGTCCGACCGACGATGCGATGCCCATGACATTCCTCCGAACCGAGGCCACGCAATCGCACGCCGCGTACGCGACACGCCCATCGGCATCCGCGAAGCGCATGCCAGCTCGAACGCCGCGCCCATCCGTGAGCGCGCTGCCCGACCCGCATCGGCATCGGCGAACCAACCCCACCCGCTCACTCCAATCACCTCCTCCGCTCGTTTCCCCCCGCTTCGGGGCCCGCCAAGCCGCAGACGTCGCCCATATTCACATCGAACCACCCGATCAAAACGCGATCGGATTCACCGACGCACGCCGCGACGCCGCCCGCCCGCTCCCGCCGCCGCCCTCGCTACCATCGCATGCGGGCGACATTCGCTCTCCCGCTCCCTCGCTCGCCCGCCGATCGACCACGCGAGCCGAGCCTCCCGCGCCGCGCCCGGTCGTCTGGTCCGACCCGTTCCGAGCGATTCGCGCCGCACCCCGCCGCTGCCGCCGCCTCGGCCCGATGGCTCCACGATTCCCCCCTCACTCCCCGCCAGCTCGAAAGCCGAACACGCTCCATGGAACGCGTCGCCTGGGTCTATCTCGTCATCGCCGTCGTCACGGGCATGCTCCTGCCCCTCCAGCCCGCGATCAACAAACAACTCCGCGACCACGTCGGCTCCCCCTGGCTCGCCGCCCTCGTCTCCTTCTCCGTCGGCACCGTCCTTCTCACCATCGCCGTCGTCGCCTTCGTCATGATGCGCGAAGGCCTCCCCGCCGCCGCCGAGGTCCGCGCCGCACCATGGTGGGCCTGGCTCGGCGGCGCCATCGGCGCCGTCTTCGTCACCGCCTCCATCGTCCTCGTCCCCCACCTCGGCGTCGTCCTCCTCGTCGGCGCCGTCCTCTTCGGCCAACTCCTCTCCTCCATCATCATCGACCACTTCGGACTCGTCGGCATGCAACCCCAGCGCGCCAACTTCGGCCGCTTCGCCGGCATCGCCCTCCTCCTCGCCGGCGTCGTCCTCATCCAACGATCGACGCTCCGCGCCGCGCCCGAACCCACGAACGACACACCCGCTGCCACCGCCTCATCATCAGGCGCCGACGCCGCTCCCCGCGCGACGCACGACGCGCCCACGTCCGCCGGTTCACCGCGCGACGTCACAGGCGATAGTTGAGAAGTCCACGCCGCACGGGGTGCATTTCGGAACGTCACGACTGAGCCCGCCCTCGGCTTCTCGTCGATCAACAAGCGAGGGACGCCTACCCCCGCCGGGGGCCTCCGCACTCGGGACAGGTTGAAGAAGGTGAACCGCGGAGGTCGTAACCGCACGACGGGCACAGCCCAGCCGCGATCCGCTTCCGCCGCCGCACCGCGGGATAAAGCGCCAAGGCCCGTCGCGCCGCGCCTCGCTCGTCGACGAACGCCAGCGTCAACGCCGCGATGAACGCCAGTCCCAGAGCGATCGAAAGCACGTTGCGGGCGTACCCGGCGATGTTGCGCTCGGTGTACGAGGCGGCATAGCTGCCGTTCGGCCACCACGGGATGCGGTTCAGCCGTAGGTGTCCGGTCACCCGTTCGCCAAGCCTTTCGCGCGACACGACACGGCCTCGAGCCAAGATCGCGTCCCGCAATTCAGGCACATCGTCGGGGTCGAGAAGTGCACGCGTCGGCGAGAGCGGAGTCATGCTGACGAACAGGCTCGATTCGATCGCCGTGACACCCCAAACGCCGCGCTCCGTTTGCCGTGGCGATATCCCGACTTCCGCTTCAACGCGCCACTGGCCTGGCTGCGGCAAGACCACAGCATGCGGGTCCCAAACAAACAGCTCTCCGGAATTCAGGAGGTAGGCTATCGTGGTGTGCGAGTACCGAGTGGGCCCCCTCACGGGGACGCCGTACCGGCCTGAGACGATCTGATTCACGTGGTACAGCAGGCCCGACGGTCGCGAGCTATGTGCCTCGTACATCATGCCGACATCGATCGAGACCGCTGACAACAGAAGCACCAACACGCTCGGCCGAGCGAGCAGGTCACGAACCCGACTGTAGATTGTTCGCGATAATCGCAACACGCGATCGCCTCCGCGCATCACACTACCGCGCCTGCGGAGTCGGCCCGAACCCACGATCCAGAGATTCGAAGCCGTCGCCCCGCTCCTTCGCCGCTGAGCGAGTCGGACGCCTCTTCGTCCATTGGCCATTCATCCGCCCGCACAATGCTCGCTCAGCGCCCCCTCCGCCCCTCCCCCGCCCTACTCGCTCGCCGCCCGCTTGCTCTCGCGCTCCTGCGCCACCGCGTCGCGGCACGCCTCCGCCAGTCGCTGGTGCAGCTTCTCGTGTTCCGGACAGACCGCCAGCCGATCCAGATACTCCTCCACCCGGTCCTCGCCCGACTCGTCCGGGTCCACCTGGCTGATCGCTTCGTCCCCCAGCGCCTCCGACGCCATCAGCATCCACTCGACCGTCGGCTCCCCTCCCTCAGGCGGCGCTACACGCGTCCGCACCGTCATCGGCCCGATCATCACCAGCGGCCACGCCCCCAGTTGCGTCTCCGGCTCGCGCACCACCACCAGCACCGGCGTTTCCTCCGCGTCCGCCCGCTCGCGGACGTCGCGACCGTCCGCCCCCACCAGCATCGGCTCGATCAAATAACACCCGGCTTCCAGCGGCTCATCCTCGGGCGCCTTCTCCGACAAGCGGAACACCCGCCCCGTGTCCGCCGCCAGCAGCCGCTTCTGACGCCGCGATTCCTGCAACGGCAGAACGATCCGCGCCATACGCTCGAAGTCCCGCACCTGAAACGCCGACGCCAGCGCCTTCGACGCCAGACGTTCGCACGTGAAATAGTCCGTCTTCGCCAGCGCCGCCGAAGCGTCGTCCATCAGCGCGTCGATCTTCTCAGCCGAGACTTTCGCCATGCCGACATCCTACCGACCGGCGATCCCGCCGCCGCCGAGTTCGGAAGACCGCCGACGCGACGACCGGCGCGACCGCCTCAAAGCGCTTTCTTCGCCGACGCCGCGCACGCTCGCCCCGACCGGGGCCGGTCGCGCCGGGCGACGATCCAAACTCACTCGTCCGCGCCGACGTGCGTGATCCGGTCCGCGATCCGCCGCAGCAGTTCCACCCACCGCTCGCCGTGCTCGGGTAGGTCGTACGCCAGCACGTCCGCCGCGCTCGTAAAGTCCTGCCCCCGCACCGCGTCGCGGATCTCCGCCAGCTTCGGCGCCAGCTTGTCCGCCGCCTCGTTGAACTCGTCGGCCAGCCCCGGATCGCGCAGGCCCACGCCCGCCACCTTCCGGCACGCCGCCAACGCCTGGTCGATCCGGATCCACACCTGCAGCAGCTCGGTCAGTTTCGGCAACGCCACCGCCGAGTCGCCCACCTGGAACAGCTCCGCCACCTGCGCGTGCTCGGGCAGCGAACGCTCCAGCGAGTCCGCCGCTTCGTGCAACGTCATCCGCACCAGCGACAACGAATCCGCCGACGTGAACCGCAACTCGCCCGCGTACGGCGACGTCTGCGGCGGCTCCTCAAGATCCTGCGGCGGAATCGGCGATCCGTCCGCCGTCACCTCGATGATCAAGCGATCTCCCGCCTCAGCCATCGCGTCCGCGATCGCGCCGGGGAGCGTTTCAGCCGTCGATGCAAGCTGCCGGTCGTCCAGAAAGATGTCCATACACCCAGTGTCGGTCCCGACCCGCCCCGCCCGCCCATCGAATCCGACACTTCCGCCGCTTTCCCGACCCCCAGCCGCCGCGCTACCGCAGCGCTTGCGCCCCCATCCGCACGATCCGCTCACCATCGCGCAGACCGCCACCGCCCGCCCGGCAAGCCGCTTCACGGCCCCTCGTCTCAGGGGTCGTCTCAGGGGTCGTCTCAGGCGTCGCCCCGGACCCCGCGCCCGCGCCATATCCTCACCCCATGGCCAAACGCGGCTCGAAGAACCCGCCCCCTCCCGACCTCCCCACCGACCGGCTCGGGCCCGACCTCCGCGTCCTCGTCCTCACCGGCAAGGAAGCCTTCCTCCGCGAGGCCCACGTCCAGCGGCTCCGCGAGAAGCTCCTCGAAGCCGGCGAGAACCCCGAAATATTCCGATTCGACGGCGCCGAGCACGAGCCCGCCGACGTCTACGACGAGTGCCGCTCCTTCTCGCTCATGGGCGGCTACAAGCTCGTCATCGTCGAGAACGCCGATCAACTCGTCTCGGGCGACAACCGCGACCTCGCCATCCGCTACGTCCAGCATCCCACCGACTCCGTCACGCTCGTCCTCCGCACCGACTCCTGGAACAGAGGCAAACACCTCGATGAGCCCATCCTCAAAGTCGGCGGCTTCATCCAGTGCGAGGAACTCACGCCGCAGAGAGCCGCCGGCTGGACCAAAAAACGCGCCGGACGCTTCGGCGCCGACATCGAGCCAGAGGCTCAGGTCATGCTCGTCGAACGCGTCGGCGTCGGTCTCGTCAAACTCGCCAGCGAGGTCGACAAGCTCGCCGCCCTCGTCGGCGACGGCGGCGTCATCACCGCCGATCACGTCCGCGAACTCGTCGGACGCTCCCGCGAGGAAGAAGTCTGGGCCATCCAGGAGCCCCTGCTCCGCGCCGACACCCACGGCTCGCTCGCTCTGCTCAACGAACTGCTTTCCGTCGGCGCCGGCGCGCCCACCGTCCTCGTCCGCTGGGCCTACACCGACCTCGCCCGCAAGCTGCACATCGTCGCCCGCTCGGTCGCCGACGGGAAGCCGCCGCGTGAGGGCGCCAAGGCCGCGAAGGCCTGGGGCGCGGGGCTCGAGCCCCTCGCCCGCGCCGGCGCCGCCCTCGACCAGCACCGCGCCGCCGAACTCCTCCGCGCCGCCGTCGAGACCGACTTCCGCGGCAAGACCTCGCAAACCGACGAACGCACCGCCCTCGAGGCCTTGTCCGTCCGGTTCTGCGACACCCTGCGGAGCCCGGCTGCGCGCCGCTGATCGCACCACCGCGTCGCGACCGCGCCTCTCCGCCCGGGTCCCGCGCCGCTCCTGCGAGGCCCGCCCATGCTGCCGACCGCCGCCCTGCGCCGCTCCCGCCGCGACCGCCACCGCCGCCGCCACGACGACCCCCGCCGCTACGCCCCGCTCGCTCTCGCCGCCGCGGCCGGCGCCGCCTGCGCGCTCGCACTCGCGCTCGCCGCCTGTTCCGCCCCCCACGACGCCGGCTCGCGCCTCGCGGGCGATCCCGCGCCGCCCGAGGCCGCCAACCCCACGTTCGGCGAAGACCCCGCCGACGCCGCCGCCCGACCGCGCGTCAAGACCGACGCCGAGTCGCGCCTCGATCAGCAGATCGCCATGCTCACCGGCGCCCTCGATGCCTCAACACTCGACATCGAGACCGAAGACGCCCCCGTCGAGCAGGCCGCCGCTCTGCCCGAGCCCGACGCCGGCGCCCGCGACCGACGCCTCGAAACTCGCGCCGCCGCCAACGTCGGCCCCGTCCTTACGCTCGACGACGCCGACCAGAAATCCGTCCCCGCCGAAACCGTCTCCCACGACGACGCCCCGCCCCCCTTGCTCGAGCTCCCCGACGCCGACGCCGATCTCAAGCCCGCCATGCCGCCCGAACTCTCCCCGCAAGAAGAAGCCCAGCTCCTCGTCGAGCAGCTCGCCGGCGCCCTCCGACGCGCCGGCGAACAAGACCTCTCGCCGCTGCCCAGCATGGCCAAGCTCGCCTTGCTGGAAGTCTTTCAGCCCGGCGCCTTCAACACCCAACACCCCCTCTTCGAGAGCGCCGCCGCCGACGCCGACCATCCGCTTTCCGAAGACGAACGCGCCTTCGTCCGCGCCTGGCGCGACCTCTTCACCGACCTCCACGTCCGCTTCGGCGACCAGGCCGTCGACCTCGACGCCGTCGCCGACTCGGTCGCGCGCCTCGACGACGCCATGAACCGCTGGCGACCCCTCGAGATCACCACCGCCGCCCTCTGCACGCAGGTCGACGGCTTCGGCGTCTACAACCCCCTCCGAACCTTCGACCGCGGACGCTACAAGTTCCTCGCCGGACGCGACCATCCCGTCATCGTCTACGTCGAACTCGACCACTTCGGCGCGACCCCGACCACCGCCGACGAGGCGCCCGCCTTCCAAGTCGAACTCACTCAGTCCCTCACCCTCTTCCACGCCGGCACGCCCCGCGTCGCCGCCTCCGACGACCTCGTCGCATGGCGCACCGAACCTCAGCGCATCCGCGACGTCTCCCGCCGCGAACGCGAAGACTTCTTCGTCGTTCAGATCGTCACGCTTCCCCGCTCGCTCTCCGTCGGCGGCTACCGCCTCAAAGTCGAGATGCGCGACGCCGCCACCGACTCCGTCGCCGAGACCATCATCCCCATCGACGTCGTCGCCGACGTCTCCGCCTTCGACTCGGGCCTCGCCACCGTGCCCGCTAACGATTGAGTCGCACCCGCGCCGCTCGTCCCGCCTCCGCCGACCGCCTCAGTCGTCGAACCGCACCGACTGCGGCTGGCCCATCAACAGTTGCAGCACGATCCGATCCCCGGCACGCGGCGGCCGCTCGCAAATATGCGACGGCAACCGCACCGCCAGCGGAGCCCGCTCTCCGTCCAGCAGGATCGCGACGTCGACGTACCGGTCGCTGTGAATGTCCACGTCCGTCGCCGCCCGCACCACCCCGCGCGCCTCGCCCATCATCGGCAACTGCGGCCCCCCCCCGGGCTGACGGTTCACGCCGGGCCCCGTCGTCCCCGCCTCGGCCTCCGGTCCGCCTTCGCCGCTGACGCTCCCATCGGGCGCCGCACCACCCCCGCCCCCTCCCTCACCAGCGTCGTTCTGTTCGTACTGCATGTTTCACTCTAGAACCCGTCGCCACAATCGTCCCGCCCATCGGCGACCGAACTCAATCCGCGCCGATCACGCCCCGTTGCCCCCGCCCCGACACTCGAACGGGGATGGGACCACGGAGCGTTCGACTTCCCATTCGGACCGTGTTCGTGCGTCGAACGCGGCAATTCCCGCCCGTTCCACGGCTCCGCGCGCGCCCGCCGCTCCGCCCAGCGTTCAATGCGCTGCGGGTGAACGGCTCCGTTGCCGGACACCTTCGCATCGGTAGAAAGGAGCCGAACCGTGCGCGCGAGCGTCACCGACGACCATCGACATATGTGGGAGCGCTTCATCGGCCTCACCGCGCTCATCGGCGCCGTCTGGCTCGCCTGGGGTGTCTCCGCCGCACAGGAACAGGACGAGCCCCGCTCACCAGACGGCTCCGCCGCCCCCGCCTCCGCTCCGCCCGCCGCCGCAACCTCGTCAACCACCGCCGACGAGCCGGCCCCGCCTAAGCCCCTGCTCGAGTCCTCACACCGAGCCCCGCCGCCGCGCTAGGCCGGCGCCGCGCTCTCCAGATTCTCCACAGTCGCCGCCGTCTCGAACTCCGCGACATCCTCCGCGCCGATCGTCCCCGGCTCGCGAGACACCGCGTTCGCCGTCGCCACTGCCAAGCCCTTCCGCAACGCCTCACGCCAGTTGCCGCCACGCGCCCGCACTGCCAACAAACCCGCCAGCAGCGCGTCCCCCGACCCGACCGTCGACGCGATCCGCCCCGGGTGAACGAACACGCGTCCGACCAATTCGATCCGTTTGTTCAGGAACACCGCCCCTTCGTGACCCCGCGTCGCCACCACGTTCCGAACCTGCCGCCGCGGATCGTGCACCACCGCCCGCGCCGCCCGCACCGTCTCCTCGAACGTGTCCGTCGGCAGGTCGGCGAACGCCGCCAGCTCCTCCGCGTTCAACTTCGCCAGATACATCGGGTCGCACCGCAGCGCGGGCAGCACCTTCGCCCCCGTGTCCACCACCGCCAGACCGCCGCTCTCCGCCGTCCGATGCAGCATTGTCCGCAGGTCCCCACGCGTCACGCCAGGCGGCAGCGACCCGCAAAAACACAGCACCGCCCCCTCCCGCGACAGCATCGACGCCTTCGACAACGCCCGCAGCACGTCCTCTCGCTGCACCGAAAACCCCGCGTCACGAAGGTGCGTCTCCGTGTCGTCCACCGGGTCGGTGATCGTGATGTTGTCCCGCGTCCGCGCCCGCACCACCAGCAACTGCGTCGTTATCCGACCCTGCCCGATCCGCTCGAGATACTCCTCGAACATCCCCAGCTCACCGCGTCCCACGAACCCCGTGCACACCGACGGAACGCCCAACATCGCCAGCACCCGCGACACGTTCACGCCCTTGCCCGCCGGGTGACCGCCGATCAGCGTCGACGGCTGATGCTCGCCGATCCGAAACCGCTGAACCTCCAGCACACGGTCCACGGCCGGGTTCAACGTGACGGTGACGAGACGATCGACGTATGGCACGCGCTCATGGTACGGCGCCCCGCCCACCCGTCATCGCGCCCCGCCACCGCCCGATCCGTCAGTTGTCCACCGAACGACGCGGCACCGCGCTCGCCACCAGACGCACCGTCTCCGGCGTCGCAGGCGTCCACGTCCCCTCGTCCGTCGCCAACGTCGGCTCGAACGTGATGTCGATCGTCCCACGCACCAGCCGCGGGCCCACGTCGTACTCCATCGTGAACGCCGCCGTCCGAACGTCCGACAGCATCAGGAACTCTTCCTCCACCGCGTTCACCACGTCGATCACCACCAGCCACAACTCGCCGGGCGACTCGAGGTCCGCCGTCGCGATGTCCGGCGGCGTCGGCGGATCGCTCCCAAGCTGCCACACACGGTTCGCCGCCCCGTAGTTCTGGAACCGATACTCCACCCGCGTGATCTCCAGAATCTCGCCCGTCTCCGGGTCGATCTCCGACGCGAACTCGAAATAGTCCGCGTTCAGCGGGTTCCAGTACCGGTCCAACACGTCCGCCGGGAACGGCCCAAAGTCGCTCCCCGTCCGGATCATCCCCAGCAAACGGTTCACCGTGATCCGCGCCACCACATGATTCGACGCCGAGTCCGTCGCCGTGTCGTACACCTTGTACATCGCGTCGAACGCCACCAACGTCGCCGACAGAATCGTCGACGTGATCATCAGCGCGATCAGCATCTCGATCAGGCTGAACGCCCGCCGCGCCGACCGCGCCGCCGCCCGCCCGCCGCGCCCGACCACAGCGAAACCGCCTCGCTCCGCCGAATGTCCGACACGCTCGCTCCGTCGCCCGCTTCGCCGCTCCATGCTCAACCTCCGCCGAACACGAGTCGGCCCTCTTCGTACGTGTCACGCTCGATCGTCACGCCGACCGGCGTCAACAAACCGTCCGGCAGCGGCAGGTCCGGGTTCCAATTGATCGTGATACGGCCGAACCCGTTGAACGTGATCGCCCGACGAACCCAGTTCCCCGGCACGAACCCCGCGTCGTCGTCCACCAACTCGTCGAACCACTCGTCGGGCCAGTCGTTCGGGTCCGACGACACCGTGTCCGCGTCGATCAGTTCGCCCGTCGACGGGTCCCGCGCCGAGTCCCAGCCGATGTCGAGATCGCCGTCGCCGTCGAGATCGCTCAACGCCGACAGGTCGATGCCCTCCGAGTCACCGTCCACCGGACCCAGATACCCCAGCGTGATGTTGAAGTTCGCCGGGTCCCCGATCGGGTCGCCGTACAGCTCGAACGGCGGCAGCCCGTACCGCGGAGTGAAGTCCGCCATCACCACGCCGTTGATCGTCGCGTTGCCCCGAACGTCCAGCACGCCCGCCACGATCGCGCCGTTCAACTCCACGTCCTGGTCCTCGGGCGAGTTGTTCGTCCCGATGTCCACCGAATAGTTCGGCAGCATCAACGACGACTTGCGAATCTCCTCCAACTCCGACGCCGACGGGTTGAACCGCGGATCGTCCGGGAAATCCGGATGCACCGTCGTGAATCGCGTCGAACCCGTGAACTGAATCTTGTTCCGCCGATTGCGGAACTCCGCCGCCCGCTCCGACACCACGCTGCCCACGAACAGGCAGTCGTGGAAGCGGATGTTGTTCGCCACCCGCTTCGTGTCCGTGCACCGGTCGGGCCACACACCGTCTTCGTTCAGGTCCACGTCCACCATCAGCGGGTCGGGCAGCTCGTCGTACCCCTCCCACGACGGATCGACCCACGATTTATCGAGCGCCACGTCGCCGCCGATCGGGAAGTCGTCCTCCAGCGTCCCGGTCTGCGCGTCGCGAGATTGCTGGCCGTAAAAACGCCACGACGGGTGCGTGTTGTCCAGATACGTCTCCACTAGCGTCACCCCGATGAACGTGCAATCCACGAACAACGCGTTCGTCCCCATTGGAATCACCACGTTCTCGAACGTGATACCCGTGTACACCGGACGCTCGTACCAGTCCGACGGCGCCGGCGCTCCGTACGGCGTGTACTCCAGCGTCGTCGGCGGCGTCCAGCCCGCGCCCATCGCCGTCCCGACCTGGTCCTCGAACGTGTCCGTGTTGTTCAACGCGATGTCGCGCAACGCCGTCGTCGCCGTCTGAAAGCTGTCCGGCGTCAGGTTCGGAAGCTCGTCCTCCGTCGCCTCGAAAATGATCGGGATCTCGTCACGCGACGGCGCGATCGTCCCCATCATCTCACGCTGAAAGTCCCCGAGCTCCACACCGAAGTCGTCCGTCATCTCCTCCCACTGCTGCCTCGACACGCGGAAGTACACCGTCCCTCGGATTTTCGCGTACCGGTCCTTGTAGTCCAAAAAGCCGTCGCGATACCCCAGCACGACGTCGTCCGCGTCGAGGTCGCGCGAGTCGATCAGCCCGTCCTCGTTGTTGTCGTCGAACGTGTCGTAGTCCCACGAACCGTTCACCAGCAGGCCGTTCACCTGACCGTTCCCGTTCCGATCCGGATAGCCGCCGTCGATCAGCATCGCCAGCGCGTCGTCCAGCACGAACTCCGGCGTCGAACCCTCCGCCGGCGTGCCCGCCGTCAGCTCCGCAGACAGCACGATCCGACCGTCACGGTTCGTGTCGAAATGGTTCATGAACACGTCGAACTCGTCCACCGCCCCGTCGTACGTCGCGTCGTCGAACGCCGAGTCGGGCGTTCCGTCGCCGTCGTAGTCCGTCGCGTTCATCGCCACCAGCGGCGCCCGCTCGCGCAAATGGTTCACCCGAAGACGATTGTCCCCGTCCACGTCCGCCGCCAGAATCGCGTCGAACAAGTCGTCCAGCTTCGCGTTCAACTGCGCGTCCAGACCATAGAAATCGCTCTTCACATACAGCGGCGAACCGTCCACCGTGTTCAACGCCGCCGAGTCGTACGACACCCCGAGCGGACCGTTCACCTGCACGTTCCGACCCAGCATCACCCGGCTCGGCGACAGAATCGCGTGGTCTATCCGCTTCGCGATCCGCAGACTCTGCTGCGCCGTTCGGCTCACCCACCGCTCCCGGATGAAGTCCCAGTTGTACCCCGTCACCGACACGATCACCCGACCGTTCGCGTCCGGCGGGCCGTAGGTGATCTGCGTCGCCGTCACGATCTCGCCGTCGCCGTTCCGCTCCAGACCGATCGGGTTCGTCACCAGCCAGCCCGTCGGCTCCTCCGGTTCCGGGATCGGCGCCGGTACGTTCGTCGGCGAGCCCCACGCCACCACGTTGTCCGCCGCGTCCGACCCGTGATGAAACTCCAGCGCCTCCCGCAGCCCGCCCGGCACGCCGGTCTCGACCCGACCGCGACGCGGACCCAAAACCTGCACCGCCGGCGGCGTCGAAAAGGTGCCAAGCCACAACTCCGACGCGTACTCCGGAGTGATCTCGCCCCGCGCCACGAGGAACCGACCCGTCGCCTCCTCCAGCCGCGCGAACGCGATCTCCATACCCGTGTCGACGCCCGACAGCGACTTCGTCACACGCATGTGCGACGTCGCGCTACGCAGGTTCCCCTGCGTCACCACCGCCATCGTCGTCGCCAGCGAGGCGAACAACACCAGGAACATCATCGACAGAATCCCCACCACGCCGCGACGCGACGGCCGCCGACCGTCCGACCCGACCGAACCACGCCGCGCCGGGCCGACCCGCACCCGTCGCGTCCGGCGCCGCTCGCCCGCACCGGCGCTACGCCGCGTCCCGCAATCCACTCGTGTTCGTCGCGCCATCTCGTCGTCTCCCAAACCGCAGGAACCCTCCGCCCTCCCCGAAGCCGCGCCGCGACGCGAAGTCGCCGCTCAACGCGCCGCCGATCGCGCCCGCTAGTACTCCTCCGGCACCACCCACGAGATCGTCTGCGTCACCGGCGCGTCCTCTTCGAACACGCCCTCGTACACGATCGTCACCGACACCAGCAACGGGTACTCGTCCACCTCGCGCACCCCCAGCACGAACGCGTTGTCGTTCTCGGTCGCCGAATAATCGGTCGGGTTCAGCTTGCGAACCTGAATCACCTGCGACCACCCCCGCATCGACACGTCCACCATCTCCCCGTCCACGTCCACACGCTCGATGCTGCCGTCGTACAGCGTCTCGCTGACGATCTCGCCGAACGCGTTCACCGGCCCCGGCAACCGACGACGAAAGATGAACCCCGGCGGGAACGAGTTCGTGTCGCCCAGCACCAACCCGTCGAGATCGTCGATGTCGTCGATGTCCTCCGCCGAGAACTCGTCCTCCTCGGGACCCCAACCGGCCAGTGTCGTTGGGTCGTCGTCCACCGTGAAATAAATCCCGCCCGAGAAGCGGTCGTGACGCGGCATGTTCCGCGTCATCTCCCGCACCTCCCCCGCCAGGTACGTCGCCGTCGCGGAATGCGTCGACCACATGTTGTGATACAGAAACGTCATCATCGAACGCAGGATCACCACGACCCCGAGTCCGAGAATCACGATCGCGAACATCGTCTCGATCAGCGTGAAACCCCGCCTCGTGCGCACGAGCCCGGGCGCGCGCCGAGCGGCGCGCACGATCCGCGTCGGTGATGTTCCACGTGGAACAATGCTCGGCCTTCGCACGCCGCCCATACGTCGCCTCCTCGCCGCCGGCCCGCGAACGCCACCGGCGCCGCACGACCCGCAACCTCCATCCACACTCGCATTCACTGCACGATCTGGCTCATCTTGAAGATCGGCAGGATGATCGCCATCGCGATGAAACCGACGATCGAACCCATAATGATGATCATGAGGGGCTCGATCATTCCGGTAACCGCTTTGATCGCCTCGCGGAGCTGCTTCGCGTAGAACTGCGCCACCTCGTCCATCACCTCCCCCAGCTTGCCCGACTCCTCGCCCGCACCGATCATCTGCACCACCGCGTGCGGCAGCAGCGTCGTCTGATTCAGCACGTGCGTCACCTTCTTGCCCTGCTTCACCGAGCTGTACACGCCCCGCCACATCCGCTTGTACAGAAGGTTCCCCGAGATGTCCCCCGTGATCGCCAGCGTGTCCAGCATCGGCACGCCCGCGTTGATCAGCTCGCCCATCGTTTGCAGCGAACGAGAGATGTACAACGCACGGAACATCTTCCGGAAAATCGGCGCCGTCAGCTTCGCCTTGTCGAACCACCAGCGGCCGATCTCCGTCTTCAGGAACACCAACACCGACACCACCCCCGCCACCAGCGACCCCAGCAGCACGTACCACTGCTGCACCATGAAATCCGACAGACCCATCAGGAACGTCGTCGCCCACGGCAGCGCGTCTTCCTTGCCCTCGAACACGCCCGCGAACTTCGGCAGCACCACCGTCAGCAGGAACACCGTCACGCCCACCGCCATCGACGCGATCACCCCCGGGTAGATCATCGCCCCGATGACCATCTTCTTGGTTTCGATCTGCTGGGCCGTATAAGCCGCGATCCGGTCGAGCATCTTGCCGAACGAGCCCGACATCTCCGACGCGCGGACCATGTTCACGTACAGCGGGTTGAACAGCTTCGGGTGCCGCGCGAGCGCTTCGGAGAACTGCTTGCCCGATTCCACGTCGGCTTTCAGACCTTCGATGATCTGACGGAACCGCGCGTGGTCGGTCTGCTCGGCGATGCCCTCGAGCGCCGAACGCAGTCCGATGCCGGCCCGGACCATGACCGCGAGCTGGGTCGTGAAGTCCAGCACATGCTTCATGCTGGGCTTGCCCGAGTTCATCCGCTTGAGCTTGTCGAGCAGCTCGCCCTTGTCCATGCCGGCGACGACGGGCGAGACCGAGATCACTTGGTTGCCCTGCTGCCGCAGACCGTCGGCCGCCGCGGCGACCGACCCCGCGTTGAGCACCCCGACCATCGTCTGGCCGTCGCGAGATCGCACCTGGTATCGATATGACGGCATGTGGCGCGCTCCCTACTTTGGCGGCGGCGTCCGACGCCGCGACGGATCCCGAGAACGGCCGAACGGACGCGTCGGCGCCCGACCGGCCTCGTGCTTTCAACCGACGCGCTTACGCCGCCAACTGCTGCTCCAGCTTGTCCGGGAACGCCGCCTGCGCCACCGCGTCTTCTTTCGTGATCATGCCGTTGAAGAACAACTGCGAGATCGACCCGTCCAGGCTCGTCATCCCCATCGCGCGGTTCGTCTCGATCACGTTCGCGATCTCGAACGTCCGGCCTTCGCGGATCAGGTTCCGAACCGCCGGCGTGCACAACAAAACCTCCACCGCCGGCACCATGCCGCGCTGATCGACACGACGGAACAGCGTCTGCGACACCACCGCTTGCAGCGTGTTCGCCAGCATCGCCCGGATCTGGTTCTGCTGGTTCGCCGGGTACATGTCGATGATGCGCTCCACCGTCTGGCTCGCGTTGGTCGTGTGCAGCGTGGACATCACGAGGTGGCCCGTCTCGGCCGCCGTGATCGCCAGCGCCGTCGTCTCCAGGTCGCGCATCTCGCCCACCAGAATGATGTCCGGGTCCTGACGCAGCGCGTGCTTGAGCGCCGACGCGAAGCTCGGCATGTCGTGCCCAAGCTCGCGCTGCTCGATCAGGCAGCGGTTCGATTGCAGCACATATTCCACCGGGTCTTCCAGCGTGATGATGTGCTTCTGGTACCGCTCGTTCATCGCCTGGATCATCGCCGCAAGCGTCGTCGACTTACCCGAGCCCGTGTCCCCCGTCACCAGCACGAGCCCGCGGGGCAGATACGTCATGCGGGTGATCACGTCCGGCAGATTGAGATTGGCCAGCGGCGGAACCTTGGACTTGACGGCACGCAACGCGATGCCCGGCACGCCGCGCTGGCGGTGGGCGTTGACGCGGTAGCGCCCGATGTCCTTGATCGCGTACGAGAAGTCCGCGTCCTGTTGCTTCTCATAGGTCGAGTACGCGCCGGGGGGCGCCATGTGCTTGACCATGGCCTCCGCCTCGTCGGCCGAGAGGACCGGAAAGTCCATCGGCGTCATGATCGTCTGGCATCGCATGACCGGCGGATGACCCGCAACGATGTGGATGTCGGACGCGTCGGCCTCGGCGGCCCGGCGGAGAATGTCGTCAACGTGCATGGCGAGCTCCGTGCAGACGGCCCGCGGCCGCCCTGTGCCGCGGCCGCGAACCGTCGTCAGCGATAGGCCGCACCGAGGGCGGCGACCCAACAGCCATCGGCGATGCGGAGGGGGGCGGTGAACCCGGGCCCGCCAAATGCCCGCCTTCCCCAACCGGCACGCGCCGCACAGGCGGCGCAGGTGGGGCGAAGGGCCGCGGGGTCGGCGAGGGATGGCGGGGGTTGGGGGGGGAGGGCGACGGGGGGAGGGGGGATGGGGGGGCGGGGCTGCTTGCCGCTTGGCGGCCAAGCGGTCGGCGACTTCGGAGATGGATGCAGGGGGCCGCGGGCTACACTGTGTTCGGCGTGCCGTCCATGACGCTGGGCCGCCGCGAGGACTTCCCGGGCCAACCGGACACTCGGGCATTATTCGCAAGGAGGATTTGCGATGAGGAATTCATTGTCTGCTCGGCATCAGGCATATCTTCAGCCAGCCGCGAATTCCTTGATGGCATCCTGTGTAGTGATGTCGCTAGCAAGCATATCGTGCTCCACGGCGAACGAAAGTGAACATAAACTTAATGAGTTTGCGTGTCCTGAGACCTTCGAGCACGGGATATCGGTGCTTGAACGCCGTGCACGTGAGGAGTTGGACGCTAGTCGAGTCTTTGATGTCGTCGAACATGCTGTGGATGGCAACACGAGGCCATTCGGTGACTGGCGGCCGCCCCTCTCCGAGGTGATCTGGTATGGGTTCGAGGGGGCTTACCTTGACGAATCAGTAACGGTTTGGATGGCATCTTGGACAGACGACACGCTTCATATCGCTGTCGTCCATCGGGAGATTACCCCCCGCCCGAAGGCATCCCGAAACTCACAGGCATCAATGTCTCCGAAAAGTGTCCCGGTGGTGGTCGCTCGTCGGGACTATCGTGGCGTGGAGCGTGCGAGGTGGTGTAGACTGAAGGAAATATTCTCGCCTCCTGATATACCGTTCTCGGTCGGGTCGCCAATGGGTTCCTCGGCCCTATGGACTCAAGCCGGGCGAGGACAGCATGGTTTTCGAGTACAAGACATCCACGAGGAGAGTATCAATGCTCTCCTAAAACGGATCGAGGACCGGCGACGAGAACGACACTCGATGACCGATCCTGCTTATGAAGAGCTGGGTTATCCGGGAATCGTTTTTAGTCACCAATGGCTTTTTGGGATAGAATACGCGCTCCCGAGTTTCGTTGTTGAGCAGTACGGGCCCTCGCCATACTATACGATTGATCGAAGCGAATGACCTATGTTCCCGGGAGTCATGGCTTGCAAGCGAACACGAAGGTATCGGGCTAGAGATTTGAGCTAGACATAAGGCGGCAGGCCTACACAAGCGTGCTCGCCGGCGATTCGCCAAGCATGACGCTGGACCGCCGGGAGCGCTTTTGGTACGACGTTTGTGGCGTCTGCTCGGGCGGCGTGCGGACAAGTCGCAGGCGATGGAGTCAGGCAATGGACAACCGTTCAGTGAGCGATCGGTCAGCCCTCAACGGGGTAGGGAATAGTACGCCAAAGCTCTCGAGAGCACTACGGCTTATTGCATGGTTTCCCATGATCGGATTAGGTTATATAGTGCTTGAGATTCCTGTATCCTGCGTTTCGTGGGGAAGACAAATCCGACCTCCAGCCAGCCTGTCGTTGTGGAATGTCGAAAGCCACATCGCCGTTCGCGAGTATCGAACCATCAAGACGTCGTTGTCCTCGGGTGGTGAGATTTTCTTCGCGGCGATAGGCCCGCGACCGGGGAGCATTTTGTCCAGCGGCCCTCCGGTCTATGTCTTTGATGGAGACGGGAAACTTCTTGATTGGACACCGGATTTCGGCGACGACTCTCAATTCCGTAATAATTGGGATATATCTGGATTTGATGCGGTTTCAAGAGCCGAACTTCGAGACCATGTTCAGCGTAATAGGTCGCGTGATGTTGGTAATTGATCGGGAGAGGTGTCTTCACTTTTGAGTGAGCGCATGTTGAGCGGCGTGCGGACGAGTCCTGGGCGTCGGGCCAACTCATCTCGCACGCCGACGCCGCGCAGGGATGTGAGCGGCACGATTCGGGGGGATTAACGAGTCGATCGCATTTCAGATGGACGGCGAGGGCGCCGAGGCTCGGGCGGGCTCGGTTGCGGGGGATGCCCACGATCGATGTCCCTGAAAGTGCCGTGGACGTGAGAGGCGATCCCGTTCGCGCGAGCGAGAGGATCTGCATCGCGAGCTCCTGCCGGGCATCTCCTCCCCGGTCTGGGCGGGGGCGGTGGGAGCAGGGCGGGGTGTATGGGTAAACCACGGTCGATTGGTCGGTTATGACGATTGCTTCGGTGGCGGAGCGGCGGTATTCTCGACTTGAAGTAGGGCCCGTTGCGGCCGGGGAAACCCGGCTGGGCTTTGACTGGGAGAAAGTACTGATGACCGCGATGCACCGCCAGGGTCTGGCGGCCGCCGGGGTTGACGTCGAGCGTCCGTGGCGTGCGGTTCGTGCCGTGCGCCGCGCCGATCGCGGGGCGTCATCCGGGCTTGGCCACGGGCCGGACCACACCACCGAACGACGCGAGGGACGCGAGGGACGGCTCGCCCCGGCCACGGCGCCCGCCGCTACCGGGGCGATCGGCACGCGCCGACCGACCGCGGACACTGCGGGCGGCGCCGGAGCGAGAGCCGGGGCCGAAGCGGGCGCCGCCGAGGCGAGCGGCGTGGGAGCGGGTTCGCTTCGCCTGGGGGCGGACGAGCTTGAGCACCTGCGTGAGACGCTGCCCGACCTGTCGGTGCGCGAGTTCGAGGTTTTGATCGAGCTGTGCGGCGGGGGCCGGAACGACCAGGTCGCGAAGCGTCTGTGCATCGCCTTGCCGACGCTTCGGACGCATTTGAGTCGTTTGAACGACAAGTTGGGGACCCTGAGCAAATCGGAGCTGGTGGCGCACGTCGCGGCGCAGGTCTTGCGCGGATACCGGGAAGGAAGCCTGGCGTCTGCGGCTGGAGGTGGTCCCGCGTGAGGACGAGCGGCCGAGTCGTGCTTGTCCGAGTCACGGCATGGAGTGAACGCCCTAGTCCCCCAAAGTGTGGGGCGGTGCTTGAAGATTGTGAGTGCTCGCAAACAAATTTCGTTCGTCCGAGCCGGAGTCAGCCGATAGAGGGCTGCAACGCTCGACGGTGAAGCTGCCCGCTGCGGGGGAGCGGGCGGTTCGGACATTGGGGTCGCCCGGCGTTCCTGGGGCGGCGTGTCGAGCGAACGGGGCTGGGCTTGCTGGGGATCGGGCGACGGCCGGGGCCGGGTGGCGGGGCGGTTCGTGGGGCGGGACGAGTTTCGGGCGGGGGTGTGGATGGTTCCGGGAGACGGGTCGGGGTTCGTTGCGAAAGAACCCCTAGCCCGATACGTTGAATCCCGGTACCGATAATCCGCGTCTCTGCGTGAGACGGCGCGGGTTTGAGAACGCCAGTCACAGGGCTCCGGTTGTGTACCGGACCAGATGGGCTGGGAGAAAGTGTGAGCGAGCCGTGGCCTGATCAGGCGGCTCGTTCTGGACGTCGGCGGATGCCGCTCTGCACGCACATGGGCGGGTTCGTCCGGCAAGCTGGTTTCTTCCACACGCTTGGTGTGGAGAAAGAAAGGAAATGTCGAGAATGAATCTCTTTTCTCCGAAGACGCTCGCGGCGGCCGCCGGTTTGGCGATCCCGACCGTGGCGCTCGCGAATACGGTGGACTTCAACATGCCGTTGACGGTCGCCGACGTCGAGACGGCGGGCGTGAACTCGACCGTCTCGCTGACGGTGACCGAAACGGACGCGACGAACAACCTGGCTGCCGGTGAGGTGGCGCGGGTGTTCGTGACGGTGGTGTCGATCGACGCCGCCGGCGCGACGACGACGCTGGTCGAGAACATCGAAGTGACGGCGGGCGCGGGCGGCACGGTGCTCGGCGCCGGCGCGAACGCGACGACGAACATCGCCGTGGACCTCTCGGGCTTCGCGTCGAACCTGACGCTGGCGGCGAACTCGGCCCCGGCGAACTCGATCGGCATCGGCCTGGTGTTCACGGTGGACGACCAGGGCGGCGCGGCGACGACCGGCATCGTGCAGGGCGGCAACTTCGACACCGACGGGACGCCGACCGCGTCGACCGACGGCGCCGTGTTCGACAACGACCCGGTGACGATCAGCAGCGCGTTCCTCGACGCCGACAACGACAACCTGTTCCTCGCGTTCTCGCGTTCGCTGAACGCGGGCGACAACGGCGCGTTCCCGGGCGGCAACGACCCGAACCAGACGACGGCCGCTGAAGCCAACGCGATCGTCGCTGCGGACGTGCTGATCGACAACGACAACGACTTCAACGACGCGGACGAGCAGGTCGTCAACGGTGGCGCGTTCGGTGCGGCGACGGCGTTTCTCGCCGGCTCGAACGGCACGGTCCTCGAGATCACCTACAACAACGCGAACACGAACGTGACGACGGGCGCCTTCGTGCGTCTGGCGGATACGGCGAACGCGGACGCGATCACCGACGTGCTGGGCAACCAGGTCAACAACAACGTCGCGACCGCCGCGAACCAGAAGGGCGACGAGGACGGCGTGGTTATCACGGCGCTCGCCGACCTGACGGTGACGGCGGTGACGGCGGAGGAGACGGTCACCGGCGACGCGGCGGTCAACGACGCGATCCGCGTGCAGTACAACCTGCCGCTGAACCCTGCTGACCTCGGTAACGACGTGTTCTACTCGGACTTCCTTCAGGACGCCGACGGCGACACGGCGTTCGAGATCACGAACATCACGGTCGACCCGGACGACAACGCCGCGGTGCTGCTGCAGATCGACCGCACGGGCGTCGGCTCGGGCGACAACCTGTACGCGGACGCGCTCGACGACGACGGCGACAGCTACACGCTGTTGACGGACGTGACGGACGCGCTGCGTAACGAGCCGGGCTCGGTCTTCGACGGCGCGGACGCCGGCGCCAACGCGAAGGACGACTACCAGGCCGCCGCGCAGACGCTGACGATCACGGACAACATCGATCCGGGCTTCGAGTTCTTCGCGTGGGAAGACACGAACGGCGACGGCAAGGTCGACGCGGTTTCGGTGGTGTTCAACGAGCCGGTGACGCCGGGCTCGACGAACAACACGGGCTTCGCGCTCGACGTGCTGACGGGCCAGACGGTCAACCCGGTGACGCAGATCGACGAAGAGGGCGATCTGGTGACCGACACGACGGCTGCGGCCGCGATCCCCGAAGCCGACCTCACGGTCGCCTCCGCCGGCGTGCGTCCGAGCTCCGGCCCGGACCGTCTCGCGAGCGGCAACGCGGTTCGCGTGTCGTTCGATCCGGACGGTGTGGACTTCGACGGCGACGGCAACGACGCGAACGCCGGCGACACCGAAGAAGCCTTCATCGGTAACGATGGCCCGGCGACGGTGCTGACGATCGATCACCCCGAAGTCGTCGTGACCGACGGCTCGGGCAACTCGACGACCGTCGCTGCGAACACCGACGTCGCGGTGAACACCGACCGCGCCGCCCCGGCGCCCGTCAACTGGTGGTTCCTCACCGGCGACAACATCGACGACGGCGGCAACAACTTCGACGTGCCCAACACGCAGTTGATCGCCGAGAACGACGGCAACGTGGGTGATCAGGAGCGCAACGACCGCTTCGTGCTCGTCGCCTCCGAAGACCTCGTCGGCGCGTTCGATCTGGACCAGTTCCAGATCGGCGGCTCGGCGTGGCAGGCCGACATCGCGGGCGGCGACCGCACCGCGCGTCCGGCCGACATCTCGAACAACATCGTCACGGTCGAGAACCGTCGTACCGGTCCGGACAACAACTTCGATGCGGACGACGTGGTCGCCTTCGAAGGCTTCGGCCCGGGCGACGTGGCGACGCTGACCAGCGACATCGGTCTCGACGACGCGGCCGACAACGTGGTCTCCGGCTCGTCGGTCGTCACCGACCGCACGGCGCCCTACATCCGTCTGATCGAAGATCGTGACGGCGGCGCCGCGCTCGACTCGGCGTTCCTGCTCGACAACGACGGCGACGGCCTCGCCGACCAGGTGCTCGCGAACTTCACCGACACCGTCGAGTTCGACACGCTCAACGTGAACGACTTCACCGTGACCAACCCCGCCTCCGGCGTGACGGTCTCTGCGGTGACGACGTCCTCGGGTGGCGACGACGGCTCGGTGCTGCTCACCCTCTCGGGCTCGTTCTCGATGGACGGTGAAATGACCATCGAGTACGACGGCGCCCAGGCGGACACCAACGATCGCCTCCTCGCCGACGTCGACGGCAACACGGTTTCGCCGACCGCTTCCGACTTCCTGGCTCAGGAAGTTCAGAGCCCGAACGTCGAAGGTCAGCAGGTCGCCGTTCAGACCATCACCGGCGTGGGTACCGACGCGGACGGCAACCCGTTCTCGGTCGGCAGCCGCATCGTGGCGTTCCTCGGCACCCCGACCGCCAAGCGCATCAACGCGACCCACAACAACGTCTCGTTCCGTTACGACCGCGCCGCGCTCGACTACGGCGAGACGATCGGTTCGCTCGAAGCCTTCACCGACTACCTGCTCGGCCTCGAAGACTTCATCTACCTGAACCGCGACGCCGGCAACAACCAGACGTTCGTGAACCAGAAGGACAGCGCGACCGAAGGCTCGGCCGACGGCGACAGCTTCGACTTCAACACGGACATCCTTCAGATCAACCTGAACGCCAGCAACCTCACCCGCCTCTCGTTCACCTCGTCGGGCGAGCGTTCGGGCAACCGCGCCACGGGCGATGTGTCGCTGTGCTGGGACGTGTTCCGTTCGGCCAACGGCACGCTGTCGAGCCTGTTCGAGAACGGCTTCGATATCGGCGGCGAGCCGATCATCGCCGGTGAGACGGTCGTGACGCAGACCGACGGCTCGTTCGTCCTCCACGTCACCGGTCCGTCGGCCCGCTTCTGGAACCGCAGCCGCGTCTCTTCCGTCCCGCTGCCGATCATCCTCGTGGTGATCGACACCGACGGCGAGCGCACCGCGGTCACCTCCATGCTCGACGGCGTCTCCGGTCCGCTGGTCTTCAACAGCCAGAACATCCGTCAGAACCAGGACGGCACGGCTCCGGCGAACACCACCTACAACATCGACCTGGCCAACACCGGCACCGAGCTGCTCTACGGCCAGTGGAACCTGCTCGAGTTCGCCCGCGTGGGCGGCTACGCGACGCGGACCCAGGACATCCCGGTCCTGCCCGCCGGCGTCGGCACGGGTGACGTGACCACCGCGTCCAGCATCCCGCTGACCGGTGCGTTCGATCAGTTCCTCTACTTCGTGGACGACAACCAGGACGGGATGTGGACGGCCGCCGACGACGGCGACGACTTCGACTCGATCCTGATCGACCCCTCCTGCTCCGACATGTTCTTCTTCACGCTCGATGACGGCGGCGTGGACACCGCCGGCGCCGCGTTCGTCGGCGGCTACGCCGCGGGCGTCTACAACGGCACCGGCGAGTGGATCGGCGCGTTCCAGTTCGGCGCCCCGCTCTCCTCCTCGTCCATCTTCACCACGGCCGATCCGTTCCCGAACAACACCACCACCCTCGGGTGGGGCCTCTTCACCGTGACCTCCGGCGGCACGGTCGACGAGACCACGTTGTTCACGAACAACACGGGTCTGGACTTCGCGATCGTCTTCGACAACGACGAAGGCGACATCGACATCCAGAACTCGGGCGCCGAGGACATCGAGGTCGAGTCGCCCCAGGCGATCTTCGGTCACTACCAGCGTCCGTAATCGTCCGATGACGGACGACGCTCAGCCGGCCTCCGGGTCGGCATGACGAACCACGAGGGGCCCGCTGAAAGGCGGGCCCTTCTCGTTTTTCGCCCGTGGCGCACACGCGGTACAAGCCCGACGTCCGAGCGACCGCCGCCGCCGCGACGAGACTTGCCAGAACCCGCGCAGCCGAGGCGGTGTCGCCGCACGCTCGCCCCGTGTCGCCGTGTGAATCGGCGTGCCGCACGCCGCACTCGCGCGTCTCCGCGCGGCGCGACAACCCCTGAAAACACTGGTGTTTGTGCCGCGTTTTCGGGCGCCGAACCGACCGCCCGCGGTACACTGACGTATCAGGCGAGGGGGCGCTTCGGGAGAAAGTGCGCATGGACGGAGCCAAACCAGTCGCGTGGGCGGGTCGGGTCGGAGCGTGCGCGGTCGTGGCCTGCGCGGCGGCGCCGGCGCTCGCCCAGTTCGGCACGCCGGGCTCGACTGAGGTCCGCGAACGCCTCGCCGGCCCCATCGAGTTCGTCGAGGGGGGGCTCGAGCTCGGCGAAGGCGATCAGCTCGGCGCCTTCTTCGACGGCGACCTCGTCGGCGCTTTCACCTTCACGGGCGAGCCGCCGACGCCGGAATTCGAGCTCATCATCTTCGGCGACAACCCCGACACGCCCGACGTGGTCGAGGGCCCGCAACAGGGCGATCGCGTCGAGCTGCGTTTCTACGACGCCTCGACCGACAACGTGATCACCGACGTGCGGCCGATCAACTCCGGCGGCGAGGTCGTCAACTACCGCTACGCCGGCGAACTCATCCCGCCCGTGCCCGGCGGCTTCCCGATCGACCTCGTGCCGACCCGCGAACTCGGCGTGCGCGTCGGCACGGCCACGGACGGCGGCGGGAACGACGACGGCGGCGACGGCGGCGACGGCGACGACGGCGGTGACGCGGGCGGGGGCGACCCCGACGTGGACGGCGACGGCCGCGTCACCACGAAAGACGCGGTGATCGTGCTGCGCTTCGTCGCCGGCGCGCGGCGCTCGGCGGGCGTCTCCGCCGCACGCGCCGACGTCAACGGCGACGGCGTGGTCAGCGTCGACGACGCGATCGCCGTGCTGCGGGCTCGCGATGACTGAGCCCCGCCCCAACACCGGTCACAGCGAGCGGAACGGCGCCGTCAATCGCCCGCTGCGCCGGCGCGCGTTCACGCTGCTCGAGATTCTGCTCGTCACGGCGATCGTGAGCCTGATCGCAGCGGCCTCGGTGACGCTCATCGGCCGCATGTCCCCCGCTCAGGCCGAACTCGCGGCGGCGCGTGCGGTGCACGGCTCGCTGCTGGAAGCGCGAGCGATGGCGATGCGTCGCGGCGCCGCCGTGGCGGTCGAGCTCCAACACTCGCCCAAGCCGGGCGAGCTGTCGATCCGTTTCGCCGGCGTCGAGCGGACCGTACCGGCGGCCGGGCTGACGCCCCTCGACGCCGCCGCGGAACCGGCGCCGCTGCGCCGCGTGACGTTCGACGGCGCGGGACGCACCCATGCCCGCGTCTTGGCCTTCGCGAACGGGCAGACCACGCCGCGCGACGTGCGCGCGACGCGCCTGCTCGACGAGCGGCGATACCGCTCCTGGGCGCCCGGCGTCGAAGGCGTCGGCGCGTTCGGCCAGGCCGATATCGAGCGCGGCGGCTCGGAGCCCGACGCCGGACGCGTGTGGACCATCGCGTTCGATCCGATCTCGGGTGAGGCGACGCTCTTCGCCGCGGGCGACGGCGCGCCGGCCGGCCTCCGTCCGCCCACCGACGCCGACGACCACGCCCCGCCCACGGGAGCGACACGATGAACCAGAACGAGGCGGCGTCCGCCGCCGCCACTCACACCACCGCGGCGCGCCTCAGCGACCGCCGCACGACGGAGCGGATCATGCCCATCACGGACGATGCGATTCGAGAACCAACGCCGAGCGGCGCGCCCCGCTCGCCCGCCGCCGCACGAACGGCCCGCGGCTTCTCCCTGCTCGAGATGCTGATCGTGGTCGCCATCATCGGTCTGCTCGCGGCGCTGGTCGTGCCGAACCTCGGCCGGGCGTTCGGCTCGTCGCAGGAGAAGACGGCCAAAGCCGGCGCGCAGCAACTGCTCAACGCCGTCGAGGAGTTCCGCCTCGATGCCGGACGCCTGCCCACCGAGGAAGAAGGACTGCGGGTGCTCATCGTGAGACCCGACGGCCTCCAGAGCTGGGACGGTCCGTACCTGCAACGCACCAGCGTGCCGCCCGACCCGTGGGGCAACGCGTTCGTCTACCGCCGCTTCACGAGCGGCGACGAGTACCCCTTCGATTACACCGTGCTCTCGCTCGGCGCCGACGGCGCGCCGGGCGGCGAGGGCGACGCCGCCGACATCGACGCACGCGACCCGTGACGCGCCCCGCATTTTCTCACCCGCGCCGGCCCGCTTTGCGGTCGTCGAACCACGCCCACCCTTTGCCGCGCCCCGCGAAGCCGAGAACCACCGAGACGACATGACCTCAGCGTCCACCAGCCGACACGTTCCGCCGCGCACGGCCGCCGAGCCGAGCGCGAACGAGTCCGGCGTGCACGCCTCGACCTGTTCGGCCTCGTCGGCTGCGCCGCCGCGCCCTCCGTTGCCCGTGTATCGGTCGCGGGCGTTTCGCGCGATGCTGGAAGAGCGAGGCGAACTCACGGCTGCGGACTTCCGCCTCGCGGACCAACTCGCGCGGCAGCAAGGCGCGACCGAGCTCCGGGCCGTGCTCGACCTCGGCTTGCTGTCTGACGACGCGCTCGCGGATCGACTGGTCGAGCATCTCGGCGCGCCGCGGTTCGCCGCCGAAAGCGATACGGACCACGAACCCGCGGCGCAGAACGCCGAGGACGCCGCGTCCGCCGGCGCCGCCTTGCCGCCCGAAAGGTCGCCCGGCGACGCGTGGGAACTCTCGGCCGCCGCCTCGGTCGGTTTCATGCGGGCGAGCGGCGTGCTGCTGCTCCGTCGGGCCGGGGAACTGGATCCGACCGCGGCGCTCGATGTCGAGGCGCACGTCCGCGCCGCCGGCGACGCCACCGGCGCCGAAGCCGATGAGACTATCGCTGCCGCCCGCGTCGACGCCGTCGTGCTGTCCGACCCGTCGGACCACCACGTCACCGCGGCGGTGCTCACCCCCTTGCTGCACGACCCGCCGTCCGTGTTCATCGCGACGCGGAAGCGCGTCGAAGCCTTCCTCGACCGCCACGCCGACGACGGTCGGCTGGTCGACGCCGACGGCGAGGGCGAACAGGCGGACCTTTCGGCCGACCTCGCCCAACTGCGCGACATGGCCAGCGAAGCGCCCGTCATCCGCTATTTCAACCAGACCATCGAACGCGCGATGGAACTCGGCGCCTCCGACGTGCATCTCGAACGCTTCGAACGCGACGCCCACCTCCGTATGCGCGTCGACGGAATCCTCCACGACCAGCCGGCGCCGGCGCCGAACCTCTACGAAGCGCTGCTGACGCGCCTCAAGATCATGGCCGGGCTCGACATCGCCGAACGCCGCCGCGCGCAGGACGGTCGCGTCCGCATGCGCCTGCGCGGCCGCAACGTCGACATGCGCGTCTCCATCGTCCCGACCATGTACGGCCAGGACGCCGCGATCCGCCTGCAAGACCGCGAGAAGCTCGCCTCCGTCAGCCTCACGCAGCTCGGCTTCACCGACGCGCAGATCGACGCGCTCGACGCGACCGCCGCCAAGTCGCACGGCATCCTCCTCATCACCGGACCCACCGGCTCGGGCAAGACCACCACGCTGTACGCCATCCTCCGCAAGCTCGCCTCCACCGAGCGCAAGGTGATGACCGTCGAAGACCCGGTCGAGTACGCGATGCCGGGCGTGAACCAGGTGCCGGTCAACCCGGCGATCAACCTCACGTTCGCCAACACGTTGCGGCACCTGCTGCGCCACGACCCCGATGTGATCCTGGTGGGCGAGATCCGCGACGCGGAAACCGCGCAGATGGCCTTCCAGGCGTCTCTCACGGGACACATGGTCCTCAGCACGCTGCACACGAACGACGTGCCGTCGAGCTTCGTGCGGCTGGTCGACATGGGCGTCGAGCCGTATTTGGTGAACGCGGCGATCGAAGGCGTCAGCGCGCAGCGTCTGCTGCGCAAGCTCGACCGGGCGGCGACGCGTCGTGCGGGCGAAGCGGTGTACCGAGGCCGCGTCGCCGTGATGGAGTTCAGCCCCGTCACCGCCGCGGTCAAACGCTGCATGCTTGAGGGCGCGGAAGAGCAGTCGATCCGGCGCGAGTTGCTGCGCGACGGCTTCGAGCCGATGCGCGTCGCGGCCGAGCGACTCGTGCGCGAGGGCGTGACCGACGAGGCGGAGGTGGCGAGGGTGCTGGGCGCCGCGCCGCGCCGCAGCCCTTCGTCCGCCGACCACGCGATCGCGACGAGCCCGGCGCCGACCGATGACGCGGGAGGCGGCGCGTGACGCAGTACACCTACACCGCCGTGCCGCTGGATCGCGCCGCCGCCGGCGCGGTCCGCGGCACACGCTCGGCCCAAGACGAACGCGAGCTGCGCGCGACGCTGCGCGAGCAGGGGCTCTTGCCGGTCTCGGTGCGACCGAACCACGCGCTCGACGCGCTCGCGGCCTCGTTCGCCTCGCGCAAAAAGCTCGGCCGATCCGAGCGCGCGTGGTTCTTCCAGACGCTGGCGATGCTGCTGGGCTCGCGCGTGCCCGTCGCCGACGCGGTCCGCGAGATGGAGCGGCTGACGCCCAACCCGAAGCTGCGCGCGGCGCTCGCCGAGATCGCCGCCGAACTGCGGGGCGGCTCGGCCTTGTCGGCCGCCGTCGAGAGACGCACCGGCCTCGCGTCGCCCGCCCACGCCGCCTTGCTCCGTTCGGGAGAACGCTCGGCCGGGCTCGACCGCGCCGCCGACCTCGTCAGTCGATCGATCGCCGCCCAAGACGCGCTGCGGCGAGCGCTCGTTTCCAAGCTCATCTACCCAGCCATCCTCCTGGTCGTCGCCGTGATCGTGCTCTGGGCGCTCGGCGCGTTCGTCGTGCCCCGCTTCGCCGAGACGCTGCGACAGCTCGGCGGCCAACTGCCCTGGCAGACCGCGCTCACGCTCCGCCTCGCCGACGCGATGGTCTGGGCGATCCCGATCCTGACGCTGGTGATCGGAAGCGCCGTCGCGTTCCGCGAGAAGCTGGTCCCCGCGTCGGTGCGCCGCCGATTCGCCGAGCGCGTGCTGACGACGCCGATCGTGGGACCGCTGGTGTGGAACCGCGCCGCCGCGAACGTGTGCCAGACGATGGGCGCCATGATCGAGGGCGGCGCCGACGTGTTGAGCGCCGTCGACCAGGCGATCGACGTCACGCACCACCCCGTACTCCGCGAACGTCTCGCGGCCGCGCGGCGCGACGTCCGCGAAGGCGCCGATCTCGGCAAAGCGTTCGCCGAGGGCGAGGTGCTGCCAAGCATGCTCGTGACGGTCGTCTCGGTGGGCCTCCGTTCGGGCGAACTCGCCGAAGGCCTGAGCCGCGCGGGCGAACTCGCCGCCGAGGAAACCGAGACCCGCAGCGAACGGCTGCTCACTCTCCTCCAACCGGCCGTCATCGCCCTCATGGCCGGCGTCGTCGCGTGGGTGGTCTACGCCCTCATCGTCGGCATGATGGCGATGAGCGAGGGGGTCGCCTGATGACCGACACGAAACCGAACGCGAACACGAACACAAACGCGACCGCCACCGTCGCCGCCGCGCACGCCCGGCGGGCCGGGCGGATGAGTTCGGCTTGTGGATGGGCTGGCGCGTCGCGCAGCAAGCGCCGCGGGAAATGCGATGCTGCGGGCGGCGACCGCCTCGCGCGAACGCCGCGACCGACGAACATGATTCCGAGCATGGAGCGAGCGATGGCTGATCGGCACGACGACGGACGACGAGCGGGCGCATCTCCACAAGTCGCGTGGCGGCGGACCCGCGCCGCGGCGCTGCTGAGCGCGGCCGGCCTCGCCCTCGCCGCCTGCGCCACCGACGAGCCCGCCCCGACGAACTTCGGCGAACCGCCCCGCGCCTTCCAGCAGGCCCCCGCCTACGACAACAGCGACCGACCCATCACCCAACTGCTCAGGACCCGCCCCGCGGTCGACCGCGAAAAACGCGCCGAATTGCTCGACAGCCGCACCTTCTCGGCAAGCCCCCAACCGCTGCGCAGCCGCACGGAACTCGCCATGACCGGCGCGCCCGGCGCCGGCGGCGGCGAACTCCGCCGACTCACCCTCGCCTTCAACCAGGCGCCGGCCCGCGACGTCGTCCGAACCATCGTGCAGGAACACCTCGGCCGCGACCTCGTCATCGACCCCGATCTCACCGGCACGGTCACCATGGACGTCGACGACGAGATGACCTCCGCCGACGTGCTCGACCTGCTCAACACGCTCGCCTCGCTCTACGGCTGGATCGTCGAAGACCGCGCCGACGCCCTCGTCGTCCGCCCGCTCGACGGCGCCACCCTCCGCTCGCCCGACGTGCCGATCGTGCTCGCGCGCACCCTCGCCGAAGGCGCCGAACCCGCCATCCGCATCCGACGCATGCGACACCTCGACCCCGCACAACTCGTCGGCGGCGGAGCCCGAGGCGCCGGCGCGTCCATCCTCGCCTCCATCATGTCCCCCGCCGCCATCGTCGGCTCCTCCGGCAGGCTGCTCGTCATGGTCGACACCACCGCACAGCTCAACAAAGCCGCGGCCCTGCTCAGCGTCATCGACGTGCCCGCCTTCGACGGCGTCGTCATGGAGACCTTCCGCCTCGCCCACAAGCAGCCCGCGCAAGCCGCCGACGTACTCGAAACCATCGCCCAGGGCGCTCGCTTCACCACCGCCAATCAACAGAACGATCCGCCCCTGCGCTTCATCCCCGTCGTCGGTTCGGATCGCCTCATCGTCGTCGCCCAAGACGCGTCGCTGATGACCTACGCCCGCACCTGGGTCGAGCAGTTCGACACCCCCGACGCCAGCGAGCGCCGCTACCGCTTCCTCTACAACATCCAGCACGCCGAGCCGCGCGACCTGCAAGACTTCGTCACCGCCGCCTTCGCCGGCCGCATCGAGCAGGACCGCAACGTCGCCGACACCGACAAAATGCAGCTCACCTGGGGCGGCGCCAGGTCCGGCTCGCTCGGCGCTTCGGCGCCCGCCGGCGGCGGCGACGCCTCCGCAACCCGCGGCGTCGCCATGGCCTCCTCGCTCGCCTCCGGGAAAGTGCTCATCCACGCCACCTACGACGACTACGTCGACCTCATGGAAGTCATGCGCGCCCTCGACCGACCGCCCCAGCAGGCCGTCCTCCAGACCGTCATCGCCGAGGTCGCGCTCACCGACTCGCTCGAGTTCGGCGTCGAATACTTCCTCCAAGCGATCTCCGAAGACGGCTTCGGCGCCATCGAACTCGCCGCCACCCCGGGCCTCGTCGCCGACAGCGGCACCGGCTCGGCCTTCTTCGTCGGCGGCTCCGGACTCGCCCTCGTCCAAGCCCTCCAAAGCGAAACCACCCTCAACATCATCCAGCAGCCCACCGTCACTCTCGTCGACGGCGGGCAAGCCATGTTCCAGGTCGGCGGCGAAACGCCCATCCAAACCGCCGAGCAAGACACCGACACCGCCGTCGACGGCGACACCACGATCCGACGCGAAATCGAATACCGCGACACCGGCATCGTCCTCTACCTCCAGGCGGGCATCGCCGAGTCCGGCGACGTCCGACTCGGCATCAACCTCGAAAATCGCATCGTCGGCCCCGCCACCGACCTCGGCCCCGAGTTCGTCACACGCATCCTCCGCACCGAAGTCGTCGTCCCACACGGCCAGACCCTCGTCCTCGCCGGCTTCATCGACGACACACGCAACCGCTCGAAGAGCAAAACGCCGCTGCTCGGCGACGTGCCCGGCGTCGGCCTCGCCTTCTCCAACCTCGACAACTCCGACGTCCGCCGCGAACTCTTCCTCACCATCACGCCCGAGATCATCAACAACCCCAAAACCGCCTCCCGCACCGTGTCCAGCTTCCTCGACGCCGCCGAACGCATGCGGCTCGTCCTCGCCTCCGAAGCCGGCAGCCTCCCGGTCGCCATGCTCCGCGACCCCGACCTCGATCAGCCCGGCCCCGCGGTCAACCTCGTGCTTCCCCCGCGGCCGGTCGAACCCGCCGCCGACGCCACACGCGACGCCCAGCCGGCGCCGACGCCGCGCGTCGAGCCCACCCCGGACCCGCGGCCCGCCGAACCCCAGCCCGCGCCCGACGCCGAGCCCGACCCGCTCGAAGGCTTGCCCGAAGACACGCCGAGCATCATCCGCGAACTGCTCCGCTCCGGCGCCGGTGACCGATCGGCGGCGAACCCGCAGCCCGCCGACGAAACGACGCCTCCCAACGCGACCACGACGACCCGAACGACGACCGCCGACGCGACTCCGCCGACTGCGACGACCGCCGCGCCCAGCGCGTCGAACGAGAGCGTCGTCGGCGCCGCGACGCCCGTCGCCGCCGCCGCTTCGCCGCTCCCCCGGCCGCAACCGCCCGTCGAGCCGCTCGCCTCATGGTGGACCCTCGGCGCCCAGCCGCAACACGCCGTCACGATCCACGCCGCCTTCCTCGACGCTTCGTCGCCCGGATTCGCATGGACCGGCGCCGCCCTGCGGCACGCCATCACCCCCAGCGAAACGCCCCACGCCGGCAACGTCGCCGAGCCGTCCGACGCCGACACCGCCGCCGACGAAAGCGCCCAGCTCAAACGCGCCACCGACGCCGGCGAGCGCGTCACCGCCACGCGTCCTTTCTTCACCCCCGCCGACCTCTTCGCCGTCGCCGACCTCGCCTCCATTGACCCGACCGCCGGCTGCGAGATCGACCCGCCCGGGATCGTCCATGCCCGCTAAGCGAACGAGCTCAGCCCACCCCGGCCCGCCCGGCGCCGGCTGCGTCCCGCGCAGCCGTCCCGGCGCCAAGCAAGCCGCCCCCCGCTCGCGCCGCGCGTTCACCCTTCTCGAAGCCGTCCTCGCGCTCGGCATCCTCGCGATGGTCGCCGCCGCCGTACTCCAGCTCCGAGGTCAATCCCTCGCCACCGCAGCGAACCTCGCCGAGCGGCGATCGCTCGCACGCGAGACCGACGCGCTCGTCGACATGCTCCACGCCGGCGCGCTCGGCCAGCCCGAACCCGCCCCCGCCCTCGGACCCGCCGGCGCCGTGTGGCGAGGCCAGCACCACGGCAAACCCTTCGAAATCCGCCGCGTCGTCGTCGAGACGCCCAACCCCGCGTTCCCCGGCTACGCCACAAACGACGCCGCCACCACGCCGAACGACGCGAACCGTTCCGACACGTCCGCCGAGCGCCGGGGGGGGGTTGACGCGGTGGGGTATGACGCGGTGAGCCACGACGCCATCGGCGCCGTCATCGGCCGCGGCGGCGTCGACCTCTCTCCCTGGCTCACCGCCTTGCAATACACCATCGAATACGACGGCCGCACCCAACGGCTTCTCGAATTCCGTTGACCCGTCCCCGCGGCCCGGCCGCCGCCTCCAGAGTTCCATGAACCATCGCTCTCCAGCACATCCCGCTGCAACCGCACGCGTCACGCCGACGCCGCCGCGGTTCGTGCATCCGCCCCGACCCGGCTTCACGCTCCTCGAAACGATGCTCGCCGCCACCGTGCTGACCGCCGTGCTCTCGCTCGCCGCCACCCTCTGGGTGCAGGCCGCCGCCGTGTCCGCCGGCGCCACCGCCGACGAAAGAACCGTCCGCCTCCAACGCGTCACCGCCCTCGCCGCCGAGCAGTGGGGCGACCGCCGCGCGACCATCTTCAACGACCCCAACGCCGACTCCCCGACCGACGATCGCCGCGCGCCCGCCTCCCGCGATTCATCGGACGAATCCGACTCCTCAGCCATCGATCCGCCAAGCGACCACGCGTGGGATCGCGCCATGCGCGCCGCCGAGCGCCGCTCCGCCCCGGGCGCCGCCTTCGCGCACGACAGCGTCACCTTCGTCACAGCTTCCCCCGTCCTCTTCCCCGATTGGCCGCTCGTCGTCGCCGCCTACCGCATCGAGCGCAGCGACATACTCCAGCCCGACCGCGACGAGCCGTGGTACGCCTTGACCTACACCGAAACCCGCGTGCTCGATCCCGCCGGCGCCGCCCGCGCCGGCGCCGCGTTCGACCGCACGCCCGACGAACGCCCGACAAGCGACAAGCTCGTCCTGCTCTGGCCCGTCGCCGAACTCGCCTTTGAACGCTTCGGACCCGACGTGTGGGTCGAAGAGCAACGACCCGGTCCCGGCCCCGGCGCCGCCGCCGCGAACGCCCCGCCTTCCCGCGACGCCGCGCCGCACGATTGGTGGCCCATGCGCGATCGCCACGGCTACCGCGGCCCCATCCACACCGTCCGACTCGTCGGCTCGTTCATGGAGGAACGCTTCACATGCGTGTTCGCCGCCGAGCCTTCGCGCTGATGCTCGTCCTGCTCGCCTCCGCAGCCGTGCTCGCCACCGCGATGCACGGCGCCGTCGTCATGCGCGCTTCCACCGTCGAAACCGCCGCCGTCACCGACCGCGCCCACACGCAGCGGCTCGCACGCTCCGCCGCCGTCCTCGTCCTCCGAGGCCTGCTCTCCACCGTCGGCGAACCGACCGTCGCGCAACTCGACGCCGCCGATCGCGCCCGCGACCGCGCCGGCGCCGCCGGCCCCGACGATGACGACGAACCCACCCCCGACGAGATCGAACTCCCGCCCATCATCCGCCAACTGCTCGGCGAACAGGCCGACGAACTCGAAGACGAACTCACCGACCGCAACACCTCCCGCGCCGCCGCACGCGAACTCGCCGGCTCACGACGCGTACTCGGACGCGAACTCCTCGAACGCGTCGGCCTGCCCGGCCGCCCCCTCGCCTTCGCCCTCGACGCCCGGCCCATCCGCGTACGTCTCACCGACGCCACCGCCGGCCTCAACGTCAACGAAGCCACCGCAGACCAACTCGTCCGCCTCCTCCTCGCCCGCGGCCTCGAGCCCGCCCTCGCCGAGTCCATCGCCCACCAGATCCTCGACTGGCGCGACGAAGACGACTTCCCACGCAACCGCGGCGCCGAGACCGACCGGTATGCACGCCTCGGCGTCGCCCAACGCAACGCCCCCTTCGACTCGCTCGAAGAACTCCTCTACCTCCCCAGCATGTCCCGCGAACTGCTCGCCGCGCTCGAAAACGACCTCTCGCTCTCCGGCGACGGGCCACACCTCGCCGCCGCCTCACCGGCCGTCCTCTTCGCCCACGGCTTCACCGAACGCGACGTGGCGATCATCCTCCAGCGCCGCGCGATCGCCCCCATCGACGCCGACGATTTCAAGAACGCCCTCTCGCCCGCCGGCACCAAACTGCTCGACCGCGCACGCCTGCGCACCTCCTCGCTCATCCGCGTCGAAGTCGAGGTCTTCGAGCGACTCGCACGCCTCGAACGCACCACCAGTCGAACCGGCGACGCCACCCGCGCCGGCGCGATCGCACGAACCGATCCCAACGCCGATACGCTCGACGTCGCCGTCGGCCTCCGCTTCGACGAGCGCGACCTCGTCGCGCCCCGCCGCTTCGTCGGCCTCGCCGTGCTCGGCGACGACGGCCTGCGCGACCTCATGCTCCGACCCGCCTTCGACGAGCGGCCCACCCCGCCGCGCCAGTACGACGAGGCGACCGCCAACCCCACCGCGAACGCCGACCAAGGAGACGGACCATGGCGATGACCCCCACGCCGTTCAAGCCCGTTCTCTCCATCGTCTGCGTCGGCGAGGGCGCGGTCGCCGTGCTCGTCCGCCGCTCGCCGCTCGGTCGCCTCGACGCCCGCCGCCTCGGCTGCGTCGAGCGGCTCGACCCCGCCGACCCAGCCCGCGCCGCCGCCACCCTCCGCGACGCGATCGGCCCCGCTCGCCTCCCCGGACCCGCCTCCAAACCCGGCGCCGGCGTCTCCGTCGTCCTCACGCTCCCGGCCGGCGCCGCCGCCCTCCGCCCCATCGCCATGAGCCGCCGCGAGTTCGACGCCGCCAAACCCGAGCTCGCCGCCGCCGCCGACGAACTCTTCCCCTTCCTCGCCGCCGACGCCGACCTCGGCTTCATCGAACTCGCTCACGATCCCGACGCACCCGCCGCGCCCACCCCCTCTCCCCCCGAAGACGACGCCGCCGCTCGGCCCCAGCCCCGCGGCGTTCTCCTCGCCGCGCCCGCCGCCCGCGTCGAACCCCTCCTCAACGCCGTCCGCACCGCTCTGCCCGGCGCCCGCAACATCGCCGTGCTCACCCACGAAATGGCACTCCCCGCCCTCGGCTTGCAGCATCTCCCTCGCGCTCGCGTGCTCGAACGCAGCCCGCTCGGCGTCGACCTCCTCCACCATCTCCGCTTCGGTCGTCCCGTCGAACTCGCCGTCCCACCACGCGACGACACCGACGCCGACGCCGCCGACGCCGTCTTGCCGACCGACCCGATCCACCACGCCGCCGCCGCCACGGACGTCGCGATCGCCGCCGCCCTCGTCGCTCGCCTCGCCCCCGCCGTCGTCGCGCCGCTGCGCGGTCGGCCCGCGCCTCAAGCCGCACGCTTCGCCGCCGCCGCCGCCCTGCTCGCCGCCGCGGCTGTCCTCGCCATCGCCGCCTTCGAGATCGCCGACGCCCGCTTCGACGCCGCCGCCGATCGGCTCGTCGCCCAGCAGGCCGCCATCGCCGACGCCTTCGACCAGGCCGACGAAGCGCGCCGCGAACTCCAACGACTCACCGCCCTCATCCAAGGCACCCGCGCCCGCGGCGCCGGCCCCGACCACGCCGACGACCCCGCCCTCCTCCTCGCCTTCACCGCCGCCCACGCCACCGTCCCCGAGCCCGGCTACCTCTCCGCGCTCCGTCTCGGCCCCGATGCCGTCCGCCTCTCCGGCGCCGCGCCACGCGCCCAAACCGTCCTCCAACGACTCGAATCCTCGCCCTTCTTCGCCGGCGCACGACCCGTCACCGCCTACGGCCGCATCGAATCGCCCAACGGCGACGACGACTGGGAAACCTTCGAACTCGTCGCCGAGCGCGTCCGACCGACCGAACCCCCGTCCGACGCCCCGTCCGCCGATCCGCGGGGCCTCGGCGAAGAACGTAGCAGCAGTGGGGGAGGCCGATCATGAGCCGCGACACCCGCCGCAAAGCCGTCCTGCTCGCCATCGTCGCGATCCTCGCCCTCGCCGTCGTCGTCGACCGCTCGGGTCTCCTCCGCTCCAGCGACCCCGAGCCCAACGCCGCCGTCGCCACCGACCTCTCCCCCGCCGAGCGCTACCGCGCCGAAGCAGCCGCCCTCGCCGCCCAACGCGCCGTCCTCGACCGCGCCGACCGCCTCACCGAAGCCCGCGACGCCGCCCGCGACGAGTGGGACCGACTCGCCGACCGCTTGATCGCCGCCCCCACCCGCCCCCTCGCCTTCTCCGGCCTGCGCGATGCGCTCCGCCAACGCGTCGAAGCCGTCGGCGTCCGCAACCCCGTCATCCGCGAAGACGCCGCCCCACCCTCCAACCTCTCCCCCTCCAACGCCCAGCCGTCGTCCCCGACCGATCGGCGCGATCCCGCCGCCGCCCCCCCCGCCGACGACCGACTCTTCACCATCCGCGCCTCGCTCCAGTTCGACGCCGACACCGAAGCCGCCTATCAGGCCATCGCCGCCGTCGAGTCCATGACTTCGCCCGCCCTCCGCGTCGTCGCCCTCGACCTCTCCGGCCCCGGCATGAACACCGCCCGCCGAACGCTCAGCGTCACACTCACCGTCGAAGCCGTCGGCCGACTCACCCAGTCAAACGCCGCCGCGAATGCCCCCCTCCCCCCCGACGGAGGACGCCCACGATGACCCCACCCCCCGCCTCCCGACCCACGGCCGTCCCCCAGCCCGCCGCCGCCGACGCCCAGCGACTCGGACCCGATCGCCTCCGCCCCGCCGGCAACCCCGGCGCCGACCCCGCCGCCGTCGCCCGCCGCGCCGCACTGCTCGCTCTCCTCGCTGCCCTCGCCCTCGTCGCCTTCGTCGCCCTCCGCCCGCTTCCGCCCGCACCCGTCGTCGCCGGCCCCGCCATCCAATCCTTCGATCAAGACCCCGCCCCGCCCGCCCCCCTCGCCACGCAACCCATCGCCGACCTCGCCGAGCGCCACGCCTTCTCCCCCTGGCGCCAACCCCTCGGCTGGACCGCCCCCGCCGCCACGCCCGACACCGACGACCAGCAAACCGCCGACGCCGACCCCGACCCGCAACCGACCCACCCGCCCACCGACGGCGCCCGCCGCATCGTCCTCGAAGTCGACGACCCCGACACCGTCATGGGCGAGGTCAAACAGTCCTTCGAAACCATCAACCTCCTCGGCATCGCCTCCGGCCGCGACGGCGACCTCCGCGCCCTCCTCGCCTTCACACACGCACCAGGCGCCCCCGCCGCCGCCGTCCCCGTCGGCCGAACCTTCACCGTCCCCAACGCCACGTCCGCCGACCGCGAACCCCTCGATTGGCGCCTCCAAGCCATCGACGCCCCGCGCCGCCGCGTCCTCGTCTCCCACGACGACGCGACGCTCGCCATCGCGCTCTTCCCGACCCGTGATGCATTGACCTCGCCCTTCGAAGTGACGCTCGGCGGCGGGACCGACGCTCCAACCACCGGCGCCGCGGCCGACGCGACCGCCGACGCCGCGTCGCGCGACGTCCTCGCCGAAGACGGCACCACCGTCCGCCAAGAGTCCATGTCCAGCATCGTCGAACGCCTCCGCGAAGAAGGCCACGAAGCCGATCTCGAAGACATCTTCAAAATGATGGGCATGTCTGACGTCGCGCCGGGTGATGACGCAAGTGAGGAGGACAACTCACGACAACCCGAGGGGCGCCGCGACGCCGATGAGCCGGACGTTCCCAACTGACCGGACGATTACTCGCAGTCGGCGGCCTTCATCGCGATCGTGTGGCAAGACCTGTGGCACTCACTCGGCGCGCACGCAGTCGTCGGTGATCAGTTCGGCGGGGTCGCCTCCGGCGTCGGTGTAGGACTGCGGGATGCCGGGTGCGGTGACGGGTTCGCCGGCCTTCTCGCGGCCGGCGACGGTGAGATTCAGGTCGAGCAGTTGGGCGAGGATGGGCTTCTTCGCGCTGAAGCCGTACGCATTGAGCACGGCTTCGTCGAGGGCGGCGTGGGCGTCGCGGAGCGGGTGTTTGCCGGGCGTCTCCATGCTGGCGTACAGCTCGCGGAGGCCGTTCTTCATGGATGGCAGGTGCTCGGCGCGGACCGCTCGCACGGCGCGGGCGGCCTCGGCGACAGCAAGCACGGCTTTCTTCGTTGGGGCTTGGGGCCAGGGGAAGGTATCCCACACGCTGCGGCGTGTGTAGCGGTAGTCGCTCTTGAGCTTGGAGCACTTTTCCATGAACCACGCCCAATGGGCGTTGGAGGCGAGCAGGCCGAAGCTGTAGTCGTCGTCGAAGGCGAAGACTTGGAGTTGGCCGTCGAGGCAGATGGAGGTACTCGCGAACTCGAAGATCGGCCGCTTTGTGACGCGAGCGCACGCGATGATGCGGGACCGTTTTGATGTTTCGTCACGAAGATCGGTGCGGACGTTCCAGAACTGCCACCAGCGTTCGAGGTGCTCGCGGCGAGGTTCGAGCATGTCGCTCCCGCTAGCCTCCGCATCTGTGACTTTAGTTTGGACTTCCGGAAGCACCTCGCGTTCAGCGTGCTCGAAGGCCTCCCCGTACCGCCGCGCCGCGAGTTGATCCATTCTTCCGAAGTCAATCACCGCACGAGTTGGTCGGCCGTCACCTGAAACAAGATCGCGACCGATGAGGAACGGTCGCACAACGTCGGCGAGAGCCTCGTCGCTCTGTATCCACTGTTTGCGCTGCCGACGCTCGATGACGAACCCGTCATATCCCGTCACAACCCCTTGAAAACTCCGCTGCGGCGACTTCACCGAGTCGAGGGGCTGGGCTTGGCTCACGTCGGCCTTGTCGCTCAGGGCGGCGTTGAGTCCGTCCACGTCGCGGTAGGTGAGGGTGTAGGTCTTGTCGGCCCGTGTGCCTCGGGTGCGTTTCCTACCGCCCCGTTACTTGGGCTCGTCGGCCTTGAACCAGAGGCGGCGGGGGCTGGCGATGAGTGCGTCATCGACATTCGCGGGGTCGGGCGTCTTGATCCAGTTGGCGATGGAGACGTGTACGTTGGCCTCGCCCGACCATGGCTGGTTGTCGACGGCTTCGGTGATGACGCCCGAGGCGACGACATGATCGAGGCCGCCCTCGCGGCTCTTGTTGTTTCGGATGTTCTGGGTGCCGACGAGGCCCGCGCGGCCGGCGACGGGATCATCGGGCGTGCACTCGGGAAGGTGGTCGTGGGATCGCCTGATCCAGTAGACGCAGTAGTCGGCCATGCCGGGGACTTCGGGGTAGAGCTTGCGAACGGCGTTGACGTACTCGGGTCCGCGTTCGGGCTTGAGTCGTTTGGCGCCGAGGAACGGCGGGTTGCCGATGATGGCGTCGGCGGGGAACCAGTCTGGGCGGGAGGCTGCGCCTTCGTCGTCGAACTGGATGAGCGCGTCGGCGGCGCGGAAGTTGCGATCGAGATTGTCGAGTGGGAGGGCGGCTTCGTCGATATCGAGTTCGTCGATGGCGAGTTTGCGGGCGATCATCAGCGTGACTTTGGCGAGTTCGACGGCGAAGGGGTTGATGTCGATGCCGAAGAATTGGCGGGCGGTGACGAAGGAGAGGCGGTGCTGCGACTTATCGCCGGCGGTCGAGACGTCGTCGATGGTGGCGAACAGCTTGGCCTCGATGCGTTTGAGTTCGCGGTAGGCGAGGTAGAGGAAGTTTCCGGATCCGCAAGCGGGGTCGAGGACGCGATACTTCTGGAGTCTGCGGTGGAGGCGTTCGAGATTCGCGATGGGCTTGGGGCCTTTGGCCGTGCGTTCGATGAGGCGTTCCCAGGGGTCGGTGATGGTGGGCTTTACGATTTTGAGGATGTCGAGTTGGCTGGTGAAGTGGGCGCCGAAGGCGTGGCGTTCTTCTGCGTCCATGGAGTGCTCGAAGATGGTGCCGAAGATTTCGGGTCGGACCTTGGACCAATCGGCGTCGGCGGCGAGCTTGAGGCGTTCGATTTCGGGCTTTTCGAGTTCAACTGGCGCCGGCTCGGCGAAGAGCCCGCCGTTGAAGTAGTCCACGCCCTTGTAGCGTCCGCCGAGGACGCCGCCGACGGTGTTCATTGCGTTGAACAGTCCGCCGATGAGGTCGTAGGCGGACTCGGGCGTGGTGCAATCGTCGAGTAGGCGTGCGACGAAGTAGCGTTCGAGCAGGCCGATGTCCTCGGCGAAGAGGGCGACGAGTAGTTGCAGCGTGAAACGCTGCGCGGTCAAGCGTTCCGTGTTGCGTGATGCGATGCTGTTGAAGACGAAGGCGAGGTGGTCTGCGGCCTCGCGAGTGACGGCCTCGTGGTCGTCGCCGAAGAGGGGCGTTTCGCCGGTCGGGAAGAGAAAGGCGAGGGCTCCGAAGCGCTCGGGGAGGTCGTCGAGCGCGACGCGATCGACGGGGCCGAGGATGTCTTTGTTGAAGTCGTAGACCCAGAATTCGTCGAAGTTGCAGAGTACGCAGTAGGCGGGGCGTCGTCCGGCGAGTTGGACCCAGTAGTCGAGCATTTGCTGTGTGTGGTTTGCGAGGTGCTCGCCTCGCTTCTTCATCTCGACGAGCAATACGTTTTTCCAGGTGAGGTCGGCGAAGTTGACGCCGCGGCGGTTGGGGCGTTTGAGGCGGTCCTCGTAGACGGCACCGGCCTCGATGGCGCCGGGTTGTCCGAAGGCTTGGAAGAGGCGATCGACGAAGACTTGGGCTTCGCCTTTTTCGTCGCCGCGGAGGTGATCGCGCACGAAGGCGACGAAGTGTTGGAGTCGTTCGGTGCGTGCGTCTGACGACATGGACACAGATTACCCATTTGCCGTTGCCCATCAGGCGCAACGAAGCTACGCATGAATACCATTGCCGCGAATTGAGCAAGTCCTGTCTAGCCTGCAATTCGCATCGACCGACGTCGGGACGCCCCCTCACAAAATCCGCTTCGCCCGCGGATAACTCCCCAGCACCGTCAGCTCCTTGCACAGCCGCGACGCCGCGTCAATCGCTGCGGCGACCGCTTCGTCCTCCCGGTGCCCCACCGCGTCGATGAAGAACGTGTACTGCCAGTTCTCCCGCCCCGACGGACGCTTGTCGATGTGCGACAGGTTCACCCCCGCGTCCCGGAACGCCGCCAGCACGTCCACCAGCGCCCCCGGCTGGTCCGCCGTCGTGAACATGATCGACGTCTTGTCGTCGCCCGACCGCAGCGCCCGCTGCTTCGAGATGACGAAGAATCGCGTGACGTTCGAGGGATCGTCTTCGATACCCTCGAAGAGAACCTCCACCTGGTGCAGTTGGCCGCCGAGCCGCGAGCCGATCGCCGCCGACCCGGACCCCGGCTCCAGCAACTCCTCCGCCCGCGCCAACTGCACCGCCCGGCTCGTGCTCGCCGCGGGAATCAACTCCGCCTTCGGATACTGCGTCGCCAGCCACTGACGACACTGGCTCAGCGCCTCCGACTTCGAGTGAATCCGCTTCACCTCCCGCGGCTGGCAGTTCGCCAACAGACACATCCGAACACCCAGCGCCACCTCCGTATAGATGTTCACTCGCCCCGCGTACTCACGGAACGCGTCCAACGTCTCCACCACGCCGCCGATCGTCGAGTTCTCGATCGGAACCAGACCGTAATCCACGTGCCCGCGCTCCACCTCCGTAAACACGCCGCGGATCTCGTGCAGGTCCTCGAACGACACCGACGAGCCGAACTGCTTCTGCGCCGCCTCGTGGCTGAACGAGCCTAGCGGCCCGAGGAATCCGATCCGCAGCGGCTGCTCCAGCGCGAAGCTCCCCGACATGATCTCCCGGTACACCGCCTCCACCGTCCGGTCCAGCAGCGGCCCCGCGTTGTTCTTCAACGCCCGACCAAGCACCATCTGCTCGCGGTGCGGCGCATAAATCGGCGTCCCGTCACCTCGCTTCAGCTTCCCCACGTCCACCACCAGCCGCGCACGCTCGTTCAGCAGCGACACCAGCCGCTGGTCCACGTCGTCGATCCGCACACGCAGGTCGTCCAACGTCACGCCCTCAGGCAGCGGCTCGTCTCGAATCCACTGCGCCAAACCGCCCCGCTCGACTCCACCCTCCGCCGAAGGCGAAGCCCCTCCACCACGCGAAGAATCACCCTCCCCACGCGGAGAATCCCCCTCCGCTCCATTTGGCGACGACGATCTCGGCTGGTCCGGCTCGGCGGGTGTCATCATGGCTGCACCGAAAACGCTCAGCGACGGTGAAACTGATCGGGCTCCGTTCGGAAGGAACCACAAACCCCGCTGCACGGTCGCACGCGCCGCGGAATCCGCAGGTATACCCGCTGCTAGAGTCGCATGCCCGAACGCCGCCGCCTCAACACCGACCCCCAGCGCAACCCGCGCACCGACCCAAGCACCGACCCACGCACCGACCCACGCGACGACGGAGCCCTCATGATCGTCCACAACCACAGCACGACCCCACCGATCACGGCTCTCGCCGCACGCGCTCTCCACCACGCCCGCGCCGCCGCCTCTTTCGCCGCCTCTACCACGGCCACCGCCACCACCGCCGCCGTGGCCACGCTCGCCGCGCTCCCCACCGCGGCCCTCGCCAGCCCCGGACTCGGCGGCGTCGCCGGAGCCGACGCACTCAACGCCAATCAGTCCGATTCTCCCTCCGACCCCGCCGCCGCGCCCGCCTGGGAACAAGGCGTCGCCGACGCCGCCGACAAACTCCTCGACACCATCCAGGCCCTTCCCATGACGACCCACTCCGTCGTCGTCGCGCTCTTCGTCGGCGGACTCGTCCTCGCCATCTTCGGCAAAAACTCACTCCGACTCGGCTTCGCCCTGCTCGGCTTGCTCGTCGGCATCCAACTCGCCCTCTTCCTCCCCGCGGCCTTCGGTTTCTCGCCGGCCCCCCTCGTCGCCGCCTCCGTCGGCGCCGGCGCCGGGCTCCTCGTCGGCCTCCTCGCCTACAAGTTCACCGTCATGATCACCCTCGGCCTCGCCGGCGCCCTACTCGCCCCCATGGCCGTCGCCGCAGGCCTCTACATCAACGACCCCGCCCTCTCCTCGCCGCCCGACGCCCCACCCCCCGCCGCCGCCGCCGACACCGCCACCCCGCCCGACTCCTCCGCCCTCGACCGCACCGAGTCCCTCCTCACCGGCGCCGCCCGCGACGCCGCCGAAGCGGAGGCCCGACGCGAAGCACGCGACCGACTCGGCGAAGACTTCTCCAACCGACTCGAACAAGGCGCCGCCACCCTCGCCCGCTTCGTCGGACAGCTCGGCCACCGCGCCCAGCCCTACTGGGAACGCATGTCCACCCAGCAACAAATCACCGTCGTCGGCTCGTCGCTCCTCGGGCTCGTCCTCGGACTCGCCTTCGGCGCCTTCCTCCCCGATCGCGCCGCCGCCCTCGTCACCGCCTTCGCCGGCACCGCCGTCTTCCTCCCGTCCGGACTCTGGCTCTACGGCGCCTTCAACCTCCCCGCCGCCGACAAGCTCCCGACCTCGCCCTTCCTCTGGCTCGTCGTCTGGCTCGCCCTCTCCATCCTCTTCCTCTTCGTCCGCATCGACCGCGGCGCAAAACGCGGCGGGCGACGCACCCCCCAGCACGACCCCGAGCGCCCCCGCCCATCGCGCCGCTCTCGCCGAGCCCACCGCGCCGCCGACCACCACGACGACGACGCCTGACCCCGCCTCCCCACGCCACCACCCACCCAGCGCCGCCCACCACGACCGCGCCCCACCCGCCCGATCCCTCCTTACCCAACCTGTTCTCTCACTAACCTCTCCTCTACTAACCCCTCCTCTGATTCAACCCTCCCCGCCCTATCGGCGATCCCCCCGACCGACCCCGCGACGCCCCATTCGACGCACCCTCGCCCCAAAAACGACAAGGCCGCCCCAACCGTGGCGGCCTTGTACATGTCAGTCACGCCTGTCCCGAAGGCGGGCTCACGGGATGATGATGTCGCCCTCGGCGTTCGTCCAGTCCGCAGTGAAATCGAGCGCTTCCTGCGTCGTGTTTCGCCCGCCCTCGAACGTGGAGCCGGAGGGATACCACGGCGTCGGATCCGCCCAGAGCGAATTTGTGGTGATGGTCGAGCCGGAGCCGTCGAACATGGTCACATTAATGGCGGTGCCCCCATTGTGACGGATGGAAAGCGGGAGCTGGTCGCCTCCAGAGTTGGCGTTAAAGGCCGAGCGGCCATATGACGTGCTGCCGTCGAAGATAGGGCCGCTCGTGTAAAATGAGCCGTATGACTGGGGGTCGGGATTCACGTCGAAATTTAGCACTCCGCTGCCCGTCAAGTAGCGGTTGCCGTCCGCGATCATGGCTTTGTTGACCGCGTTGTCGACCTTATCCAGCCGCGGACGGTAGCCTTCCGGGATCGTTGCCTGTGCACGAGTTTGACCATATTCTCGCGGCTGCGAAAACACATCGATCTGGCGGAAGTTCGCACTGGTCACTCCCCGCTCGGAACCGTAGAGCGAATGGTAGAGCGGCGCCAGAAAGCTGATCTGTGTGAAGGTGATGCCCTGATCGAAAAGCAGCCTTCGGAAGTCCGCGAAGTCGAGCGACGATCCGTTCGTGTCGTCGTTTATTCGGCTAGCCGTGGGGCACGCCAGAGTGTTGAAGATGTCGCCCGTCCGTTCGGCGCGGTTCCGGGAGAAGTTCAGCTCTTCGCCGATGATCGGGCTGATCCAGTCGTGAGTCGATGTGGGCGTCGTCGGACGGGTGTCTCCGACGTACTTCCGAAGGCCGTTCGTGCTGTAACGGATCTCCCGCATCATCTCCGTGTTCTGCGTCGAACCGAGGCCTGCGATCTCGCCATCGTTGTCCGTGGCGTACGTGAACATCGCGGTGCTGAGTTGTCGTTGAATGTTCGCGCCGACGATCTTCTGTGCAGCTGCGCGGGCGCCTTGCAAGGCCGGCAGTAGCACCGAGATCAGGATCGCGATCACCGCCACCACCACCAACAACTCAATCAGCGTGAATGCCGCGTGTGACTTTGTCTTCGTCTTCATAGATCATCCCTGGAAAACACGTTCCTACAAGTCTGAGACGTCGCTGCGCCGTCCGGCTTCTCTCTGCGGCTCTACTCCGCCGTGAGAGGATCCTCGTTCGTCACTTCGACCAATCCGGTCTCAAGGTCGACCAAAGCGGGCGCCCTTTCAAAGCCGAAGTGCACGAAATTGGCCGGGTCCGGTCGATTCAGCGCGGGAATCACGAACGCGCCGTCCTCGTCGCGCTCCACCGGAAACAGCGACAACCGATCCGGATTCTCGGGATTCGGCATGGGCGTCATCAGAGTCCGACCGCGCTGCTTGAATCGGTACAACGTCCCGTCCACCACGTCGGCGTACAAGCGATACTCATTCTGCGGCACCGCGTCGCCTCCGAACACAAAGCGCACGAGCGTGAACCCCAGCGCCAACACGCCGACACCGATCAGCACGAACTTCCAGACGTCGTTCTTCATCGAGAGCACTCCGTGGGCCGTCGATCCGACCCCCCGGCTTCTACCGGCTTGCACGGGAAAGGTGGTTCGTGTCAGCGTCGGGCCGGCTGGACCCTCTGGTGCTCAGCCCACGCACGCGCGCCGCGTCTCGGCAGCGCTACGCTTCGCCGCCGAAGTCTAGCCGATCCGCCTCCCCACCGCGAGACGGCCGCCACCACCCAAAACCGAGTTCACAAACCTTTAACGTGGGTATCCTGTTGCTCGCGAAGCCTTTCTGGCGCAAGCACGCCAACCCTGCGCGAACCGCAGCCGACCGACTTCCACCACCGCCGCGAACACCCACCCCCGCCCTTCGCGAACCCCCCTGCCCCGCGGCAAGCCGCCCCCACCCCCCAAGCCCGCCGACCCCCAACCGCCGCCGCCGCCGTCGATCACGAGCAACCAAACTCGCCCAAAATCGCCAGCAGGTCGTCCGCGTTCACCAGCCCGTCGCCGTTGATGTCGCCCTCGGCCGGACCGCCAGGCGAACCGAAGTTCCCCAGCACGACCAGCAAATCGTCCGCGTTCACAGCGTCGTCCCCCGTCACGTCCGCCGGGCAGTTCTCCACAGCCGCCAGCGGCAAGATCAGGTCCACCACCACCGGCCGGTGGTCCGACGCCACCAGACTCGTGAAGTTGAAGTTCGGGAACCCGACCAGCTCGTCCGGGATCGTCGCCCCCGCCGGCCAGCCCGAATTCGAGCGGAACGTGAACTGACGACGCGCCGTCGCGATCGAGTCCTGCCAGATCAAATAGTCCAGCTTCGACGAACCCTGCGTCGAACGGTCCGACGGGTTCAACGCCATCGTCGCCGTGTCGATCGTCATGTCCGTCCCGTCAGCGTCCGTCCCGTCCGGCGGGCCCACCTGCGTCCCGAACGCGATCCACTCCGCCGGCGCCGCCCCGTCGAACACGTCCTGGTTCAAATCACCGCCCAGCACGATCGGCGTGTTCGCGTCCAGCACCACCGTCCCCGCGTCGTCGATCGACGTGATCCGGTTGTTCGGGTCCGGCGTCACCGTCCCACCGCCGTTGTAGAGAAACCGCAGGTAATACGAGATGTTCTTCGCCGCCACCTCACGCTGCGTCCGATCGTTCGACGAACCACCAGCCTTCAAGTGACCGTTCCCCACCACCACGTCGCCCAGGTACACGTCGTCCGGCAAGTCGATCTCCGCGAACTGATACCCGCGGATGCCCGCCGTCCCGCCGATGTTGTTCCACACCGGGTCCGCCTGCACGAAAAAGTTGTCCGTCGTCGCCGCCCCGAACGCGTCGTTGTTCAAGTCCGCGAACGGATACCGCGACAGCACCACGTTCCGGTTGAAATTGTCCGAGACGCCCGAGATGAACACGTGCGGGAACTGCACGCTCGCGTCGTACTTCGTCACATACGCGTCCACCGTCCCACCGCGGAACGGGTCCGGCCCGCCGAACTGGAACAGCTCGATCGTCGTCGCCAGGTTCGACACGCTGTCCACGTTCCCGTTGTTCCACGGGTTGTTGTCGCCCATCTCCTGCAAAATCAGCACGTCCGGCTTGATCATCGCCACCACCCGCGCGAGCGCCGCCCACGACGTGATTCCGTCGAACTTCTCCGGGTTCTGCGACGCGATCCCGTCCTGCACGTTCCACGTCATCACACGCAGGTCCGTCGCGTCCGACTTCCCCCAGTCACCGTTGAAAGGGTCCCACGCCGCCGCAGCCAGCGGACTCAGGGAAACGAGCGCCGCCAGACAGGCGGTCCGGGCGATTCGACGATTCATAGCGGTCATCCTCACGTGTCCTCACAATCAACATCTCGGCAACCGACGTCCGTGGCCGATCGCTCCTCATCCGACCCACCCACCATCCTCACGCAGCCGCCGAGGCAGCCCATACCCGCACCCCGACAGATGTCACCCCAGCACATTCCCCTTCAACCCGACTGACCCCCCTTCAATCCGACTGACCCCCTCACCCCGACTAACCTCCCGCAGCCCCGCCCTCACAGCCGGCCCCAACCAAACCCGTCCCCAGTCAACCTTCTCGCCCACGGCTGCGAGCACCTGTATACGAGACCAGTCTGCCGCCAATCGCCGCCCCCGACAAACCAAAATCGGCGACGGACCGCAAGGTCCGCCGCCGCGTCTTCGTTCAGCCCGTTTCCGGGCCTCCCGTTCGAGCCGAGTCTCCCCCAAAACACTCAGCCCGACCCGATCAATTCAAAACTCGCCGAGGCTTACGGGCACGTCACGTTCGTGCCGAACGCGCCGAGCACGGCGAGCAGGTCGTCGGTGTTGACCGCGCCGTCGCAGGTCGTGTCGCCCGGGAAGTCGCCCGGGTTGCCCGTCTGACCAAAGGCGCCGAGCACCGCGAGAAGGTCGTCCGTGTTGACCTGACCGTCGCTCCGGCTCGTGTCCGGGCACACCACGCACACCGGCGCCGCGTCGAAGTCCGCGCCGATGTACAGAATCGTGCTGTACGACTCGTCCGGAATCCCAGCGTCGTTCGACGAGAAGTCGTACACAGGGTCCGGGTCGGCGCCCGGCGTCGGACCGAGGTCGTAAATCACCTCCGCCGACACGATCACGCCGCCCGTGTTCCGCGGGTCCGCCGACGAGGCGGCCGTGTTCGGCTCGCCAGCGAAGAAGTCCTGGTTCGCGTTGTGCGACCAGAACGTGCCCGTCGACACCGAGCCGTCCGCCGTCGTCGGGCTCTCAGCGATCGAGAAGAACGGCAGGCCCACCCGGTAGTTCGTCTGCGAGTTCGCGCCCGTGAACACGTCGCCCGAACGCAGCACGATCTCCAAATCCCACGCAGGCTGCGCCGACGACTCGTCGTACACCGCACGCACCAGCGAAACCTCAACGTCAGCCGTCAGCGGGTCGATCGCAGGCGCCTGCGACGGGTCCGCCACCGGCGCTGCCAGCAACTCGACCGGCGCCAGGAACCAGATGTTCCCCGCGTCGTCGATCGACGGCGCCGAGAACGACGGACCGAACGCCAACGCCTGATCGTCCGGCGTGCCCGCACCGAAGCCCAGCGTCAGCGTCGACATGTTCGACAAGAAACCGATCACGTTCCCCATGCCGTCCGTCACCGGCTTGCCGCGAACGCCCACCGCGTCGAACGCCGTGTTCCGCTCGCCCGTCCAAGCGACCAGCCCGAACTGGTTGTTGCCCTGCGCGTCGCGACGAACCGCCGCGATCCCCGACTCCAGATCCGAAAACTCGCCCTCGACGTCCGAGATATACGCCGCCGCCAACAGGTCCCCGTCACGGTCGCGACCGAACGTGATCTGCGACGTCCCGCCCTGCGCACCGACCTGCGAGCGATAGTGCTCGAAGAACACGTTCATCGGCGTCGAACGCGGCCACTTCGCGTCGTTCACCGACGCCGGGAAGTCGATGAACAGGCTCTGCGGCGAACCCAGCGGCAAACGGTTCCCCTGGCCGTCCACGTTCCAGAACGTGAACGCGTTCGTCGGACCGTTCGCGCTCTCCTTCGTCAGCACCGCGATCGCCGAGTTGCCGCCGACACCGTCCACCGCAAGGTCGGGCGACGTCGCCAACGAACCGCGCGCGTCGAACGGCGCGTTCAGCGGGTTCACCGACGCGCCGCCGAAATCGCCGTTGATGTAGTTCGGATCGAACGTGTTCGTCACCAGCGCCGGACCGCCCGCCGATTCGCCGATGATGTTCGGCGCCCCGAACGTCTCAGAGAAGCTGAACGTCGCCTGGTCCTGCACGAACGCCGTCGCCGCCGCATCGGCCGCCGTCGACGGGAACGCCGTCAGCGTGTCGATCGCGTTCACGATCGAACCGTTACGACCCGCCGCGTCGAACAGGATCGCCGAGTTTGGCGTGTCACCGAACCCGCCCTCCTTCACCACCGTGTTGCCGTCCGAGTCCACGCTGCCGAAACCGAAACCGTCGAGCAGCGAGTAGTTGAAGAACTGGCTGTCGCCGCTGGTCGCCGTCACCACGCGCTCGACGTAGAACCGAAGCGGGTTCGACGGATCCACGTTCACGATCGACGTGATGATCGACTCGCCCTGGAAGCCGCCGCCGCCCACTTCCCAGAAACCGATCGCGAACTGGCGCGGCGTGTCGCCCTCGAAGCCGATGAAGCTCGGCGCGCTGTTCTGCGCCGTCGGGTTGATCAGGTCGCCCGTGTTCACGCCGAAGCCCGCACCAGACCACACCGCGTACTGATTCAGCGGCGTGCCGTCCGTGATGTCACGCGAAATCGACTGCGAACGGATCAGCGAGTTCTCGAACGCAGGGTCGATCTTCGACGACTTCACCATCGGCGCGATGCCGAAACGCGTGCCCCACCCGCGCGTCGTGAACGGCGTCAGGTCCACCACATACGCCTTCCGCTGGTTCGCGGGCGAGAACGCGTCCAACGCGTCCGACTGGCCCTGCGGCTGCGTCGCGGGCGGCAGCACGTTCGACGTCGAATCTTGGGCGAACGCCGCGCAGGCGAGGCCCGCAACGGCAGCGATAGCCAGAGCGTTCATGCTCTTCTTCATGGAATCGGTCTCCTCGGGAGAAGGAATTGGAAATCGGCTCTTCAACACGCCCGGCACAAGCCGCACGCTGAGATGAACGGACGCACGGACACCAGCGACGACTTCCTCGAACCACCCGCGAACTCGCAAAGAACGCGAATCACGATCCGAAGCACATTCACTCGCTCGCCCCGCGGGCCCGGCGCAAAGGGCGGCGACCCTCGCGCGCAACGACCCCGCGTGCTCCACTCAACTCACCCCCGAGACTACCCCACGCTCCACCACCCGGCTAGCCGACGAGCGCTCCGAATCCGTTAAGAATCGACGGCCACATCGCCCACAAATCCCCCGACGTTTCGCCGACCACACCGCACGCCGAACACCAAACCTCCACACCACCCCTCGACCCACGTCAACATGGGACGAACGGGCGATCTGGCGAACCAAATCCATGCTCAACTCAACCAACTCGGCGTCTCGTCCAACGCTCGACACACACCACGCCACATCGTCGCGAACGCCTCGTCCGCCCGCGCTCCAGACGCCGACACCGTCCGATCACCGCTCCGCTGCACGCCCGACGCCTCCGACGCCCGCGCCGCCGACTCCCGGCGATAGAACTCAACCTCGAACTCCACCGCACCGCCATCCCCCGACACCGGCAGCTTCCCGTCACGCAACGAACGCACCGCCTGCCGCGCGCCCTCCCGGATCAGCCGCGTCGTCAACGACGGCACACGACACACCGCCGCCGTCGGACCCAACGATCGCTTCGTCCACACGAACGGCCGCTCGCCAGGCAAATCCTCTCCCAACTCCCGCTCCAGATCGTCGTTTCCCACCACCAGACCCAAAGGCACGCCGAACGCCCCCGCCACGTGCGCGTTCGCCGTCACCTCGCCCACCGCTCGACCGCCAAGACGCAGCTCGCTGATCAGCGAACCCACGAACGTATGGCTCAGCGTCCCTCCGAAACCCGCCTTCGAGTGATACCCCACGCAGAACAGCATGTCGAAACCGTGGTCGATCCCCTCCAACTGGCACAGCGGCTTGTTCTCCACGCTCGCCGGACCGATCACCAACTCCGCGCTCGCGTGCAACTCCTCCAGCACCACGTTCCGCATCACCCCGTGTCCGTCCCCCACCACGAAGCTCGCGTCAGCGTCCGCGTCCAGCACGCCCTCGATCGCCGCGTTCACATCACGCGTCAACAGCGACCGCGCCGCCCCGTACCCCGGCTTGCCCGGAAGCAACTGATCCCCGTGCACCACACCCGTCGCGCCCTCCATGTCCGCCGCGATAAACACCCGCATCGTCGCACCTCCACCGCCCCGACCCGATCGCCGCCGAGCCGTCGCCCCGCACCGACGCAAGCCGACGACTCGCCAAACCCCGAGCATACGAACCGCCGACGCTCCCCACACCTACTCCCTGCCCACCACGTCCCCAACCCCCCAAAAACAACCGACGCCCGGCGGCACCGGGCGTCGATCGTCACTGTCATTGCGGTCCGCGCCGTCGGGCGTTCACAAGCGAACCCCGCCGCACGCGGCCGTCGGCGCTGCTGAGGGATCAGCGGCGACGGCGAACCGCGGCCAGACCCGCCAGACCCATCACCGCAGCCGCGCCCGGCGCCGGGATCACAGCCACGTCGTCGATGTACCAGCCGACACGCTCGACCACGGTCGTCGTCGTGAAGTCCCAGGTAATGTTCTGCACGCCCGAGAAGCCCGTCAGGTCGATCACGACCTCACGCCAGCCGTTCGTCGGACCACCGTCACGGAGCGAAACCTCGGTCGCGCCGACGAACACCTTCGCCATGTCGAACGTGTTGCCGCCCGAGTCGAGGAACTCGAAGTACCGCAGTTCCGTCGCATTCGTCAGGTCAAGACCAGCCAGCGTCAGCTTGCTGGTCAGAGCCGGGTTGTGCGCACCGCCGATCACGGTGCCCCAAGCGAAGTCGCCCGAGTTGCCGCCGATCGGTTCCGCACCGCCGAACGGCGCCCCGGCGAACCCATTGGGCGAACCGTATTCCCAGTCGCCGGACCCCGAAAGCCCGCCATCATTCGACTCGAAATCCGAGAAGTAAATCGTTGCCTGCGCAACGCCAGCCATCGCCGCGATAACCGCGGCGCTTGCGAGAAGCTTCATGTCGTCTCCCTTGCGTCTCTCTAGGAAGCAAGATCCATAATCTGTTGGCGTCCATCGGAACGCCGTCTCGAACGTCAATCTAGCCCCATTCACCCAGCCCACAAAGCACGCCGACACCAAAATCGGCAAATTCCACCGAAACCACACAGTCCGGTACGGGTCAACCCTATGTAGCGCATGGCCTTCCGCGACACCTCGCCTTGCCCAGCTTCACGCCCCGCACAACACCCTCAACCCCGCACCCGCCTTTCCGAAAGACCCGTCATGCTCGAATTCCTCATCCGCGCCGCCATCCTCCTCCTCCCCTTCTGGCTCGCTCTCCTCGTCTTCGTCCTCCTCCTCGGCGGCGTCTTCGAGCTCCTCGCACCGTCCATCCGCTCCATGCTCCTCCGCTGCATCGCCCCCGCCGTCGTCGCCGCCCTCGCCGCCTCCGCACTCGCCTTCATCCCAATCCTCAGCATCATCGTCATCGTCGCGAACGGCTTCGCCATCGGACTCGTCGCCGCGATCGCCTGCTTCGTCACCTTCGAAGCTTCCATCGACGACGCCAAACTACTGCTCCCCTTTGCCGCCGCACTCGCCGTCTGGCTCGGGCTCACCCTGTTTCTCACCGCCATGCTCGTTCAAGCCATCGCCGCCTGACCCGCCTCACGATCGCCGCCCCGTCCCCACCCCCCCC
>JGI12048J13642_10223903_pt1 | contig 55774 bp, 54 predicted proteins | sample ElkSlonscriptome_16_FD_13642 | JGI IMG/M metagenome (IMG submission 13642)
TTTCACCTCCAACAATCGGCCTGCTTCAACTTCTGTTTCGATCTGGTCCTCGCTCAGCCCCTTGCAATATTTCGCTGAAAGCAACCACTCGTGACCACCCGCCGTGAGGGGAAAGAGACCGATGCGTGACACACGAAGAGCGTGTCCGTGTTTGATCAGGCCGAACGCGGCTTACAGACTTCAATAGCTGTAGCGAGGACCTGAGCCCTTCGCTGCTTCTCCCTGAATTCAGATGATGGCTGGGAATTATTAAGACTGGAGTTAGGCCGAGCTGGTTAACAATTCTCGTGACGCTTGCCCCATCAAGATGTGCCAAATCAGGACAATCGATCCCATTGAAACGTAAATTCATGTAAATTTGTACATTATCGGGACTCGAAGACGCAAATCTGGTAAAAAAAGTCTTACGCTAACCCCTTAAAGCTGTATGGACGAACCAGCTTACGGGTGGCTTACAAAAGTTGCGTGCAGATCAATGTGCGATACGGGTCCACCCGCCTGTAGGTGCCGTAAACCTAGTCTTTGAGGAACCAGTCATATGAAAAAGTTTGTTATTGCTGCAGCCGCAGCCCCCCTCGCGATGATTGCCACCGGCGCGAGTGCTGCTGATACTTCATCAGAAGATCTCGAAATCAACGCGACCGTCCTGCCCGAGTGCAGCCTTGCTGATCTCACGCCTGTCGATTTCGGCACCCTGGCGATCAATACTGCATCTGGCCCGAATGCCTTGCTGCTCACCGGAACGCGTCAGGACAGCGGTCAGCAAGCCTGGACCAGCTGCAACTATGCCGCAAATATTACGATCGAGGGGCAGCCGATGCTCAACCAAGATCAGGATAACTCGGGCCCGGATGCTGGCGACTTCACCGATGAGCTGAACTACCGCATCACATGGCGTTCGGACAACGGCAATGACTTCCTGCAGGCCAATCTGCGCACCGTTAACGGAACAACCGTGACCCGTGCGCAAAACGGCGCGTTCCACAACAATGCGCGCATTAATACTGCGCTGGTTACCGACGATAACCCCCTTCGTCCGCTTTCCGGTACGTACACCGCCGTCGCCACGCTGACGCTGGGCGCGATCTGATTACGCTTCGGGCCGATTAACCCGGCCCGGATGGTTGTCAGGAAAGGGGGAGGTGCGCCTCCCCCTTTTTTAATGTCTTGGACATAGATAGACCCTAACAGCTGTAAGACATGAGCCGCTTTATGTCTGGTTGGATTTGGACAAGCCGACCGCAATTTATTGATAATTCGGGAGAGTAAAGTGCTATTTTGGCTGCGAAGCCTCTTTGCTGTCTTTTTGGGCGTGGCCCTGACAGTCACCGCTGGCGCGTCGCGCGTATCGCCGATGATTGTCGAGCTTGAACCAGTTGGGCGGGATTCGATTGCTCGTATTGACCTGGTCAATGATGGTCTTCGGGATCTGCCGTACGAAGTGCAGATGATGCGCGGGGCAATTAGCCCGGAGGGCCAATTGCAACTCAGCCCCGCTGACGAAGAGTTCGTCGTATTTCCGGCCCAGGCAATCGTCGAAAGTAATTCGCAGCAAGTCTTTCGTATCCAGTATGTTGGAGACGGCGCGCGCGAAAAATCTGAAATTTTTTACATGGCTATCAGGCAAATACCCGTCGGTTTTGAGGACGGTGTCACACAGGTTCAGATGGTGGTGAACTACAACGTCTTGGTAAATGTCGTACCTGACGGATCTGAACCCAAAGCGACCGTACGATCTGCGGCCGTATCCACCCGACAAATTTCAGGCCCCACAGACGCGGCAGATCCAACCGCAGAGCCGACGACCATCGAACAGCGTGGGATCGAGGTGGATGTCGGCAATGAGGGCAGCAAATTCTATCTGGCCGGGCTGGCGGACTGGTCATTCTCTGGCACAACCGCCTCCGGGGAGCCATTCCAGCGTAACTATCGCGGTGATGAAGCTTCCCGTAGCATCGGCGTAGGTGTGGTTGGTCCCGAAGCAAACCGGATTTTCTTCTTTCCGACTGACGTTGACGTAGATCCGGACAGCCTAAAGATAGAGATCAATCCTTAGGTCTACTCATGGGAGGGGCGTACAAGGAAAATCTGTGGCGAATCAGCGCTATGCCTTTGGTCGTTGGGGCAGCTATTTTGGCGTCATCGGCTGCTGCTCAGGCGCCAGTGTCGCCGGTATTAGATCTTGAAGAACTCGCCCCGGACGAGGAAGAGGGCGATGCGATTACGTTCACGGTACCTCTCGTGTATGGCCAGCGTGCGCTTGGCGATGTAATTATCGAGACGAGCGGCAATGGGCCGGTCCGCATTGAGACGGAAACCCTCTCTCAAGAGTTGTCTCTCTTGCTCAATGATGCTGGCAATGCCGCGCTTACTAAGGCAATCGCGGGAAGGGCTTTCGTTTCCCCAGAGAGGCTTGCAAGGATCGGGCTGGATGTCCGCTTCGATCAGCGTCGCCTTTCACTCGCCCTGGGCGTGTTACCGGGGGAGTTTCGGCCAATCCAAAGTCTGGGGCGTCAGGCTCGCCAAAGCGATATCCCTAATTTGCCTGTCCTCGAACCAGAAGCCTTCAGCTCTTACCTCAATGTCAATCTGAACCTCGATTACGAGAACCAGAGTGATTTCGACCGGCCGGAATTTTTTCTTACCGGCGCCACGCGGTTGGGCGATGTCGTTGTTGAGTATGATGGGGCGTTTAGCGGGCAATTCGAAGAGGAGTATCGTTTCTTTCGTCGCGGCGTCCGGGCGGTGTACGATCAAGCCGACAAGCAGCGCAGGTTTGCCGCTGGTGATCTACGCGCAACGACACTGCCGATATTGCGGACCCCTTTCATAGGGGGCCTGTCGATGGAAAAGGGGCGTCGTATCTTCGATCCTTTTCTTCCAGTCGCGCGGCTTGGTGCGCGGGAGATATTTCTCGATAACCAGTCAAACGTGGAAGTTTTGCTGAATGGCGAAGTTTATCAGACCTTCCAGTTAGATCCTGGACGATACAATCTGGCCGATCTTCCGGTGCAGGTGGGGGCGAATGACATTCAATTGATTGTCAACGATTCTGCCGGTCGCCGTCAGGTTATCGATTTCAACTTCTTTTTTGAGCCACTTGATCTGGTTGCCGGCGAAGAGGAGTACTCGCTTGCAGTGGGTGCCATCGCGCAAAACCTCACGTTTGAGCCAGAGTATTCGGACAATATCGGTGCATCCGGGTTTTATCGGAGGGCGCTTTCCGAAAATCTGATACTTGGTGGTGGCACACAGTTATCAGAGGACTTGCAGCTGGGTGCATTGACGGCCTCTTTTGTTCCGCAAGTCTTCCCAGGCGCATTTGATCTGGAAGGGGCGATGAGCAGCGGTCCCGCAGGCACCGGCTTTGCTTTCCGCGGAAACTATCGCTTCCGCTCTGGAAATGCGTTTGCCAATAGCCGGCAATTCACGATCAATGTCGATTACGAAAGCGCGGGCTACCAAACCCTGTCCGATCTTGTTCCCATTGAATTTGACCTGCTTTCAATCAGCGCCAATTACACGCAAGGTATCAATGATCGAACCTTTTTGAACGCTGGCGGCATATACACAACTGTTGGTGGACGTTCGCAAAGCAACCTCACCGTTTTTGCCGATGTCGTACATCGATTGAACGACAGATTGCGCCTCACCGGGGGCATCGAATACGGGACCAGCCCATTTTTTGATGACAATATCGGTGTTCGTGTCGGTATCGCTTATTCATTCGGGCGCAATACCCGGGCAAACCTGGACTATCGTAGCCGCGCTGATCTTTTGCGTGCAACACTATCACGCGGTGCGCGCGATGAGGTGGGCAGCTTTGGTTATGATGTCGGATTTACCAACGCGCGCGGCCAGGTAAGTAGCGATGCCAACGTCACATATATCGGAAACCGGTTCGAGGGGCGGGTCCTGGGCCAAACTATCGGCCAAGGTGTCGATGGAGTATTTGACAGACAGACTGTCAGACTTCAGCTCGGCACGTCCCTTGCCTATGCTGGCGGACAATTCGGGGTCGGGCGCCCGATCGATGACAGTTTTACAGTTCTGAGCCCTGATCCGGCGATCGGAGATGTCGATGTAATCTCCGGGCGAAACCTGTCAGACAACAGATATGACGCGCGAAGCGGGCTTCTCGGCTCTGCGGTGCAAGGCGATATCATCTCCTATGCAGGACAAAGCGTTCAATACGACGTGGCCGGGACTGAGGCTGGAATTGATATTGGGGACGGGGTCTTCCAGGTCGATCCGCCTTACCGGGCGGGTTACGCTGTCAAAGTGGGTTCTGCCTATTTCGTCAGCGTGACCGGCTTTGTCAAAGTGGGATCCGAGCCTGCCGCGCTGGCCAGCGGGCTGGTCCGCTCGCCAGACGATGACGCGTTCGAACCGCAGCCTTTCTTTACGAATTCGGCAGGCCGGTTTGCAATTATCGGACTCGCCCCCGGCGGGCGATACGAAGTTACGCTTAATTCAGGACAAACGTTTGAACTCCTGGTCCCGCAGGATATCACAAGCCTTTATCGCATCGGCGATATCGTGATTGAGCCAACATTAACGGAGTAGGAAAATGAGACTGTTTCGAATTGCCTCGGTCTTTTGCGGACTCGCGGCCGCGCCTGCCTTCATCGCGCCACTATCTGCATGTCAGCCAGAATTTGTGCAATCGGCACAGACAGTCTCGCTGACAGCAAGCGAGGTTGGGAACCGCAATCGCGTGGAAACCGATGAGCAATTGCGGGTCCGCAATGCGGGCACGAGCGAGTGCAATGCATTTTTGCGCATCGCTCGACTAAATACATCCAACCCGTCGCCAGAACGATCCTTATCAATTACTAGCTCTGGCCAGACACTCGACATTCTACCCTCGGACATTTCAGCGGCCTCGCTATCGAGCGACCTGTTCGTTCCGGCCATTCCTGGCGGCGGTGCCGGAAGTCGCCCGGTACCCCTCCGTATAGGTTTTCCTGTCGAATGGGGCATCGCCAGCGGTTTCAGTTCTGAGACGCTTCTCGTCCAGCTGATCGACGAAGCTGGCGCGGTTTTTGACGAACTCGTACTAACCGTCAATCTAGAGGTTCTTCCGACGGTGGAGATGAGGATCGTAGGCGCCACGGGAAACAATCGGATCGCTCAGGTCAATTTGGGCGCACTCGACCCTCGATTAATCAATCGGTCAAATCCTTTCGGCGTGCGAGTGTGGAGTACCTCTTCGTACAGCGTAACATTCGCATCGGACAATGCAGGAGCGCTGTCTCACCAGATCGCATCTGACCGCATAGACTACGAACTCAGAGCAGCTGGGCGGTTAGTCGACCTGTCGGGCGGCAGCCCCGGTGCTTTAGGCCAAAATACCACAGCGCTCGGTGACTATCATCCGTTAGAAATTTCTGTGCCGCCGTTCACTGCCCAAGCCGGCGAATATTCAGACCGCGTGGTGGTAACTGTGTCCGCTGGATGATTAGACCGGGGTCATCGCAAAGCTGACGGCCAATGGAGCAGCAAGATTTTCGGCTGCCACGCGCACGACGACCGGGCCATGCCGGGCGCCTTGGCGAAACTGAACTAAAGACATTCCTGCTCGGCTCAGCTCAGCGCTCACACCATCATATTGGACATCCGCCTTCTCGTTAAGGCCGAGTGGTCGATGCGTCGCAAACACCTGAAAGCCGCGGTTCGAGTTGCAGCTTTCGAAAAAAGTAGAAGCTGCCGATGTTGCGCTCTCTTGAACCACAAGCGAACTTGTCGAGATTGAGCACATGGGCGGAATCCGCACCGATATCCGCATCCCGGCCGAAGCATTTTCACCGGCCATGGCGGTTGCGCTTGATAGCATGGCAATTGCCGCTCCCGCGAGGGTATAGAAAGCTTTTTTGGACATATGAACTCCTGTGCTGCGAGGGAGTGGTAAGTCCGAGGTTCTAATTTATCGTTTCTTGCGCCTGCTTGCTTAATGCGGCGAGGCGTTCGACCCAATTCCGCCGTCATCGTCAGTGATGCTCTTTCTGATTACGGTCAGCGTTGAGAATTGAGATTTTGGCCGTTGATCGATGGGTCACCAATTTGATCACATGACACGATTGTAATCGCATCACAGGCCTACTGGTGGATTTCTGCCCTTGGCCACCAAAAAGCAGACAGTCCACACACGGCCCAAGCTAATCCGGAGCATTCTATCTGATACGGGGTGAAAACGTACAGCGAGCGGTCGTATCTGTAGGGACGAAAAGCATACCGCCATCCGTGATCCTGCGTCCACTGGCTATTTCCGAAGCGTGCGTCCCGAACGATTGCATCGTCCTGATTTGGATGTAGGCTGGATGATAAGGGGGAGTTTTCATTGGATCAGACGCACCTTGCAGCGCTGAGCTTAACCAAGGCCACTCTATTTGGTGAGTTCCGGATTGAAGCGCCCGATGGTAAAATCGTGGCTCGTTCAAATCGCCGCGCGAGCCTGCTGCTCGCGGTCCTTTCCCTTGAACCGGGGCATTCAATGGACCGTGAGGCGCTGGCGCGGCTGCTGTGGGCCGACCGCTTCGTTCCGCAAGCCAAGGCCAGTCTTCGCCAATGCCTACTCGAACTAAAACGCAAGCTAGACGAGCATCATATCGATGCGCTGGCTATCTCGCGCGCAGAAGTCGCGCTGAAACCGGATAGCCTGCGCTCTGATCTAAGCGCGCTTGAGGCTTCTATCGCTGGAGGCGAAACCGATCGAGTGGCTGACCAGTTCCTGTCAATCGGCAACCGCCCCTTGCTGCAAGGGGTATCACTCAATCCTTACTTTGATGAATGGCTCGCCGAGCGCCGTGATCATGTCGATGCGCGCCTGCGCTCCGGGCTCTCCGAAACTATCCGCTCAGCCACCAAGCCGGCCGCAGAGCGCTTGGTAGAAGCGGCGCGCGTGCGGTTTCCGTCGTACAGGACTTTCAACAGCGTTACGCCTGAGGCCACGCTTGCGCTCTTGCCTTTTGCGCAGATCGACACGGTTGGTGGCAATTTCTTCCTTGCCGACGGGATTGTTGATGAGCTTTCAACGCGACTTGCCGGTATCCAAGGCATCGCGCTCGCGGGCCGGACTTCGGTGCACGCGGTCGCCGAAAAAGAAGGCACGCTCACCGAGATAGCTTGCGAGCTTGGAGTCACACACCTGATCGAAGGCGAAGTGCGCCGCAGCGATCAGGAAATCGAGATCCGTATCGCATTGATCAGCGGCAACACCGGCACGGAAATCTGGTCCGATCGGTTGAGGGGATCCATCGAGCAATTTTTCGACCGTCGCAGGGTCATCAGCACGAATCTCATCGCCGCGATCTGTGGCGCTCTTGGCCTCACAGCATCACCCGCTCCCTCACGCAAAATGACCTCTGACCGTGAGGCCTATGCGCTTTACCTGCAGGGTCGCGCGATGATCCAGCGGATCGGCGGGGCTGATGTCTCCGCCAAGGGCATCGAGCTTTACGAACAGGCGTTGGAAATCGACCCCGAATTTGCCGAGTGCTGGACCGCGCTTGCTGACGCATACATTATGACCGCAGCGGTCACGCCCAGCCTTGAGCGGGTCGAGCAATCCACCAAGGCTGCGCAATGTGCCAAACGCGCGCTAGCGCTTGACCCCGGTCAAGGCCACGCCTTCTCGATCCTCGGCATCTATGAATGGACGCAGTTCAAGCCCGCTAGTGCACTGGAAATGGCGTTTGAAGCGCATGCGCGCGATCCAAACGACGCTGATGTGTGTTCTCGGCTCGGCTCCTGTCTCCTTTATCTTGGCAAGGCAAGAGAAGCGCGCCCCTATATCGAAGCGGCCGTCGATCGCGATCCGGTATATGCCAGAAACTACGCCATGCTCGCATCCGCCTGGCTTGCCCTTGGCGAATACGGCAAAGCGCGTGCAGCGGCGGAACGCATGAGCAGCCTTGGCGCGCCTGCCATGTGGCTCCCCTTGGCGCAAATGGCTCAAGGGAACTTTGAAGAGGCTGTGAAGTCCCATTACGACCTTCGCGTCCATCTTGGCACAACGATCATGCGCCCCCCTGGCATGCCGCCAATGAATGACCCAGCCCGCGATGCGTACTTCCATGCCGCCGCACATGGATTGTACAGCGGAAACGAAGCCGCCCGCGCCGCTTATTGCCAAATCATCGATGGTCTGCACGCCGCAATGCCCGATCCCTACGACACGTCTATCGCACTGCCCGCGATCTGGATGGGACACAGCGAACTTGTGATGAAAATCTATTCTGAATGCATTCATCCGGCAAACATGTTCGGCCTGATGAGTTTGTGGATCGATATTGACCCGATCAATCGCACGATCCGCCATCCTGGTTTCATGGACTTTGCTGAACGTATCGGCATGGTCGAGGCATGGGAACGCTTTGGCTGGCCCGATTTGATCCCAGTGGACCCGCAAACCGCCTGATCGCAGACGTTTTGACGCTTTATTGACGGCCGCGTGGATTGACCGTGTGGCTCCTTCGCTGGCATCACCGTCTCACAGGGAAACACAGAAAATCGACGTTTTTCGGAGCTTTGCGAGCGACCGCTCGGCAGGCGACCGGAGAGTTGTACCTGATTTCCTGACAGGGGTCGAACCGCAACCCACCGGTAAACGCCGCACGCCGATGGCGGCTTCCGTCTGATAGTCTGAAAGGACCAGAAGCATGGAACAGGCAATCGCGACCAAGACGAAGGCCCACCCAACGACACTTCCGACCCTGTCCGAGCACCGCATCGCGAGGTTCGCTGCGATCGTGGTCCTTTACTTTTTGCAAGGCGTGCCGCTGGGCCTGTCGCTTATAGCCTTGCCCGCTTGGCTCGCAGAAGCGGGTGCGACGCCCTTGGAAGTAGGTGCTTTTGTTGGCGTGGCTCTTCTGCCCTGGTCAACCAAGCTCTTTAACGGCCTTCTCATGGACCGCTACGCTTACAAGGCAATGGGGCGCAGGCGGGGATGGATATTATTGTCGCAGGGGCTGATGGTGGCCGTGTTGATTGTGATGATGGTCACGGCGCCCGGCGCTGGCGATATCGCTCTTCTTTCCGTGCTCTGCTTTGCTCTTAATCTGTGCGCGACCTTCAACGATGTAGCGGTCGATGGAATGACCATCGACATCGTACCCGAGACCGAGCGCACCGCGATCAACAGCTTTATGTTCGCCAGCCAGGCTGCGGGAATTGCGGCTTGCAGTTTTCTCGCGGGGCAAATGCTTGGCTCGAGCGGGATTGCAAGCACTGCGCTTATGCTCACTGCACTGGTCGCCTGTGCCTCGCTATTCGTGAGCGTGTTCCGCGAACGTCCGGGCGAACGGTTGCTACCTTGGTCTCAAGGGCAGGCTTCGCTTGAATGCGAGGAGCGGCAGCACGATGCCTGGTGGCCGATCGTGTCGGGTGTGCTCTGCTCATTGCTTGCGCCGCGCACACTTTTGTTTCTGCTCGCGGCTGGATGCGCGTGTGCCTATCTGGCCTTTGCTGACGCCGTGAACCCGACCTTGGCTGTTCAAAAGCTGGGATGGTCGAGCGAGCGTTACGCAAGTTTAGGCGCGTTGATTAACATTATCGCCGCTGGATTTGGCCTTGTGATCCCGATGCTTGCTGAGCGCCTGCTCGGTCTGCGTTGGTCGATATTGGGTCAACTGGCCCTTCTTGCTTTGCTTGCAGTCATCGCTGGAATCAGCCTTCCGACATGGCAGAGCGATTTGCCCTTCATCGCCTTGTCGTCAGCGATGTATATCCTGTCAATCACGCTCATCATTAGCTCGATCGTATGGGCAATGCGGATTTGCAATCCGGCAATCGCAGCGAGCCAGTTTGCGCTGTTCATGGCGGTCCCCAATTTCTCTCGCTCGCTCATGTCTGGCAATTCGGGCTGGCTGGTCGAGGGCGCAGGCTATGGTGCAGCCTATCTGGCGGTCGCCGGCATGGTTGCCCTTGGGTTTATGTTCGCATGGTTCGCGCGCGTCGGGGATGACAACCAACTTCCCCTGCCAGCGCAGTGACCTGTCACAGGGCCGACGCGGCGTCTTTCCCTCACTTTCCAATAGCGACCGGGGGCAAGTAAGATATGGCAGGGGCCGCAGGCAAGCAGCAATGGGGTTCGCGGCTTGGTTTTTTGATGGCTGCAATTGGCTCTGCCGTAGGTCTTGGCAATCTCTGGAGATTTCCCTTTCAGGCGGGAGAAAATGGCGGCGGCGCATTCGTGTTGATTTACATCGCTTGCGTTTTCCTGATTGGTTATCCCGTGCTTATAGCGGAGTTGGCTATAGGCCGGCACAAAGGTCTCTCAGCGGTCGGATCTGCCCGAAACCTTGCAGTCGACGCAGGCCGCTCGCCTAACTGGCAAATCGTGGGCTGGTTCGGGCTTGGGGCCGCCGTGCTAGTTTTACCCAGCTATGCCATGATTTCCGGCCAGATCATGGCCTATTGCGTGATGGGATTCATGGGAGACTTGGGCGATTCAAATGTGACACCGCTTTATGATGGGGTTGTTTCCTCATTGCTGTGGTTCACTGCATTCCTCGCGGTGACGACAGGAATTGTATTGCGCGGATTGAAGCGAGGGATCGAAGCAGCATCGGTATTCCTGATGCCGGCGTTCTTCCTTATCCTTGCAAGCCTCGCAGCCTTTGCCTTGTTCAGCGGCGCGGCAAGCGATGCGCTTACATATCTATTTACGCCGCGCTTTGATCAACTAACGCCCGAGATTGTGCTGGCCGCTCTGGGCCAGGCGCTCTTCTCGCTTGGCGTAGGCGCGGGGCTGATGATCACCTACGGCTCGTTCCTTTCCAAAGACGAGAGCATTGGGTCGAATGCCTTGGTTGTCGCGGGGGCAGACACGTCGGTGGCACTTGTCGCTGGTTTGATGATTTTTCCGATAGTGTTTGTGTTGGGAATGAACCCCGCAGCAGGGATGGGACTCATTTTCGGGGCCTTGCCGAGTTTCTTTGCAGGCATGCCTTTTGGCAATTTGATCGGAGGGGCGTTCTTCTTCCTGGCAACTATTGCTGCGCTGACTTCGTCGATTGCTATTCTGATGGTCTCGCGGACAATCGGAATTGAGCAGTTTGGCCTGAGCGAGCGCAACGCAACACTGGTGTTCGCGCTGCTGGCGTGGTGCGGAGGCATCGGGATCGTATGGATTGATGGCTTTGCAAACCTGCTCGATTGGTTGGTCGGCAGCGTATTCGCGCCGGTGGGAGCTCTGACAGTCGCGCTGCTAGGCGGTTGGGTCGCACCGCGCTCACTAATGCGAGAGGAGCTTGCGCAAACCAGCGACTGGTTTTTTGCCTTTTGGCGAGGCTCGGTACGGTATGCAGTCCCGTTGGCAATAGTCGCTATTCTATTTGCTGGCCTGTCCGGGTGACTTGTCAGGAAAGCGATGGTGCAATCGTCACTTGATCCATTGTCTGCAATCTACTTCAATTTCAGCCCTGGGTAAGCGCAAAGAATCCCCCTGAGAACCGAAAGGCAGCTTGGGTAGGCTCCCCTGAAGGAAAGCATCCCTGTTCCCGAAGCATCGCGAGCCAGCGATTGGACAAATTAAACATTTACCAGATGTAAGCGATGCACGCGAAGCCAGGTGGCTGTTAGCACAATCTGTTCATGTTGTTGCCTGAGGTTACTGAGACCATTCAAGCTTTCATGCGCGGCGAAGACGTCGAAAGGCTGATCCTGCTGAACGCGCACGAGATGCTTGGCTACTGAGAAAGCTCAAAGATCATTTTCCCGGTAACGCACAACGCGGTGCTCACGCGACAACTTCAGTCGAACGAGCAGATCGATCTTGGCTGAGGGCATGTGTCTAACCCGAAAGCGTGTTAAGATCGCAGCCTGATTGAGCATTGACGATTGAAAGCGTAGCTGCGGATCATGTCACGACGAACTTTCCATCAAGGGGGCGAATATTGATCATCAATACCGTTCTCAACGATGGGACGCCGATTTGTATTCGGCGAGTGAAGCCCAGTGATGAGCAGCGATTGAAGGATGGCATTGCGAGCCTTTCAAAACGATCGCGCTATCTGAGGTTCTTTTCGGGGATGAAGAAGGCGCCCCAAAGTGTCATCAACAAGCTGCTCGATGTTGATGGCTACGAGCACATAGCGTGGGGGGCATTGCGGAGTGATTTGGAAAACAGTCCGGCCCTGGGGATAGTACACGCCTTTCGCGATGAGCATGACCCAGAGAACGCCGAGTATTCGGTTGCTGTCGTGGATCAGTATCATGGCCGAGGCCTTGCGAGGTTGCTCACGGCAGTGCTGCTGCTGGACTGTTACCGCGAGGGCCTGCGGGAACTGACCGTCCACATTCTTGCAGAAAACAAGGCGGCGTTCGCCCTGACCCGCTCACTTGGCGGAGAGCGGCAGGGGCAGGACGGAAGCGTAGCGGAATTCGATATCGAGATTGGCACTGCCATCGACGCCTTGAAGGCGGAGCAAGACCTCCAGGGGCTTGCCGGAATATTTGACCGTTTTGCCGAGGATGGTGCGGATGACTGATCGAATGCCGGCCCCGTTCGGCGCGATCCACGTGTCGGGCTGACGCATATGGAGCAGGAGCTTGGAACGATCAGTCAGCTGTCTTGTAGATTTTAGGACAGCCGCTGCGCCCCTCTCCTGCGGAATAGCCGCCGGGATTGATCCGGGAATTGTCAGATGGCCCATAAGCGATGGCCTGACACCATGCTCCAGAAACGAAAGCAAACCATATGCCCCAAATCCAAACCTGCAATCCAGCGACCAAAGAACCGCTCAAGACCTATGAACTGATGACGAAAGACGAGGCGTTCAAGACGATCGACGCCGCTCAGGCAGCATTTGAAGACTGGCGCCTACGCAGCCACGAAGAACGTGCACCGGTTCTTCGTAAGATCGCCGAAGTCCTGAGAAAAAACACTGACCGCCTCAGCGACCTTATGACGCGCGAAACCGGCAAGCTTTTGCGCGATGGAAAAACCGAGGTCGAGCTGTGTGCGCGTCTTTTCGAGTACACCGCTGACAATGGGCCTGCCGAACTTGCGGATGAAGAGCGCGAGCATTCAGGGGGCAAGAAGCGCGGGATCGTGACCTATTCCCCGATTGGCGTCATCTATTCGGTCCAGCCCTGGAATTTTCCGCTTTATCAGCCCGTGCGCGTTCTTGCCGCCAATGCGATGGCGGGGAACGCCGTGATCCTGAAGCACGCTTCAATTTGTACTGGAAGCGGGTTGCTCCTGCGCGACCTGTGTCTCGAAGCGGGTATGCCCAAGGGACTGTTTGATGTTGTCCTCGTCGATCACGATGTGTCGGATGAGATTATCGAGCACGACAAGATCCGTGCCGTGACGATGACTGGCAGCGACGGTGCCGGAGCGCATATCGGAAAGACATCCGCTGCCGCGCTGAAAAAGACCGTGCTGGAGCTCGGTTCGAACGATGCTTATCTCGTTCTAGAAGATGCTGATGTAGAACTCGCGGTTAAAACGAGCGTGAAAGGGCGGCTTTACAACAATGGCGAGACCTGCGTTTCGGCCAAACGCTTTGTGGTGACGGACGCAGTCTATGATCGCTTCATCAAGGCTTTTGTCGAGCAAATGAAGGCGATCAGGATGGGCGATCCCACCGATGAAGATACCCAGCTCGGCCCGGTATCGAGCAAGGAACAGTTTGAGACGCTGATCGAGCAGGTATCGAAAAGTGTCGAGAATGGTTGCACGTTGCTTTGCGGCGGCGACGCCGATGCGGATGCCGATGGCTGGTACTACCCGCCGACAGTCCTCGCCGACTGCGAGCCGGGTTCGCCGGCTTATGACGATGAGCTGTTCGGCCCTGTCGCCTCGGTCATCCGGGCGAAGGACGACGATGACGCCATGCGGATAGCCAATGACAGCCGTTATGGACTGGGCGGGGGCATCTTTACCCAGGATCAGGATAAGGCAATTCGCCTCGCCCGTGATCATTTTGACACCGGGATGGTGCGCATCAATTCGTTTGGCGCGGCCGATCCCAACATGCCGTTCGGCGGGGTCAAGGACAGCGGATACGGACGCGAGCATGGCGGGTTCGGGATGAAGGAATTCGTCAACACGAAGGCGATCTTTCTTCCCTGATCATCTCGCGCATCACACACGAATTATTGGAGTAACCACATGAAAATTCTGATCGCCGGAGCAACCGGCCAAACAGGCGTACGCCTTGTCAAAGAGCTTTGTAAGCGTGGACACGAACCCATTGCACTGGTTCGATCATCTTCCGACACGTCTGAGCTTCCGGACAACATCGAGACACGCCTTGGCGACCTCGCCGACCTTGATGAAGGGGTCACCGAGGGCTGCGAGGTTGTGATCTTCGCCGCGGGCTCAGGTGGCGGGACCAGCGAGGAAATGACTGACAAGATTGATCGTGATGGCGCCATTCGCCTGATTGAGCTGGCCGAGAAGAGCGACGTGCGCCGGTTCGTGATGCTGAGCACGGTGGGCGCTGGAGATCCCGATCCTGACAGCGATCTGGCGCACTATCTTGAGGCTAAACACGCTGCAGACGAACGATTGAAAAAAAGCGATCTCGAAATTGCGATATTGCGACCGGTGAGTCTTACCGAGGAAGGCCCCACCGGAAATGTGCAGTTGGGTCAAGATGTCGACCCACAGGGCAAGGCCGCACGAGGAGACGTCGCAGTCCTTCTGGCTGATGCCGCCGAAAAGGACGAATGGCAGGGGAAAGTGTCTCTTATGGAAAGTGCCGCGTAAGGACTGGGCACGAACAATCAGGCTTGGGCGAGGTTCTGCGGCAATGGTGACGTTGCTTGCAAACCGTGCACTGCTCTGATCAGCCAAAAGGCGATGATTGCTGCGCGTTGCACAAAGCCGGCAATCGCGGCGGCCGTGAGGCAATGCGCGCGATCCGGCAGTACGAGGCTATGAATCAGCCTCGCCAGCCGCGCTCTCTATTCCCAACCCTCGTTTAATCTGAGTGGGCCGTCGCCATAGAGGTAACTCGGATCGAACTCTGCATACTCGCGCAGGGCAGACCAATCGTTGGTGTAAAGCGTCCCGCGGCGAATTTCTGCCAGCTTCAATTCGCGCAGCTTGCTTACCGCCCGATTGGCATGGACCACGCTTACACCGCACATGTCAGCCAAATCCTGCTGGGTGAACGGCACCCTGAGAGCGCGATCAATGGCTCGACCCGTAAACCCGAGACGGGTTTGAAGCTCACAATAGATGTGCGCGATCCGCTGAGGCGCGTCGAGGCTCTCGAGCATCTGGATCCATTTGCGATGGATCGCGGCGTCGAGCAGAGTGGCGAACCACATTGCGCGCGTCACCCGCGGCCGTTCGGCCATCACGCGCTCCAGAGTTTTATGCTGGACCACCCCAACTTGCACGTCGCCCACTGCGATCAGCGAGTGGTCGAGGCGTTTGAGAGCAAATCCATGCAGATCGATAAAGTCTCCGGGCACATGGATCCCTACGATTGATCGGTTTTTGTCCGTCTCAATCATCCGAAAAGCGAAACCGGAAACGAGGAGGCAGCTGAGATCGATACGTTGCCCACGTTCGACAAGTGCCGCCCCCGCAGGCATACTAAGCTGTCCATCGATCAAGCTTTCGATATACTCGCGATCATCTTGTCTGATGTGCTTGCGCAGTCGTCCCGATAGAAAATCACCGGTGTGCTCAAACTGCACTCGCGAAATAGTGTCCAATCCCTGGGTCATGACTTGGCAATAGGGGCCAGCACACAAGCCCGTCTATTGACACATGTTAGCTTGGCAATCTTTTTTGAGGAAGTTACTCAAGCTCGGGCGTATCCTTCGCGAAGGTAGACTGAGCCTTCGCCGTACAGATAATCAGGTTGGAATCGACCGTAGGATTCAAGCCGATCGCGGTCCGGAATGTTCACGCGGCCACGTGCAAAATCTGCAACGTCATTTTCGCGTAGTTCGCGCAAGGCCCGATTGATATGGATTGTGGTCGCTCCACTCATTTCGGCCAGGCTGGCCTGTGTAAGCGGTGTTTCAAAACCCCCTTCGTCCCCCATCCCGACCATACGCAGCCGATACCAGATCTCAGCGAAAATATGCGCCAGACGACGCGATGTGGTGAGTTGCTCCAATTTCATGACCCACTGGCGATGCATCGCCGCGTCAAGCAAGGTTGAAAACCAGAGGAGGCGGGAAAGGTGCGGATGATCAATCATGATCTGCCGCAGCGTTTCATGCAGGACATAACCCACGGTCACCCTACCGATCGTGTCGATATTATGGTCGAGCCGTTTGAGCGCAAAACAGTGCAGATCGACGAAGTCGCCTGGCACATGGAAGCTGACGCCGTGCCTCGTTTCAGGCCCATCAATCGTACGGACCACAAAGCCTTCGATCAGCATGGTCGACTGATTGTAAACCTCGCCATGCTCAAGAATGCGCTTTGATTTCCCGATTACCTCCACCTCGGAAATCGAGTCCTCTAATATGCGCCTCTCTTCATCCGACATGTCGTGGCGTAGCCGGCCGGTCAGGAAACGACCGGTGTTGGGATAACGCCTGAGTTCTTCAGTGATTGAGTCGAAAGCCAAGAGCCTCTCCTTGTGAATGCAGATGCGGTATCAGGCTTTAGTGATCATCGGGAGAGTTGAATATCGCTTTCAAGGCTGCTTTCACTCAGGGCAGCAGCGCGACCGGCGCGGTCCCATAACGACATGGGCGAAATCGCCGACTGCGATCACATAACCCACCATTTTTCCGTGTTTACTCGCACCGTCTTTGTTTCAGGCGCTGCATGTGTTCATGCCGGGACGAGGCCAAGTCTTGCGGCGCACCTTGTTTGAACTCCTCGCGCTCTTGTGGGTTGATGAGGTATGTCGAAAACTACAGACTCCGGGAACACCGGAAGCGAAACGCGCACTGACCTTGCCGAGGACCGTACAATCCTTGCCAATGAGCGTACGTTTGCAGGCTGGATGCGCACCGGACTTGCCGCTGTCGGGATTGGCCTCGCCTTTAATGCGGTATTCAACAAGATCGAACCGGCATGGATTGCACGGACGATAGCTTCGCTGTTCGTCATCGTCGGAATCGTGATCTTCTACGTCGCGCAGAGAAAATCCAGCCAGGTCCTGGAGCGGATGGACTCCCATGAGATCAAACCGATTGAAACGCTGAACATGCGCATCATCGCAGGCCTGATGGCAGTGGCTTCGGTATGCCTGCTGATGGCGATCTGGTTCCTCATGTAACTGATCCTAACGGATGGGGGGCGGCGGCACCCGCATCCTCACTCGGTGGGTCGCGACCGGTCGAGCAAGTCCTGTTCCTCACTGTCGGCCCGCTCGCGCGCAATGTCCTCCGCGATATGCATATCTGGTTTTACGTCCACTATCCCGGCGTCATCGCTGCGTTTGGGTACGGCCCGTTCGGGTTTTTCAGGCTTTGGCTCTTGCGAGGCTGCTGAAATATCAGCCGCTTCGACTATCCTCAGCGCACCCTCGTCAAAGCGAAGGCGATAAATCGGTTCCGGGAGGGTGAAGCCATTGGCCTCCAGCGCGTCTTTCGCGGCGCGAATGGCCAAGCTTCGGGCCTTGAGAAAATCGGTAGATGTCTGATCCACCCACGCGTAAAAGCGCAACACGATGCTGGAATCGCCGACTTCTTCGATCGCTGCGAATGGCGATTTGTCGTCCAGCAAGAAAGGCAATTCACGGAGCGCTGCAAGCCCGGTTTCCATGCCCAACGCCGGATCATCTTCGGCATCGACACCCAGAGCAAAATCAAAGCGGCGCGTCGGATTGCGGGTGTAATTCAGGATCACGCCTTTGAAGACATCTGCGTTCGGGATGCGCAGGTGGTTTCCATCGAGCGTCATGAGAATGGTCGCGCGCGATGTGAGCCGCATGACTACACCTTCATGTTCGCCAATCACCACATGATCATCCGCCCGAAAAGGCTGACGCAGGCTCAACATGATCGAGGCGACATAGTTTTCGAGCGTGTCGCGCACGGCAAAACCGATTGCGATCCCGATAACGCCCGCGCCGCCCAGGATTGTGCCCATAAGGGCAGTGGCACCGACAAGATTGAGCGCTGCGATCAATCCGATGACAATCGCGACCAAGCGCACGGCTTGAGATACCAGTTCTGCCAAGAAGACATTCGGGAGAATTCTGCTCCAGAACCCATTCCAGCGCGCAAGCAAATGACCAAGGGTAGCGATGACGAGAAAGAGCCCCAGCGCAACAGCCAGAAGCGGCAAGCTGGCTATCGCTCCATCCAAAGTGTCGGAAAAACCCTTAACAGCAGGGGATATATTGCTTTCAAGGTCGCGCAGCCGCTCAATCTTGTCGCGGACCAAAATGACGCCGTCGACTCTTTTGGCCAATGCGACGGCGTCCTGTGCGCTTTCCCCATTCGCGACCTCGCCCCGCAAGGTGACCACACCGGACTGGCTTTTAACCGTGACCCCTTCGAGGCCTTCGATCTCGGCATATATCGCGCTCAACCGGCCGGAGATGAGTGTGTCGAGCTGTTCCTGATCCTGCGCTATCGAGGCGGTGCCTTCGACGTTTGGTACGACAATGTCGATCGGGTCCTCCGATGGCTCTACCTCTTGCTCAAGATTTTGCGCGAAAGCATGCGGCACCATCGCAAGCGGCAATATTATCGCGACCAGTAAAACCGCCAACGCCCGGAAGACCGATTCCCGCGCCTCCATTAATCGCCTCGTGGCAGACCTCAAAAACAATCCGAGTGTGATGTATTGTAACCCTGTTAACATTCTGATCGTCTGCCTTGGTTTGCGTTGCGTTCATAGCGCAAAGACTCAAGTTAATTCGGGAACAATCTATCTCATCCGACCTTCATGATGTGAGGTTCAAAAGGATCTCGGGTCATTGGAAGGTATGAAATGACTAGACCACCTAAAATTGCCACCACGCCGCAGCATAGCCCGCAAGTGAATCTGCCGTCAGCCACTGTAGCGGCACCGGTCGCAGCGCGAGGTGGACCGCAAACCACTCCGCGCAATCCCTGGCCAGCGGCCTCCTCAAAGCGTCGTAAGCCGGTATCGACCCGTTTGTTCAAGAAGCAAATGGTTGCCGCGCAAACCCCTTTAAGGCGATTTGCGTTCCGTCTCTGCAATCGTGAGGACATGGCCGAAGACCTGATGCAGGAAACGATGGTCAAGGTATGGGCTGCCCGGCATCAGTTCAGGCCGGGGAGCAACTTCCTGAGCTGGGCCTTCACCATATTGCGCAACACCTGGCTCAATCAGCTTCGTCGCGAGAAGAAGTTTGTGGGCGATTATAATGAGCAGGCCGCCGAGCAGATCCTATCGGCTCCGGCGGAACAAACCGCCACTTTTGCATTGGCCGATCTGCAGCGCGCCATGTCGGAGCTCCCGATGGATCAGCTGGAGGCGATCATGCTCGTTGGACCGGGAGACCATACCTATGATGACGCGGCCGCAATCCTCGGCTGCGCGCCTGGAACCGTCAAAAGCCGCGCTTCGCGAGCACGCGCCACACTGGGTGACATCATGGATGGCGGAAAGCTGAAGATGGACATCAGCGATACAGAAGACGCGACCGACATTGCCGGATTGTTTATTGATGCCGTTCAGGAAATCGAGCGAGGCGGAAATATCGAAGATGTGATAAACCTCGATCAGTCGCCGGGAGTCTAAGCCGCCTGTTTTCCTTAACCGGAACCAAAGAATGCCGCGCTCTTTTTGAGGGAGCGCGGCATTTCTGATGCGAAAGGCGGGTCTTTCGGTCACTCGCCACCACTTTGATCAACCTGTAATATGCGAGCTGCGTGCTGCTGTGCGGGCCGAACACCAATCAGGCGATCGCTCAGAAAATCATCGCAGCGACCGATAAACCTGATGTCCAAATGCTGAACACTGCCCAGATGTTGGGTGCCGGCCCAAGAAGCCCAGTAATCCTATATTTTAGGATGGATTTCTTCGAAAAAAGTGATCGGAAGGACGGGGTGGACGCGCTTAGTCAACGCTATCTTCCATCCGCTCGATAATCCGGCAGTCGGCGGCGAGCTCGCGCTTGATGCCCTCAAGCATGATACGATCCTGACCGGTCAGGTCTCCGCTTTCGAGTGTCTCGTCAACCTTTTCACGAAGGCGTTCTTCGCCATCATCAATCAACTCGACCGCAGCCTTTTCATTGTTTTGAAATACCGCGGCGACATCCATGAAACCGCGATGCGCGGCCCCAAGGAGAGTGCCGTCAGTGTCGGGCGCAGCACCGGCTGCGCGAATGTTGGCTTCGAGCCGTGCTGCCATTGCCGCCCGCTCCTGAGCGCGCGCTGCGAACACGGTCTTGAAGCCTGTACGGTCAACCGTCTCGGCAGCCTTGTTGTATCCATCACGCGAATCGCTGATGTAATTCAAGACAGATTGAAGTGCGGTGATGTTTGACTGTGTCATAGTACATTCCTTTTTATATATACCGCACTTACAGGCTAAACTACCGACCGTTCCGAATGAATGAGGGATGGAGATAGAAAGCCTTGAAATAGAAAAGCCCCGCTTACCTTATCGGTGAGCGGGGCTTTATTATTCGGCAAAGAAAACTTTATATTACTTGTCGTCGTCGACATCGCCCGGCTCAATACCAATAACAGGCACATCGACAGTGGTTTCTTCGGTTGACACATCAACGTCCGGCACTTCTACGGTGCTTTCGGTGGTCCCGACTTTCACTTCCGGGGCATCCACATCGTATTCGGGCAGATTGCCTGCATCGGCGGATATATCAACGTCGGGCATCTCGCCTTCTTCGGTTTGCTGGACATCGCAGGCCGTCAGACCGAGGGCGGCAAGAGCGAGAGCAGTAAGTGTGATTGGGTTACGCATTTTATTCTCCTTGTGATCGTATTTAGGACTGAGGCACGCGATCGTTCCAAATCCATCATTTGTTGGAAAACCCCGTTTGACGGCAAATCGGAGTGCGTGGATGTTCGCACCGGATTAATCATTGGACGCGAGTTGCATAGGCTCCTTGAAAGTGTGGGTTCGATACGGGAACGGAATTTCAATTTCCGCTCTATCCAGTGCGTTTTTGATCACCCGGATCATGGCATCGCGGCTCTCATGCTTGTCGCGCTTGGTTGATCCGCTCCACCAGCGAACGCGAAAATCGACCGAACTTGAATTGAAATCGGTGGCGAAGACATCGACTGTCTTATCCGCATCGATCGCATCCGACCCTTCAACCGCCTTGCGAATGACCGCCGATGCGTGATCAAGGTCAGTGTCATACGAAACGCCGACCACAAGCTCGAAGCGGCGTGTGTCCTTGTCAGTCAGGATCTCCACGGGATTTTTGAAGAGGATCGAATTAGGAACTACGGAGAGTTCATTAGACAGCCTGCGGACATGCGTTTCGCGCAGGGAAATCTGCTCAACCTTTCCTTCGACGCCTTGGCATTCAATATAGTCTCCGATGCGCATTTTTTCTCGCAGCATCAGCAAAACGCCAGCCATGAAGTTTTCAAAAACGTCCTTGAAGGCAAATCCAATGGCGACCGTACCAACACCCAGGCCGGCAACAATGCTGCTCAGTGTGAGGTTGGGCAGCAGGACCGTGATGGCGATCAACAGCCCAACCGCCCAGATACTCATATGCACGGTGAGGTCGATCAGTTCACGCAGCGATGGGCGCATGTCGGCGCCCTTTGTCAGTTTGTCGGCAATCTGTTTGGCGAATTTGGCAACGGCCCAGGTGAGAGCCAGCAGGACAAGCGCGATCAAAATATTGGGCAGCATCGCAATGACGCCGCGCCCCATATCCGACAGTTGGGTTGTAAGAATGGAAAGCGGTTCAAAGGAGGGATTTTCGGGTTGTGTCATGCCTCCCGTACACACGCGCGCCAGCAGACGTTCCATATTTCTCACCGGACCTTCAGGATTGAAAAAGTTGAACTTTTTATGCGCCATTTTTCTCGTTAGGTTTGGAACGGCGGTTGGTTCTCTGTGTAGTATTGGATGCAACGTGCACTTTTGCTGATGCGATTTTTCATCGACCCCCGGCCCTGAATACAGATTAACAGAGGTACACCCTTGGCACTCTCAACCCTCACCGACGTGTATATCGACCAACTTCAAGACCTTTACAGTGCTGACAAGCAATCGCTCGAAGCCACCCGCAAGCTGCATGAAGCGGCTACCGATAGTGACTTGAAAACGGCGCTGAGCAATGGCGTTGAAGGCATCCAGAAAGGCATCGATACGCTGGAGGTAATCATCAAGTCCCACGACGCGGATCCCGATGGCGAATTCTGCAAGGGTATGGAAGGTCTCGTCAAAGAAGTGCACGCTCACGTTCTGGACGCTGACTTTGGCGACGATGATGTGCGCGATGCCATGATCATCACACAGTATCAGCGCATGACCCATTATGGTCTGGCTGGGTATGGCTGCCTCGTCGCGTTCGCCAAGCGTCTTGGTCTGGCGGATGACGCCAACAAGCTGCAGACCTGCCTCGACAACACGTATGGCGGTGACCGCGAAATGACGCGGATCGCTACGGGCGACGTGAACAAGACCGCAACTGCCTAAGCATAATTCGGAATATGGATTGCTCTGCTGACTGAAGAGGCTCTAGTCAGGCAGGGTGAGAAGACGGCCGGACTATCCAACAGGGTGGTCCGGCTTTTTCGTGTTCAATCGGTTTCAGCCTGCGCGTTATCGTCGCCGCTTCTCCATAGATATCGGTAGACACCGAAGAGGTTGATGCCCAGCAATACCACATTCTGGATCGCCAGTGGATTGTTACCCCCCATGATCGAGGTCGCAATCCAGATGAGGGATGACAAGCAAAAAACGACGAACCCGATGCCGGTGATGCGCGAGCCCGCATTGGCCGCGACCATTATCGCCGCGATCATCCCCGTGATGCTCGCTGTCCAGCGCAAGAGCTCTGAAATGTCCATAAAAATGCTCGCTTGTCGGTTTGCGTTTCACCGGACACCCAAAAGGTACAGGTGCACGCGGACGGTAATCAGTCGGTTGCGATTGATCGATCCAGCAAAAGAACCCCCCCGAGAAGTATGCTGGCCGTTGCCGCGCATTATCATAGCGTGATGGACGTCCGGTCATCGTCTGCGCTGGAGGGGTCGAGAATGTCGTTGGTGGCCAGCCATTCCTGCACAGTGTTGAGATCAGGTGTCTCATACTCGCGCAGGCACCGACCTGACTTCGAGGCGGCCTCTATCGATGCAATAAGCGAGTTTGTATCTTCGATGCTGCGCGCAACACTTTCAGTATCCGAGCCAATATGCTCGGCAATCAGATCGTTGCGGAGGTATTCAATTGATCGCGCAGCCGCGTCAGGATCGTCGGCCAGCCTTGCATCGACGCAGATATCGCATTCACTGTCGAAGCCCATCGAGCGGTTGCTCAGATTGGATGAACCGATGCGCAGGAAACGGTGGTCAGCAACCAGTATCTTTGCGTGCACATAAATGTCCGCGCCCTTGGCAGCCATCGGGTGATAGACACGAAACCGGTCAAAGCGATCTGAAGCGCGCAAAGCCTCGATACAGCGCGAGCGCGTTGAGTCCATGACCTGGCTTTCCAGCCAACCATCTGCGGTCGCCGGCATAACAAGGACAATTTCCGGACCGTCCTCTTCGCCTAGTCTTTCAGCCAGAGATCGAACAATGCGCTTGGCGGTGAGGTACTGGGTCTCGATATAAATGACATCCTGCGCGGCTGCGATGATATCGCAATAGAGCGCTTCGATTTCCCGCACTTCAGCCGCACCTTCGGTCGCGCCCCGAGTGCGAGCGATTGCAACCTCGACGCCCTGTATTGCCGCTGGGCCGTCCGCGCCGGTCTTCGAGGATTGTGGGCCTGACGCCACATCGCATGCCTTCTCACCGGTGGCTTGCTCCCAACGGTGCTCCGCGTGATCGCTCAGGGCCTTCGCCACCTCACCGGTCAAACGTGTCGATGCATCATGCCAGGGCCCGGCATCGTGACCGGATGGCTGCGTACGTCGCTCTTCGGTGTCATTGTGCTCGCGCGTGTCCCAGCGATTCTCCGTGATGTCGATGCCGCCGCAAAAAGCGATGTCACGATCAACAACGATGAGTTTTTCGTGTTGTGTGGCGCCAGTTGGATGATCGTCGTCAAGCTTTAGCTGAATACGGTCGTGCGGCAGCCATTGGGCCACCTTGGACAAGGTGCGACCGCGCTTGACCAGCTTCAGCGCGCCAAGGTTCCATTGCAGGATGTAAATGCGCAGATTTGCGTTACGTTTGACCAACCAGTCGAGATATTCGCCAATCTCCAAGGGGCCTTCGACATCCCCTTGAGTGTCGTACATCTTGACGCGGGCATCAAAGTCCCAGCCTATGAGTATGATCCGTTCCTGTGCGCCTAGCATGGCTGCACGAATGGATCGAAAGTAATTTTCGGCATCGATCAGTACGTCGCACGTATCGGCCTGCGCCACGCGCCAGCAGTTTTCACCGGGTTGGAACAAAGTCATTCAAGGCGCCCTCTTAGCTGCAGCGGTTGTGCGCATTAAAGCCCTAAATCCAAATTACGTAGCTCCAATTGGTTCCGTGCCGCCGTCTATCGAGCGAACATTGCAAAGCAGGGTTTCGTCCAGGGTGCCTGCGTGCAGCACTGAAATATCGCCTGTGCTCTCAAGCACCACGGCGCGAACTTGCGACAGGTCGCAGACATTTGCCTCGCGCAGCTTCGCCCACACGTCGTCTTTGGAAACTCTGGTGGTGCGCAGCGCCTCCAAATGCCACCGGCTGTTTTGCATCAGCAAAATGGGATCATTGCCGATGGCGTTCTCGACCGTATCGCTTTGCTTTCGCAGCAGTGCCAGGATGATCTGGGCGATCAGGATCGTGACAATAGCGCCGGCGTTCTGCAGGAAAGCTGGCCATGCGCTCGCGGCGGCAGCGCCCGCGAGCAACGAACCGATCGCGACCGTGGTCACAAAATCGAACGCAGTCATTTTCGAAAAGGTGCGAAGCCCGACAAAACGCGTCGCGACCACGACGACAGACAAGCCCAATGGCGCCAGAATGACGACGCGAAGGACAAGATCAAGCTGCGGCGCGTCGGTGAGAAACATTCAGATCACTCGCTTTTTAAAATCCGGGCAGTGAGAACGGGGCATCAATACGTTACCAAAGGCCTCCTACGCTCAGAGTTTCAGCCGGCTCACAGGCAATTGAGCCATCAAGGCTGCTGGTGCGAGCGGAAAGGCGCCATACGAAGCTAGAGGACATCGCCGAACAAGCGCTCAAGAAAACCCGGCTCACGCATCGGCTGGATCGGCCCGTATTTCTGGCGGCGAATAGACGCATCCTGAAACGGGCGCGGCTTGGTCCAATGATCTGGTTTGCTCGTGTAGATTCGCGCTGTGGTCATGATCATTCTCCGATAAATAGGTCGACTGGACTGCAGACCGAAAAGTAGTTCCTGCGACACGGCGAGCATCTGTCCCGGCGTAACTGGAAAACCTTTCAACTACATATGACCATGATAGCCCTGTGGCGCCGCATGGTTCCAAATCTTCGAAGTGATGAAAACAATCCAGAACGCGTTATGCAGCTGTGATGCAGGCAAGCGCACGACCCGCGCTGTCTCCGATCAATCAGCAGCTATCGAACCAGAATGCGTGGACCCAGCGTCATGTGGTTGCGCAATTCTGAATGGCAAAGAAGCAATACATGCGGGGATGTAGAATGTCTCGAATTCGGTGGTTTTGGTGCTTCGGATTGCCTCCAGGTGTGCATCATCTCCGCTCAGCCAGAGCAGAGGCGGGAAGGGGCGTGTGTTCGGCAGCGTCAGCCAGAGCCTTCTTTCAGGAACTCCACCGCGCATCCGGCGAGCATGGCGGCGCCTTTAGGCATTGCTGCTTCGTCCACGTGCATGCGGGGCGAGTGGATGGCGCAGCATGCGCTCCAGTCTTCGCCATCGGGAGCAACACCCAGAAAGAACATCGCCCCGGGCACTTTTTCCAGAATATAGGAGAAATCCTCAGCGCCCATGATCGGGAACTCAAGGTCGCGCCAAGCGTCATTGCCGCCCAGCTTTCGCGCCACTTTCGCGCCGTGCGCTACGGCTTTTGCATCGCACAATGTGACGGGAAAGCCGGGAGTAATCTCGCACGATGCGCTGACACCATGCGCAAGGGCGGTATCTGCGGCGACCTGCGCCAGAGCCGCGTGGGCCTTTTCGCGATGTTCGGCGGACAAGGTACGGATAGTGCCGGAAAGAACCGCGTCATCGGGGATCACATTGTGCGCGGTGCCGGTGTGGATCTGGGTCACAGTCACTACCACCGCGCTGCCCGCGTTGAACCGCCGGGTCACCATGGTCTGGACCGCGCTGACAATCGCGGCGGCGGCGGGGACGGGGTCCGCGCAATCATGCGGCATAGAGGCATGGCCGCCGCGCCCGCGCACTGTGATCGCGAACTGGTCAGCCGCCGCCATTAAAGGCCCTGCGCGCCCCGCAAACACGCCGAATTTCGCGTTTGGCATGATGTGCAGCGCAAAAGCGGCATCGGGCAGAGGATCGATCAGCCCATCCTCCAACATGAAGCGCGCCCCGTGATACCCTTCCTCACCCGGCTGGAACATGAAATCGACCGTGCCCGACAGCTCCTCACGCCGCGCACACAGGAGCTTTGCCGCGCCTGTCAGCATGGCGGTGTGTGTATCGTGGCCGCAGGCGTGCATCCGGCCTGAAATGGTGGAGGCAAAGGGCAGATCCGTTTTCTCTTCCATCGGCAGGGCGTCCATATCCCCGCGCAGCAAAACGCGCCGTTTTGGACCATCCGATGCAGCCGTGCCTGTTAACGTAGCAACCGCACCCGTGGTCGAGGGGCCCTCGCGCCATTCCAGCGGCAGCCCGGCCAGTGCCTCGCGCACTTTGGCCATGGTCAGCGGGCAATTAAGGCCCAGCTCGGGTTCGGCATGGATCGCGCGCCGCAAATCAGTGATTTCGGGCGCGAGCGCATCAGCGGCGTCGATCAGGGTCTCTGTCAGCATGCCGCCATCCTACCGCATCGCCCATCGACCCGCCAGCACTCGTCGTGGGCTCAAGGCATCTTCGCCGATATTCGCTGTGCCAGACTTCTTGGCGGCTTGTATAAATTGCAAGCGTACCGATTTAACTGCGCAGCCCTAACCCGCAAAGTACATGCGCGCATGTGTTACATTAGCGTGCAAGAAATACGGCGACAATAAGCCGCGCTGACGCTAGAGGAGCCGCCATGGCCACGCCGATTTACGAATTTGCGCAATTGCCCGGAGTCGCCCGCCGCGCGACGTCGCAGCGCGTGCACAAGCGGGACCGGCAGCCGGGCGAGGAGCCCCGTGTTGGCGTCATCTACAACCCGCGCAGCCACCGCAATCAGGGCGCAGACTTCGATTGCGAAGTATGCCCGCATGTCCACATTGCCAAACCTGGCAATCGCTCGGCCCTGCCAGACGCGCTCGCCGGATTTGCGCAAGCGGGCATTGATCTGCTGGTCATCAATGGCGGTGATGGCACGGTGCGCGATGTGCTGACCTGTGGTGAAGCCATTTTTGGCGAGGACTGGCCCGTTCTTGCTGTGCTGCCCAAGGGCAAGACGAACGCGCTGACCGTCGATCTGGGTATTCCTTCCGATTGGAACCTGCAGGATGCGATTGACGCGTTCGACACCGGCGTTCGTGTGCGGCGTCGCCCGATGAAGGTGCGCGATCTGACCAAAGACGGTCAGAGCACAGTGCTTGGCTTTATCCTTGGCGCGGGTGCGTTTACGCACTCGATCAAGGCAGGACAAAGCGCGCATAAACTGGGCGCGTTTAATAGCGCGGTTGTTGCGGTAACCGGCCTGTGGGGGCTGGTGCAGGCGCTATTCGCCACGCGCGCAAATCCATGGCGGCGCGGGTCGCGGATGCAGATCAAATTGGGCACGCAGCGCACACCGATGGTGCATAGCGGGTCAGGCGATCCGGATTTCCGCCAGATCCTGTTCGCGACGACATTGGAACAGCTTCCCGCCAAGTTGCAGCCATTCGGGCGGCTGCGCACCGGATTGCGGCTGGTCGCGGTGGATCAGGTGGACCGGCGCACGACCGCTATCCTGCCCCTGGTGGCGATGGGCCAAATCCAATCCAACCTGCGAGAGCGCGGCATTCACCCGCTTAGCCTGCCTGAATTCACGCTTGAGATCGAAGACCCGTTTATTTTTGACGGAGAGGCCTTTCCGGCAGGCGAATACTGGATTGGCCAGGGCCCTGCGCTTGATTTCGTGACGCCCCCCGCTGCGACATGAGTGGCGCGCTCCGCGAGCGCTTTGACACGCAGCTCGATGCCCCGGTCGATCCGGCGGTGCGGGAATTCGCGCAGGCTTTGGCACAGGAGGCAGGCGCGCGCGCGGTGCTTTTCTACGGGTCGAACCTGCGCACCGGTTCTTTGGACGGTGTGCTCGATTTCTATGTCTTGCTGCCCGGCCCGGCCAGCGAAGAACCGCGCATCTGGCCGACTGTCAGCTATCATGAGCGCGTCATCGGGGGCGCGGACCCGCGCAGAGTTGCTGAAGGCGCGGACTTGCGCGCCAAGGTTGCAACGATGCGGTTGGAGACATTTGCCAAAGCTGCCTTGGGAGAACTGCGCGACACAACAATCTGGGCACGCTTTGTGCAGCCATGCGCCTGCGTCTGGAGCGCCGACGACACGGCCCGCGCCGAAGTGCTGGATGCTATCAGTGCCGCGGCGACCACTGCGGCGCGGCTGGCGGTCGCGCTTGGCCCCAAGAGCGGCACGACGCACGACTATTGGGGGGCGCTTTTCCGCGCGACTTACAGGGCGGAGTTCCGGGTCGAGAAACCGGGGCGCGAGAGCGACATCCTTAGCGTCAATGCCCAGCACTTTGCGGGAATGTTGCCACTGGCTCTTGAGGCGGCAGGCGTAGGTTTCGCAATGGACGGTGAACGGATCATGCCCCGGATGACGGATGCGCAGCGCGCCGACGTGCTCAATTGGTGGTCCGTGCGCCAACGCATGGGCAAACCGCTGAACTTTGTCCGGCTGATCAAGGCCAGCACAACCTTTGAGGGAGCGGCCCGATATGCCGCTTGGAAGATTGAGCGGCATACGGGAATGCCAGTTAAGGTTACACCGTTTCGCGAGCGCTACCCGCTGCTCGCTGCGCCCGGCGTCCTCTGGTCACTCTGGAAACACAGGCGCAGCAACCCCAAACCTTAGCCCATGTAAAGCATCGTGATTGTCATCGGTTTGACACCATCGCCCAGCTGAAAGCGGGTTTTTCTGACGCTCGGCTTGCCCAGATTAAATATGTTGATCGAGGGGTTGTTCGACATCGCGCCACCATCCTGCGTGATGTCCGTCTCACCATTGCCATTGGCGTCATGGCGCGCCGCGATGGCATAGGCACCGGCGGCGGGGGCAGGGATGCAGAAGGTCATGTTGCCCTTGCGCGCGGGCACCTCAATCCGGTTGATCCATTTGCCCTTCGCCAGCCATTCAGACTTGGTCGCGCGATAGATCTGCACGCGCACCTTGCCCGTTGAGCTTTTTACGCCGTGCACAGTCACGCGCACGGCTGGCCCGCCTCCGGGTGCACATTCGCGCATGTTATTGCTGATGATCTGGCGGTATTGCGCGTTGGCTTCGGCCGAGGTGCCCGGCACTATTCCGGCCCCCATGGTGGCCACGCCAAGCGCGCCGATTGCTGCTGTCCAAGCTTTCATGATGCCCTGTCTGTATCAAAGGCCGCGCTGCAAGAGGCGGCGTATTTCCGGAGCGCGCCGCCGTGAACGCAAGCGCGAATTTGACTGCATCTCTGGCGGTCAGGCTGTGAATTGGGCCTGAATTGGCGGTGTTTTGGGTCGTCGAACTGGCCCTGGCCTCATGGAATCAGCCCTAACGCGCGATTCACTATAGTGGAAAAGATGATTCGCTACGCTTGTGGCCCGATTCGCGGCAATTTAGTTACAAGGCTGCGCAAAAAAGGACTGCCACCGCCTTTGGGCCCCTGCCACCATGTCGAAACCGCTCATCTCACCCTCTATCCTGTCAGCCGATTTTGCCCGGCTGGGTGAGGAAGTGCGCGCGGTGGATGCGGCAGGCGCGGACTGGATTCACATTGATGTGATGGATGGCCATTTCGTCCCGAACATCACCATCGGGCCGGACGTGGTGAAGGCTTTGCGCCCCCACTCGGATAAGCCGTTTGACGTGCATCTGATGATTTCACCGGTCGATCCGTATCTGGAAGCCTTTGCCGATGCGGGCGCGGATATCATCACCGTTCATCCCGAGGCAGGTCCGCACATCCACCGCACTTTGCAGGCCATTCATGCGCTGGGGAAGAAAGCGGGCGTGGTCCTTAATCCGGGCACTCCGGCCAGCGCGCTCGATAATCTGATGGATCTGGTCGACCTCATTCTGGTGATGAGCGTCAATCCCGGGTTTGGCGGGCAAAGCTTTATCGTGTCGCAACTGGACAAGATCGCCACCATCCGCGCGATGATTGACAAAACGGGCCGTGATATCCGGCTGGAAGTGGATGGCGGGGTTAATCCCGAAACCGCTCGGCAATGCGTTGCTGCAGGCGCGGATGTGCTGGTCGCAGGATCGGCAACGTTCAAGGGCGGGCCGGATCACTATGCGGCGAATATCGCCGCGCTGAAGGGGGGCGGGTGATGGATACGCTGTTCCGCGATCAGCGCGAAGATGGGCTTGTCACCACTGATGGAGCGCCGACCGAGGAGGCCTCCGGAGACCGCGCGGTGCTGCTTGATACCCACAGCGAGGCTCAGGTTGAGGATGCCCAGAGCGGACACGGCACGCCCGAGAGCGCCTCAATCGAGGCATCGCGCGCGCTTGCCCTGACGGATGTCATAGCTCCGCGCAGCGGGCCCGGCGAAGCTTTGATCCGCATGGCGTATCGTCTGGGCGTCCCAGGTCACGCGCTCGCCGCGCCGTTCCGCCGCGCTTCGCCACCGCGCCTGTTGGCTCAGGTGGAAACGCCGGTCGCCGGAGAACGCGCCGCCGGGGTTGCCCTGCGCGCTGGGCATTTTCTTATCCAGAGCGTCAAACTACCGATTTCCCAGATTGATTTCACCGGACAGGCGCGGATGGCTCCGGGGATCGAGCGTAGTCTGCATTCGTTTGGCTGGCTCGCCGATCTTGCTGCCAGCGCCCCGCGCGAGCAATGCGCCGAAGTGGCCGAGCGGATCACGAAGGCCTGGCTGGACGCCAATCCTGCGTCTCCCAAGCGAGCGGTCAAATCGCGCGTATGGGATGTCGAGCTTACCGGTCTGAGGCTGATGGCGTGGCTGATCCATGCCCCCGTCATCCTCAGTGGCACCAATGACGATCTGCGGCGCGACCTGATTGCCGCCATTGTTGAAACGGCGGACTGGCTTGACCGCAAAGCCTTGAAAAGCGGCGCTGGCCTTGGCCAGATGATCGGCTGGGCAGCGGTTACAGCAGCGGGTCTTTTGTTGCCTGAGGGTAAGCCGCGCCGGCTTTATGGGCAGGCGGCATTGATACGCTCGCTCGGCGATCTGGTGGCAGAGGATGGCGGCTTGCTCGCCCGGTGTCCCGCTGCACAGATGCAGGCGATTGCGACGCTGACTGATCTGATTGCCTGCTATGAGGCGACCGGTATCGAAGCGCCTGAGGCTCTGTTTGTGATGCGGGAATTGCTGGTGCCGCCGCTATTGGCGCTGCGCCATGGTGATGGAGCGCTGGGCAGTTGGCAGGGTCAGGCGGCGATTTCTGCTGATCGTGTCGCCAGTCTGATTGCCGCCACCGGTGTGCGCACGCGACCGCTCAATGAGCCGGAACACTGGGGCTTTCAGCGGTTGCGCGGGGGTGAGACGATTGTGCAGTTTGACGCCGCGCCGCCGCCGCGCGCGCGCCATGCTCGCATCGGATGCGCCTCAACACTCGCGTTCGAGCTGTCTGACGGGCCGGCGCGCCTGATCGTCAATTGCGGCGGTGCGGCGCTGGCCGGAGGGCAGGTGCCCGCGCATATCGGACAGGGCCTGCGCGCCAGTGCGGCGCATTCCACTCTGGTTCTGGACAATGCCAATTCCACCGCTGTCCTGCTTCACGGAAAGCTGGGCAGGGGCGCCGAAGTGGTCGAGGTGGAGCGGCGTAACATCGCCAAGAATGTCTTCCGCGTCGAAGCCAGCCATGATGGCTATGCGGGCCGATTTGGCCTGACGCATCAGCGGGTCCTGTCCCTGCGCCGCGACGGGACGCAGTTGGGCGGTGAAGACATTCTGATCCCTGCCAACCGCAAAGGTAAACGCGGCAAAGTCGCCTTCGCGATCCGGTTCCACTTGGGGCGCGGGGTCGAAGTTCGCCTGTCCGATGACGCGCGTGGGGCGAGCCTGCTGACGCCTGATGGCCGGCTGTGGCAATTCCGCCTGAGCGGCGATGCGGCGGGCAGCGGCGAGGTTGCGCTGGCAGTCGAAGACAGCCTGTGGGTCGATGGTGAGGGCCGGCCCCATGCGACCGAGCAGCTCGTAATCGAAGGGCTGACATCGCGCGGCGGTGGCCGTTTCTCCTGGCTTTTCAAGAAAATGGGGTAAGGGCCTTCTCGGCAGACTTTCCCATCAGAGGGGCCACACCAAAAGGACGAAAAATGACGGATACAGTGATCAAGCGGGCGCTGCTTTCAGTGTCCGACAAAAGCGGTTTGGCCGAACTGGGCAAGGCACTTGCAGCGCGCGGCGTTGAACTGGTCAGCACGGGCGGCACGGCGCGCACTTTGCGCGAGGCGGGGCTGGAGGTGCGCGACGTATCCGACCTCACCGGCTTTCCCGAGATGATGGATGGCCGGGTCAAGACACTGCATCCCAAGGTGCACGGGGGCTTGTTGGCGCTGCGCGACAATGAAGAGCACGTCGCGGCCATGGACACGCATGATATTGGCGCGATCGATCTGGTGGTGGTCAATCTGTACCCCTTCGAGACGACCGTGGCGAAAGGCGCGGGCCGCTCTGAAATCATCGAGAATATCGATATTGGCGGGCCGTCCATGGTGCGCTCTGCGGCGAAGAACCACGGATTTGTGACGATCCTGACAGACCCTGCGGATTATACCGACCTGCTGGACGAGTTGGCGGCGAATGATGGCGCGACCTCTGACGCTTTCCGTATTCGCATGGCGGGCAAGGCCTATGCGCGCACGGCCGCCTATGATGCGGCGATTGCGAACTGGTTTGCCTTTGGCGATGCGTTCACGCATCCGTTGGGCACAGAGGCATTGGGCGCAACGCCTTTCCCCGACACAATGCCGCTGGCGTTCAAGCGCGCGGATCAATTGCGCTATGGAGAGAACCCGCATCAGTCCGCCGCAATCTATGTCCCTCAGGTGACAGGCACGTCGGGGGTGCCTCAGGCGAGCCAGCTTCAGGGCAAGGCGCTGAGTTACAACAATCTCAATGATGCCGATGCGGCGCTGGAGCTTGTGGCGGAATTTGCGGGGGGGGATCCCGCTGTTGTGATCGTGAAGCACGCCAATCCGTGCGGAGTCGCGCAGGGATCTTCGCTGCTGGAGGCTTGGGAGGCTGCGCTGGCGTGTGACAGTGTTTCTGCCTTTGGCGGGATTGTCGCGGTTAACACTGCGCTGGACGGTGCGATGGCAGAGGCGATTGCCGCGATCTTTACCGAGGTTGTGATCGCACCTGCCGTCTCGGACGAAGCGCGCGCAGTATTCGCCAAAAAGAAGAACTTGCGACTGCTGGAATGCGGCACTCTGCCCGATCCGCGCCGGGGCGGCTTTGCGATGAAGACGATTGCGGGCGGGATGCTGATTCAGGGCCGCGACAATGGCGCGGTGACGCCGAAGGACCTGAAAGTGGTTACACAGCGAGAGCCGACACCGCAGGAATTGAAGGATTGCCTGTTCGCATGGACAGTGGCGCGCCATGTAAAGTCCAACGCGATTGTCTATGCCAAGGATGGCGCGACTGCCGGGATCGGTGCAGGCCAGATGAACCGCCGCGATTCAGCGCGCATCGCCGCGATCAAGGCGAAGGAAGCCGCTGAAACCTATGAATGGGCGCAGCCGCGCACGATTGGCAGCGCGGTGGCCTCCGATGCGTTCTTCCCCTTTGCCGATGGCCTGATCTCGGCCGCCGAAGCAGGCGCGACAGCAGTGATCCAGCCGGGCGGCTCAATCCGCGACGAAGAGGTGATCGCCGCCGCCAATGATGCGGGTCTGGCGATGGTGTTCACCGGCATGCGGCATTTCCGGCATTGATTGTGGGGTTCAACCATCCGGGCGAACCTTCTCGCTAGACGTCCTTCGCTACGCTTCGGACCCTTTGCGCGGCGCGCAGGGCAAGGCCGACTGGCCGCCCGCAGCAATTAGGCCGCAGGCCGTATGAGCGAGGATATTGCGAGCCGGAGGGGGGCGCAAACAAGAACTCATCCCCCCCCATCAACTTTTTTCTCGGTCGGTCCGTAACTAAAGGCAAGCACGTAACGAATTGTCGCATGAAGCCATTGTTCACCTTTGCGCAAGTGATGGTCGGCCATTGGCTCAGACAGCGACTAAACAACGCCGACACCGAGACTGACTATGACCCTCTTCTCCCGTGATCTCTATCGCCAGCTTGGCTTTGGTTTCCTGATTGGTGCCGCAATGGTTGGCGCCGCTAATGCAGAAGCGCTGTCCGACGCATTTTCGCCCCCGGCACAGGCCGCCGAACTCTCGAAAGCGCCCGCGCCTTCGGGTGAATTCGTCATCGATCCACTCGATTGAGGCCTTGATGATGCGCCTTTCCATTGCTCCGACCGCCCTTGGTCTTGCCGCTGCGGCCGCCGCCCTCTTTATGTCCGGCATCTCCACGCCTGCTTATGCCGAACGCGTGGTCAACGCCCCCTCACCCCAGCGCGTCGCCAAGGAGGGCACTGGTCTGAAAACCGCGATTTTCGCAGGCGGATGCTTTTGGGGCGTTGAAGGCGTGTTCAGCCATGTGAAGGGCGTGAAGTCCGCTGTCTCCGGCTTTCACGGCGGCGCAGCTGGCACAGCGAGCTATAGGCAGATTGTCACCGGCACCACCAGCCACGCCGAATCCGTGATGATCACTTATGACCCCTATGTGGTGCGGTATGACGAATTGCTGCGCATCTTCTTTTCCGTGGTGACAGACCCGACACAGCTCAACCGACAGGGCCCCGATGTGGGCGCGCATTATCGCTCTGCTCTTGTGCCGATGAACGCGGAACAGCGTGCGGTCGCGGAGGCTTATCTGGTGCAGCTCGAGACGTCCGGCCTGTGGAACAAGCCCATCGTGACGCAGATCGAGAAGCACCGCAAATTCTACCCTGCCGAGGAGTATCATCAGGATTACATGGAGAAAAATCCTGGGTCCGGATACATTCAGCGCTTTGACATGCCCAAGGTGCAGGCGCTCAAATCCATGTTTCCGCGCGATTACAGGGTAGACTTCCTGCGCGACGGCTGACGCAAAACGCATCGGGTTTGATCGGGCTGACTGGAAACGCTCCCCCACGCAGGCTATATTGCCATACATGGCCGACACGCACACCCATTCGCACGAGCACCTGACAGGGGACCCCCTGATTGAAGCAGCGCGTACATCCCTGATGAATTCGGGCGAGCAATGGACGGGGATGCGCGCATCCGTGTTCACCGAGCTCAGCCGGCATGATCGCCCTGTTTCTGCCTATGACATCGCGGATAACCTGTCCGCCGCGCGCGGAAAGCGGGTGGCGCCCAACTCGATTTACCGCATTCTTGATCTGTTCGTGACGAACAATCTGGCGATGCGTGTCGAAAGCGCGAATGCCTATCTCGCCAACACACATCCCGGCTGCGAGCATGACTGCATCTTTCTTGTTTGCGATGAATGCGGTGAGGCGACCCATGTCGATGACGAGGATGTGAGCCGCACTGTAAGAGCGCTGGCCGCGCGTAAATCCTTCCGCGCAGAGCGCCCCGTTCTGGAAGTGCGCGGCCTGTGCCGCATGTGTGCATGATTCTTTGAGCACGCTGCTTGTGCTTTAGACTAGAGCAAGCAGCGCGGCGGCCACACGCTTCGGGTCTGTCATGAAGCCGTTGCGCGCCACGTCCAGCTCCACAAAGTTCCAGCCCGGCTCTCTGCCCGGCCCCACCATCGCTTCGGAAGAGGGGCGATAGGTCTGGCCAACGGCATGGATGCAGGTTCGCGTCAGCCCCTCCCATCCGCCATTCTTCAGCTGCAACTCGTCGGTCCACTGCTTTGCCGGATGCCAGGTAAGATAGCGCTTGAGCAACGCGATGTTGCGCGTATCTTCCTTTGGCACCAACATTTCGACTGGGTAATCCTCCCAAAAACTCATCTTATAACCGTCTTTGAATTTCGCCTTCCGGGCCTTCCACCAATCGGGATATTCGCCGGTTTCAGCATCGCGCATCACAGCGGCGCGGCGCTGACCCGTCGGGATCAGCGCGTCGAAGAACACCAGATGCGATATGCGTGTCCGTAAGACATCGGCGACGCCCGTGATGGTGATGCCTGAGAATGAGTGCCCGACCAGCACGATTTCATCCGCATCCGCAAATTCAATCGCGCCCAGAATATCATTGATATGTGTATCCAGCCCCACATCCGGCCTGATGAGATGCCGGCGTTCTCCGCAGCCTGTCATCGTGGGTGTGGTGACAGTGTGGCCAGCCGCTTCCAGAAACGGGATGAGCCATTGCCAGCACCATCCGCCATGCCAGGTGCCGTGCACCAGCACGAAATGCCGCTTGGGTGAGGTGACCACATTTGCGGCACCGGGCAGGGCGATTGAAAGGGCGGCCAGCCCTGCTCCACCTGTTTTCAGGAGTGTTCGGCGTAAAACCATCATGCGCCCTTTCTTGAGTTGGATGGTTTGGGCAAACATGTCAGGATCCGCAAGCATCCGCTATTGGCGTGGGCGTCTTGACCGGGCCGAGCATCAACCGATTCGGCCGGAAAGCTTACGGTAAGTCAGATTGACAATGCGCACTGTCAGGCAAAGTTGCCGACCAACCGGCGAGACGGTATATAGATGCGATAAAGCGTTCATCGACAGTTTGGTTTGGAGTGTGTAAAGCCTAGGATTATGACCATGCCTCCCGAAACTCCACTTCTGGATCAGGTTCCTACACCTGACCACCTCCGCCAACTGAAGCCCGAGCAACTGCGCCAGTTATCTGACGAACTGCGCTCTGAAATGATCGACGCGGTCAGCGTGTCTGGCGGGCATCTTGGCTCGGGTCTGGGTGTGGTCGAACTTACTGTGGCTATCCATTACGTCTTCAACACGCCCGATGATCGATTGATCTGGGATGTGGGCCACCAGTGCTATCCGCATAAGATTCTGACCGGTCGCCGTGACCGGATCCGCACGCTGCGTCAGGGCGGCGGGCTCAGCGGCTTTACCAAGCGTTCGGAGAGCGAATATGATCCGTTTGGCGCGGCGCATTCCTCCACCTCGATTTCGGCTGCGCTTGGCTTTGCCATGGCAAACAAGATGCAGGATAAACCGGGGCGCGGGATCGCGGTGATCGGTGATGGCGCGCTCAGCGCTGGCATGGCCTATGAGGCGATGAACAATGCGACGCAGGCGGGCAATCGTCTGGTCGTGATCCTCAATGATAACGACATGTCGATCGCGCCTCCGGTGGGCGGGCTCTCCGCCTATTTGGCGCGGATGGTTTCCTCCAGCGAGTATCTCGGTATTCGCAGCCTGGCTTCGCGCGCGGTGAAGAAAATGAGCCGCCGGATGCATCAGGGGATCCGCAAGGCCGAGGAATATACCCGCGGTATGGTGACTGGCGGGACCTTGTTCGAAGAGCTTGGCTTCTACTATGTCGGCCCGATTGACGGCCACAACCTCGACCATCTGATCCCTGTGCTGGAGAATGTGCGCGACACATCCGAAGGTCCTGTGTTGATCCATGTCGTGACGGAAAAGGGCAAAGGCTACGCTCCGGCAGAAAACAGCGCGGACAAATATCACGGCGTGCCCAAGTTCAACGTGGTGACGGGCGAAAAGCAAAAGGGCGCGAGCGGGCCGCCCGCTTATCAGAACGTCTTCGGCGACACACTGGCCAAGCTGGCCGAGACAGACAAGCGCATCTGCGCCATCACCGCCGCCATGCCGTCGGGCACCGGGGTAGACCGCTTTGCCAAGGCGCATCCCGAACGCAGCTTTGACGTCGGGATCGCTGAACAGCACGGCGTAACCTTTGCCGCTGGCCTCGCCGCGCAGGGAATGCGTCCGTTTGCCGCGATCTATTCAACCTTTTTGCAGCGCGCCTATGATCAGGTGGTCCACGATGTGGCGATCCAGAACCTGCCGGTGCGCTTTGCAATTGACCGTGCCGGACTGGTGGGCGCCGATGGCAGCACCCATGCGGGCAGCTTTGACATCACCTATCTCGCCACGCTTCCCAACATGGTCGTAATGGCCGCTGCGGATGAGGCGGAGCTGGCGAATATGACCTACACCGCGGTCGAGTATGACGAAGGGCCGATTGCGTTCCGTTATCCGCGCGGCAGCGGCACGGGTGTTCCCATCCCCGATGTTCTGGAAAAGCTTGAAATCGGCAAGGGCCGCGTCGTGCGCGAAGGCTCCAAGGTCGCGATCCTTTCGCTGGGCGCGCGACTGGAAGAGGCAAAGAAGGCGGCGGACACGCTGGAGGCCAAGGGTCTTTCCACTACCGTCGCCGACATGCGCTTTGCCAAGCCGCTGGACGAGGATCTGATCGCCCGTTTGATGAAGACACACGAAGTTGTGGTCACCATCGAAGAAGGCGCAATCGGCGGCCTCGGCGCGCATGTGCTGACCTATGCCAGCGATGAGGGCCTGACGGATTCGGGTCTGAAAGTGCGCACCCTGCGCCTACCGGATATGTTCATCGATCAGGATTCGCCGGACAAGCAATATGCACTGGCAGGCCTCGACGCCCCAGCGATTGTGGAAACGGTACTGAAAGCGCTGAAGCACAATTCGGCCAGTATCGAAGCGGACGGCGTCGAGGAAGAAGCGCGAGCTTAAACCGGTACGCCTTCTTTCAATATGGCAGCGTTTTTCCGCCTACCGCAGTGGGCCTTTGCCACGCTATTTACGCTGGCGGGCTTTTCGCTTTGGTTTGGCATCGCTTGGCGTAACACGCGGCGCAGCGTGGCTAAGCTCAAAGCGTCACGCCCCTCGCCTGACGAGGATGCATTTCTGACCGCGATGTAAGATGCGGCATCACGTGAGGTAATTCTGTTCGTTTGGCACACAGCGCTGCCCAATGTGTCGGCTTGGGGGTTAACCCCGGATCCAGACGATCTGTTGCATGACTTGCCAATTCACGAAATGACTGGTCGCTGGACTGGCCCGACGATTGGGCGGAGCGGAAAGGCTTTGATGCCAGTAATTTCCCCGATTGGCTCGATGACTGCCCGCCTACGGTGCGCAACTATGCCCGTTGGCTGGACAGTGCTCCCCAGTTGTTGAGGCGGGTAGATTGTTAGAGAATCGGCAGCCTCAGCGCGCGTTTGTAACAGGCCGGGTGATGATCACCGCTGAAAGAGGCGTTGGAGGAGGAACATCGGCCCCTGTCTCAGACGGACTGCCTTCACCCTCGATGTCCTCATCCAGATCATAATCTACGCCTTCCTCGATCTCGCGCAGGATGGCGGGGCGAGGCGGAGGCTCTTCGCCTTTCAGCAGGGCAATGTCGCGCGCGCGCCGCCACAAATACGTATCGCGGCGGGCGGCATAGGGATCGATGGTCTGGTCAATCGCCTTTAATTCCTCATCCACTTCAAGCCGCGCATCCAGATTGCTGATCAGGTAAAACGGAACAGTGAATTCCAGACGATTGAACGGCTCACCCACCACCGTCGGTAACAGAAGCTGGTCCAGCCCGCTGCCGATGATATCGCGCGCCGTGGTGGCTCCTGTCACAGGCAGATAGAGGTAAGGCCCCTGACCCACGCCATAAAACCCCATCGTGTTGGCAAAGCCGTTCCGGCGATGGGGCAGGCCGATGCCCGGCTTTTCGGCAATGTCGATAACGCCGCCTAGCCCCAGCGTCGAATTGATCAGCAGTCGGCCCAGCGTCTCGATGCTTTTGCCGACCTTGCCCTGCAACAGAAAGTTGAGCGCATTGTTGGGCTCACCAAGGTTTTTGACGACATTGCCCAGACCATCGCGGATCGGTCCGGGAAGTCCGTCGCGGTAGGCATAGGCGACCGGCTCGACGAAAGTCTCGTCGAGGTCCTGCGTGATGCGATAGCTTTCCTCGTTAAAGGCTGCGACCGGATCGTTTCTGGGCGGGCCGTATGTCCCCTCGACCACGATGATATTGCCGTCCGCATCGCGCGCTTGCTCGCCTGCTGCGTCATCGATTTCGTCAGGATCATTTTCATCCCGCGTTTCTGGCTCCTGCGGCTCCTCTTCCTGTGGTCCGGTTTGCGACTGGGCCGAGGCAAGGCTCCATTGCAGGCTGATAAGGCCGATCGAGGCTCCTGCTGTGACCGAGCTGGACGCAGCATTTGCATGGGTGAATTCAACGGTCTGAGCGGTCTCGACATGCGGCGCATCCGGGCCTTTCAGCGCCGCTTCCGGCACTTCGCCCAGCAATAGTGGCGAAGTCAGGGCAATAAGCGCGGCATTGGGCAAGGGGCGGCTCCGTTACATCCAGGCTTGATCAACATACGCCAAACAGCAGTATTTTATAGCCGATACGAGCGCAATTTGTCCCGGGTATCGCTTCGTAACGATAAATGCGGGCCGAATTGTGCTGTATCCGTGTTGTAACTGGGCCGGACTGGCCTAACAGGGGTGTATGGCTTTTTTGGAAATGTATCGCGATGGACCTGTCGCTCAGCTGACTATCAATCGCGCCGAGACGATGAATCCATTGGGAGCGCCGGGCGATGGTGATGAATTTGCGCGGGTTTGTGCCGAATTGAACCGCGATCTTGATGTGCGCTGCGCAATATTGACGGGGGCGGGGCGGGCCTTTTCCGCCGGCGGCGATATCAAGGCGATGCAGACGAAATCGGGCACGTTTGGTGGCAGCACTCCTGATATATCCGACGGGTATCGAGAGAATATCCACCTGATGCTGCGCGCGCTGTATGGCTTGCGCGTGCCCTTGATCGCGGCAGTGAACGGGCCTGCAATCGGGCTGGGCTGCGACGTGGCCTGCCTCGCCGATATACGGATCGCGAGTGCCAAGGCGAAATTTGGCGTCACCTTCCTGAAACTTGGCATCATTCCCGGCGATGGGGGCACCTGGATCCTGCCCCGTGTGATCGGTCAAGCGCGCGCGGCAGAGCTGTTTTACACCGGCGATGTGATTGATGCAGGCACAGCGCTCGACTGGGGGCTGGTCAGTCGCGTGGTGGAACCGGATGCGTTGATGGAAGCAGCGCAGGCTTTGGCGCACAAGGTCTCCGCGCAACCGCCACACGCCCTTCGTCAGGCCAAGATGTTGCTGAGGCAGGGTCAGCAGGTCAGCTATGACACCGCGCTGGAAATGGCGGCCAATACGCAGGCCATGATGCACACGACGCGCGATCATGCGGAGGGTGTTGACGCGCTGATTGAGAAGCGCGCACCTCAATTCAGGGGTGAATAGGGCATGGCAACCATCGCCATACGGATCGCGATCATGGCGGCGATTGTCTATGCCGCGCTGCTCGCATTGCTGTATGCCAATCAGGACCGGATGATCTTTCCCGCGCCGCAGGAACGCCATACTCCTGTGGCGGGATTTGAGGCGGTTGTGCTGAAAACTTCCGACGATCTTGAGCTGGTGGCCCATTGGAAAAAGCCCGAGGCTGAAAAGCCGACACTGGTCTGGTTCCACGGGAATGCAGGCTCACTCGCCGGGTCTGTTCAAGAGACTGCGCTGATGGCGAGCCATGGCTATGGCGTATTGCTGGCGTCCTATCGCGGCTATGGCAGCAATCCGGGCTCTCCTTCCGAAGAAGGGTTCTACCGTGACGGGCGCGCGGCAATGGCGTTTTTGACGGAAGCCGGAATTGATCGGTCAAAGACGGTGATCGCGGGAAATTCCATCGGCGCAGGCACAGCGGTGGAGATGGCGCGCGAGTTTGAACCGGCGGCGTTGATCCTTGTCGCGCCGTTCACCGCGCTCACCGATATTGCGGGGGAAAGCCTGCCTTACGTGCCGGTAGGCTGGTTTCTGAACCACCGGTTCGACAATTTGGCAAAGCTGCCTGAGATTTCATGCCCCACATTGGTCCTGCATGGTACAGCGGATCAGGTCGTCCCGTTCGCGCATGGAGAGGCGCTGGGCAAGGTTGCGCCAAAGGGGACTTTCCTCTCTTTTGACGGGGTCGGGCACACTCTGGGTTATCAGATGAATGCGCAGCGTGAGGAAGAGCGCTGGCTGGAATCGCTCGGTTTGTAAAAAGGGCCTGAAGTCACAGCCTTCTAAACCGCAATCCAGCGCCAGATGCCTGCCGGTATTCCGCCCAGCGGCATATGCAGCCAAGAAAGCCCGGCAAACAAAGCTGTGCCAAGCACCAATGGCACCGCGCCAACTTTTGCAAACGCGCCCAATCGCGGCCTAAAGCTGGTCTTGCTTTCCCACTGCGCCCATGCTTCGCCCATCAAAGCGCGCTTTTTGCGATCCTGCATGTGCGCGCCGACCAGCGCGAGAAAGCCTATCGCAAATGCCGTCACCATGGTGCGCGTACTCCAGAACAGGATCATGTGGGAGGCCGCCCACAGCGCAAAGCCCCACATCATCGGATGCCGGGTCACCACCAATGCCCCACGCGGCTCGCTGCGCGCCTGATCCTGCGCCATCGGCGTCGGCAGAGCGGGATTGCCGATGACCGACCCTGCAAACAGGACCATTGCGGGCAGGGTTAGCGCGGTGGCGATGATCCAGCCGACCTCTCCCGAACCGCCCAGATCCGCAGGGGGCGCGGCCTTGAAAGCGAAGTAAACCCAGCCAAGCGTTGCTAAGCTCACCAGGGAATAGGCAATCTGAAAGCCGAGATCGCCCAGAGCCTTCACCATAGCTGCGCGCAACGGATGCGACATGGCAAAGTGCGTGCCGACAAAGGCAATATTCGCCGCAATGAGCTCAATGATTGTCCCGTCCATAGTCGGAGGATTATCAGTTTCGCATCCTGTGGCCTAGCATTCGATTTGCTCAGCGGCGGCCCGTCGGAATGACGGTCGCCTGGGCGCTGGCGACATGGACTGCTTCAGCCTCGTCGGTTTCTGCCCACACATCTGCGCGCACCACGACTTGCCGCTTGCCCGGCTTGATGACCTGCGCCTTTGCCGTGAGGCGGGAGCCTTGTGCGGGGCGCAGGAAATTGATCGTGTAGCTGCCCGTCACCACATCGCCAGCCACCGACGCGGCTGCCCATGCACAGGCATTGTCCGCCATTAGTCCGACAATCGCGCCATGCGCATAGCCGTGATGTTGCGTCATTTCGGGCCGCAGGGGCAGGCGCAGCTCGGCCTCGCCCTGCCAGACCTTGAGCGGTTCGACATTGAGCCAGTTGCTGAAACCGGAGCCTTTAACTGCGACCCGCTTCATATAATCGAGTGAGGCTTCGGGGCTGTCGAAACGCGATTGGGCCATGGTGGTGCTCCTTAAAGTCTGTAATGCAGACCTATGGGCCAAACCATACAGTTCTGCAAGTCTGGTTTGCAGACCGCTGAGGGATGTGTTTAATCAACATGTTTTGTATGAACTGGCATCATGAAGACCTATCGAGCCTCCCGATCGCCTTGCCCTATTGGCCGCGCCGCGCGGGTGTTGGGTGACCGCTGGGTGATCCTCATCCTGAGAGAGGCGTTTCTGGGAGCAGACCGGTTCGAGCAGTTTGTGGAACGCCTCGGTATCAACCGTGCGGCGCTGACCTCGCGGCTGGACATCCTGCAAGAGGCGGGCCTGATGGTGCGCGAACCGCCTCAGGGCAAGCGAGCGCAGTATCTGCTGACCGATAGCGGCAAAGCGCTGGCCCCGCTTTACCGCGAGATAGCGCAGTGGGGCTCAGAGCATCTGTTCGCGGATGACGAACAGCGCGAGGAATGGAGCTAACCCGCGCCTTGCGTCACGCGGCACTCTTACCAGTCATACCCTTTGGGCTGGTCGCTTTCATCAAGATCAATGTAGCGCTCGCGCAGGCGGCTTTGATGGCTTTGCAAGGACTGTTCGACCCCGCCGATAAAGACCTTCGTCGGGACAGAGCCTACCTCGAGCGGATCGCCGTCCCATATTACCACATCACCCAGCGCGCCTGATTTCAGCACGCCGACGCGGTCTCCATACCCGCTGATCTTCGCCGGGATGGAGCTGATCGCGGCAAAGGCCTCGCCCCAGCTTAGCCCTGCGGCACCCGGGATTCGTTCAAGCGCCACCAGATTGCCCGCATGTTGGGAGAGCCTGCGGGTGTTCTCCATGGCCGAGGCATTGATCGCCACCGTCACACCTGCATCAGTCATGCGTCCGATATTGCTCTGGGTGGCGGCCAGCTCTTCAAAGCTTTCGGGCAAATCGTCGAGGCCATCGGCCAGGACCGGAACGCCTGCGCGCGCAATATCGCTCGCAACCAGCCAACCTTCCGATGCGCCGACAAGGACCATATCCAGTTTGGGAAATTCCGACTTCAGCGCCAGAACAGCGCGAATGTCAGAGGCCCGCTCTACCGAGACATAAAGCTTTTGCGTGCCCGCGACGACGGAGCGCAACGCCTCGGCATCAAAGCGGCTGAGCATAACCTCGCCATCTGCTCCAATTTCCGGCGTGCGTGGAAGGCCCTGGCCCAAGGCTGCGGCTTCGCGCAAGGCGCTGCGGAACAGGACATAGGCCGCGGCCCGGCTGCCCCCTGAAATCGCGGCGCCGCGTTCGCCCAATTCGACCATCTGGAACGCCTTGGCCTGCATCACCGGCTTTGCGTCCGCATCCAGATCAATGATCGCGCCCTGTCCGGCAAAGATCGAGGAGGAAGGCATTGTCGTGGTGGAGGCCCGGGTGATGCCCGCCGCGCGGCTCACCAGAATGTGCTGTGAATTGGGATTGATAATGTCAGAGGTATCCAGCGCCGCGCTGAATGGGGCAGACCCTGCGCGCTGATCATTAGATTCGCGCACCGCCCCCACATCCCAGATGCCCAGCGTCGTGACGGCGGCAAACAGGCCAGGCGTAACCCACGCTCCGCCGGCATCCATTGTCGGAATATCGCCGGGTGTGCTTACCCCGGCACCGGCGGCAACAACCTTGCCACCACGCACAACGACTGTGCCATTCTCGATGGGTTCGGAGCCATCACCGACAACAACTTTGGCGTTGATGATCGTGACATCCTGCGCAGTGGCGGGACTTGCGGCGATGACCAGAGCGGAAACTGCGCCGAGCAGGCCCGAGATCAGGATATCCTTCATTTCACGTCTCCTTCACCGGGTTGGCCAAGCTCGAAATCGCTCACCGGACGGCGCTTGCGATCCATCGCATCAAACATCAGAGCGCCATCGATCCAGACTTTTTCCGGCCGCGAATAGATACTGAGCGGATCGCCGTTCCACAGGACCACGTCCGCCATTTTGCCCGGCTCCAGGCTTCCGGTCATGTCGTCAATGCCCATCGCCTTGGCCGCGTTCAGCGTGATCCAGCTGATCGTGGTCGCATCCGAGATATCCATGCCCAGCCGGTTGCCCGCCGCCTGAGCCTTGGCCGCTTCCTGATTGAGCCGCTGGATATCCTGCGCGCTGTCAGAGTGGATGACCACGCAGGCGCCCGATTTGTGCAAAAAGGCCGCGTTTTCGAGGATGCCGTCATAGGCCTCCATCTTGAAGCCGTACCAGTCCGCCCAGATTGCCGAGCACACGTCATTCTCGCGCAGCAGATCGCCGATTTTGTAAGCTTCGACCGCATGGTGAAATGCGGTGACTTTATACCCGATCTCCTTGGCCATATCCATGACCAGCGCCATCTCGTCCGCGCGATAACAGTGGTTGTGAACGAGGATATCGCCGTTCAGCACACCGGCCAGCGTTTCCTTGCCCAGATCGCGCTTTGCGTCGGGGTTGTTGGCGTATTCGATGGCATCAAACCAGGTCTGGCGATTGACGGCGAAATTGCCCATCCGCGTGGACGGCTTGCGCCCGCGCCCGCCATAGACGCGCTTGGGATTTTCTCCGCAGGCCATTTTGAAGCCATAGGGCGCGCCGGGGAACTTCATCCCCTGTACCGTGCGGCTGGAGACATTCTTGAGCGTTACAGAGCGCCCCCCCATCAGGTTGGCTGATCCGGGCAGCACTTGCAGTGCGGTGATCCCGCCATTTGCCAGCGCGCGGGCAAAGCCGGGGTCCTGCGGCCAGACCGAATGTTCGGCCCAGACATCAGGGGTCGTCGGGCTGGTCGCCTCGTTTCCGTCGGAATGCGCGGCAACGCTGGGGCTGGGATAGTCGCCAAGATGCGAGTGAATATCGATGATCCCGGGCGTGACGAATTTTCCGGTCCCGTCGATCACGGTGTAGCCCTCTGTCGAAAGCAAGGCATCGCCCGCCGCGACCACCTTGGCATCGCGGAAAAGGACGGTGCCGTTTTCGATTTTGCCCCCCGCACCATCATAAACGGTCGCACCAACCAGCGCGGTTGCGACACCGGGATAGGGATTGTAAGTTGAAGGGAATGGCCCTTCCGCTTCGGTCATCGCAGCAAGCTTGGGCGCTTCATCCAAGGCAACGGAGCTGTCATCCCCCGCGCTCGCAGAGCCGGTGGTGGAACACGCGGCAAGGACGACCGCCGCCATCAACGATGCGCCGACCGCACGGAAAGGCGCGCGCGTCTCGCGAGCCTCAATGATACAGTGTTTCGTGTAACTCACGGATAACGCCCCTTTTTTCCGACCTGCGTAATGGTAGTCAGGAAAAGGGGCGCATGTCCAGTTTATTGGACGATTTTAGTGTCCAAATCGACGGGGCGTTACTCGGCGGGGCGCGTCGCCGGGCGAATCCCGGCAGCCTGAGGTTCGCCGACTTCTGATTGACCAAGCAGGTCGTCATCGATCGTGTCATCCACCAGCGTATCAAGATGCATTAGCTTCTTGATGAGTGGGCTGATGACCATAACCGCGACGCCAATCCCGACAGCATAAAGCCCAACCGTTTGATACACGTCGAGAACTACCATCTTGCCCGCTTCCTCGCCAACGCCTTCGGCACCGGTCGCTTCGGCGATTTTGCCGGCTGCAAAATTTCCCGTCGCAGATGCGAAGAACCAGGTGCCCATAATGAGCGAGGCAATTTGCGCCGGTGCCAGTCTGTTCATAGCAGAGAGGCCAACAGGCGACAGACACAACTCCCCTGTCGTGTGCAGCAGGTAGATCAGGAAAATGAAAACCACCGGAACCGCGGCATCCGCGCCCACGCTGTTTGCGCCCCAGACGAGGACCAGAAAGCCGAGGCCCACCTGAATAACGCCGAGACCGAATTTCATGGGCGCAGAGGGGTCAAATCCACGATGGCCAAGCCATGTCCACGTGACAGCGAAGACTGGGGCAAGCAGGAAAATGAAGCCGGCATTGACGGATTGGAACGTCGATGCGGGAACCTCAAATCCGAGCAGGTTTCGATCAACATGGCGGTCGGTAAACAGGTTCAGGCTGGAACCGGCCTGTTCAAACAAAGCCCAGAAGACAATCGAGACGATAATCAGGAACATTGCCGCGACAATGCGATCACGGTCATCACTTTTCCTTGAAAGCATTTCGAGGACCAGAATCGAAATGACGCCGCCAAATCCGATACTCGCAGGCCACCGCGCTAATTGTTCGCCGCTGGAGACGAAAAACATCGATATGATCAATAGCAATGCCAGTGCGGCAAAAGCACTAACCCTGGATTTAGGGGCGGCGCTGAAGCTGCCATAAGGCAGTTGGAAGGTCGCAATAGCGAGGACATAACAGACAAGCGCTGCTCCGAACGAGCCAAGAAACACGCCGACTGCATCTTGATATTGAATTGCAATCCAGCAAATCACGACAAGAACCAGGCCAAAGGCGTACACGGAAAGTTCGCTCGTTTTGGAGGGGGGGCTAACTGGTTCGCCACGTCCGAGCAGCAGCGGTTTACCCCAGACGAATACAACGAGTCCAGCCAGCATTCCGAAACCGGCGAGGCCAAAACCATAGGCCCATCCATAGATTTCACCGATGGCCCCACACAGGATCGATCCGAAGAACGCGCCGACGTTAATACCCATGTAAAAGATCGTGTAAGCGCCGTCGCGCCGCACATCGGTTCGCGGATAGAGTTGGCCCACGATGACCGAGATATTTGCTTTCAGAAAGCCTGATCCGACAATGATCAGTGCCAGCGCCAACCAGAAAACATAGATGATTGCGTTGTTCTCATTGCCTGCTCCCGGGGCTCCTTCAAATGCCATGAAGAAATGCCCGAGTGTCAGCAACACCGCTCCGAACAACACTGCTTTGCGTTGGCCGATATATTTGTCAGCAAGATAGCCACCAACAACGGGCGTAATATAAACCAGTGCGGTATACGCACCATAGATAATCCCAGCTTCGCCATCGCTGAACAACCAGTGCTTCGTCAGATAAAAAATCAGCAGCGCGCGCATCCCATAATAGGAAAACCGCTCCCACATCTCTGCGAAGAAAAGAACGAACAGCCCCTTTGGGTGTCCCAGAAATGTACCCGCGCTGTCACCATGCGGAAGAGCTTGCGATGTCATGTTGGTATTCTATCCCAGATTGCCGTGTGCGCGGTTGTTTCGCGCTTCCCCGAATGCGCGGCACACTAACGGGCAAATTCCCTATGTGAAGCCTTGATTACACTCCGCTGCGGGGGGCTTGGCTCAAATGCGTGCTGTGGAAGCAATGTGCGGGTTCTGGTTAGCTTGACGCGCATGGCTGTATTATGGCACTGACGCACCTCGCGAAGGACACTTAATTATGAGCCAAACCCGCCCTGTTTACCTCAAACTGCGCGACCAGATCGCCGCTGCCATCATCGAAGGCACCTATCCCGAGGGCAAGATGCTGCCATCGGTCAGGGCGCTCGCGGCCGAACAGGGCGCGAATCCTCTGACAGTCGCCAAAGCATACCAGCAATTCCAGAATGACGGTCTGGTCGAGGTGCAGCGTGGTGTCGGAATGTATGTGGTGGAAGGCGCAGCCGATGCTCTGCGCGCGCGCGAGCGTGATCACTTTCTGCGTGAAGAATGGCCCGAAATTCAAAGTCGTATCAAGCGTCTGGGGCTGGATGCCGCACATTTGTTCGAACGCGCTTAAATCGCGCGACACTATCCCGCCGCGGCACAACCACTAAATCGCCACATACAAAACCTGCAGCCAGCTTGCTCAAATTGCATCATTCTGGCAGAAGCTTTGTCGATAACGCCCTTCGGGTCTGGGCGACATAACGGGGAACAGGCGCTTCGGGGGCGAAGTCGCCTTTACAGCAGAGCGGGCTTACCGCTTGAAAATAACAAGGCTCAGGGGGCAACTCCATGAGCAGGAGATCGGCATGATCAGATCCGAATTGCTAGCGGAACTGCACAAAGACAATCCAGAACTCCGCGCCGAGGAAATCGAGCAGGTTGTCGATATTTTCTTTGATGAAATCTCGAAACGGCTGGCCGAAGGCGGGCGGGTTGAGCTGCGTGGTTTTGGGGCGTTTTCCACCCGAGAGCGCGAAGCGCGCACCGGGCGCAATCCGCGCACGGGCGAGGCGGTCAGCGTCCCCGCCAAGAAAGTGCCCTATTTCAAAGCGGGCAAGGAAATCCGCGAGCGCCTGAACAAAGGCTAGCACTCAGGTCTGAAGGTCTGCCGCTATCCGGCATCGGCGCTTAGGCGTATTCAAGCGCTACGCCCTCATCCTTTGTCCGATCGGTAGCCGGCAGGCGCCGTTCCTTGTCCAACGCGGCGAACACCGCGTCCACGATCCGCTCGGTCCCGCCTGACGTGCTCATATCGACGGGCGTCATGCCCATGGCGTCGAACTCTTCCAGGTCGTTCGCGCTTGGCACTGCGATGATCCGCGCAATATCCGGCAGGCGCTCTTCTACCAGCGGCGTCAACTCGCGCGAAACCTGGACATTGCCTGTCGCGATCACCACTACATCACGGCTAGTCATGCCCACTGCATCCCAACTGCGCGGGTCGCCTGGATTGGCTTGATGCACATGATACCCATCGGCCAGCGCGGTCTCAAAGGCGGAAACGCGATTCTCCAGTCCCAAATAGCCGATGTCATTGTAGCTCAGGGCGTCGGCGACCGCGCGCCCCACATCTCCCAGTCCGATGATCACGACTGGCGCATCGTCTCCGGCCATTTTCTCGTCGGGAGGTCCAGCGCGCAGCTTTCCTGCCAGTTTGCGACCGATATTGGAGATAAACGGCGTAGCCGCGAGGCTGATGGCGATAGCGGTCACGATGATCGAAATCAGGCGCGGCTCCACCAGACCGGCCACCGCGGGCATCGCAAACAGTACAAGCGCAAACTCGCTCCCCTGACCCAAAAGAAAGCCCAACTGGATAGAGCCCGGCACAGACCAGCGATTGGCAAGCCCTGCCGCGACATTCAGGGCACATTTGAGGGTAATCAGAGCAGCCGCAGCCAGAACGACTGTGAACCAGTTTTCCGCCAGAATCGCAGGATCAATACTGAGCCCGACCGAGATGAAGAAGAAGCTGAGAAAGAGCCCTCGAAAAGCGTCAATCTCTGTCTGGACCATAATCCGATAACGCGAATCGGCCACCGCCATCCCGCCCAGAAAGGCACCCAAAGTGAGCGATAGTCCGATAATCCCCGTTGCCCAACCGGCGGCCAGCGCGATGAACAGGGCCGTCGCGGTATAGACCTCGCTGCTGCCTGCCCGCGCGATCAGGCGGAACAGTGGCCCGGTCAGATACCGCGCAAAAATCACCGCCACGCCAAAGGCGGCCAGCGCCTTTAGCCCGGCCATGCCCAAAGCTGGCGCGATGTTACCACTTCCCGCCAGCGCTCCGGCGGCGACCAGCAACAGGATCGCAGCGATATCCTGAAAGATGAGAATGGACTGCGCGGCGCGGCCGACCGGGCAGTCCTCCTGATTTCTCTCGCGCACCAGGCCAATAACGACTGCCGTGGAGGATAGGCCCATCGCGAAACCGCCGATGACAGCAAAGGCAGGCGGCAGACCCAGGAGGTAGAATAACAGCGCGAATGATCCGCCAGCGACGAGCATTTGCAAACTGCCGAAGCCGAAAATGTTGCCGCGCTCTGACCAGATCTTCCCGAGCGAGAAATGCAAACCAAGATTGAAAAGCAAAAACATGACCCCGGCCTCGGCCATGGTGGCAACTATCGGCCCGCTGAAATCGTCAGCAAAGCCCAGCGCTGACAATGCAAGGCCAAGTCCGAGATATCCGACAATCGGATCAAGCCGACACGCACGGCTGACCAAAGCCGCGCCGATACCCAGGCCCAGCAAAGTGATGGCAGGCTGGATTGTCTCGACAATCTCTTTCGCACTCTCGCCTGCCATGGTCTGGACCCTTTGTCTGTTCGCGCCTGTGTATCTGTGTTTGCAAATGCAGGCCCCGCAGGCAGGAGGCAAGTCCTGCAATCAAAGCGCGTATTGTCGCGCCGCCGCACAGTGGCTAACGGAGGCGCCAAGCGGGTGTGGCGGAATGGTAGACGCCGGGGACTTAAAATCCCCTGATCTTTTGATCGTGCGGGTTCGAGTCCCGCCACCCGCACGTTTTTTGTCAATCGCCCATCCGGGCGATTGTCCTAGGTGCTGCTCCCTCCGTCGACTTTTCGGCTGCGGGGCACTTGCGGGCGCATGGTCATGCTTGCGGACCCTGCCGGGTCCGCACCCGCGCGTAGTAACTTGCTTGTAAACGAAAGACGCTGCGCATCGCGCAGGGCAAACGCGACCGCGCGCCCGCAGCGATTAGGCTGTCAGGCCGTATGAGCGAGGATATCGCGCGCCGGATGGCGTGCGGAACTAAAGAATCCTCCTCCCCCCATTTTTGACAATGCGCCCCTGCCCCGGCCTCCGCTATCCCTCTTGGACAAATTGCATTTTACGGGAGAGAGACGATGGATCTGGGGCTCAAGGGCAAGAAAGTCATCATGAATGGCGGCGCGCATGGGCTGGGCCTCGCCTCGCTCAAACTGTTTGCTGCTGAAGGTGCTCACGTCGCTTTCTTCAGTCGCAAGGAAGACAAGATCGAAGCGGCTAAAGCTGAAATCGACGCGGCGGGCGATGGCAAGGTCTTTGCCGAAGTGTTCGACATGGCATCAGGCGGTGACGCGTATAAGGAATGGCTGACCAAGGCGGCTGGCGAGCTGGGTGGATGCGATGTCTTCATCCACACCGCCTCAAGCTCGGGCACAGGCGGCACGGGCGACTGGCAGAACGGTCTCGACATGGACATCATGGGCGCGGTCAACGGGGTTGAAGCGCTCACGCCGATGCTTGCGGATAGCGACAGCGGATCAATCGTGTTCATGAGCTCGACCGCCGCGCTTGAAACCTTCATCGCGCCGCAAGCTTTCAACGCATTGAAAGCCGCGCTCATCACCTATGGATCGCAGCTTTCCCAAGCGCTCGCGCCGCAGGGCATCCGCGTCAATTGCGTCTCACCCGGAGCGATCGAGTATCCCGGAGGCAATTGGGAAGCGATCAAGGGTATGATGCCCGAGCTGTACGAAGGCACGCTCGCCAAGATGCCGATGGGCCGCTTTGGCAATGACACCGAAGTCGCCAAGGCCATCGTCTTCACCGCCAGCCCGGCGGTTCCGTACATGACCGGCTCCAACATCGTGATCGACGGCGGCTTTACACAGCGCGTCCAGTTCTAATCCGGCAGTTCTGATCCAACCCTCTTACCAAAGGTCCAAACCTATGGCTGAAATAGACCGCGAAAAGCTGCTCGATATCTATACCCGCACGATGAAGGTGAACCGCACGGACGAGAAGTTCCGGGAGCTGCTGATGCAGGGCAAGGTTGCCGTGATGTATTACTGCGTGCGCGGGCAGGAGCTGGTCTCCGCCGCTGCGATGGCCGCGCTGGAGCCGGACGATTATGTCGTATGCACCTATCGCGGGCAGGGCGAACAGACCGCAAAAGGTATCCCGCTGGAGAAATGGTGGGGCGAATGCCTCGGCAAGGCGACCGGCACGTGCAAGGGCAAGGGCGGCACGATGCACATCACCGATCCCGACACCGGCATCATGGTCACCACTGGCGTTGTCGGCAGCGGCCTGCCGATTGCGAACGGGCTGGCCATGGCAAGCCAGAACAACGGCGACGGGCGCGTAACCCTTGTCAGCTTCGGCGACGGAGCGGCCAATATTGGCGGCTTTCACGAGGCGATGAATATGGCCCAGCTGTATAAGCTGCCCGTCATCTTCCTGTGCCAGAACAACCGCTATGGCGAACACACCGCCTATGCCGATCACACGGACAGCCCCGATATCTCCAGCCGAGCCGAGGGGTATGGCATGAAGGGGGTCAAGGTCGACGGCAACAACGTCAACGAAATCTATCCCGCGATGGAAGACGCGGTCGCCCATGCGCGCAGCGGTAAGGGTCCGGTGCTGGTCGAAGCGATGTGTTACCGCATGATGGGCCATTTCTTCGGGTCCGACTTCTCCTACATGCCGCCTGAACATCTGGAGGAAATGCAGGCTGAAGACCCGCTACCAAAGCTGCGCGCAGCGATGCTGGAGCGCCAGTTTACCGAAGAGGAGCTGGACGCGATTGTCGCCCGGATCGATGCCGATATCGAAGCGGCGGTTCAGCACGCTCTGGATGCGCCGCTGCCGGACACTGACGAGATTTACAAAGATGTGCTTGAGGAGGTGAACTGATGGCCGAAATCACCATGACAGAGGCCCTCAACAAGGCGATCGATGAAGCCATGGCCGAAGATGACGGCGTGTTTTGCCTCGGCGAGGATGTCTCGGCCAAGCAGGGTGGCGGGGTGTTCAAGGTCACCAGCGGCCTGAGCGAGAAATATGGCGAGCACCGCATTCGCGCGACGCCGATTTCCGAAACCGCGATCATCGGGGCGGCGGTTGGCGCGGCGCTTGCCGGGCAGCGTCCGATTGCCGAGATCATGCTGATGAACTTTGTCGGCGTGTGCATGGACCAGATCGTCAATCACGCGGCCAAATTGCGCTTTATGTCCGGCGGTCAAACGCCGTGCCCGATCGTCATCCGCACCACCACCGGCGTGGGCGTGGGCTTTGGCGGGCAGCATTCCGACATGCTGGAGGCGTGGTTTGCCCATGTCGCCGGGATGCATGTGGTCACGCCCAGCAACGCGGCCGATGCGCGCGGGCTGATGCGCGCTGCCATCGACGCCAATGACCCGGTCGTCTTTATCGAGAATATCCTGTGTTACGGTCTGAAATCCGAAGACCCCGGCCCGGGTTACCGCGTGCCGTTAGGCAAGGCGGCAGTGGCCACGGAAGGCTCTGACATCAGCCTTATCACCTATGGTCGCACGGTGCTGGACGCGCTGGAAGTGGCGGGCGAGCTTGAAAAAGAGGGCATCAGTGTCGAGGTCATCGATCTGCGCACGATCGCACCTTATGATGAGGCAACCGTCCTCGCCAGCGTCAACAAAACGGGCCGCGCGATCACCCTGCACGAAGCGGTGCGCCCGTTCGGCGTAGGCGCGGAGATCGCTGCCAATATTCAGGAAAAATGCTGGGACACTCTCAAAGGCCCAGTGCGCCGCATCGGCGGGACGTTCGCCCCGGTGCCGTTTGCGACCCATCTGGAGCAGGCGTGGATCCCCAATAAAGGAGAAATCGTCGATCAGATCAAAGCCTCGGTAGGGAAGACCTGAGCATGGCCGAAGAAATCCGCATTCCGAAACTTGGCATGAGCGCAACCGAAGTGACCCTGTCCGAGTGGATGTTCGGCGACGGGGAGGAAGTGGCTAAGGGCGACATCATCTACACCGCCGAAACCGACAAGACGACGGTGGAGATTGAAGCGCAGGCAGGCGGCGTGATCCGCCCCACCGGTGAAGAAGGCGTCAAATACAAGGTCGGCGATCTCGTCGGAACGATTGAGTAAGCCAATATGCTATCATCCGCTGATAAGGCCCGCGTACTGGAAGAGGTTTATGCCGCCGCGCGCGAGGGGCGGTGGGACGATCTGGCCGCGCGGGTGACCGACGATTTCACAATCCACGAAGCCGCCTGTCTGCCGTATGGCGGGGTGTGGACTGGCAAGGATGCCTTTCAGCGGCTCTTCCCGGCAGTGATGGGCAGCTGGGACAATCCCGAGGCCGAAACGCTGGAGATTGCAGGTGGGGACACCCACGTGCTCGCATCCATTCGCCTGACCATGACGTCCAAAAAGACCGGTCGCCGGTTCAGCCAGACGGTGTGCGAGATGGGCAGCTTTCGCGGCGACAAGCTTAAAGACCTCCACATCCACTATTTCGATGCAGCGGAGATTGCGCGGGAGGCCTGATCGCTTTCCTACAGAGTGCAGAACAGCCAAGGAGAAGGGGTTCTTTGACAACCGAATCCCGATTTATCGCACCATAGTGTCAACTTTGGCGCGGCGCGCTTGCGACAAGTCCCGCCAGATTGCTGGACACCCGCAGGATCTCGACCCGCGCTCAAACAGCGGAGCGATAGGGCAGATCATACCGCTCTCAAGCAGCAAAGCGATAGGGCAGATTATAACGTCTGCGCGTCATCCAGCACGAAATTCGCGCCCGTCACAAATTCCGCCGCGTCCGAACACAGGAACAGCACCGGCCCGTCCA
>JGI12048J13642_10385370_pt1 | contig 55394 bp, 67 predicted proteins | sample ElkSlonscriptome_16_FD_13642 | JGI IMG/M metagenome (IMG submission 13642)
ACCGTTTTCTATTTTTGAGATAGTGTTGCGAGACACCCCTGCTAACTTAGCTAAGTAGTAGGCTGACATACCTATGTTGGTTCGGATTTGTCTAATGTTGTTTTGCATCGTTTTTGGTATTGTGGCTATCTCAATTATAGCAAAGCGTCAACTATAGTGTCCAAATTACCCTAAAAGCGTCAACTATAGTGTCATCTGTCAACTATAGTTGCATTAACCCTGTGGGGTGCAGCTTTGCTGGTGGTTACTACACCCCCACCTGGAAGGTCTACTACTATAGTAGGGGTTATTTAAGCTAGCAACTGCACAGCAACCTACTAGGGGAGTATTAAGGTCTACCCTTAGTAGGCTAGTTGTTGGCTAGCAACTGCAACAGAGTAGCTGTGTGTGCTATAATAAGGTAGTAGGCTACTATAATATAGGTATGATAGTTAAGACTGATATGGGGTTTGACTTAGCAAAAATCAGCAATGGCTCAGAGACAATTTTGCCACAGTGCAGCCTAGCTATTAGTGTAGGCAGCCTTCGTCAGAATAACCTGACACTGCAAGCTGATGAAGGCTGTCTAGTTTGTGTCAGAAGTGGATTAGCATTTAACCATAACATTTTAGGTCATGTCGGCTGTGTTGACCAAAGCTATGAGGGTGATATTAAAGTATTGCTATTTAACTTAGGTCACTTGCCATACGTTGTAAACACTGGCCAAAGAATTGCTCAGGCTGTAATTGTAAAATTAGGTAAGTATAATGTACGAAAAACTGCAAGAGGAACAGACGGATTTGGGTCTAGCGGAGTCTAGTGCTGTAGTAGTGTATTTTGAGCTAGGGCTATTAGACCCTAGCCTACACCACGACTACATAATGCAATATTATGACACCGAGGATGGATTTTGGGAATTGCTGGAGCAAACCGGGCTTAAGTTACCGTATTTGTAACAATTGCTGATAATCAGAGCCAGGTTGTACCCAAAGCACAGGAATGCTAACTGGTAGTTTCCGGTTAGCTATTCTTTGTGCCTCAGTACCTATATACACAGTTGGAATAGTAGTGTCCTCCAAATTTCTAACCAGTAACGTGTATTTGCTGCTTAACATACTATCACTATACTGGTCAGCACTTAGTACAAAGTTACCTACTAGGTTATGACCTGACTCTAGTGCTACCTCTAGTGCATCGCAGCCAGGATAACTAAGAAATGCCAAGTCACTGTCACTAACTACCAGGTTAACTACTGGTACACCTATCAGCACACTATCCAACGTTGGAGTATCTGAGGGTGTTTCACGTTTAACGATGCCACTGTATAGCTTGGGTACAGTAGCCGTCATTCCAACTAACGTAACTACAGACCTGATAAGAGCTGCACGTTTGTCAGGAATATCACCTATAACAAATGTGCTAACCCACAGGCTGATGCTAAGTAATTCCAGTAATCGAGTATTCATAACAGCATCCCCATAGCATAGCTGACAGCACAAAAAAGTAGTTCACTCAGATGAGGTTCGACACGGTGTCTATAGGTTATCAGGAACATTATGGCTAGCACCAATAAAATGATGCGTAGGCTCAAACTGATAGCCGCTAGCTCACCAATTGAAAACGGCAGTAACACAAACCAAATTAAGTTAGTCATTGTCTAAGTAATGTAAATAGGCGTTAGCGATGCGCTTGCGTAAATTAGGGTACAGCATGATGCTGCTAATATAATCTGGCAAGTCAGTTACAGGAGATTCGGATGCTATGCGCTGTTTGTCTATTGTAACCATAGTAAACGGCGAGGCATCTCTAGGTGTTTTGATTAGTGTAGCGTGGTCACGTAGCCAGTGTAAACAGTAACCGTTAACACTACGCCTAATAAAACTTTGCTGACTACGCAATGGCTGACTGGTATCTAGCCTGGCCATCAGGCCTACAATCTTAGGAAAACAAAATGACTCTAGTTCGTCTGGGTGTTGCTTATATTTAAACGCCTGTTGTCTACACTGTTGCACTACTAGCTTTAAAATGTCGTCGTAATTCACACTATGCCACCATTTGTACTACTACCCTAGTATAGCACACTCACAGCTACACTGTAAAGCGTCAACTATAGTGTCCAAATTACCCTAAAAGCGTCAACTATAGTGTCATCTGTCAACTATAGTTGCATTAACCCCACAGGGGTGCAGTAAATAGCTGGCATAGCGGGCTATTACTACCCTACCTGTTTACTACTACCCTAGTAGCAGCTATTTAATCCAGTAACTTACACAGCATAGCTGGCTACTACCCTACCTGTTGTACTACTGCCATAGTAGGGGTTAGCAGTTGCAGCGTAGCTGCTGGGTACTATTCTATTGGTATAAGTAATAATTATGATTGACTCACTAATCTGGCAACTTGACTTAACCCTGCAAAATGCTAGTAGTCTGGCTAGCTTGCCTAACCTAAGCGATGACGAACAGGCTACAGTAACCCAATTTGTAGTCAAAACACTGGACAGCGTTGACACTCAATTGCTAACCAACCGAGATTTAATAACATATATTAAGTTATATGTCAAGTATCGCCAGTCACAGGCTGAGTTTGATATTGGAGACTATTTAAGTGATGCCCAACTTGCCAGAATCCAGGGAATCGTTAGCCAGTGACCTGTTAGACCACTTTACCAGTGTCAAGACACTAAAGCAGTTGTTTATTACCCTGGTACTAATAACTAACATAGCCGGAATATATGACGTAGTATTTAACAATGCCGCAGGTGTCAGAGGCCTGATACAAGCATATCTAAGCATTAACCGATACACACCCCCTAGAGCTATTAGACAGCGTGACCTAGAGTTTATTGACACGGCACTAGCTGACTACCCTGGCACTAGGGTAACTGTGTTTGAGCTTAACCCTGATGCTGGCTTTGAATCAGTGGTGTCCTATGTTGATGCACAAAAAATTGTTTTGTATGACTCTGGTATACCAATTGCAGTATTGGCAATCAACCCACCAGTGCCACAGGCAGTTTTACAGCTAATATTTAATTATTTTAGAGGATATGAGGACATTAACAGTTCCATACTTGAGCCAACACCGTAACACTCGAAACCCGCTAGGCAGTTGCAATGTTACCTGTATAGCAATGTTGCTGCACTTTTATGGTGCTACTTGGGTAACACCAGACTACTTGTATGACTGGCTATTGGCACGCAACTTGTCTAGACACTCTGGCTATGACCTGAGCTTTGCTTTCAATAGTTTGACAACTGAGGCAACTAATAGGTTTAGCACCACGTCAAACCTGACAACGCTTAGGCAACAAATTAATGCAGGTTATCCGGGCATTATTCACGGCTATTTTACAACATTTGGACATATTATCGTGGTATGTGGCTATGATGCTACTGGCTTTATTGTCAATGACCCCTATGGTGAGTGGTTTAGCAGTGGCTACCGTACTCAGCTAACTGGTGAAAACTTGCACTATAGCACAGGCTTAATTAAGCGATTGTGTATGCCAGACGGTAATCTGTGGCTACACAAATTTTCAACACATAGCCCACCCTGTAAGGGTTTGTAGTTGACTGGCTTTAAACTAGCCTACTAGGGTAGTAGTACAACAGGTAAGGTAGTAGACTGCTATGCAGTTGACGTTTTTGCTGGGTACGCAGTAGGTGGGTAGTTAAGGTGTATACATACTAAACCAAAATGCTAATCAATACAACACACTCAACGGCAACAGTGTCACTAGGGGGGGTAGACATAACTCAGCTAGTAACAGGTATTGACCTGACTAGAACTACTATTATTCAAGCTGTCATTAACCTAGTACCTAATCACGGTTTACAGCCTAAGCCTGGTCAACTGCTGAAGCTAAACCTGGCTGTTGCTACTAGCCTAGTAGTGCAGACCTATACCAGTGACCGTATTACTTGCGGATGTTGGTTAGCTGTGTATTTGCAAGCCAACGCCAGTCTACCATCTACTCAGCTTAGTCCAGTATTGGGTGTATGTTTAAAAGATATACTCACTGACAGAGGAATACCTGCTAACCGTATTAGCTTGCAGTCAGGTAACACTAAGCTAGGTAGTATACCAACGCTAGGAGATGACCCAGTACAGCTAGCTAGTTTTGCTGGATTTGCGTTGTATAGTGACGCTAGTGGTACTATTAAGCTGGCCAAACTTATGGACACTGAGTCCAGTATTGGCAGTTTTACGGCAGCCGAAGTTGTCAGCCAGTCGGCAGGAACCGCAAACCCTTTGAGTGCTAACCGTATCACAGTAGAGGGTGTGCTGAGTCAAGTTAACGAGGCAACAACTGAGTACAAAGTAGAAACAGAGACCCCAGTCAGAGGGGGTGTTCGTAAAGTAACTAAAGAGTACGAAGTCAGGCGAAACAAAACCATAGAAACCGAAACAATTAAGGAACCTCGAAGCCAGGTCTCAAGTTTTGGCAGCAATTTTGAGTCTAGTAGGGGTAGTGCTGACAGGTTACTGAGTAGCTTCAGTAACACTCGCATTGGTCAATCAGTGGTTAGCCAAGTAACCGAAGTCACTACCGAGGTTGATAGAGATAACTATTTAAAAACCAGAACCAAAGTAGTCACAGGCATGGCAGCAAAAGGACTAAGCAAATTTTTTGCAGCATGGGCATCAGCAGAGATACCGCCACCGCCTGACAACACCGATGCCACTGATGAATCAGCAGAAACACCGCCTGCTGAGACTACAGTTGAATTTAGCGGGTCTAGTGGTAGCATTACAGGTGATTACAATTTTAACCCAGTAAACACCACTAATAGCAGTAGCGCGTTAACTATTGCCAAGCCTACCGGACTGTTTAGAGAGATTGACCTAGAATATCAGGAAGAAAACTGGGAATGGTCGCTAGATGAGGTCAAAGTGATTACTAACCCCAGTCAAAAGCTAGTGAGTTTCAAGGATGCACGAGGTAAGTGTGTTTACTCCAGAGTGAAGTATTTGCCTATTGGTGCTATTTTACCAGAAATGGGTAATCCTATATTTGGCTATCAGACCCCTATCAGTGGCAAAAGTAACCCCAAATACTTGAATGGAGCTAGGTTAACTATTGCTGAAAAAGAAGTTATAATTTATACTCAAGAAGAGTCAGGTGACTGGATAGCAGAACGCACACTGGAACAGGCAATAGGTGTCAGAAATGCACAGGAGCCACTAGATGCCATGCGTAGCGTGCAGTTTGATGACACTGAAGAAGCCGCTAGCCGTGACCGCAGCAATGTAGCACTCAATGTAGCAACGCAGCTTACAGTGGCTATTAACGAGCGTACAAGGCAGTCACCACCAGCAAAGCTAGAAATTAATGACACTAAGCAGTATACTAAAACCCGGCCCTACAAATTTGCCATTGAGTTAGGCTCAGACGATTTGTTAGACAGGTCAGTACAGTTGTCACCGTCGCCTTTTGTGCCTAGCATTACAGCTATTGCCAGTTTAGCTAAATACCAAGCATTGCAGCAACGGGGTCAGGCACAGCAGCTAATTATTGAGCTACCACTAGCCGGACTTACAATAGATTTACCCCCAAACTCATTGCTGCGGTTTGAGGGCAAAACTTACATATTGTCACAATTACAAGTTACTGTCAAGCAAAATCTTGGTACGATTCAACTAACGGTGTTCCCATTTTAAACTGCACTACTCTGGCTAGTCGTAAACCAAACTGACGCTTTATGCTGACATCTAGCTGGCTAAAGGTTGTGTTATTTAACTCAGGCACAGTAACTAGCTTGGTTAGTGTTAGCCTATCTTGCAAATAGTCGCATATTGTAAGCAATCTTTGCTTGCCGTCTAGTACCTCGTTACCCAGTAAGTAAATCTGGGGCATAGGCAACCCTAGCATCAGATACTCAATTAACCGGGACTGTCTGCCAACATCCCAAAACAAGCCAGTATTGTAAGTCAGTTGCCTACCAGGAATGTCCCTAAAATACCAGTCAACTGTGCTGTAATTAACCTCACTAATTAACTCTCGCAATCTAGGGGTTATACTCATAATCACCCTGGCTGTTTACAAACTGTTGGTAACGCTCATACAAATCATCAGCACGCCCTGTGTCATCCTCTGAGTGACCTACGTTGTAATTGTGAAGTAGCAACTCTTGGATAAAATTACTGGTACTGGCTGGTAAATCCATAGAAAAGGTTACTAGACCCACTGGCATGGTGGCTAAATCCAGGTTGTCTAAGAATCTCTCGGCAAAATCTAGCTCATAATCCATTTTGCAATCCTTCTGTGTGTATACTACTATTATAACAACTGGTGTGTATAGTTGACATCTAAATAACTTATGCTAACCCTGGCAATCATAAGCTAGCCTAGTGTCAACAGTTTGATGTCATATTTTGCAAACAGCTTAATTGCCTCATCTGGGATATCCCCAAATAATGCCACAGTTGGCTGTAAGTTGGTAGTGTGGCTGTATGCTAATACTTGACCTAGTGCGTGTTTCCACTGGCTAGCCGCTTTTACCTCAATAACCTCGTAGGGTGTCATTACGTCAACTATCCCGGTGCTAATAGCAACCTCACGAGTAGCTTCCGGTGTTGTGTGGTAAACAAAGTCACGATACACATACTCTGGTATAGTTACACCACTGACTTCTGTCGTTAGTCTCAGTATTGTCTGTAACCAACCGTCGCTGTAGCCCACTAACAATTGCTTAAGGTTTACAGTAGACCAGTTAGCGGCTTTGTGTAGTTGCTGAGGTTTCTCGCTAGCCGGGAAGCGTTTAATCATGTTGCAAGTAGCAGAGTTGTCAAACCTTAACGCATCTGCTACTGCTTTGGGTAATGGTATCACTCGAGACACTTGTCAGAATAGATATAGTCGTTAGCTAGTTCAAAAGGCAAGTGATGGAAGCTATACCACGTCAGCTTGTCAAACTCCGGACAGCTTAGGTCAGTCAGCAACTCACGGCTAAACCGTTTAAGGTTATCTAATGTTAGTGCCTGGGGTGCATCGTTTAAACCCTCACCCCAAATCCAGTCTAATGTTGCGTCAATTAGGTTAGTGTGTTGGCTAGCATTAGACCAGAATCCCAGACCTGAACTAACGGCTTGGTTAGTTTGAACATGGCGAAACTCATCCTCAGCAATTGCCATTGCTAAACGGCTTAAGCTAGGACTACCTACGATTCTGAGCAATCCTAAGCTAATCAGAAAAACACCTACTTCTAGCACTCCTGCGATATGTATAGGGTGCTGTTTGTCTGACTCAGCTTTCCAGTCTTTAGCTAGTTGTTGTAACTCAGCATTAGTATCGCAGCCATAGGTTTGTTTAGCATACTGAAACCCGTTATAATGCCTAGCTTCGTCTGCGCTGTTTGACTTAAGCAACAAAACTAACTCAGAATCGGCTTTGGGTAACTCTTGCTGTAACCCGGACAGTACCATAGTACCTACTTCTATCTCTAGTTCTAGCCCTAAACCAATTAAGCGTCTTACCATAGCTTCAGCCAAAGCGTCACCCTGTTTTGTGGTGTCAGAATACAGACATACTGGGTGATATTGTAATGGCTTGGGTTGCCAAAACACGGGCTTAGGCTGGTTATCCACCAATTGGCAACGGCTAAGATATAAATCTCTAATAGACATACTTTGCAAACTCTGGACTAAGTTGGACATCAATACTCGGAAAGTCGGGACTAAGCCTGACTATATTTAATTCTACTGCTATGGTTAGCACATTGTCAAGTGTAGCTAGTGTTGTACTGTCACCAACTAGACTAAACAGGACACTGTGACTGGTTTGTATGTTAGTGTCCTGTAATCTGGCCGATATTGTACTGACTGCTACTATAGGGTCAGTGTTGAATGGCATAATTGGTCGATTGTCTCGTTAAATAAACGCTGCCATTGTTCTAAGCTAAGTGACTGCAAGAACCCAATGAACTCTATTTTGTGGTCAAATGGGTCAATGCCGGCTTTGGCGGGGTTTTGACTGATTAGCCACAGTATATCGTGGTCTAATGTTAGATAAAAGCTTAGTTCGGCTTGCTGTAATTCATAGGCCGCAGATGAGTTTACCATGCACTCAAGCGTCAGCAAAGCTTCAGCAGGGTTATCAAAGTCAGGGTCAAATAACTCGTCTAGTTGCAAGCTATGGTACATCCATCGTAGCTTGTCTTCTATGCTGTCAAACATTGGTATAACAGTAACTAGGTTCTCAAGACCCCCGAACTTAGCCAGTAACCGATTTAGGATTTTTGTAGGTATCATATTAGTCCTCACAACTAGAGCATAATTGAACAGGTTTGATTACTTTACGAGCATAGTCTGCTGTTGCATAATCTCGTGTCATGTTGTAGTAAAGCGTTGGTAAACTGCTGTCATACCACTGGTCAAAGCCTGAGCCATCTAAGCCAAAATCTTTAACTGTGTCGTATGATACAGAATGCACTCGCCCGTGTTGTTTCATCAGATTATAGTACCCCTGGCACAGTTTAAGGTGAGATTCAGGGTCTAGCCGTGTCTCTACGTTACCCATGTCATAGGTTGTGATTGTCTCTGAGTCTGCGTGAGACATACGGTTAACATAGCGGCTATTGGGTGTCCAAATACCTCGGCAAATAGTAAAACCGTTAATGTCTTTGCACCGGTAACTATGCGACTGTGCTGGCTCGACAGTATGCAAACGGTCAAACTTTGGAATCTGGTGATAGTCAGCTAAACGGTCTGCTATCATTGTACTGATTTGGTAAGACCGTCGCAGGCAGCCTACCAGTCGTTTTGCGTTATCTGACGCTGTGTTATCGTACCACAACGCTTTAATGAAGTCATCGTAGCTGATTTTTTGTGATGCCAGCAAGTTAGCCATACCCATCACGTCAACGGCTACCTGATTATCGGTAGTCAAGTCAGCCCAATTATTTGCCTTTTGTGGGTGCAGTTTACGCCATTCTACGTGTGTGTTGATTGCCCGGATTGTACAGGCTTTAAACGCCTCATCTAGCTGTGCTAAATCGCTTACTTGGCCTAAGTTAACACGGTAAATCAGACAAGTGCCTCGGTCTGCTAGTAGGATACCCTGACACACGTTAGCATACAGATTAGGTCTGGATTGCTTCTCCAGGAATAATGACTCGCTATCCACTAATGCTGATAACCGGGATTTTAGCTGTTGGTTTGGCTTAGATGTCAGTATCACGCCCTTTTTGTGGCTGCCAGGTAAGCTTACCAGTGGAACGTCAAGATAGTTGGTCAGATAGGGTGACGTTGCCATAATAGCCGAGGTAATAATGCCTTTCTTGTATCCCCCTCTCAAAATGACAGCGTTAAGTGTGCCAAATAGCCGTAATAACGAGTGCATGGTTTGACGGTTCAAGTGGAATCGAATCGCCTCAAAAATCTGATAAAATATAACCGCACCGCTTGCAACCAAACCGTTACTGTTAGCAGTGTCACGGGGTCTGAGGTTGCTTAAATCTACTGCTACCTGTTTAATGCCTGTGCGTTGGTATCGGAAAACCTCGGATATTGATGCTAGTATGCTATCGATGCTGTCACCTACTACTAGGGTAGGGCATACTCGGTTAACGTTGACTCTGGACTGGTCAGTAATCTCATCTAAATACTGAGTGTCAGAGTTACCTTTTAGTACCAAAGTGAGGTTAAAGTCAGGGTCAGGCTCAGATAACCTAAAATCTGATTCAATAATTAGCTTAACTCCAGCCCCTACTTTGAGACTGCGAGTAGCAAAGCTAATAATCTCGGCTAGGTCGGTATTGGATTTTAGCACGGCTAGGGTGCAGCTAAACGGCAGTCTGTCCCCATGACGGTCGGCTAGGTAGGTTGTCACTCGTTCTGGTGCTGTTACTATACTCATGTTACCTCTGCTAGTGTGGGTATTGGCCAGGTTAGTCACCCCCCTGGTTTTGGTTATATAGCGGCTCTAAACAGTCTTAGCACATTTTCGACAATTACAGACTCAGCTTCTAGCCAGTATTTGAACCGTCGCTCAAACTTGCGAGGTGTGTTGCTAGTTACGTTTTGGTAAAATGCGGATAATCGTTGACCAAAGCCAATAGTTAAACCCTTCACTTGGCCGTCGTATTTTGCAGACCAGTCATCAAACTCAGGTTGTGCCTTTAAAATGTCAACAGCAGGCGTGAAACTGGACTCATCCTCAGTGTCTCGTAACTCAGTAAAGTAGTCAGGGTCAGTAAGGATGCTTGCCTGGTCACAGAGAATGGCACGGATAAACGGTGCTATGACACTCAAGTTGCGGTCTAACAGGTCAAAGCGTTCCTCTAGTTGTGCTAGCTTAGACTCTACCGTAACTAGCTTGGACTCAGTTGCAGTCAGCTTGGACTCAGTTGCAGCTAGCTTAGTTTTTACTTTGGTTAGCTCAGACCGGAGACTGATGTTATCATTGCGTAATGTGGATATAATCTCATCTTGGCTAGTAATAATCTTGCCGTAATTTTTTAGCTCAGACTCTACCGTAACTAGCTCAGACCTGATACTAACGCTCTCATTGCGTAATGTGGTTATAATCCCATCTTGGCTAGTGATAATCTGGTTTTGGCTAGTGATAATCTTGCCGTAATTTTCTAGCTCAGACTGAAATTGATTAAGACGTAACTCGAGTCTTTGCTCTAAACTAGTCATGTAATTAACCTTAGTGTTATGTTCCTATTCTAGCATGGCTGATGAAGGGTGTCAACACAATCCCCAGAAGAGGTCATGGTCATAGTCGGTGTCAGCTATGATTGGCTGATTTTTGGGGGCGGGTTGCAACTTGGCTGCTAAATCCCGTAGACGGTTAAGTGTGAATCGGTTACTGACCAAGTTAGACCAACGGGGTAGCACCACATCTGACCGACCATAGCACTGATTACCGTCTGACAAGCTAAGTGACTCAAACACCTCTTTAATGCGTTGGTTGGGGCTAGCCATGCGACCGCGAGTTAAACTTAGCTCATATGCACGTGGTAAGCTAGCAGGGTCAATTAGCTGTAAGCCTTGTACCGGATGCCAACCTGGTATAACTATCTGTTTCCCGGATTGAGTCAGTGTGTTTAGCAGGTCTTCAGCGACACCAAAGTATTCAGGGTTTTGCTTAAGTTGCATAATGCCTACTAGCCCGGTCTTAAGCACGTCTAGGTTTATTTTGGCTGGTAGTTTCGCATCAGGGGCTTCAATCAAGTGACCTAGCACAATGGCAGCTAGCACACCGTCTAACGGGTCAGCATTAGATTTACTGGCACTAGCTTCTAGTTCCTTAATACGTCCCTCTAGTTTGTGGCTGTTTTCGTTGATATATTTGCAAAACTCATCTGTAGCCAACCGGAGACACCATAGCATAATTGTCTCGATATCCACGCCTAACTCTTTTGCCATGCGTGGGATTTTAACATACGGTAAATCAGATTCGGCTAAAACACCCTCTGGCGTTGTTTCGCACAGCGTAATCCGGCTTCTCATACCGTCATCTAAGCCCCAAAGCAGTCGCTTCTCGATACGGTTAGCGTTAATCAGCAAAGCAGTTGTGCATTTTGTGGGTTTAGCATCCTTGCCCTTTTGTTCGGTAGCAACTACTCCACCAGTAGCCATCACTTTAGCAACTGGACTAGCTAACTCTTTAGTCAGGTTGCCAGTGTTCTCATCATCCCGGTAAGCCAGGTCTGAAGTGAAGGGTTCATCCAGGTTAAAGCGACCGCTAAGACTAGGCACTGAGTCACACACGTTGTAACCAGCTACTTTTAAGGCATCGGTGACATACCCGAACAGTGTGCTTTTGCCTTGACCAGCATACTGGCCATCAATAACCATTATGTTTCTGTAGGTATGCTTAAGTGGCTTTTTTGTAATTGGGTCAAGCGTACCAGAATGACCAACACAAACCCGACCTAGAAACAGCTTAATTTGCTCTAGCTGGGAGCCTTGAAATATTGTAAACACGTCCTCAAAGCGGATATTACGAACTTTGGGGTCAAACTGGTCAGCACTAGGAATGATTTTAGCTGCACTACCTGACAACCGTGACTTAGTAGTAGTGCCTAGATAGTTTTTGTCAGACACAGGCAACTGTACGGGTTCCCATTGCTTAACCCAGTCAATTAATGCCTCTAGTTGAGCTTTAGGGACAAATGGGTTATATAGTGGCTTGGCGAACTTCTTTTGTTCCTCGGACAAGCTGCGATGGTTTTGCAGAATGCCTATTAACTCACGTCGCTCTACTGTGTCAGCGTGTCTTTTGTCTAACACTTGGGCTTGTACACCATTGGTAACACGGCTAATACCTTTTAGTTTTAAAAATAGTGGGTTAGCCAGTAGTTTTACGTCAATTTTATCTCGGTCTAGCACATAACCGCCCAACTTCAGCACAGTTTCAATTTTCTCTAGGTCGAGAACAAAGTCATCGTCATACCCTGCTTTAGCTTCTGCCGATAAATTCTTAAGTGCTGCGCTATTACCGGACATAGGTTCATCGTCGTCTTGGTAGTGGAGGGGAATGCCTTTCTGTTGGGGTGTTAGACGTGCCATAGTAATGTTTAGTTTAATGTTTATAATTTGATATTAGCAGCCCCCCTGAAACTTGTCAAGAGGGCTGAATTTGGTTTAGTCGGTTAGCATTGCGTCTACACAAGCATGACCGTTAGATGATGTGTATTTAGCTAGCACTTGCAGTGTCTTGCCTTTAGGGTTAATACCCATAGCTACACGGTTGTTGATGTATTTGTTAGCCCAATACTCGTTATTGTCGATTACCAGGATAGCTTTCTCACCGTATTTTGTGTTAATGGTTTTGAAGTCATTAATCAAATAGCTGCCAACATCCAGGTCAGATAGCTTACCTGCTGGTTTTAGGTCAGCAGAGTCTTTAACCCGGTTTAGACGGTCAAACACACCACGAATAGACGTTGATTTTAAATCAGGGTTTTGCCAAGCTGGGAAATATAAACCCGAGTTAGGTACAAAGCCTACAACGGTTGGAACCCCGTCGATTTCCTCGATATCCCACATTAGCTCAGACGGTTCATAATAAAGCCACTCGCTGCGGTTGCTAAAACCACCATACATCAGTACAACTTTGTCCTCGAACCGGGCTAGCATACTAGGCAAAACTCGCTTAATGTAGCAATAGCTAATATGCAAAACAAAGGGTGACTTATTACGACCCAGGATTCCAAACAGGTCACGGTACTCAGGCTTAACTAAGTCCCAGTCGGCTGCTACATAACCATCCAGATTATCAAAACGTGCTGTCAGGGTTTCGGGGTTTAATACAGTTGCAATTTCCATTGTGTGATGTTTGGTTAGTTACTCCTATAGTATAGCAAGCTAAAAACTGGCTGTCAATAGCTTAACTCAAACTCCCGTTGTAAGTACCGCAGGGCAGCATCACAGGTCATGTTTTGTACTGACTGTACTGGCTTACCTGAGTCTGTTAATACCCACTTGCCTAGTGGTACTACCCGGATAGTGCATAGACTGTTGGGGTGTGTGCCTAGTGTAGCTAAATCTACCTCACGCCCTCCGACATACAATTTGAAGAATTGGTCAGTACACTCGGCTAATAAATGGTTAGCTAGTGCCAGCTTATCTAGCTTTATATCGCCTGTTTGCTGCACACCACTGATTTTTAGCTGATTGGCTAGGTTGCGCTTTCGGGGTAACTGGTTAACTATGTAATCTACGGCATTCATAATTGGTCTAGTATACTACTACCTATAGTGTACCCCTACCTACTAATGTTGTCAACTACCAGCAAAGCTGGCTACTATGGGTAGATTTTAATACCCCTCACTATAGTTGAGTTAGTTGCTAGCAAAGCTGGCTAGTGGGGGCATACTGCAATACCCCCCTACTGCCAGTTGCAACAAAGCTGTGAGTTGTGTGTTAGTTGCCAACAGCGTAGCTGTGTTAGTAGAGGTATACCCTAACTACCCCCCTAGTAGTTGTTATTCTAATACTGAGACTAGGGTAAGTTGTACGCTACGGGTATCTGCATAACTAGCCTGATAGCTGACCAGGTAGCAATCCCAGTCTGTGCCATCTACACTAACCAAATAAGTCTCAGTAGGGGGGGAGTCCCAGTATTGGGTTAGTAGGTTAAGCATGGCTGGTGTTACCTCAGTGCTTATGCTTAGTTTGTAACTAATACTAGCTGGCTTGTTTAATACCACACCACCACCTAAGTTGCGGTTGTAACCAGTATCAGTGTTGTCTGGTACAACCTGTAAGCTACCTTGCCCAAACCCAACACTACCCACACTGTATCTAATGTTGGATAAGGTGGCTATAGCTTGACCTGACTGACCGGCAAACACATCACCCAAATAGGTGTCAGATGTATCAGTAGTGTCGGTTTGCTCTGACTCTAGCTGAATATTTACAGCCAGGGAATCGCCTGACGAGTCAACAACTGTAAAGCTAGTGCTGACTACTGGTACAGCAGTAACCGTTATTTGACCTGTGTTAACGTCCAAGCCGTAGCTAGCTAAATTACCGTTGCTCAGGGTAACAGGGTATTGCAGTGTACCCAGCGTACCTACTACTACCCCTATAGTAGCGGTGTCAGCTACCACTAAAGCCAGGTCAGACTCAGTAGCAACGTCATAAACGATTACTCTAACTGTCTTAGTAATAGGGGTGTTAGGTAGTGCAGGAGTAGCCGTTACTGTGAGCAGGTAAGTGCCAACTGCTAAAATTGATGCTGCTGTGATTATTATGTCACCAGTGTCACTGACTATGCTAAATACTGTACTGGGTGTTAGTGTATAGCTGAGTGCCAAGCTTTCGGCAGCGTCAATACTAACCTGACCCACGCTACTACCATTGCTAGAGTCTACAGCTATCCAGAATTCCTGTGTCTGGGTTAGTTTAGTAGGGTCATAGACATTAACAAACGTAGTAAACTCACCAGTATTGCCATTAGCGTCTGTGCCAATTACGCTGAGTTCTAGCAGTTGCTCGTTAATTTGTGTGCCGTCAACTACTACCAGTTGGTTACTGGAGTTAATATCAAAACTGAAATTAGGGCTAGCTAGGCTGTAACTTAACCCAGTAGGGTATGTACCTACTACCTGGTTAGTGGCTGGCAACGGGTTTAAGTTAAATCGCTGAGTAGGTAGCTGTAACTGGTTATCGGCTGTAAGCAGGTGTATGACACAACTAACGGTTAAACCCGTGCCATAGCTTACGGTTACTATGTGACCATCTGATAACCCCCCTAGTGACAGCATTATTAGCTCACCAGTGTAGGGGTCAATAGCAAAGTTGTTGCCAGTATTACCGCTAACAATGCTAAACACTGGCTTTATACCTGTGTCACCCTGTACTGTGACCTCAATTTTACCCAGGCTGCTACCACTGCTAAACCCGTCAGTTTTCACATAAAAATCGTAGTCAGGTCTGTCAGCTAACGGGGCTTCGGCTATGTCTAGCACATATACTGTAACCGGGGTGTTGCCTATTGTTAGGGTGTATTCGTCAGTTTCCTCATAATTCAGGCTACCACTAACGCTAAGAGTGCCGCTAGTCGCATCGTAGCTAAACGGCAAGTCTGGCCTACCAGTTAGCAATGCTGACTCTGAGAATCCTAGTATAGTACCGACTACTGTACCAGTATTAGCGTCTTCTGATACTGAGAAGCTTTGACCTTCGACTATAGCCAGCTGGGTTTGCGTTGGTTCCCCATAGCCGTGCAAAGTAACCAGAAACTCGCTACTACCCAAACGTGAGTACCAGTCCTCCAATACCCAGAAAATACTGTAGCTGCCATCGTCATCACCTAAGCTTTGCTGACTGCTAACAGTTAAACCTAGCCTTACTATGTTACCACTGCGGTACTCAGCTAGTTGGTTGATTAGCTTTGACTTGACCTCAATAAATGTGTCAACGTCTTGCACTAAAAATGACACCCAGTATTCTGTTACTGGCTCAGTAGTCTGGGTTCCTGTAGCCGGGTCATAGTTGTAATCGGTATATTGTCTAAAGTGTTCAGGTGCTACCAGTGGTAACTCAGTAGCTATATCGTCAAACAGTATGTAATCCATTATTTAAAACTAGCTTGGAGGTATTTGTAAAATTTCTCACGGTCGCTATTTGACAATATATACGAGCCATCTGGTTTTTTTGCGTTTAAGTCAGGTATTTTGTTGCCTGCTCTAGCCCAAGACCAGGGGCTAGCTGATAACTCGCTGCGTGGTATAGGGGGTATATTTTTATCTATACGTGTGATAATGCTTTTAATGTAGGCTGGATGCTTGTCAAACATTTTTGAGTTGGCCAAGTTACCACCCGAATCACCATAAAATAGTGCGAACTTATCCATAACCCGGTGTATCTGTTTGGGTTTAAGCTTGTCCAAACTGTCGATTTTAACTATGCCTTTAATGTCTTTGTTTGACGGGATACGAGACTGTTTAGCTGTCTGACCTGACCCTTGACTTCGTAAATCATCATACTTCTCAGATATTGCCATAGTACCAACTTTAGCAATAGTGATGTCAGCATCCTCTTGGGCAGCTTTCATTACCTCCTTTAACGCTGCCTTTTTAGCATCACCCTTTAACCCATCAAAAGACGATTTAGATTTGATTAGGCCTACCTCATTCAAGGCTGTAAACACTTTGTTAACCTGGTCAGGGCTAAGTATGTCTATCTCGGCAGGTGTTGGTAACTTTGGCTGAATGTTGGTATAAGGCAGCGTAGACGCACCAAAGTGTGCCAGCAATCCATTCTCGACCCCTCGCTGTAGCTCTAGTAACGGTCTTTCCTTTTTCTCAAACTCATCTATCTTTTCGTCTAAGTGCTTGTTATAGCCATCGTCACCTTCTGCTAAGTGTATTTTAAGCTTTTTGATAGTGCCATCTAAATCAGAGTCACCTTTATAGTTACGGTTTATTTCTGGCTTAACCCAGACCCAGTTATCAGATGTAATAGTGGTGTTGAAGTCAGCAGTTTTTTCTTTACTAACCTTGCCACCGTGACCCCCACCCTTTTTTAGTGGTACTATGTGGTCTAGGTCTGCCGGAAACTCTAGTGTCTTGCCAGTCCAGGGGTCAATTACGTCACCGTTATCGTCAGTTTGCTCCATCATGGCTTTTAACATCGATTTACGCATTAACTCGGTGTCTTTGTTCCACTCGTCTCGTATACGGTTGCCCTCCCCTCTAGCTGGCGCACCGGCATTAGCACTAAAAATCAGTTGTTGCTGGTCTGGTGTCATCGCTTCCCACACCGCTTCGACTTCGGTATCTGACACTGTGCGTCGTTTCATAGTTGGCAGGTCATACACACCCACGCCTTTGCCTTTGTCGTGGAATTCACCAATAGTCTCACCAGTCGCATCAATAGGTGTGTTCAAAATAGCTGTAATCTGGCCAGGGGGTAGGCGTAAGCTTGACTGTTTAACAATCTCCCGACGTTTGGCCACGTCAACAGGTTCAGCTTCTAGTTCGTCTAAAACTTTGGGTGTCTGTTCTTTACTCTTGACCCGTGTTGCTGACGTACCACCTTTAACTAGGTTATCCAACACTTTGCTAGTCTTCGAGTTTAGTCTACAAGTCTTGTTTGCTGGTAAACACACATAACCACAGGGGTCGCCATGTTTGCATTTTGTGGGTTTAGTTGCCATTACTATAATATTTTTGTATCTTAGCTAGTACCCACACCAGCTATGCTGGTTTCTACTGCTAACCCCTACTATAGTAGTAGTGCAACAAGTAGGGTAGTAGCCAACAGCGTAGCTGTGTAAGTTACTGGGTAAAACATAGTCTACTAGGGTAGTAGTAAACAGGTATGGTAGTAGACTGCTTTGCAGGTGGCTATTTACAAACCCAGGGTTGGTTAATGACACTATAGTTGACAGGTGACACTATAGTTGACGCTTTTAGGGGTAATTTGCTACTATAGTTGACGCTTTTGCTGGCTATGTTACTATAGGGGTACTAGCTTAGTAATAGTTTGAGTAACTACAATGTTTGGTTTTTTGTTAGGTTTTGCAACCGCAGCATCCGTTACTGTGGTGACAGTGTTAAGCCGGGAGTCCAGGGCTGATGTTGCCTGTAAAGAACTAGAAAGGGTTGGCAAGGTACTGGCACGTAATACTGAGGCTACTGATGACCAGCTAGCCAGTATCGAATACTCAAAACAGGTAGTCAAATCGCTAGGTGACTTCTACTAACACAGCCAACTGCGTAGCAGTCTACTACCCTACCTATTGTACTACTACCCTAGTAAGGGTTAGCGGTAGTAACCAGCTATGCAGTTGGTGGGTACTACTAGGGTAGTAGTGGTGGTATAGTATGAGTGACCAGCGCATTGTAATTAGCTTTAGTACAGAAGGTATACCTCAGACCCGTAACGATATTGACAAGCTTCAAAAGCGTACGACAGGGGGTTTTACTGAGTTAAACAATGCTTTTGAGGTGATGCAAAAGGCATTAGCTGGTGTTCAAGGTGTGGCAACTAGCCTATACTCGGCACTAATTGACAGTAACGAAAAGCTAAACGCAGAGCTGCTAAAGTCTCAAACTAACCTGGCTAGCAACTTAGAGATTTACAGAGACGGCACAGAAATCGTTGATATCACCGAGAAAATTGTCAGTACCCAGAATCTACTAAAAGACAGTCTTAAGCAAATCGAGCAAGACACTAAGTCATTAGTTGGGGTAACTACTGACCAGGTTAACGGCGTGTTTCAGGTGTTGTTACAAAATAGCCAGAAGTTTATTGGCCAGTCAAAAGAGTTTAGTGACCCTATAGAAGCCGCAACAGCTAGCACTAAAAATTGGGCAGCTGCTCTAGGTACTCTAGGTATACCACTAGAACAGGCTAACCAAGAAATCCGAAGCATATTGCAAGGCGATGTTAATAATCCTGATTCTATTATTGCTAAAACTTTACAAATTAGCCGTGAACAGTATGACCAGTGGGTAGCTAATGGTGAACTGATTGACCAGCTAAACTCTAAGCTAGAGGTATTTACGGCTGGTAATGCACTAGCTAGCCAATCTATAGCAGGTGTAACGTCAAACCTCACTAGCTTAGTAGAAGATACAGCACGTCTAGTAGGGGAGCCACTGTTAGCCCCAGTAGTAACCGCTTTAAACGACATCTATAAGCTGATGGAAGACAACATTAAGCTAGTAGAAGAATTGGCAGGTGATAACATTCAGCAAGTTGTCAGCCTAATGGAAACGCTACGCCAGACAACTGCCAAAGTAGCTGAGTCACTCGATATAAACCCCGAAGGCTTCTTAACAGGCGGTAGTCAGTTACTAGGCAACCTAATAGTTGCAATCGAGGCAATTATTGAGCTAGGGGGTGGTCTGGTAGTATTAATTGGTGATGACCTAAGCTATGCTTTCAATAACGCTACTGCTGTACTTGACCTAACATTAGAGGGCATAGCCAAGTTAGCAAATTTCCTTAATATTGTAGTTGGTGGTATTGGTGACTTTGTAGACGCACTTGACAAAATCCCTGGCTTAGACTTGGGTGAAGTGCTAGGCAACGCTCAGACTGGTGTGGCTAAGTTAACAGGTGAGTATCAGCAGTCAATAGAAGCCGTAGGTATTTATAACGATATAACAGGGGTGTTGCTGGCACAAACTGACAAACTCAGCAAGTCTCAAAATGCCTCAGAAGACAGCATAAAATCACAAATAGCCGCGTTACAAACCCAAAAAGCCGAGTTAGAGTCTGTCAAAACATTTAGAGATGCTGATGCTCAGTCAGTACAGGCACAAGTAGACGCTATTGACAAGGCTATAGCTGGGTTAAACTCCATGACTCAGGCAACTGGCGAACTCAGTTTTAAAAGTAAAGAGTTAGCTGAAGTTGGTACAATTTACGACACACTGGCTGCTAAAGCTGAGGCTGCGGCTGGTCAAATAGCATCAGAGGGCAGTGGTGATGCTGCTGTGTTTAAAGAGTCAATAGATGCGCTAACTGAGTTAACAGAGAAACAGGTTGAGTATGGTCAAATAACGATTACTGAGGCATCAGAGCGACTAAATAGTATACTAGGTAACAACAAAATTGAGCTAGAGCAACGAGAGTCGGTGTTGCAGACGCTTAGGCAACTAGAGCAGGATTTCACCGATTTCAAATTAGCTGAGTTACAGCAACAGGCTGATGCACTTAATTTGCTAGCCGAAACAGGGCAAATCAGTGAACGTGAATCTCTTGACCAGGTTTATGCTAACGAAAACACACAGTTACAGTTACAAATCGACCTGTTGGATAGGCAAATAGAACAAAACACTGAGTTAGGCATCAGTAGCCAGCAACTAGCACAACAAAAAGCAGGGTTATTACAGCAACAACTCCAAGCCGAAGTCGAGTACAGCGAGTCAGTTGTAGATTTACAAGCTGAGGCACTTGACCGGGCCTATGACCAAACTTTGCGACTAGCAGAGGAGTCTGAGTTAGCGCGTACCATAGCACTAACCAGGGGACTGATTGACCGTAGCATTAGTGAGGATGAGTTTAATAGTCAGCAACTAAACGCAACAAAGCAGCGACTAAATGCTGAACTAGCGGCCGAAAAAGCACAAGTCACGGCGTTACAAGCATTGGTGGCTAGTGCCTCTACTGTTGACCAGCAACGTGAGCTACAAAGCCAGATAGACGAAGCTAAACTAAATTCAGCACAAATAACTAAGCAACTGCTAGACGTTGAGCTAGATGCCCAAAAACAAATACAAGAGGCATTGCAAAAGACAATTGATAAGCGTAACCAGGCAATAGCTGACTCAATTGATGCCCAAAAGCTAGCATTGACTAAGCGGATTAGCGATGAGTCACAATTACAAGACAGTCTGGTACAGCTTACAGTTGACCGGATAAACGCTGAACTAGCGGCCGAAAAACAGGCACAAAATGAACTAGCAGCACTAAATGATGCTGATGGGGTTGAGGCAAGTTTACGCAAGCAAACCCAGCTTAAAATTAGCCTAATAGAAGCCGAGAAATCAGCAGAAGCATCCAAACTAAGTTTGGTTAAAGAGGGCTTAGATAAGCAGCTACAAGCCACAGAAGACGAATTTAAGGCTAGAGAACTAGCTATCAGGCAATCTGTCAGCAATGAATCTGAGTACCAGTCACAGTTAGCTGAACTGACAGTAGCCCGGATAAATGCACAACTAGAGGCTGAACTAAACGCACAGGCTGAACTAGAGGCTGCTGGTGATACTGAGGGTGCAGAAGAAAGCAAGCGTAAGCAACGCCAGCTAGCTATCAACCTGATAGATGCTGAAATAGCCGCAGAGAAATCTTTACAGTCAATAATATCCAGTCAACTAGAGGAGTACCGTAAACGCTTAGACTTGCAAAAACAGTCTGCTGAAGTGAAACTACTGGATGAAGAACTAAAACTAGAACAGGCTGTTATAGCTGGCCGAATAACTAAAGAAAAGGCTGAAATTGCAAAGCTAAATATTGTCAAAAAACGGGTAGCTGAAGAACTAGCTATATTGCAACAGCTAGAGGGTCAAGGTGATGAGGCTGCTCAGATAGCTAACCAGCAAGCCATAGCCAAAGCAAAAATTGAGAGTTTGCGAGTTACCCAGCAAATTAATGAGGCTACTAAAGACGCTGCTACACAGGCAGCACTAGAAAAAATCACACTAGAGTATGAGTCACAGTCTCAGATAGTGGAGGATGTTGCTAGCCAGTTATCACACATTAACCAGCTAATCGATTTACAGGGTCAGTCAGTTGCCAGAGTTAACCAGTTACGTGAGTCTCAGGTTAATTTAGCTAATGCTCAAGTAGGTGTGCTAGAAGCTGGATTAGGTAACGAGCTAAGTTTAGTCAACAAATCGCTGAGTGCCAGACAGAAGCTTAACGACATACAATCACAACTAGCCGATTCTGAGTTACCAGAAGAAAAGCAAATTGAGCTACTGAACCAACAAAAGGCAATTAAGGCTCAGTTAGCTGTGCTAGGTAGTGACGGGCTTAAGTCAGAAGTTGAGCTAATAATCGAACGCCAAGCAATAGAACAGCAGCAACTAGCATCTAAACAGGCACAGTTTGACATTAGCCAGCAACAGGCAGCGTTGACACTTGAGAACCAACGGGCTAGTATACAACTTGACCAAATCAAAGCCAGTAACAAAGCACAAGAGTTAGCACTAGAAGCCGAGTTACTAGCCATTAAAGCCGAACAGTTACAAGCTGAGGCCAGGTTAACCGAGGATTCAACAAAACGTAACCAATTGTTGCAACAAGCGGCTAGTATTGACAAACAATCAGAGCGTACTGCCGAATTAGCTGTGAAACAAACTGAAGCTGCTGAACAAGAGGCCGCTATTCGTACTTCTATGTTAGACCAGCAAGAGGTAATCAGCAAATTGCAAGCTGACAGCCAGCAGGAATCGCTAGACACTCAGAAAACACTGCTAGATGCACAGCAAGCGTATGAGGCTAGTATCGAGGGCTTTAACCCCAAAATAAACACCAAGTCACTTGACGATTTCAGCAAAAAAGTAGGCAAAATAAAAACTGAGTTTAACGAGGCTATAAAAATCGATAATGTACCACTTGATGTCCAAATACCGGTACAAGTAACGCCAGCCAATTTAGACGTTAGGGTAACTGATAACCAACTTAGCAACAGCATTAGTAAGTTAAGCAGTGGGCTAAACTCGCAAGCAACGGCTATGACTGGTATCAGAGGCACAGTTAGCGGCTTAGGTGGCAAGCTAGATAGTATTAGCCGTGCATTAGCCACCCAGACTACTGGAAGTGGTGCTAGCACAACAGTAAAACCCGTAGTTAACAATAACATACAGGTTACTGTTAGCCCTACGGGTCAAGTTGGGGTCTCATCTACATCGCTAATTGACGAACGTAAAGCTGAGGCCGGTTGCTAGATGCTTTGTTTAAGTTCGGGTTTAGCTTCAGCACCAAACAAAAACTCAGTCTCATTCAGCAGTTGTTTAGCTCGAGCCACGTTTTTACCAGTGCTAGCTGTCAGTACATTGGCTTGACTTACATAGTTAGCCTGACGTAGCAAAGTCATACCTTTAGTAAACTTGTTATGGTCATTAGCCTGTCCCAATACTTCTTGAGCAGTTTCTAGTCGCTTAGTAGCTGTTTCTACCTGTACTATGGCTTTCTGGTTACGCAATTCTAACCCTTGCACCAAAGTGTCATAATAAACTGAGTCTTTTTCTCGTTTGGTTTGGGTGTATTGGGCTTTATTCATTACCATCTCCAAAGTTGTAGTGCAATTCTAAGTACCCAGTATCTAACTCTTAAACATTGGATAGCAAGAAATTTGTTGCGATTATTCCACTTGTTGCGGTACTGTACCCATTTAGCAGGTACATGGTAGCTGTTATGACAAGGTACACACAACGGAAACAAATACAAACCAATGGCCCAAAAGCTAGGCTTAACCACGTTACCGATGCGATACAGTGTGTGATGTGCCTCTAAGTTTCGTTTTCGGTAACAGCAGCTACAACGCCATTTAGTTGACTTTTTGGTAGCCACTGCTATTTTATCCCAGTTATCGGGGTAAACACTCATAATCTTAGCCAACCGTCCTTACAATTGTATCTAGTAGTCTCTAGGCCATGCTTAATTAGTGTATCGTTTACTTGGCTAGCTGACAAATAGTGAGACTTGCCACGCTCGAAACCTAAGCAAACAGTAGCAGGGTGTTGTCTGTGATGCTGTGCAATCAAGCTTATGATGTTTGAGGGGTATATGTTCATAATCAGGGTTAGCGGCTGTTACACCGCTAAATAACGTTAGCTAGCTTGTTTTGGCGTAGTAATGTCCTTATCGGTAATATCTAGGGTTTCAACCATATCACAGCTATAGTCACCACTGTTGTACCTCTTGAGTGCCTGTTCAGCACTACCTGCATAAATGTAAACCTCAGCAGTTACTTCGCGGAATACTTGCATTGTGTACAACTGGGTGTCAAGCTGTAACTCAAATCGGTTAGGGTAGCCACAGTCTTGCCAGGTTTTTAAAAAGTGGTCAAGTGCATCGGTGTCTATGCTAGACCAATTGCTAGAGCGACGTTTACCGATTGTGTGGTCACGTTTGAGAGTAGCCCAAAAGTAAACCCAGTTAGGGCAATTACCACACACAGACAGCATTTTGTTGTCAATTTGATATGTAAGCATTAGTTTTTAGATAGTCTCGCTAGCAACTTCAGCATAAATCCAGCAGTTTGGGCAGCTTCTAGTAACTCATCTAGTTGGTGAGCATACCACTCAAATTCGTGGCTGCCTGGCTCACATTGGTCACGTTTTGAAACAAGTGACTGGAACTCATGTACAGCGTCATCTAGGTTTAAGTCAATTGACATACGGCCTACCTGTTTGGTTATGCCTCAATTCTAACTTAAAGCGTGTAAAGTTGCCATACAGTTTAGTTATGCTTTTGCTAGCAACTATAAGCCAACAGCGTAGATGTGTTAGTAGGGGTAGACCTTAATACCCCCCTAGTGCGGTAGAAGCAACCCGGCTATATTGTTGGCAGCAAAAAGCCTACTAAGGGTATACCTGAATACTCCCCTAGTAGGTTAGTTTTGACTTAGCTATGTTGGTTAATTTGCTAACTGACTAATAGCGTGGTCAATGTAATCTTTGTATGTCCAGTGTTTGCGGTTACGGACAAATTTATCGGCACAAAACAGCTTTACTTGTGTAGCCAAATCCATTGACTCAACTTCGGCAAGTGTCCAGTGGTTTAAACCAACATTAGCAGTGCCGTCACAAGTCTGAGGCAATAGCCGCGACTGTTTGGCTGTACGACCTACTAACCGAGTAGTCAGGTAATCGTGGGCTACAGCTAGGCTAAAACGTTTGGCTAACATCCAGTTTTGAAAGTAGTTGTGCGCCTTAATTTCTAGCTGCTGTTGCCGTGCCTCTTGAATAGTTAACGCTCGGTTTTCAACGTTAGCATAGGAATCTAGCGGTGTTAAATTACCCTCAAATCGGATATCTAACGCCTGTGACATCAGACTGGGTACTAACTGGGTAGCGACAGCGTTACCTTTGGCAAACTCGCGCAATACAATCTGATTAAACACCTCTGTGCTTAATGCTACAATGGTTTGAATACCTGAATCCGTTTGGGCTGTTGTTTCGCTCACCTGTTGAGCCTTGCCTAGAGCCTCTTTCAGCCATTTTGATGCAACAAAACCACGCACCGAAGAGTCAGCAATATTTAATACACGGGCTGTCTGACGAATACCGATAACCCAGTCACCTGACTCAGTTTTGTATCCGGTTAAATCAACACCACCGACTGTAATTGTGACCTGTTTAGCAACGTAACTCATTAGATTACCTTATTAGTGTGTACTGATGGGGTCTTTTTATGTCATACCCAGGACAATTGCACTACTCGTTCAATAATCTAGCTAATAATCGAGCCAACTCAGCAGCATCAGTATTAGGGTATCTGTGTACCCCCCTAGTGACAAAAGTTAAGCGGTCTAATGTTGCCTCTCGAATAAACTCACCTATCGACATATTATGAGCTATACAGTAGTCCCGTATCCTATCCCAGTGGTCTTGCTCAAATTTAACGCTAGTGTTATGTGAAAGCTTAGGCATAATCAGGTGCTACTTTTTGTGTCTATACCTATATTATAGCATTTGCATTTTGCAACGTCAACCTAGCTGTTGGTCACAAACTAACCCAGTAGTGGTATACTGCAACACCCCCCTAGTAGCTAGTTTTGTTGTGGTCAACTAATGCAACTTCTAACCTTACAGGTAGGGGTGTAGTGGTATACCCGTAGTAGCCAGCTCTTTTACTGACACAGCATCCACTATAGGAGTGGCTGTGAACTCAGCATAATCAGCCAAATCATCTAATCCCGTTAACCACAGCATCAACTCCAGACAAACCCAAACCACTACCTTACCTATCATAGTCCTACCCTAGTAACATACTTTGATGCTAGCAACATATATGGTATAATGCAAATAGTACCCTATTACAGCAGATGTACAATAACCCTAATAACAGTGACATACAAGTAAACTTTGAGGCCAAAGCCTCGGCTAGTGGCACTTATGCCATCTTGGTAACAGGTTGGTCTAATCCAGATAGGTTTGACTGGGACATCGTACCTAACCTAATTGCTAAAGGCAGTTTGTTTAGTGCAAAAGCAGGCACAAGGCAGCTAGTAGACAGTATTTGTGCTAATCCTTGTGTAGACAGAGTGTATTTGCTAGCACTTACCAAGTTTGACCTGGTTAGCGAGTCATTTAAAGCCGCTTACCGTGCTGTTACCGAGCTAGGTATTGCTTGTACTGTCAGTTTTAGCTTGCCAATTTTGCCAATACAACCGTCTAAGCCACACAACCTTAAGCCTAGACCTCGGTTGCAATTCAAACCAGGCAAAGCAAAAGCTAGTCAGCCAGTATTTCACTATCAGGGTAGTGACCTAGACATGGTTTGCGCCAAAATGATTAACAATGTTACCAGCTTTGGAACTCACTACCCTAGCCGAGGTTTCACTAGCTTGCCTAGCCAAGTAGCACAGCTAACCGATTTCAAAAAACCCGAGTATCATAGCTACTTTGACCAGTGGCTAGATGCTAACCCTGATTTGTCTGATGTTAGATATACCTACGGTAGTCGCATACAGCACCAAACAGCAGATTTAGTTAGCGGTTCTCAGTTTAGCACCCAGCGAGTAATTAGCCTGTTGCTGCCTAGCGATTTGACAGCAGACACTAAGCCATGCTTAACCCAGTTATCGGTGTTTGATAATCAGCTAACAGCAGTGTTTCGCAGTCACGAGTTAGTCACAGCTTGGCGGTTAAACGTCTTAGCTTTGCAATACTTACATTATTTGTGGTTTCCTGACTGTGCTAGCCGTATGCTGATTGTTATTAGCCTAAATGCCCACATTTATGACTTTGACCTAGCTAAACCACTGCCTTTTGTGTGTGACCCTATTGGCTATTTTACTTTTAGTCACAACAATAACAGCTACCAAATTTATCTAAATGACAACCTGGTAGCTGAATGTGGCACTAAGTCGGGTGTTATGAGGTGGGTTAGTAAGCACTATCCCGGGCTAGATACCAGTCACGCCTTCTGGATTGCTAACACTGTTCACGCTTTGTAAATACTCAACTTGCAATAGCCCTAACTCGGTAACTAATTGCTGGAAAGTTGGCAGTATTGCCGCTAGTTCTGTTAGCTTGGCTTGCATGGCTGCTGTAGGGGGGTTAACCAGGCTAACCTTAACAATGGTCGGAATGCCTGGTAACTGACCCCTACCTGTCTCTAAGCCTGTGCTAGTGTCATAGTTAAGCACATAATGAGGCAACTCAATCTCGGTAATAACAGCCTCAATTGCTTGAGTTTGAGGGTTCCATCTGTGGCCAACCTCAACCTGTAATCTGAAAAATCTTGTCTGTGTATCTAGCATAATTTAAGCGGTTCTATAGTTTCCTGTTATTCTTAGCCAGCCATCTTTTAAGAGGTTGAAATTAATCTGTTGCGCCCCCCCTCCAGTTGCAATAGGGTAAAAGAATATTACATAGGGTGTAGTTGACCCCGTTACACCTGCTGTCATTGGCGCGGTTTCGTAGCCAGAGAATACATTCCAACTCAGCAACCCAATACTGTCAATTAGAGAGGCTGCACTAACCCGTTTAAACGGCAACCCTCCCATAACACAAGGCCCTGGCGTAAGGCCTGATTGAGTAGGTAATATAACCCTAGCTGAAAACTTGACATCATTGCCTGTTCGCCACCAATAGCCGAACTGACTCCCATAAACAGGTTGTGTATTATCCGCTAAATTATAAAGGATTGGCGTAAATGAGCCTTCATCTACAGGTATATTAGGTGCATACAGATTAGAACAGTGAATGTTTCCTGCTACACTAATACCGCCTTCTGTCCTAATACTTGCCGGGGAGGTGGGCGACGTTGAATTGGTTTTAGAGCTTACCTCTACATCGCCACTAGTAGCAACACGTATATGCACAGCAGCCTCACCGCTACTGTTTATAGTAATTAATCTAAAGTTGGGTGCAGAAGCAACCCCCCGACAATCAACCTGCCAAATTGATGATGATGAACTACCAGGGTTCTCAGGGTAGTGCAAGTGCAGTTCACCCCCCTCACTACTGGAATTTTGGCGACCGAACTTAGTACCACCAGCCAGTAGAGGGGCTGTATTTTGCAGTACAACATTAGAACTTAATCTAGCATCAGATAATACACCTGTACCAATATTGTCGGCATTTGTAGTGTCAGTATTAGGCACATTAGGCAACCCTACATCAGCTTTGGTTAACACCACTGCACCAGTTTTACCACTAACGCTATCCACAGTATTTACATTAGCACCTGTAGCTATAGTGTCTAGTTTTGTCTTAAACGTACTGCCATTAAACCAGCTAGCTATAGCTTGCCATACTGCTACAGGCGACCATGCTAACCGTGTTGTTGCTGTGCCAGCTTCAGCCTGAGCCTGAGTTGCTGTACTAGCTACCCACTCACGGCTGTCAGTTAGTCGGCTGTCAGCATTTGTAACTACCAGGCTAGTGTCTATCTCAAATGTTTTGGCTTCTGTGCCGTTATAGCTATTAGACAGTAACCCTGTACCTGCTGTCAGTAGTGCCTGTGTAACGTCTGCTGTACCGTCAAAAGCTACGCCATTAATCAATCTAGCTGTTGCCAGCTTACTAGCTGTTGCAGCATTGCCTGTTGTGCTTTGGTTAAGCGTTGGTATTAAACTAGCATCAACTATGCCACTAGCCAAGTTGCTAGCATTGGTAAAGTCTAGGTTAGGCACACTACTCAGGCCTATGTCTGCTTTGGTTAAGCTAATGTCACCAGTACCATCAAAAGCAACACCGTTAATCAATCTAGCTGTTGCCAGCTTACTGGCTGTTGCAGCATTACCTGTTGTGCTTTGGTTAAGTGTAGGTATTAGACTAGCATCAACTATGCCACTAGCTAAGTTGCTAGCGTTGGTGCTATCCACATCAACAACGTTACCTAAACCCAGGCTAGTTTTGGTTAGGCTAATGTCTGCTGTACCATCAAAAGCTACGCCATTAATCAATCTAGCTGTTTCTAGCTTGCTGGCTGTTGCAGCATTGCCTGTTGTGCTTTGGTTAAGCGTTGGTATTAGACTAGCATTTACTATACCACTGGTTAGGTTGCTGGCGTTGGTGTTGTCAACATCAACAATATTGCCTAGACCCAGGCTAGTTTTGGTTAGTACGACACTGCCAGCGTTACCATTTACTGAAGTCACAACAGCAGTCGGGTCAATCTCAAATGTTACTGGGTTACTACCATCATACTCAGCTACTACCAGACCACTACCTGCTGTCAATACTGGTAAACTAATACTGGTAACTGGCAAGCTTACATTTTCCTCAGTACCAGTATACTCAACAGGGGTGCTAGTAGCCAGTCCTGTGATTTGTAACTGGGTGGGTCTAATACTGATTCCCTCTAGCTGTGCAAGGCGAGTCAGCAACCCTTGAGCTACGCCATTAGGTAGTGGGTCAACTATTAGGCTAGTAAGCTGTAATGGTTCGTCTGACTCTGGTACTCTAATTTTAAAATTCAAGCCAGACTCAAACTGAACTCTATAGTAGCAGTGATTGCTACTGCTTAGGTCGTTCCAGATATCAAAGCTAAATTGTCCGGTTAGTGGGTCAGGGGTTACTACCAGTGGTTTTGATGAGTGATACAGAACATCACGTGTCGTGCCATAGTCTACTAGGCTAACTTTAAAGCTTTGTGTTTCGGGACTGCCATCTGGTCTAGTTAGAGTTCCGTTAATTGTTACCATGTTACTATACCGTTATTTATGCTGTATGTGTGGTCACTGTACAAGCCAGGTAATACCCAACTACCCCCAACATCTGTAGTGACAGTATTTGTGCCTACTGTGCCATTGTTGCCAAACCTAACCAAACTACCTACAATAACTTCTAAGTCACTGGTATTAACTATGCGGGCTGTGGTTTCCAAACTACCCCAAAACGTTACTACTAGGCTACCTGTGCCATTGGCTAGTAAGCTGTCACCATAGCCCAAACCTGACCCTACTATGCTACCGGTATAGGTAACAACGCTGTTGTCAAACCCAGACTTTAGCTTGAGGTCTACGCCTAGCCTAGATTCGGCTGTAAAAATTAGGCCCTCTTTACCTGCTGTAAACAAATTAAGGTCACTGGCTTGTGTATCTAGATTGCCGCGTGAGTAGGTATAAATGCCTTTCATGATTAGGTGCTAGTTATTTTTATTATTAGTTCAGTTAGAAGATTTGCCTTGTACTCTCTTACCACATCTAATTGTATATCGGCAATAATAGGATAAACCGGGAATATCAACCCCGGTTGTGTGCTAGGGGGTGCTAGTGTTGGGGCTTCTATTGTGCCTTGACCATCAACATAGCTAATTAATACTCGCAGGTCATCGCCTACGTCACCAGCTTCAGGCTCATACACACGGCTAGTAGCACCTGCTATGTTAACCCAAGTAATACCAGCATCTTCTGACACTTGCCACTGATATGACACTTCAGGAGTTGCGACATTAGCATAAAATACAGCTACCTCGCTAACCGGGACTGTAAACTGTACCTGGCTACCTGTTACACTTAGCACATCATACAAGCTAGTGCCTATTCTAAATGTGTCACCTGTGCTAACACTAACAGGCGTGGGTGTCAGAGTGGCTGTGTCTGTGCTAGTCCAGACAACGCTGTAACTAGCTGGATTGCTGCTAGCTTTTTCGATTACCTGAATTTGGCTGACTGACTGGCTAGTAGTAGGGTTATAGGGTGCTAGTATAGTAGTCTCTACGCTACTGTCTAGTTTTGCTATGCTGAAACTGCTAGGTATACTTGTGTCAAACTCTGGTAAATAAGTAGTTAGCTTGTTAGCGTCAACTAGCTGAGAAAAGTATGCCAAATCACGGCTATATAGTGCGTTTATATCCATAATACGGGTTTATTGCGTTTAGCTATCCATTGCCATACTTCGTCATAGCCTGTGCTAACAACCTCTCGCTGTGTGTATGGGTCTAGTAATTTTCGTGCTACTCTAAGTTCTGATATTCTAAATAACGCCCAACTAGGGCTAACTTTTTGAGTCAATAGCAAATAAGCGTCATCTAGTGCTGTTTGAATTTTGGCGTGGTCAATGCTGTCAATATCTGGGTTGTCAACTTGTGTTAGCTGTGTAGCTTCGTCTATGCCTACAAACTGCACAAATTGTTGTGTAGTATTTATACTCATCACTTTAATACAGGTAATTAAGTAGTTGGGTATACCCATACACCACCCTAGCAAAGCAGTAGGGGGGTAGCTGAGTATACCCCTAGTAACAGTGTTTAGGTTAAGCAATCTGTCAGCAAATAACCTGCACCTGCTTTACCAGTTGCACCAATTCCAGTAATAACAGGACTGTGTTCATACAATACGTCAGCAACGATTACACGTCGGTCGTCGTCGTTTCTAAAAGGTGTGACTACCGGGTAGTTACGGTGAGTATAGGTATAGGCAAAGCTGGGTACACCCATACTAGCACTTGAGTTAGCTGCTAGGCTACCAGTGCCTAGCTGATTATTGGGTGCATAAAACAGCAATGCGATGTCACCGATTAGGTCGGCAAATGTACCGTCAGTCGCTAGTTTAACCTTTTCAGCAACCCGGATACCACGACTTAAGCCAAAATAAGCAGCCAGGTCATCTAAGCCTACTACACGGCTAGTTGTTGGCTGGAATTGTGACCGGATTGTTGAGTTTTGTTGCAAGGCATAGTACACTTTGGGACTCAGTACCATGCTGTTAGGGTAAACGGCTGACTGACTACGCACCGCCTCTTTAGCAGCCATAATATCAGCAAACGGGTCGCCACCAGCAGCGTCCCACTTGGTACTAACTGAAGAAGTTAAAGCTGACTCAAAGTTAGCAGGATTAGTTGCCATTTCTAGCACTTCAGCCTCGTTACTTAGCATCAATTGACTCAACACCTGGTTAAGTGCTAGTCGCTGTAGCTGAGGCATATTAGCCGCGTCAGCTTCTTCAATATGCTCGTATGGCACTTCGACACCTAGTGCGTCCTGATACAAGCTAAACAACTTGGTGCTGTAAGCTGCTGTAGTGCGTTTAATGTTAGCACCTGGACTGCGACGTGTGGGCTTGATGGCAAACTCTTCTTTACCAAACATCATTACTTGACCGGCACGTGTGCTAACGCTAACCGGTGGTGCAATAAAGTCAGCTACTCCTGGTACTGGGTTCTGATAACCATGCGCTAACTGGGTTAGTACAGGGTCAATAATTCGGGTCTGTTTTAAATTTAACATTAGTTTAATAATACCGTGACAAATGTGCCATCAGTGGCAAGAGCATACTTAAAATCAGCTACTTTGTCAGCACTACCCGGGGCTGTGGCTTTACCAGTAGCATCAATACCAACCAAGTCACCTACTGCAATAGTTTCACCAGTACGAATAGCAACCTCGGCTGTACCGGCACAAGTAACAGTGACATCTGAGCCAGTATTAGCGTCAAACATTACTACACCCAAATAGGGCTTAGTGCCATCATAACCACCGTCAAATCGGCATACAGTGTTACTGGCTAAGTCGGTTGTAGCTGTAACAGTTAAAGCAAGTAAATTAATCATTTTAGGTTAGTAAGTTGTAAACAGCAGAAAAGTCCTCAGATGAGTTATAGTCTTTACCTAGCTCGGCACACTTAGCCTGAATTTGGCTCAGTAATGGATTCTCGGCTAACTCAAACTCAGCAAATTTTCCTGTGTTGCTGGCTTTGCTAGTTTCCACTGTCTCAGTATTGTCTACCATAGGAGGCAACTGGTTAAGCAACTTGACTGCAATGCCAGTAGTATCCTCACTAAGCAACTTAAGTGCCTCTGACTTAGGCAGAATAGCCTCGGTTAGCTTGAATTTGCTGTAAATGTCCTCGACAATGGCTAGGTTAGCGTTCTCGTTAATTTGACGCTCTAGTAACTGCACTCGCTCAGATAACTCAATGACTTCGGGGTTAGCTAGCTTAGTTTCTGTTTGCCATTGGCCGTCTACTTTTTTGATTGTGTAGTCGTACTCAGTGCCATCAGACAAGCTAATAACGCCAGTAATAACATCATCGTTTAGTTGTGGCTCAGTCTTGAAATCAGACGGCTTAAGGTTGTCAAATGACTCGCTTAAGGCATACATCGTAACAGGCTTGAGATAATCGGTTAGGTTTTGCATGGGTTGGGATACGGTTGTAACATCTGCATCTATGTCAGATAGCGTAATAGCTTCTAGTCCTTTAATTCTGGGTGGTGTAGCACCTAAAAAGCCTAGATGTCGTAAAACAGGGGGTTGCTTGTCATAAAACGCTACACTGCGTTCCCTAAACCTGCCTTCTGACAGCAACTTGCTAAATTCTGGAGTAACCTCTAGGTCACAATATAGGTTGTCGTTGCTGGCGTTGCAGCTAGTTACCCAACCCCAAGCTGGACTGTTATCTTTAGGGTGGCCTAGCACTACTGGCGCACGATGACCGCTACTGGCATAAGACCCAGCCAGTTGGTTAACCATTTCAGGCGTAATACCAACACTAGCATCTGCCTTTAGTACGTTTACTTTAGTTAATTTAATCACGCATTTCTAATAGTTACAAAACTGCTAACATATAGTACCCACAGCCCCCCACTATTACGCTGTGCAAATTGTTAGCCAGAAACTAGGCTACTATAGGTATACCTAACTACCCCCCTAGTGGATTATAGCTAGCTCAAAACCAGGTTACTATAGGTAGACCTAACTACCCCCCTAGTAGCCAGCAAAGCTGGGGGTTGTGCAGTTGTTAGCTTTAGACTAGCCTACTAGGGGTAGACTACTATAGGGGTCTAGTAGAAAGCTTTGCCAAATAGTAGCTGAGTAAGTCACTGGGTTAAATAGCGGCTACTAGGGTAGTAGTACAACAGGGGGTGTAGTAGCTTTGGTTGCGTTAGGGGCGACTTGGAAGGCTGAAATCCTTACCCCGGGAGGGTTACAGGGGGCTACCTTGTACGGTGAGGACTTTATCTATAGCTTGCTAGCCAAGCATAAGCCTGAGTTATTGGTGGAGGCTGCAAAAGCTGGTATTCGTCTGTACTTCTATGGTATTGCAGGCTATTCCCATAAAAACCAAGCTAAAGCCGCACCCTCACTTTCAGAATGCCTGTATGAAGAAACACCACCCTGCTAATTTAGTGCATGATGTCATCACAATGCGTATTTCAGGCTTAGACCCAGAAGTAGGTCTTAACTACCAGCCAGACTCACAAGACCTAGAGTTGATTGCCGTCTCCAAAAAGGTAGCTGGTCAGAACAGGCTAACCGTGCCTGTGATATCGTATTGCTAGCAGCTAACCAACTTACTGAGCTAAACAAAGCCTACTAGGGAGTATTGAAGTATACCCTTAGTAGGTTTTTGCTACCAACAACATTGCTGAGTCAAAACTACTGCACTAGGGGGGTATTGAGGTATACCCATAGTAGCCTATTTTGCTGCCAACAATGTAACTGGGTTGTAGCAACCTTACTAGAGGGGTATTGCACTACTACCCTACTAGGCTGTTGGTGGCTGAGAAACTGGGGTCTGGTCAGGAATATCAAATTTTAGCTTAACTGTAGGTTGATTGGGATAGTTTAACTCTTTTAGCCAGGTTACTAGGCTATGGTTAAGGGTGTCAGTTACTAGCTTACCTAACAACTTTGCTCTAACTAGTCGCAGATTACTAGATACCATGTCTTTAGCAGTTGTGCCTGCTACTGCCTTACCTGTTGTACTCTCCCCTAGTATGACTAAACTGATGTCTTCGTTAATTACGTCATACAAGTCTTTTTGTAACCCAGTTGTACTGCGAGGTGGGTCAATGTAACGCACGTCAAAGCCCTCTGGCAATGTCACAGCCCTAGCTTTACCTAGTGCCTTAATAAACCCATTAAATGCCGCTATTTCATCATCAGAGGCATCTACAGGATATGTGCCTACTCGCACAGGCTCGGCATAGGTGCTACTAAACTTACCCCAGTCTTGCAATGCTTGGCTACGCAACACAACTAGCGGATACAAGGCCTCACCCCAGCCATTGCCATACGGGTCATGGTTAGGTATAGACCAAAACTTACCTATGATAAACTTACGCTGTCCCAGACCATACTCAGAGCCACGTACCCAGACATATGGCACTACGCCAACAACAGGGTTAACAAACTTATAGCGCAGTATCTCAGCATCCCGCATCAGTACACGGCTAGGCACAACTTTCCCCTGTGAGTCTGTTGTCCAAACTACCTCATGCAAGCTCTGACCTGTAATCAACGTACTAGCCAAAGCCATACACAGCTTAATAAAATCTAAGTTATCTAGCACCTGTAACACAGTCTCAAACTGGTCTGAGTTGCCTTCAGTTTCGTTAATCAGGGGGTACTGCAATAACTCCCCTAGTAGACTGGTAAGACACTCAATCACTTTACCGTCATACAGCACTTGTCTTAGTTGCTCAAACTGCTGTAAATTGGTGTACTCAGGCGCAGTGTAACTACCTGGATAATAGGGATATGCAACTTCTGATTTTAATATACTCACTATCAATATACAAATTAGCCTACCCACTTAGTACCCCGCTACCCACCTAGTAGCTAGCAATATCGGCTACTATACAGGTAGTAGTAGTGTACCCATACTAGCCCAATTATTCTCGCTACGCTCTAATAATTCCTACCCCAATACTTAGCTACTACCACCCCACCTGTACTACTACCCTAGTAGCCACTATTTAACTCAGTAACTTAACCCAATCGCTGTCTACTATACCACCACCTGTAAGGTCTATTAGTAGCCAGCAAAGCTGGTGTTTAACTCAACAACTGTACACCATAGATATTATCCAACCCTCTGGGTGGGGTACTAATTAGGTAGTAGCCAGGTATCATTTTGGACAGACAGCTAACAATTAGACAAACTAACGGCAAGTGGGTAACAATCCAGCGACTATCAGTATTTGACCGTCTAGATTTTGCATATCACCTGCAATCAGCGTATCAGTATTTATCTGACAGCCCTGACACTGCAATTACTGAGATGTATGTAACTAACGACGGTTTTAGATACCACTGTGACACCTGCCTACAGCTAGCCAACCTAGACGCTAAATATTTAAGCGACACTCAATTCACAGGTCTGCTGTTTGCGTCTGCTGAGTACCCGTATGGCTTGCTAAACCAGTTTAACTTCCCACTTGACCAAAGCACAAAAAACGCCAAGTCACCCACTGACCCCGAAACAAAGGGTAGCCTATTGGGTAAACTTTGGCGTAGTTTAGGAGACTTGCAGCTAGCTATTCGGATAGCAACTGAGTTACCAACTGACGTATTAGAAGATGCACTTTATGAAATGAAACCGGCCGAGGATAAGAACAAAGACAAAGCCAGAAAGTATTTAGAGCGTCTAAACAAGTCACAGTGACAGTTGACAACTAGCTAATACCGGGTTGATACGCAACTTAGCAGAAAACTCATGGTATTGGTTATTAGTCATTACCTCTCTCGCCACTAACACACCTTGCCGATGGTAGTGAACCCGTACATACCCTTTTAAAACAGCCTGGCTGGTGCTAACGTCATAGCTCAGAGCTTCAATCACCGCAAACTTGTACTGGTTTTCGTAGGGTATCCACTGTTGGCTACGTGTTGACTGGATGTAGATAACACCGTCACTGTTATACCACTTGCGACCTGCTACATAACCGTGAATGCTACTCAAAAAACTGACTCGGTGGTTATTGCTAGCCGTGTAAACAGGAGCAATCGTTTTACTTTTAGCTGCTGAGTTGAAGAGGTTGGTGAAGTTCATGTTAGTGTGTTGTTTGTTTATACTACTATTATAACACTGGGTGTGTACCGTTGCCAACCCCCTAGCCATACAGTTTAGTTATCAGTCAGGGGGTTAGCTATAAGCCTAGTTTATCAGACCTAGCGTTTCAGCTTCGGCCACCAAGTCCTCAATTTTGGCCTGATAGATGTTGTAGTCGTAGCCACCAACGGCATAACTGTCACGTTTCATTACCAGTTGGTTATATTGGAAGATGTATTGGTCAAGAGTCATGCTAGTTTCCTCGTTGCTTATACTACTATTATAACACTGGTGTGTACGATTGCCAACCCCCTAACCATAACAGTTAGTTATCAATTAAGGGGTTAGTTATAAGACCTAGTTATTAGGGTTACACTCGCGGTAGAAGACCTCTGTCCAATTAGGATAAGTTCTGATTATGTCAAAGCAGTCCTGCAATAAGCTGTGCTGCCATCCCCACCGGTCGCTAAACGTTTTGTAGCTGTCCCGACGTAACTTGAGCTTTTTGTAGTTGTCAATTTCCACTTGGAGTGTCATGTTAGTTGCCTGTTTGTTTATACCACTATTATAACCTGGCGTGTGTACAACTGCCTACCCCCTAACCATACTACTTTCTTATGGGTTAATGCTAAAGTCATAAGTAATTACTATAGCTAGGGGGTTGGCAATGGTGTGTACGCTGAGTTATAATAGTGGTATAAGCAAACAACAAGGCAACTAAGATGACTATCCAAACTCAAACCGCTAACTACCTTAACCTGATAACTGAGCGTGACAATTGCGACTGTGACAGCCCTGAATTCGAGTATTTTGATAGCTTATCAGAATTGACTTTAAGCATAATCATGGCTTATCCTAACGGGCTAGCACAGTTTAACCAACTTGTCAATAGCAAATCGTTCAGGTCTGCTAATGGGTTTAGTGGCGGTTACAACATCTAACTTATATTAGCAGGGGTTATCCAACTTAGCCTCTGCTATAAGAAAAATGGTATAGTTAGGGGGTAGGCAGTTGTACACACCCAATGCTATAATAGTAGTATCAGCAAACAAGGTAACTAAAAATGACTATCGAAGACCAAGTAGTTAACTATCTTAACCAAATCTCAGAGCGTGACAACTGCGATTCTGACAGCCCGGAATATGCGTATTTTGACAGCTTATCAGAGTACACACTTCGCATAATCTTAGATTATCCTAACGGCTACGAACGGTTCAATCAACTTATCGAAAGCAAATCGTTCAGGTCTGCTAATGGGTTCAGTGGAGGTCATAACGCCTAGATTCTATCAGCAGGGGTTATTGAACCTAGCCCCTGTTATAAGCAAATCACATGGTTAAGGGGTAGGCAACGGTACACACCAGTGTTATAATAGTAGTATCAGCAAACAAGGTAACTAAGATGACTCTAACTAATCACTTCAACTCAGCAGCTAAAAGTAAAACTCGGATAGCAGTTTATACAGCTAGCAACAGTCACCGGGTCAGTTTCTTAAGCAGCATTCATGGTTATGTAGCAGGTCGTAAGTGGTATAGCGTTTTTGGTATTGTGTACATTCAATCAACCCGTAGCCAGAAATGGATACCTTATGACAATCAGTACAAACTAGCGGTTGATGAGGCACTAGAAACTGTCAGTAACCGTAACTGTACTGTGGACTGCAAGCTTAACGCTGCTACTTCTATGGTACGCATCTCCTACATTAAGCAAGGGAAGCTACTGGGTAGCAAGCTAATGACTCGTAAGCAGTATTTAGGGCTGTTGGCTGAAATGCACAATAACAAATTGCTGACCCCACTACCCGATGACTTGGTGGTTAACAACAACAACTAACCCACCCACTAGGGGGATACTGCAATACCCCCTACTACCAGCTTTGCAGTTTACTAACTAATACAGGTAAAATTTGTGATTATCGTAATTGAAGGAATTGATGGCAGTGGCAAAACTACACTAGCTAAGTATATGGCCCACAGGCTAGGTTGGCAGTATCGTCACTACCCATACAGACTGGACAGTGATTTGGTTAAGCAAAATTTGCAAAAGGCAATGGCTAAAGACCTGCTTTGCAATCCTCCTGACCGTTGTCAAGACTGGGTGCTAGACCGTTATTTGCCAAGTAGTCATGCCTATGGTATGCCAAGCGATTTACTGGATAGCTTGACTGCACAGCTACCTAAGCCTGACTTCAGCGTGTTACTAGACATTAGTGCCGTTATGAGTGTTTCACGATGCCAGCAACGACCTGACTATGACCCACTAGGTTATGACTTGGCTAGTGTTGGTAAGAAACAAGAGATTATCGACAAATACCATGAACTGGATTTTGACCTGGTTATTAACTGTAACAAATTTAAGCCGGTTACTGAGCTATATCAGCTAATAGCCAGTGCCTACCAGTCTCGTAGGTGTTGCCTATAACTGGCTGGCAAAAAGCGGGTTTATTCGAGCGTAGCGAGAATAAACACTGGGTGCATACTGCAATACCCCTTTACTACAAATAGGAGAAACAAATGAGAAGCAAAGAACAGCTAGAACGGCAACTTAGCGAGTTACAACAAAGGCCTACTGATGCTGTGACCCAGGGCAGAATAGAGTATTTACAAATAGTAATCAAAAAAATAAGCCAGTAACCTGGCCGTGTAATAATACAGCAATGGGGGTAACTACTACCCCTATTTTCATGTTTGGGTTAGGCTGCTGTAGCCAGGTTGTAAAACTGAATAGCACTAGGCAACCCAGCAGGTACGTTAGCACTATATTCTACTGTTAAACGTGGTACGTCGCTAGTTTCTAGGCTAGGGCTAGACTTGCGAGTAATATCAGGTAGCACAATAGTCACACCGTCAGGAAACTCATTACCGTAAGCAACACCACTAAATGCTAGTTTACCGTATTTCTGAGGGTTGTTGTTTACGCCAATGGTCTCAATGCTGGCAAAGCTACGCTCAGAATGGTAGGTGACAGGACACCCAGCATAAGTAGCACCCAGGTCAATTGTACCACTGCCTACAGTAACACTGGTATTAGGAATGATGCCAGCCTCACCCCACGTACCTCTACTAGCGGCATAAGCTAATACTGTGCTAGTAGCTGTAACCTGAGCATCAGCAATACTACCGCTAGCATCGGCTACTGCTGACTTAGTATAAGGTACTAGCTGAGTAGAAGACACACTAGGCACTTCGTCAAATGCCCAACCTAAGCCAGACCAATCAATATAGTCCAGCTCTAGTGTAAGGGTATTAGTGACACTAGCAATAGCACTAGACAGTGTTTGCAGTTGCCCGTTTACCCAGCCCTGTGCCTCTTTACTGGTACTGTCTTGAGTAAAACTGAAGTTAACAAACTTACCCGGGAAGATAAAGTTGGCTGTATCAAAATCTTTTGTAGTCAAACATAGACTACCGACACCACTTAGCATAAATTTTTAATGGGGTTAGTTAATGGACGTGTTAGCTGATATATTAAGTCTTGTTCAAAGTAACCAGCTTTTGTTTCACCCTTATACTGACTAGCTACCTCTACCATAGCCGTAACCAGGGGGTCAAACTTTGTTACTCTTAAGCCTGTAAGTTGCTGTCTGACTTGGTTAACCAGTTGGTATATACCGTGCTGACCTCTGACACCTAAAGCAGTACAAGTCACTTTAAACGTGATAACTTCTTGCTGTACCACAGGGGCCTCAAAGTTCAACCTGGGTGGCTCAGTTAACACACTACCTGAATACAACACAACAATGCTACTGTTTAAGGTCGCGATTTTGCTGGTTAGTTGGGTTAATGTGTCAATCAGTGTTTCCATTGGTTAGCCTGAGTTAGTCACGTCTAATAGTACCCACACCCTGTAACTACCGCAGCATAATTGTCGGTAGCAAAGTCTTCTACTACTACCCCACCTATACTACCCCCCTAGTAAGCGTTGTTTGAGTCAACAACTTACATAGTTACGCTATTGTCTACTACACCCCCTGTTGTACTACTACCCTAGTAGCCGCTATTTAACCCACCCTGTAAGGGTTTACAGTTGCAGCGTAGCTGTCTACTACACCCCCTGTTGTGGTATACCCCTAGTAGGCTAGTTTCTGGCTAGCAACTCACAGCTTTGCTGCAACTGGCAGTAGGGGGGTATTAAGGTCTACCCCTACTAACCTGGTTTGGGGCTAGCAACTGTATACCCTAGCTATAGTCTAACCTTAAAGGGTGTAGTAGCGTACCCAACTGCATTGCAGTTGTAGCTGTGTGTGCTATACTAGGGGGGTAGTGACATATAGGCATACTAAGATGAGTAATGACGAAGTATTCAAGCAACGCATTGACAAGGCACACAGCAAGCCACGTCACATAGTCAGGGTCACTGCTGGGGTATACATCATCTCAATCGACAACAACCTGAGTGTTATCCAACATTTAAACAATGCGTGGCAAGTTGTAGACGGCAACACAGTAGCTACTTTTCCCACAAAACGCGATGCTGTGGCTTGGTTACTAGGGGAGTAGTTAAGTATGTTGACACTAGCAAAATATCTGTGCTATACTTAGTACACACCACTAGGGAGTAACACCAATGACACGTCAACTAGAATTAGCTGAATTACTGCTAGAAAAGTTTGAGCCAACATTTGGCTTTTTTGACCCTACTGATACCAGTGACTTACTCAAGCTACCCGACTGTGCTGAGAAGACTGAGCTGTTGTCACTAATGAATTATCAGGATGCAACAGCCACGCTAACTCGTACTCAGTGTTTTGCCTATTTGCGGTATCATAAGAAATGGTTTAAACAGTCTCGTAAAATTAACTTAGCCAAAGCTAGCCTAGCTACGTTGCGCTCTGAGGTGTTGCTAGCCTTTGGTGATGGATTGCCTGATATTACAGTTGACGTTGACTACAGGGGCATTCAACAGGTGCTACAGACACTTAAGCAGCAAGACTTGTTGCCTGCCGGGTTTAAACGTATTAAGCTAAATTCTCCGGCTTGGCAGATGTATCAGTACATGGGTGACATCTATGGTAAAGACTGGGTATCACAGTACAAACAAATTAGCAACAGCTTACGTGAGTATTTGTACTCAGTGGCACTGGCTAAAGCTAAGTTACGTGAGTCAGCCTTTGTACCAGCTAACACCGACCCGGTTGCTGACAGCAGTGATACCCTGTTAGACACCCAAACTGACCCAGTTACAGATACCAACGATAACGAGTCTCCTGCTGACTACTATAACCGCAAAGTAACCCAGACCAGGCAAACAGGTAAGCTAGTACGGCTAAACAATGGCAGCTACTTACACTGCGTTAACGGTACATTGCTAACCATATCTAAGCTAGACCCAAGAGAGTTTGAAGCTGACCAAGTTGAATCAGTAAAATCTAACGGGCTATGGGTTGTAAGTAGCTTTAATCAAACTGCTGACCCTGTACATACCCTCACAGAAGCTAAATGTTTAGCACAGAATTGGCAACAGTAAGCAGTCTACTACCCTACCTGTTAGCTACTACCCTAGTAACCACTATTTAACTCAGTAAGTCATGTTTAACATTTTTAATTCTGAGCCAACTGACACGTCAACTACCTATTTTGATGTCAGTACACAGCAACTAAAGACAGTACCCAATATTGAGTACAATCGCAAACAATCCCAAGTAATTGCTGAACTGTACCCGTTTAGTACAACAATACTCAAGCCAACACTGGTTAAAGGCAGGCTAGAGTTTGAGACTGTACACCCTCACGATGGTCAAAAGGTCTGGCATAAATGCAACCTAGAGGCATTGCTAGCCAATCTGGCATTGTTCCGTAGTTTCATAGTTAACCAAGTGCCAGCACTAACTACACTGGCTTACAAACCTCAGCAAGTGTCGCAAGAAGCTAAGTTACGAGAGGCGGGTCTTAAGATGCGTAACCAGTTGCAAGAGCTAACACAGCAGCTAGAAGAGGCAACTGAGTTAAACCAGCAACTTAACCAGCGAGTAGCAGAGTTAGAGTCAATGATAGGTGACGGTTGGCAAGATATTAAGCTAATCATAACCAAGCTAGCTGAAGTCAACATACAAGTGCAGTTTTTAGAAAGCTATAGCGACAACGACATACACACCTATGTTTTTAAAAACGTTGGTTTGAGTGTTGACCAACCCAAGCTAAAACGGGTAGCTGATTCTATGCCAGCGTTGCTAGTATGGGTAACTAAGCCCCCTAGTTTTGAGGTTAGCCGGGGTGAGATTGTCTTTGAGTTTGACACACGTGACATAGAGACTCAGCTAGACAGTGTGCAGCAAGAGTGGCTACCGACTATAGTTGGCTCAGACACAAACCTGATGGTATTTGGAGCGCGTGGTAGTGGTAAAACAAGCCTAGTCAATAACTATATCTATCTCACCATTGCCGAACACCCAGAATCCGATATCGAGTATCTGCAACCCAAAGCCGAATCTGACACACCTATAGACTTAGTACCAACTGCGCTGGGTTTTGAGGACTGTTTTGCCAGACACCAGCAACTAATATCAGAATACGAGGCTCGTAACAAAAAAAACAACGAGTGCCTCAAGCAAGGGTTAGATTTGCCAGTTTTCAGACCTAAATTCATTATTTACGAAGAATTACAGGCAATGGTTGCTAAGTCAGAAAATGCTAAACAACTGTGCAAAGACATTGAGACAATGGTTAGCTTTGGTCGTACACTAGGGTTTATGGTACTGGCTACAGCACAGGTTGCTAATTTGCGTAATTTTCCGGGTTGGTCACGTGCTAGCTTAACCCAGTATAACCGACTGTATATAGGTGAAGCCATTAATACCGCTATTGACCAGGCCCCAACAGCAGCAACTAAAAAATCGATACGAGAACAATATAGTCTTTATCGCAGTAGCAAACGCAAGTATTACGGACTGTTACAGCGACCAACTGGCGAGTCATTTATCTATGACCTACCTAAGCCACTACTATACCACTGTGACACCCCTAGTAGTGACCGTTTCATAATAAAGTGCTTACGACGCAACTACCAGATTCCTGCTGTGCTTAACCAACATCTCACTGATATGGTTAGAGGTGACACTGTGGTTTGTCCTAACTGCGACGGTGACTTGTGGATACCATCACAATACAAAGCCCTACCTGGTAGCACAGTACCTATTAGGTGCTATACTAAGCATTGCAAAACCAAAACACAACTCAAACTGTAGCCACCAGCATAGCCTACTAGGGGAGTATTAAGGTATCCCCCTAGTAGGCCTTTTGCTGCCAACAATATGGCTGGGGTATAGTGGTGTACCCCGACTAACCAGCTAATTTGGCAACTATAGTTGACAGATGACACTATAGTTGACGCTTTTAGGGTAATTTGGACACTATAGTTGACGCTTTTGTTGCCTACGCAGTAGTTGTTAGCTAGCAACTGTAAGTAATAGTTACTATAGGGGGTGTAGTAGTAGGTTGCTGAGTTTACTAATTTATATATGTGGTCTAATATTTTGAGTAAGTTTGAGTCAGCAGATTATGTCAATAGCCTAGCCACTGAGTTAGCGTTTACAGCCAGAGTTAACTTGGTTAGCAGCACCAATTTTGATAGTAGTGCAATGACAACTAAAAAGACGCTAGGCAGACCTCTGATAGACACAGGCGCGATGCTTAGGTCAATTAGTGCCAATGCTAACCAAGTCACAGTTAACACCGACTACGCTGCTGATGTGCAACTTAGCACAGGGAACACGTTTATCGACAAGCCTACACCAGATATGATAGCCACTTGGTCAGCTAACTACATAGCTAAGTCAAATGCTTTACCAGGTAGTGTTACCAACATACAACTGGGTTAACTGCTTTGCTGGGGGGGGTTTACAAATAGTGCTACTTGTGCTAATATGTAAATATTAACTTACAGGTACACACCGATGGATGCTAGAATTCAAATTAAACTTAGTTCAGAACTAAAGGCCCAAGTAGTTAGCTACTGTGAGACATACGACATGACGGTATCAGAGCTTATTAGGGAACTACTGATGGAATCCGTTACCAACAACCCTATTAGCATGGTGGCATCTCCTAGCAACACTGAAACTGCAACCCTATAAGGGTGTGTGTGGGTACTAGCTATACAGGTAGCAGGTAGCTGAATGTATAGGTTTGTCAGAATGGTGAGTAATAGTATGGCTGAAGTGTTAACACCACAGGGCCATACTATTCGTCTACCTGCCTATCCGGATGCTAGTTCCAGGGGCTTTGCGGTGCAGTTTAACCAAAGTTGCAAGCCTACTGGTATTAGCTTGCCAACCCCCAACACAGGAGGGTTTACAGATGTGTTGCAGCCTAGACGAACAACTACACCCCTCCCTTCACTTATACCACCGCCAGGTAACAGACTATTCTACCACACTCGTTTACTAGAATACTGGCTAACTAACTATACTAATTTTGATGAGCCTGATGCTAAGGTATATAACCCCTTATCCTATCGTGATGGGTTTTACTTACCCTTTTTAAGTGTCTACCCTCACCTTTCATATGCAAGGTCAGAGGATGGTGGGATAACATGGGAGATAATACCCCAAGAATTTACTGCTACTGACTTATATTGCTTTTTTGATGGCTCTTTCGACCAATCTAGCTCCATATACCAATACATAGAAGACCGGGACGTGGATAAATATTCTGAGGCTGAGGTTGTTCCTATGAGGAATATATATGTGTTAGACATTCAAGCTGAAGAGTTTAACTATAGGGAGAACAGTGAGATATCTAAAGTATATGAGGACTTACAAGCTAATCACCCCGGTTGCAAGCTATTTACCTACAAAGAGACTGAGAATCGAGGTTTACCAGAGGAGAGAGAGATTGAGCTACTTGACGCTTGGATGTTAGACCCGCTTGACTTCCCATATACAGAGTATAAAATTTAATGCAATTTAACACCTTACCCAGTATTGACCCAACCATCCCAACCGAGCTACTAGCATACCAGTCAACTACTGGTACAGTAGGCAAAGTTGCTAACGACTACCAGGCACAGCTAGATGGCATTATTGCTAGCATGGTTATGTCAGCAGCTACTCAGCAACAGTCTTTACAGGCACATATCAGCAACTCTAGCATACATTTAGCAATCAGTGATAGCACGGTTAGCAATAGTGCTACTTGGTCATCTGCCAAAATTGACGCTGCTATTGCTGGCTCAGATGCTTGGTTTAATTTGGATAGCATACCAGAGGGTAGCGTTAACCTTTACTACACCCCTCAACGTGGTGCTGACCTAGTAGCAGCTACTACACAGGGTATAACTCAAGTAGACCATCAAGCCATTGCTAGCCAGCTAATTAGCCTGTTGTTAGGGTTTAATAACACTGTGTTCAGATACGATGTTGACCCCGGTTATAGCGGTGTTGAGGTATCAGTAGACGGCAATCCGGTAACAGTTGATTTTTTTGAGGTTACGCCAGGGTTGCATGACCTAAGTTTTCCTGGTGAAAGTAACATTGACTGGACGTGTAAGCAGCTAGCCCACAAAATTAGGTTAGATGACGGCTTACAACAGCAAATAACACCTAAGCTAACCCTAGATGCTTTTGGGGATGGTGAAATAAACAAACTTTGGTCAGAACAGACTCTAGGTGACTCAGAGGTATTAGCCGATTTAGTTGACCACATAGATACCAATTTTGCTACATACCATACCCAAATTAACGATAACGCATTTGCGGATGACAGTAGCACATGGTCTAGTGTTAAAATGTATACCGAGTTAATTAATGCAGCTAATAACGCCAGCTATGACGCTAACAAAAAAATTGCAATTATACAAGAAACCGCTAGCCAGGGTTCACACCCTAGCACCTATGTTTGGGAGACTGTAGACAACCAAAACGGTACTTTTACCCACTTTATTAGACGACGGCACGGCACTTACAGTTTTACAGATGACATTAGCGTTAGCGCAGATTATTTTGTGCTGGAAATGGGTACTTGGCTAGTTTATTGGTCAAGTGACACACAGCTAAATCCTTATTTCACCAATGTGACACAAGTTGCGACATTTATGACACCCCGCTTCAATCAGCAAACTATAACACTAGCACACCCTGGCGTTTATACTGAAACTGACACATCCAGCAGCTACCATATTGTGACCAGGTTTACTTGCAATCAGGACTACAGCAGTACATACCGTAATAACTGGTTAGTTCCTAAAAATGTGCCAGGGGTAAGGGAACTGTATTCGGTATTACAACTAGAGCGTATTAGATAATTATGTTAACCACATTAGCATTTGATAGTGTCGAACAGTCGTTGTTTAGGCAACTGCTAGACCCAATTACCTTTACTACCCCTATACCTGACACCTACCTTAGTAGCCAGCTAACTGACCATCTGGTAGCACTGCACAATGGCGGGGCTTTTAACGGCTACTACAGTGACACTATAAGTAGTACCATACTAGACCATCAACTGGCTAACAATTTGTCAAGTGACTGGATTACAGACGGTAGTTTTATGGCTGACATAGACACATCCGCGTTATTTGCGGTATCAGACCTTAGCTATACAGCAATTGGAGGGGCTTGGCTGTATTTTACTGACACTAGGTATGCTTGGGCAACTATCCAGTCATCTGTGCCATTAGAGTCTGTGCCTAGTTTTGTGGTAGAGGATGGTACAAGTGTATATATTGACTTCAGTTATGCTGATAATGCCGTTTTTACTATCAATGATTATGTTAACATACACAGCGTAGCATTTATAAATGTAGTTAACCCAACCCCTCGGACACTTAATATTAACGGATTAACCCAGGTATCCCCTAGCTTTTATACTGCTAACCCTATTTTTGTAAAAAATAACACAAGTAACTGGCAACCCCAGAGCAGCAGTTTTAGCCGTAGCTATTACCTTGACGCTGACTCGTTTGATGTTGGCTCAGATGGCCTGTTTAATGAGGGTGACGTGGCATCCAACACAACCGTAGCTAACGCTGTAGCACACAAAAATGATGCCAGTGTACACGTCGCTATGGATGATTTCAAGTTGTCTACTGGTAGTACACTAACGTCTAGGTTTATGCGATATGCGCTGACCCCTAATTACTTCTTAGGTAACGGTTTTGGAGGTGATGCTTGGTTTGACCAAAACAATGACTTGCAGTTCCCAGCTATCGACAATCCGGTAACAGTAACCTGGATTGCCTACCACAACGCTAACCCTGGTGAAGCTGCTAAGTATGTCAGACACCCTACAACCAACGAAGTCATAGCAAAAGCTGTAAACAACAAAACTGAGATGCGCTGTTCATTTGAGTTACCACTAGGCGTTACCCCAGTTGCTGATGCTGGCATAGTGCTTAGGCGACTAAACCCAACTCAAGGGTACAGCCAGTATACCGCACTATACCCCGAGTAACCAACAAATTTGGGTTGTGTTAGTCGCTAGCTAAAAAAGTAGCCTACTAGGGGTAGACTACTATAGGGGGTGTAGTAACCAGCTACAGTTTGAGTTGTGTTATGGCTTTAGCAATTCCTTAGTCACTGCCTTGTGTAGTAGGTGCAAGTGTAGCAACTGTTTATATAGCTCAACAACTTGGCGGTGGCTGGCTTTGTCAATCAGATTACACTGACACTGGTACTCAAACTGCAACTCTATGGGTAACTCTGTCATAAATTTCACCAATTTGTGCTAGTAAACTGTCAACATCATACCCAGAGTCAGCTAGCGTATATAGCCAGGATTTGCCCTGTAAGCTAACTAAATCAATGTTCAGGTCTTTTGGTACGTTATCACCAGAATCACCCAGTACACGCTTAACCAGGGCTATCTGAGACGGCTTTGTAATTAACATACTAAAACGTTGCCAAGCCCAATTAAGCACTTCTTTGTTACGTCGGGTACGTGGTAAATGCTTGCCATAGTTAACCCACCGTATATCGTTGGTATCGCTTACCAGTTGCAGCCAGTCTGTATCAGTAGTCAGCAACTCAATGCCAGTGTTGTAACTGCCTAAGTTTGTGTGATAGTGACACCACAACCCAGCCAAATCGTCAGCTTCTAAGCCTGGAATCATCATGCTAGGATATGGCAGTCGCATACCAATGTTAACTATTTTGTCAAGGGTTGCGTCTTTGGTTTTATTACGATTACCTTTGTAATCCGGGTATACGCTGGTACGCCAGTATGGTTTTTTGTCAATTAGCAACACAGGCAAGCTAGTACCAGATTCACAAGCTGCAACCCATAACGAGGTGATATCATCTTCACCAGATGGCTGACACGTTATAATCGTATGTGCCAAACAATAAAAGTCTACCAGTTTAATCGTTGTCATCTTTGTTACCTTTAGCTAAATTTTCAGCAGGGGTAAGATATTGTAACCTAGCGTTTTCAAAATGGTATTCGGCAAAGCTAGGGTAGTCACTAGACTTAACCTTTGACCAAGTTTTACCAGTCAGTTTTAGCCAGTCTTCTGCTAATTTGCTAAATGGATACACGTGGTCAACGTGATAACCCGGTTTCCGGATTGGGTCTATTTGGTAGTCCACTGCTTTGCGTAATCTACCCAATGCCCGTGTCTTAGCTGACTGGTTACTAGCTAGCTGCTTTTTTGGAATAGGTATGCCTTTAGCTTTGCCATATTTAAACGCTAGTATCATCTTATACTTATTATAACACCCAACCTCAAAATAGTCAATATGCTTGGCCAGTTTAGCGTAGCGTGTTAGTTTTGCTAGCTTTTTTCTTAACCAAGCCTCTTGAGTTTCGTCTAACCGAGTGCCTATTGCTTGTTTTAGTATGGTATCTATCATTATTAGCTGCTGTCACTACTGTTTACACAGTACCCATACAGCTTATCAGCTAGTAACTTGTCACTGTGGCTGACTCTGTCAGTTAAAATAACGCTAAACAATGTTACATAACACTGGGTTTGTAAATTAACTGGCAATAATCTATAAAACGCTATTGCTTGGCTGCTGTACCAAAATATAAACTCAGTAGTTACCGGCATAGTTGCTGATTAGTAGGGGTACACTGCAATACTCCTATAGTGCGGTTGCTTCAACCCAGTTATATTGTTGGCAGCAAAAAGCCTACTAGGGGAGTATTAAGGTATAGCCTTAGTAGGCTATGTTGTTTACTGCGGGTTCTGGTAAAGCTCATATATGTACTCGCGCTGTTGCGGTGTTGCATAAACCTCAAGCCAAGTCAAAGTCATAATAGCCAAAATCAGGAAAGTTATAAATTTCATATCCAACCTCGTGTAGTTTAGTAGGGGGGTAGTTAAGTCTACCCCTACTTCGGTAGCCACCAGCCACGCTGTTATGTAGTTAGTTGTGACCAGTCGCTAAAACCTGTGAACTCGCTAGGCAAGATGCTATAGCCGTCAGCTACCTCAGTTGAGTTGCTAGGTGTTTGAAGGCTTAAGTCCACTTCCTTGCGACATACAGTGTCAACGTCTATGCTGTCAAACAGCAGACCCATGCTAGGAATATCTAGCAGACCCAGTTGTTGATGAAACGCTGCCCAAGTAAATGCGTGTGCCTGTTGCATTAACTCAGCTACTAGCTTTACCTCTGATTCGGGTGCAAGTAGAATAACTTCGTCATGCCGTGACCAGATAAGCCTTGCCTCGAGTTTAGCCAGTTTAAGCATAAATGTCAGAGCTACGCTTAAGCAGTCTAGCTGGTCTCGCGCACTGCCTTGTACTACCCAGTTAGCTCGTGTTGTGTAAAAATCTGACTTGACATAACGCGGACACAACGGATTAGACATCTCACGGCATAGCAACGGAGTACGAGGGAATTCTTGGTTAGCTATTTGGTCTATACAATTATAAGCGTCACTATCAGTACCCCCTACATACTCACGCCCCTCATTGCCGGGTAAATACCGGACTTTACCACGTCTGTACTCTAGCGCATCTTTGGCTATGCTTTTGGCTAACTCTTGGCTGATATGTGGCAATATTTGGCGGATATAGCTGGCCACTGCTTTGACCCCTGCCATATACAGCATACTAAACCCAATAACTTTGGCATCTTGTCGCTTATAGTCACAACCAAGCAACTCACCCAGTTTCTTAGCCAGGCGACTGTGGGCATCAGTACCATCGGCTTTACTGCCTAGTATGTTTTGCCGACTCATCTCAGAAGCTCCCATATACCCGTGCAAACTGTCACCCAAAGTCCACGCTATACGCATTTCTTGGCTTGAGAAGTCTGCTGTAATCAATTTGTAGCCGCTAGGTGCAGTAATACGGCTTTTTAACTCAGACCCTATTAGGTGTGGTTTAGGGTCACAAGTAGTTAACCATAGCGGGTCAGTAACACGTCCTGTAACCGTACCACCGCCAGTCTGAGGAATTGTCCAGTTATTGATTACTTTGCAATCTTTAACTCGCTTTTGAGTGCTAGTCCAGTAAGTCAAACTAATAGCTTTGTCTAAGATTTGCTGGCAATCGGGATTAGCTGACACTAGCATACCACTTTTAAACAACGGCACTAAATCTTTTGAGAATAAGTAGCCCACGTTACCAGTACCGCTAGGGTGGGGTATTTTGCCAGCATCACTGCGATACCCACACTTATAATAAACAGGGCTATTGTCATATTTAAGGCAAAGCAAGTAATGCGCTACCCGTGAACGCAGCGTAATGCACCCTTTAGCCATCATTTCTTTACGATACCACTCTGGATATCCCTGCATTACACGGGCTTTAGGTTTAATAGTCCAATCTAGGTGTTGATGCCAGGGGTTGTCAGCCTGATAGCCAGTTTTAACCCAGTTATCAGCCAGTAGTTGCAGCTTTTGGTTAATTTCAGCCTGAGTATCGCTATGTACCTGGTCAACTTTAGCAATCCAGTTCTCCCAATCGGGGGTCAGTGGTATGCGATAGCTGCTAGACAACATATTGCCTACCAACGTTATCAAGCTAGGGTTTTTAGCTAGCCAAATCGGGTACATTTTGTGCAATACTCGCAGCGTTATTTTGATGTCGTTGCAGTTGTACTCAGCTAACTCGTTAAAACTGGCGTAAACCTCGTTAATGTCAGTAGCATCAACAAAAATGTCACGCAAGGTTTTGTCAATTTCTTCTAACTCAGCCTGGGGATACAAGTGTAAGTACGTGGCCTTGAGTGATTTGTAGTTACTTTTGCCAAAGCCCTTATAACCCCAAAGCGGCACATTCTTTTTGTGTTTAACTGACTCTACCCAAGTCTGGTGACTACAAAAACCCCAAATAGAGTTAGCCATAGTCATTGTGTCTACAAACCAGCAACCGTGTTTTATGCCTGCATAACTACCAGCTATGCCTGTTGCATCGAAGCTAGCGTTATGTGCAATTACTAAAGTATCGTCTGGCAAGTCAATTAGCTGACCAGGTTTAGGTGTCTTCCAAAAATACCAGTTACCTGTGCTGTCTATACACGCAGCCATAACCGGGTAATTGCCTAGCTGCACCATAGTCTCAATGTCTAGCATTAGGACTTTGGCAGTGGGCTTGTGTGGATACCAGCCATCAGTACCGTATTTGAGATTGCGGTAGTCCCAACCTGGGGTGCTAACATCAGCCAGGTTTACCATTTGCTCAAACTCCGACTGGTATGGGCAGAACAGCTTGCTAGCCATGCGTTCGATACTGGCTTTAGCACCCTGCTTAGACAGTTTAAGCAGCTTAAAGTTGTCAAACTCGCTGTTATCGAACTGGCTAGCTTTGTACTGCTTACCTGGGTACAGTTGACTAAAATGTGTTGGGTTAACCATGTGACCTGTTTTGGTGTGTACGTTTTAATGCTAACACACGGTTTGCTGAAGTGTCAACACTAAGTTTTTATTCAGCCTACCCTGCCGGGGTGGGGTAGTTGTAGCCTACAAACGCAATACCCCACAGGGTAGTGGGGTAGGGGGTGGCTAACGGCTATAGGTCTTAATTTTTATTTGTGCGCCTAGACTCGCTAAATAAATAGCTAGGCTGTTAGCACTATCGTAGTCAGTAAAATCCTCACTGTAGGTAGTTGTACCGTTCTGATGGATTTCTAGTACCCAAACTTTCATAACTAACTCTCCTGACCCATGTTGTTGTATGTACCTATTATAGCAATGAGTGTGTACAACTGCCAACCCTCTAACCATAGCAATTAGTTATCAATTAGAGGGCTAGCTATAAGACCTAGTTCTCCTGTGCTGGTTCGTAGCTAACAGTTGCCTCTATGCCTTCTTGCTGTAGCCTGCGGTACTCAGCTTGTGCCTCAGAGAAGCTGTCAAACGTTACGACACGACCGTTGTACTCTAAGTAAATCTTCTGACTCATGTTAGCAATTTGTGTGTGTATAACCTAATTATACCATAAACTTAGCTGACTGTGTGCTAATCGGTTAGATTTACTGCTAGTACTGCCTAGCTGTGTTATTTGGTATTGCCTGATACACTCTATCTGCTGTGCTGTTGGGTTAATGCCACTAGGCAAACTGGTATCAATATCTGGTAAAAAGTCAGCTATGGCGTGTGTAGACTCAAGCTGCAATTTGTAGGGCAACAGTGTGTGCAACGCTTTGATGTGGACTATTTGGTGGTCAGTGTATAACTTGTCTACATACGGTAAATCAGCCAGCTTTTGAGCTAACACATTTACTGAGTCTACGTCAATCAGATGTGTACACAAGTGTCTAGCACCCAATTGCTTATCTGACTGTTGTGGGGTATGAAACAAGCCTAGCACATCATTAAACCAAACAGCCTTACTAGGGGGGTAGTCAGGAGGGGTAGTAGTGAACATAATCTTAGCCGTTGAGTCAGGAGGTGTACCCTGGTACAGTGATAACCAGTCATAGGGTGTGCAACTGGCCTTAATTTCTAGCAGTCTACTAATGGGGTAAAACTCTGGAAACAAAGCTTCACCAATGTTACGGTTTAGTGGGTCATCGTTGGTTTCACAAATAGCAGACAAATTAATATAGTCCCAACCCAGTTGTTGAGTCACAAAACCAATTAAGTCGTCAGCAGTCCAACGAGTCATCAGCACAATACAGGAACCATTGGGCAATACACGGCTAAACAACGTACTGCCAAAAAATTCCCTGACCATGCGCTTAAACACGTTACTGTGCGCTGTAGCACGGTTTTTTACGATGTCGTCGATTGACATAAGGTTAGCACCAAACCCGGTAATGCTACCCCCTACACCAGTGCCTTTGTATATGCCATCTGACACTGTGCGCCACTTGCTACCGCTTTTACCGTCACCTACTGGTACACTTAGCGGGTACAGATGCTTGTATAGCGGCGTGTTCATTAGTTGCCTGACACTTTGACCAAAATCGCTAGCCAAATCGCTTCCATAGCAAACTTCCATTACTTGAGCAGTTGGGTTATTGGCAAAATACCAGGCTGGTAAAGCTTTACTGATTATTTCGGACTTGCCGTGTCTAGGGGGTAGGCTAATAGCTAACCTAGCATTGCCTCTAGTTACAGCCTGTTGTATAACACTGGTTAGGTATTCATGTACCTGGCTAGTAACATACTGAGGGTTAGTGGCTGTTATAAATGCTAACAGACTGTCTGTTATTGCTTTCATGTTTATTGCCTAGTTGTGCAACCTAGTACCCCAGCTAGGCTGGCTACTAATAGACCTTACAGGTAGGGGTGTAGTAGACAGCTTGCTGGTGGCTACTTTAATCCATCTTTACACCTAGTTGGTATAAACTGGCAAACACAATTAGTGCCTCGGTACGGGTGTCACTAGCAGGGTAGCTGGCAATCAAACCAATGTCATACCAGCTAGTATCACCGCTAGGGTTGTTGTCAAATGCTAGCTGTTCGCACAAGTTGTACCATCTGTTTCGTAAGTCCATCTCACTACTAGGGGTAGGTGATGGTTGGTTACTGCAATACCTGGCTATTTTCGAGTGCTGGAATATGTCTGACAGCGCACAGTTAAGATAATAGGCTAGGTGAAACTAAACCATCCTCAACTTGAGCTAGCAACTGTACTCGAATACCCAGGGTCTCGGCTAAACCTAGTTGAGATACACCTTGCTGTTGACGGACTTCACTGATTCTGTTAAGCATCTGGGGGTTACTATATGTATACTGCTACACCCCTATAGTAGCATAGCTGGGTAAAGCGTCAACTATAGTTGCCAAATTACTCTAAAAGCGTCAACTATAGTGTCATCTGTCAACTATAGTTGCATTATAGTGATGCGCCTAGTTTCTGTAGCAAATCATGTACCAGAATTGCCTCAGCTTGAGTAGCACTAGCGGGGTATTGGATAACAGCCTCAATAGTTAGCCAGTCGTTAACCATGTCAGGGTCATGTAGTTTACCTAGTTGTAAACACAAATCATCAAAACGACGCTGTAGACTGTCAACAGTTGCAACCTCAGCAAATGCAGAGTTAAACTTAGCGTCATAGCGGTCAATGCTAGGGTGGTTAAACAGCTTGTGTAATGGGACACCTAAATAAAATGCTAGGTCAGCAGCTAACAACACACTAGGAACTGATTGACCGTTTTCTATTTTTGAGATAGTGTTGCGAGACACCCCTGCTAACTTAGCTAAGTAG
>JGI12048J13642_10015400_pt1 | contig 55298 bp, 48 predicted proteins | sample ElkSlonscriptome_16_FD_13642 | JGI IMG/M metagenome (IMG submission 13642)
CCGGGGCGGCCTTCGAGCCCACCGGTGACCCGATGAAGGACGGGGTCGGCCCCGCCTCCTTCGCGGACCGTGCCGATCGCCCCGACCTCACCCTCGCGGGAGAGCCGAAGATCCAGCCGATGTCGGTGCTGGAGGGCTTTCACGTCGACAAGAACGACCCCGACCCGCGCGGCATGAGCGTCATCGCCGGCGACGGACAGAGAGTCGGCGAATGCGTGGACATCTGGGTGGATCGCTCGGAGCCGCATATCTGCTACCTGACGGTCGAGCTGGACGTCGGTGGTCGCAAGCTCATTCCCTTCGGCTTCATCCGCGTCAAGAAGGGTGCAGGTGAGCTCCACGTGAAGTCGATCTACGCGAAGCACTTCGCCGACGTCCCCGAGACCAGGGCGACCGATCGAATCACCCTGAAGGAGGAAGATCGGATCGTGGCGTTCTACGCCGGAGGGTACCTGTATGCGGATCCGGCTCGCGCCGAGCCGTTCTTCTGATCATGGCCCGCGAGCGAATCCGGGGGATCGACGAGCCGCTGCCGGAGGGGGAAAACCTCCTCTGGCAGGGCCGTCCGGACGCCCGGGCCCTGACACGGCACGTCTTCAGAGTTCGAATCTGGGCCGCGTACTTCGTGGCGCTGGCTGGACTCACCTTCTTCGTGGCACCCGGAGGATCCCTGGCTCGAGCGGTCTGGCTGCTCGTGCTCGGTGGGGTCCTCGTCGGCGGCATTGCGATGTACGCTCGTGCGGTGTCCCGGACCTCGGTCTACGCGATCACCGACCAGCGCGTCGTGATGGGGATCGGAGTCGCGTTCCCGGCGGTGTTCAACCTTCCCTATTCCCGGATCGCCGACGCGGCGGTTCGCGAGAACTCCGACGGAACCGGCGATATCGCCTTCGAACTTCGCGGCTCCGGCCGCATCGGGTTCGTGTACCTCTGGCCCCACGCACGACCGTGGCAGTTCCGTGAACCGCAGCCCATGCTGCGGGGGGTTGCGGATGTCGCCGAGGTGGGCGAGCAACTCCGCGAGGCGCTGCTCGCCTCGGGGGTGGACCGGAGCGCCCCTCTGGAGGAGGAGCGGGTCCGCATTTCGCTGATGGACGACGACGGCATCGAGATTCTGTCGAACGACCCGACTCCGACGTCGGGGTCGTCATGAACGGTGTCCAGAAGGCGATCGTCGCCGCCGTCGTCGTCGTACCCCTCGGCGCCGCAGCCGTGACCGTCGCGATGAACCCTCACCCCCTCTACGAGCCGAATCCGGATGGAATCGCGACGCCGGCGAATCCGGCGATGGCGTACCCGGATCTGTCGAGCAACGGCGGCGAGCAGACGCGTGACATCCACTTCGTCCGTGGGGCGAAGGACTCGCTGTATGTGGTGGATGTGGCCACAGGAGAGACGCTGCAGGGCTACGCAGCCATGGAGGGAGGCTTCGTTCGGGGCGTGCTCCGGCCGCTCGATCACGAGCGAAAGCGTCACGGCGTGTCGCTGGATGCCCCCTACAGGGTGGTGCGTGAGAGCGGCGGTCGTCTTACTCTCAGGGACGAGGCAGCGAACGTCGAAATCGACGTCGCGGCCTTCGGACCCACGAGTTACGAACTCTTCTCTTCCCTGCTGGAGGGCCGAGACGCACCCGACGTCCCGGCGCTCTTCGTCACACCCACGTCCATGGAGGATCGTCCATGACCGTATGGCTCGGTGTCGCAGTGGGAGCCGTGCTCCTCACCGTCTGGTATTTCTGGCGGCGCGAAGCACAGGTACCCTGCACGCTCGATGTCGAATCGACACACGAACACCTGCATGCGATCCTCGATCTCGAGGGGTTCTATCCGGAGCCGGGTGACGGCGTCCGGATGGAGAACGCACCGGAGGACATGAACTCGGTCGCCCTCGGGCACCGGAGCCACCACGAGTCGCAGGCCGTCGTGCGTCGCGCCAGCTGGCTGAAACGTCGGTGGGTCCGGATCGTCGGCAATCTCGAGTTCAAGGAACTGTTCGAAGTCGGTTTCGAGTAGGGGAAATACGATACATGTACGAAGCAACCACCAAGCCACCGGTCAGCGAGACGACCGAGCGTGCCAAGAAGAGCGCCACCCTCGACCCACGGTTCTACACGACCGACTTCGAGGAGATGGACAACATGAGCGTCGAGGCGATCCGCGAGCAGTGGGACGCCCTGATGCACGAGTTCGACAGCGACCCCAACAAGGGTCACTTCAAGCGCACCGAGGTCTTCGACGGCGACTGGTCCGATATGGAGAATCGGGATCAGTTCGTCGACTTCCTGGTGAGCTCGATCACCGCGGAGTTCAGCGGCTGTCTGCTCTACGCCGAGATCAAGAAGCGGTGCAGGAACCAGGACATGCGCGACCTCTTCGGCTACATGAGCCGCGACGAGGGACGCCACGCCGGGTTCATCAACTCGACGCTGCGTGACCTCGACATGGGTGTCGACCTGTCGTTTCTCACGCGGGAGAAGGAGTACACCTTCTTCAAGCCGAAATTCATCTTCTACGCGACCTACCTGTCCGAGAAGATCGGCTACGCCCGGTACATCACGATCTACCGGCAGCTGGAGGCGCATCCCGAGAACCAGATCCATCCGATCTTCAGCTGGTTCGAGGAGTGGTGCAACGACGAATTCCGGCACGGGGAGGCGTTCGCGGCCCTCATGCATGCGAACCCGGAACTCATCCGGGGCCGCAACCGATACTGGATCCGATTTTTCCTCCTGGCCGTATACGCCACGATGTACGTGCGCGATCACATCCGGGCCGAATTCTACGAGCAGATGGGGATGTCGGCCACGGACTTCGACATGGAGGTCTTCCGCAAGACCAACGTGATCGCGCGGCAGGTCTTCCCCGTCGAGATCGATCTCGACAACCCCCGCCTCCAGCCGCTGATGCACCGGATGTACGAGAACACGGTGAAGATGGAGGGCGCGGGGAAGCTCAAGCGTGCCTGGTACAGCATGAAGAACGGCCTGGCCTTCCTGCAGCTCTACATGCTCAAGCCGAAGAAGAACGAGGTACCGGCGGACTTCCGGCTGGAGCCGGCGTACTGAGCCACCACGCCTCGAGGCACCGAAGCGCTGCAGATCGAATGGGGGGGATTCGGGTGAACCCGGGTCCCCCCGTGTCGTTTCACCGACCGAACCGAGAGAGATGACCGACGACTGGACCCGGGACGCAGAGGACGTGGACGACGTCGTGCGTCACATCCGGAGCGGAGATCGAGTCTTCGTCCATGGAGCCGCCGCGACCCCCACCCCCCTGCTGGAAGCGATCGCGAGACGGACCGATCTGGAGGGGGTGACGGTCTACCATCTGCACCTCTCAGGGCCCATTCCCTTCGCGGACCCGGAGCGTGAAGGGCGAGTGATCTCGAATTCTCTCTTTACCGGTCCGGCGCTCCGCAGACCCATCGCCGAGGGGCGCGCCGACTTCATCCCCGTCTTCCTGAGCGACATACCGGGGCTCTTCCGGAGCGGCAGGATCGAACTCGACGTCGCGCTGCTTCAGCTTTCGCCTCCCGACAGGCACGGTCACTGCTCGCTCGGTCCCTCGGTCGACGCCGCGCTCGCGGCGTCCCGGGAGGCCCGTCTGATTCTGGCGGAGGTCAATCCGCGCATGCCTCGCACGCTGGGGTACAGCGCCGTGCCCTTCGACTCGGTGGACCACTTCACCCTCACGGATCGGCCGCTGATCGAACACGAATCGGCGCCCGAGACGGAGGTGGAGGCGCGTATCGGCGAGCTCATCGCGGACCTCGTGGAGGATGGATCGACGCTACAGGTGGGAATCGGTGGAATCCCGGATGCGGCACTCTCGCGGATGGGTGACAAGGTGGCGCTGGGTGTGCACACCGAGATGTTCTCCGACCGAATGGTCGACCTGATCGAGGGCGGGGTCGTCACGAATGAGCACAAGACGGTCCATCACGGACGAACCGTCACGAGCTTCGTGGTGGGAACGCAGCGCCTGTTCGACTTCGTGGACGACAATCTCCTGATCCAGTTCCACCCCTGCGATCGGACCAACAACACATCGCTGATCCGAAAGAACCCCAGGGTGGTGGCGATCAATTCGGCCATCGAGATCGACCTCACCGGCCAGGTCTGCGCCGACTCCATCGGGCACCGCATCTTCTCCGGTATCGGTGGACAGATGGACTTCATTCGCGGAGCGGCACTCTCACCCGGCGGCAAGCCGATCATCGCGCTGCCCTCGACCGCGGCCGGCGGCAGGGTCTCACGCATCACGGCCGAGCTGAACCCCGGCGCCGGAGTGGTCACGACGCGGGGACATGTGCACTGGGTGGTCACCGAGTTCGGGGCCGTCAACATCCACGGGCGAAATCTCCGCGAACGGGCCGAGGCGCTGATCTCCATCGCTCACCCCGATTTCCGGCCCGAGCTGCGACGGTCCGTTCGGGAGACGCGCAGCTTCGTCATCGAGTAGGGAGCCCCGTGGGTCGCGAGGCCCGTCCGGCGGATGGCCGCGGTCGCGGCTGGTCGCCACCGTCGCGGCACCCTCACGGGAACCGTGACGCACGAGATAGTGTCCAATCGAAGGCATCCCGAGTACGACCGGCGGGTCCGCCGCCGACGGGACCGAATCCTCGAACATCCGTCCCACCATGCATCCGCTCCTGCACGCACCGCTGCTCTTCGCCCTGCTGCTGACGATGTCCACGGGTGCCGTCGCCGCACAGTCGGCCGACGAGGGTGAAGGTCTCGACGATACACCCGCCGTGACGCCGACACCGGAGCGCGAGGGCATCTACATGCCCTTCCGAAACGGTGAACGCCTCGTGTATCAGGTGAGGGTGGGGCTGTTCGGTGAAGTCGGCGAGGGGTGGCTGGAGGTCGGCACCGACACCGTCCGGGACATGTCGACCCGTCATTTCCAGTTCGGTCTCCAGGCGTCCGCGCTCTTCGGAGCCTTCGAGGTCGACAACCTCCTCCAGTCGTGGGTCGACCCGGGCAGCCTCCGCGCGGTCCGCTTCCAGAAGGACCAGCAGGAGCCGTTCTACGAGACGCACAAGGTGTACGATTTCCTCGAGGAGGAGGGCGAGTGGCGTCTGCGTGACACCGACGAGGTCGGCCCCCTCGGCAGCGAGTATCCGCTCGACGACGTCTCGATCATGTACTACGTGCGGACCCTCCCGCTGAAGGTCGGAGACCGGTACGTGATCGAGGACTACTTCCGGGAGGACGGCAACCCCGTCGTGCTGGAAGTGCTGCGGACCGAGACCGTGAAGGTTCCCGCCGGGCAGTTCGAGACGGTGGTCGTGCGTCCGACCATCCAGACCGACGGGATCTTCGCCGAGGATGGTGAGGCCGAGCTCTACTTCACCAACGACCCGCTCAAGCTGCTGGTGATGATCAAGGCCAGGGTCCCCGCGCTGCGGAGTCTCGAGTTCAAGCTCAAGTCGTGGGACATCGGCGGCTGATCTTCTTCACCCGCAGCGACGCGGGCGCTGGGTGGCTGCGGTGGACCCGCACCGGAGCCGCCGGTATTCTATCGTTCGAGACACCCGACCGGAGCACCGGATGTCGGCCCGTGGCCGGAGACCCGTCCGGGAGCCCACCAGCCCCATCCCGCCGCGTGTAGTCGCAGGAACCGATGCAGCGATTCGATCACGAGAGTCTCACTCTGGCTCTGCAGCGGCACCCCACCGCGCACTTCGAGGTCGACCCCCAGGGAAAGGTCTGGTTCACGAACGACGCGCTCGCACAGCTGGTCGGGCGATGGTGCCACGACCTTCGCGGCCGGGACTGGAGGGATCTGCTTCGCCCGTCGGCCCGCTCATCCGCCCCGAGGATCCCCGTCGAAGGGGCCGCGCGGTTCCGGGATGCCGCGGGAGAGCCCATCCCCGTGGATCTCCGCGTCTTCGATCTCGACTGGACGGAGGAGGGCTGGACGCTTGTCGCGATCCGTGACGCACGCGTGGAGGCGGAGCTCCGGGCCTCGCTCGCCCGGAGAACCGAGAGCCTCCGAGAGGTAGCGGGCGCACTCCCCGGGGCGTTGTTCCAGTACGAGCTCCACCCCGACGGCTCCGACCGCGTCACCTATGTCAGCACCGGCTGCAGAGACCTCTGGGAGGTCGAGGCCGAGGACGTCGAGGAGGATGCCGGCATCCTCTGGGAGATGATCGATCCCGACGACGTGGACCCGATGAGGGCCTCGATCGAGGAATCGGGCAGGACACTCGCCGACTGGTTCCACGAGTGGCGGATCACTACACCTTCCGGAGCCCACAAGTGGCTGCAGGCGACCGGGGTCCCCCACCGGGCCGAAGGTGGCGCGATTCTCTGGAACACATTCATCGTGGATGTGACCGATCGGCGACGCGAGGAGGCGCGACAGCGGCGGATCGAAGCGGAGCTTCGCGAGGCGCGGCAACTCGAGGCACTCGGACGAATCGCCGCGGGTGTAGCGCACGACTTCAACAACGTCCTGACCGTCATCGGCGGATTCGCACAGTCGGCGATCGAGGAAGCCGCGGAGGGGACGTCCCTTCACGACGATCTGAGCGAACTGGCCGCTGCCGCTCGACGCTCCGCAGGGCTGACACGGCAGCTTCTGAGCTTCGTCCGGCACGAGCCGTCCAAGGTCGTCCGCTTCGACGTGAACGAGCGCCTCGGCGAGGTCGAGCGACTTCTGGGCCGGCTGGTGGGTGCCGCAGTGTCCCTCGAATTCGAGTTCGCCGATTCATGCCCGGCGGTGCGCATGGATCCCGTCCACCTGGATCAGGTCGTGACCAACCTCGTGCTCAATGCGCGCGACGCCCTGGAGAAGGGTGGGCGGATCACCCTCGGCACCGCAGTCACGCTCGGGAACGACGGGACACCCGGGGTCCTGATCACCGTATCGGACACGGGGCACGGAATGGATGAGGAGACGCTCGGTCAGGCCTTCCAGCCCTTCTTCTCGACGAAGGACTCCGAGGCCGGCACGGGGCTCGGGCTCGCCACCGTGCAGCGGATCGTGACCGAGTGTCACGGACACGTGAGGATCGACAGCACGCCCGGCGAGGGGACCACCGTGAAGGTCTGGCTTCCCGAGGCCTCGGACACTCCGGCCCCCGAGGCCGCCTCCCCCGAGCCCGCCCCCGCGCCGGTGCCCTCGTCCGTCGGCACGATCCTGGTCATCGAGGACGAGCGTCCGATCCGGACACTGCTCCGCCGCGCACTTCAGCGCGCGGGGTACGACGTGCGTACCGCCGCGGACGGAGAGGAGGGACTGGCAGCTGCCAGGGAGCTGGGCGACCGCCTCAGCCTCGTGATTTCGGACGTGGTGCTCCCCGAGCGGAGCGGACCCGACGTCGTCGCGGCCATCTTCGAGCTCCGCAGGGTTCCCGCCCTGTTCATCACCGGTTACATCGGTGACGAACACCTGGGCGCGCGGATCATGGAACTCGACGTGCCCATCCTTCGGAAGCCGTTCAGCATGTCGACACTTCTCGAGGTCGCATTGCGGCAGCTGACCTCGGGAAAGGAATCAACGACGACCAGCTAAGGCGTGTTCATACAGCGGCTCCGACGACGAGCTGGTCTCCGGCAGGTCGCGTCGTCGAGGATCTGAGCCGCCGCAGGCTCAGCGCACCGAAGTCCGGCGGTCGACGACCAGCCGACCCATCGAGGCGTCAGGGCGTCTCGGCCCCTCGCGTACGCGCGGTCACCATACCGAAGCCCTGCCAGAGGCGTTCGAGCTTCACCGGGAACTTGAGCACGCCGTGCTCGAGAACGCCCAGACCCACCAGGGCGATCACCGCGGCCCAGCCGAACCGGGCGGGCCCGGCTGCGATCCAGAACGCCCACCCCGCCGCCGCGAGCGCCGCGAAGTGCGCGAGAAGCGTTACATCGAGAAACCGCCGCGCCGGTGCCGGCTCCATGTACGGCTGAAGATGGGCAAGATGCTCGGGCAGCAGCTCCCTGAAGGGATGTGGAACTCCGACGAGCACATTGACGCGGGCCGCCTCGTGGAGAACCCAGAAGACCAGGTAGATCCCGAGGGCCCAGCGATTCGGGCCCGGGCTCCACGCGAAGATCCCGAGACCGAGAAGCGGGATCACGAGTTCGTGCCAGAGACACGCCCGAAAGGCGTATCCGAACCGGATCCGGAGACTCGCACCGTCAGGAGGCGTCTCCGTACTCGGTCCCACCACGAATCCGGTATAGAACGACAGCTCGACCCACGCCCACACGCCGAACCCGGCGAGGAGCGCCCAGCAGATCCCGACCGCCGACGTGCCGTGGGAAATGGCCGGAAGCGCCAGAAAAAGAGGCACAAGGGCCACGGTCGCAGCCCCGAACGCGAGCCGGCGAGCGGTCCGGGGCAGCCTTCCGCAGAGGAAGACCGCCCCGGTCCCGGCCCACCAGGCCAGAAGCATGACCGTTACGGCCAGCCCCGTACTCATGGTCGAGTTCTCCCCGACCTCAGTTCGCCGCCGCCGTATCGGCCGACGCCGCGGCGTCGGCGGGCGCCGCGTTCGCGTGCGGACGCCCGATCTGCGTGATCGCCGGCCAACCGGTCGCCCACGTGTACTCGGCATTGTACTGAGGCTTGTATGCACCGTTGTGACAGCTCGCACACGAGAGCTTCGGCCCGTCTCCCAGCGGCCCCAGTCGGTTCTCCGGCCAGACCCCCTGCAGCGGTACCATGTGCTGCATGTTGGCCTCACGGATCATCCGGAGCCCCCGGAGGGCGGTCACGCGCTGCGGCGTGCTCTCGTCCCAGTCCGCGAACCGTGCCGAGTTGTGGCAGAACGTGCAGTTCACGCCCATCGAGTTCGACATGTGGATCATCAGCGAGTACGTGTACTCGGCCTGCTTGATCGACTGGCGGTTGTCCCCCTCTCCCGTCAGCGCCGTGGTGCCCTGCACCCGCGCTCCGACGTTGTCGACATAGTTCCGGAGCGGATCGCCCGGGCCGTCGAAGAAGAAGTAGTTGTTCGGGACGGGCTGACCCTGGTGGCAGGTCATGCAGTTCACACCCCGGTCCTCTCCGACGTGAGACGTCCAGTTGGTGTTGAGCTCCTGGGTCATCTGCAGCATCCGGCGCGACACGATCTTCGTGTAGTTGTCGTCCGACGCGTAGTTCGGCTGCCCCTGATCGTCCACGTAGTGGCAGTAGTTGCAACCCTGCTCGGGCGAGACCCACTGCGTCAGCGCCAGCATCGTGCGGTTGAACTCACCCGCGCTGAGGTGACCGAGCACCTGAACGTTCTCGTAGGTGCCCGCCGGTGCCGGATCGCCACCGATCAGCGGCGGAAGCCCGACGGGCTCCCGCTCGACCACCGCGTTCACCGAGTCCTCCAGCTCACGCGGGTTGTCCACATGCTGCATGCCGACGCCCCGGAACCCGAGGTTCACGACCTCGACCGGAGGGCGCTCACACGCACTCGAGAAGAGTACGGCCGCGCCGAGCGCGGTTCCCATCATGAGGCGCCTCATCGGCCCATCTCCATGTCGTAGGTGAGGACCTGATCGGTTCCCGGTACGGGAATCGACACGTCCATCATCATCTCCGGAGCCGGTCCGGCACCATCCATCGTTCCGATGCCCGGAAGTGGATCGGCCGACGGTGCGCCCAGGTACGGCGCATCGAGCTCGCCCGGCTGCACCGGGACCAGCGGTTGTTCGTACACATCCGGATACTGTGGCACCAGGCCGTGCTTCTGGCCCCACAGGTACCAGTTGTCGACCACGGGTCCCGTGATCAGGATACCGATTCCGCCCGTGAAGGTGGTCAGCACCGCGAACCACCACGCCCAGCGGTGGATCGACTCCATGTTGGCGTTGAAGCCCATCGTCCAGCGCCAGAAGACCATCGTCCGCTCCGCGGCCGTGCCGGGATCGGTGATCTGATCGATCTCGCGCTCACCACCCATCTTCGCGGTCGCCAGAATCGTGGCGCCATGCATGGCGAAGAGGAGTGCCGAACCGTACAGGAAGACGATCGACAGCATGTGGAACGGGTTGTAGAACAGGTTCCCGTACCTCAGCGAGAATGCCGCCGTCCAGTCGAGATGCGACAGGATGCCGAAGGGCACCGCCTCACCCCAGCTCCCCATCAGGATCGGGCGAAAGAAGCCCAGAACCAGATAGAGGAAGATGGCGCTCGCGAAGGCCCATGCGACGTGCGTGCCCATCTTGAGCTGCTTCGCGCGGCGGTACATGCGGTACCACCACAGCAGGATCGCAACGGTCAGGAAAAAGCCCGCCAGGAGCCACATGGCACCCTGCCCGTACGCCGGGATGGAAAGCCCGACTTCCGGCGGCGGCGGATCCAGCGACAGCCAGGGAAGCTGTCGGATGAACTCCACGACATCCCAGTTCACCGACGCCAGCATGCTGAAGCCGATGATCTCGAAGGCGGCGAACCCGAACAGCAGGGACAGGACACCCAGCCACCCCAGGTAGAACGGACCGATCTGCGCATCGCCGATCTTTCCGAGGAGGTAGTTCATCCCGCCCGGCTTGAAGATCCGGTTCTTGCCGGAGTGCTCCGACTCGACACCGGGATCCGGTGGACCGTGGACCTGAATCGGGGTCAGGAGATTCTGAAACTCAGCCATGATCGTCTCCTAGAACCAGATTGGAAGATTGAGCCACCAGTTCCACCATTCCGGCCAACCTCGAGTCCAGAACGGGCCGGAGATCACGATACAGATCGCACTCCAGAGGCCTGCGTTCAGGGCGAGGAAGAGTCCCAGACGGTGGATGCCGATCGCGCCGATCGAGTAGCCGAGAGCGTCACGGAAGTACGTGTTCTCGTGCTCACTCGTCTTCACCGACTCGCCCTTCTGCGGGTTCGTCACGGAGAGGATCAGCCCCCCGTGCATCGCCAGCGCGAGACAGGTCGTGAAGAAGAAGGTGATCGCGATCATGTGGGCCGGATTGTAGTGGAAGTGGAGATACTGATACCCCACGTTCGACACCCAATCGAGGTGGCTGATGATCCCGTACGGGAAGCCGTGTCCCCACGCGCCCAGAAGCATCGGGCGGACCACCACGAGGGTGACGTAGGCGAGCACGGCAACGCTGTACGCGACCGGAATGTGCAGTCCCATGCCGAGCTTGCGCGAGATCTCCGCCTGGCGGAGAACCCAGCTCACGAAGGCGCCGATGGCACAAAACGTGACGATTTGCCATAGACCTCCTTCATAGAGTGGCGCGATGGCCAACCCGTACTCGAGCGGAGGCGGCGCGATGCTGATTTGCCAGAGATTCCACGTCTGGCCGGCGAGTCCTTCGCCGATCGCGGCCCCCCAGACGAGCAGCGCAGTGCCCAGCAGGGAGAAGAAGATTGTGGTCACACCGAAGAAGCCTACGTAGAAGGGCCCGACCCAGAAATCGAACAGGTCCCCCCCAAGCAACGTTCCCCCGCGGACGCGGTATTTTTTTTCAAAACTCAGCATCGCCATCGGCTACTCCGAAGCGTGGCGTTACAGTGTCGGATGGACCACCACGGGCCACCCGTTCCCACAAGGGCCGAACCTCATACGAGGTCCGGCCCCCACAGGGCTTCCAAACGGTCTCAGCGTCCAGGCGGCAACGGAGAGATCTCCGCCGCGCTCATGGCAGCGCTGGCCTCGCCCGAGATCCAATTCCACTCGGGCGTGCTCAGAAGGATGAAGTGGATGGTGAACGCCAGTACGCCCAGGAAACCGAAAAGGGCAATCAGCGCTCTACGCGGATCGAACAGTGTCCAGATCTGATGCATGACGGTCGTCTCCTTAGAGCCACGGACGCCACATCCACACAAGCACATGTGCGGCGGCAGCGACTGCTGTGAACCCGAGAAAGGAACTCATGAATACCTTGTGGAATCCACGAGCCTGGTCTTCCGTCAGCCCGGTTGGCTGCGACATGTAAGACCTCCTTGAAGTGAAACACCTTCCCGGGGCGGACCCCCCGCCCTCGGGGTGGACCTGCGTCGTAGACGCCGGCCCATTCCTCCAGTTTCCGGGGTCATCCCCGAACCCTGAGAGTTTCAGATTGAACAGCCTCGAATCCGAACGACTCCGTTGGGAGTCCCACGGCCACGACTGGCCCAATCGTCATCTGTCCCGATTCGTCACCGCCGGGGACGTGCGTTTCCACGTCCAGCTCGCCGGCGACGGACCGGATCTTCTCTTGCTGCACGGTGCGGCCGGTTCGACCCACTCCTGGGCCCGTATCCTGCCGCGCCTCGCGCAGTCCTTCCGTGTCGTGGCCCCGGATCTCCCGGGCCACGCATTCTCGTCGGCCCTGCCGCCGGAGCGGTCGGGACCCGTCGAAGTGACCACCGCAGTCGCTCGTCTCCTGGACGCCGTCGCAATCGAGCCGACGGGGATCGTCGCCCATTCGGCAGGCGCCGCGGTGGCCGTATGTCTTGTCTCCGAGGAAGCGGTCGAGCCCGAACGCTGCGCCTTCCTGGCGCCCTCGCTCTCCCGCCCACCTCGCGCGGGACCGGCCTTCCTGCAGGAACTCATCGCTCCGCTTCTCCGGGCCGATCGCGTCGCCGAACTGGCGGCCCTCTTCGGCAGGTCCTTCATCACGAAGGCCCTTCTGAAATCCACCGGCTCGCGCGTTCCCGCGGAGTCGGCATCGATCTATCGGCGGCTGACCGGAAATCCGGCCCACATCGGCGCCGTGCTGCGTCTTCTGTCCCAATGGGATCCAGAGGGCGTCGAGGCCCTCCTGCCCGGCTTCTCCGTGCCCACCCTCGTACTGGCGGGGGCGGAGGACGGCTGGATTCCACGCTCCGGAGTCGAACGAGTCGTCTCCGACATGGCCGACGCGGAGCTGCGGGTTCTGGAAGGGGTTGGCCATCTCGCGCACGAGGAGGCACCGGAGCGTGTCCTGGCCGAGCTCGTTCCCTGGCTGGAGCACCATTAGGCGGCCCTCCCCCCGAAGGCGCTGAGCGCCTCTCGGACACGGTCCTCGGTCACCCGGTCTTCGTCGGCTTCGAGCGCCTTGGATTCCGCGAGATCGCGAAGTCGCTTGGCGGTCGAGATGCGGACCAGCGGCTCGACCTTCTCGAGCTGCTCGTCCAGGATGCGTTGCGCCTCTTCATCCCATGGCAGGCTCGGACCGCGGTCCGGTGCGAGCGTGGCCTCCACGGCATCCATGTCCGTGGACAGCGGAAGGATGTGGAAGAGGGCGTCGAAGAGAGCGTTGCAGACTTCCTGCACGAGGTAGGTGACGCCCGCGTAGCCCATGAAGGGCGTGCCCGTGTGCCGGCGGATGATCGCGCCGGGGAAGGACGCCGGGATGTACCGGGACCGGAGCCCCAGCTCGGCGGCGTACATCCGCTCGTTGTAGCTGCCGAAGAGGAGCGTCGGCGGGCTCTCGCCCAGCCGCTCGCGCACGTCGGCGTGGTCCGTCTTCTCGCCCGGGATTCGTGCCACGGAGAGGACGCAGGGCATGCCCATGTCCTCCTCGAGGAAGAACCGGAGGCCTTCCGCATAGGTCTTGTTCGCGACCACCGCAAAGGAGGTCGTCGGAAAGAAGTCCTGAGTGACGCTGCGGTAGAGGTCCCAGACCGCCTTGAGCGTGGTGTGCTTCTCCTTCTCGATGAACGGCTTCGGGTCGATGCCCGTCGCCTCGCCGATCTCCTCGAGGAACCGCGTGGTGTTGGTCAGGCCCATGGGGGCCCGGATCCACGGGGTGTCGAGCGTGTCGGCGAGCTCGGTGCAGAGCGCCGCGCCGAACTCCTGGTACATGCAGACGTTCAGGTCCGCGTCGGCCAGCTGTTTCGCGTCGTCGAGGTGCGAACCGAGCGGGAAGACCATGTTGATCTCGCAGCCCACGCCCTCGATGAGGCGCCGGATCTCGGCGAGATCGGACGGCATGTTGAAGGTGCCGTAGATCGGACCGACGATGTTCACGAGCGGGGGTGCGTCGTCGCCGCGGTCGGGCTTCTTCCGGTTCCGTGCCTTCTTTGCACCGAACTCGGTCCAGAGCCACTTCATCGCGCGATCCGCGCTCTCCCACTGGTCCTCGTCGATCGTGCGCGGGAGGAACCGCTTGAGGTTCGTCCCCTCGGGCGTTACACCGCCACCGATCATCTCGGCGATGGATCCCGTCACGACGACCGACGGGGTGTCGGGATCGAGCGTCGACCACGCCTGCTTCATGTTGGCCTCGGTCCCGCTCATCGAGAGCTCGTCCTCGGAGAGCCCGGTCACGACGATCGGGAGCTCGTGCGGCGGGAGCGCGTCCGTGTAGTGGAGGACGCTCGTCACCGGAAGGTTCTCGCAGCCGACGGGGCCGTCGATGACGACCTGCAGGCCACGGATGGCCGTGAAGGCGTAGACGGAGCCCCAGTAGCCGCCGGCGCGATCGTGATCGAGGACGAGCATCAGTCCGCCCCTCCCGCCGTCGCCGGCACCGGCTCTTCCGCGTCGCTTTCCGTCTTCGGGGCACGCTTCGCGCTCCCCTTGGCGGCCGCGCTCTGACGGATCCGGTCCCTGGTGCGTATCGACGCGGAGTTCTCTCGCTCCTTCGTCTCCTCCGCGGCACCCTCGTGGTCCTTGCCGACCGCGAGTTCGGAGTGCTTCCCCGCACCGGTCGTGGCCTTGCCACCCCGTGCACGAGCGTTGCGCTCCTTCGCGCTGAGCTTCTTCTCGGGCACCTCGGTCCAGCCGTAGCCGACCGCGTGTCCGGTTCCGACGCCCTCGAAGAACTGCTTCATCTGCCCGAGACGCTCCCGACCCTTCATCGCACCGTGCAGAACGGGGGCGAGCGATCCCGCACCGGCCGGTCCGAAGATCGGACGAGCCGAGACCAGGTTCGTGAAGTAGAGCCCGGGCACGCCGTTCTCCTTGGCCTCCTGCACCACCGGCGTCGTCCCGATGACCAGGTCCGGATCGGTCTCCTTGAATGCCTCGATATCCTGCTCGAGCGACGCCCGAAACTGCACGTGCGTACCCTGGGCCTCGAGCCACTCGTAGTCGGTCTGACTCCACTTCGACTTGGGGAGCGCGGTCCCGACGTACGGGACGTCCGCCCCCGCCTCGATGAGAACGCGGGCGACGAGCAGCTCAGAGCCTTCGTATCCGGAGACCTGCACCCGACCCTTCAGCGGGGCCGACGCGATGGCACCGGAGATCATCTTGCGAGCGCGGTCGATGGCCGCACCGGTCTTCTCGGCGTCGACGCCGGCGGCGTCGCCGATCGACTTCAGCCAGGCGACCGTGCCTTCGACGCCCACCGGACCCGACCCCACCACACGTCGTCCGGCCTTCTGGAACTGCTCGGCGGCGCGCACATAGTGGGGGTGGATCGCGGCGCAGACGTCGGAGTCCAGCGCGGCATACAGCTCACGCCACTCGCGAACCGGAACGACCGGACCGAGCGCGAGACCCATCGGATCGATCAACGAACCGATTCCCATCGGGTCCGCGGGGAAGAGCTCACCCAGCAGCGACACCGTGGGCCGGTCGTCGACGAGGTCCTTCGGGCGCGCCACCGGGCCGGCTTCGGCCTCGAGGCGGGCGCGCTTCAGAACCGCGCCGGACAGCACGTCCTTGGCCTCCGCGTGCGTCGGCACGCCGAACCCCGGAACGTCGATCCCGACGATGCGGACGCCGTTGATTTCCTTCGGCAGCATGTCGAGCGGCACACCCGATGCAGTCGGGATGCACAGATTCGTCATGATGATCGCGTCGTACTCGTCCGGGTCGGCGAGGTCGTGCATCGCCTGCTTGATGTCCTCGTAGAGAGCACCGGTGACGAGTGACTCGGAGTTGAACGGCACGTAACCCACCGTCCGCCGCGCACCGTAGAAGTGCGAGGTGAAGGTCAGGCCATAAACGCAGCAGGCCGAGCCCGAAAGCACCGTGGCCGTACGTCTCATTCGGAGGCCCACGCGGAGCGACCCGAAGGCGGGGCACATGCCCTGGGGCTGTTCGTGCGGCCCGAGCGGATAGTCCTCCATCAGCTGCTTCAGCGCGTCGGAGTCGGCCATCTCGCGGGCCTTGTCCCGTGCATCGCCGTGGCAGCCCACATCGGAGATCTCGGGGGCGTCGGCACCGTTGCCCGAAGCTCCGTCCGCGGCCTGGGCTTTCGCACCACCACCGCAGCCACAGCTCCCGCCGCCGCCACTCATGCCCCCCATGACGCGTGCGGCCTCGGCCGCGGAAAGCGTCTCGCCATCCGCCGAGGACGCACCACTGCCACCGCTACCGCATCCGCACGATCCACCCCCCATGACGGGAAGCGACATGCTCTGCTTCTTGGGGCCGGAGGTAGAGGAGTCGGACATCGGGCTCACACAGCCTGGTAGACGATTTCGAGCGATTCCTTCTCGACGAAGTCGACGCCGCGCATGTCCGCCTGCGTCGCCGGCTGCAGCACCACGTCGCGGCCGACCTCGTCGCCCTTGAACAGGTCGAGGAGTTCGTCGTGCGAGAGCGGTTTCGGTGCCTGCGGTGGCGCGGTGGCCACTGCGTCGCCGAGCTGCTCGAAGAGCGGGGCCCACTGACCGCCGGGTCTCCCGACGATCTCGTAGTTCGCGCTCTTGCGACGGATATCGTCGTCCTGCGGGATCGCGGCGAGCACCGGAATGTCCACGGCCTCCGCGAAGGCGGCCGCCTCACCGGAGCCGTCGTCCTTGTTCACCACGAGACCGGCCACCCCGACGTTGCCGCCGAGCTTCTGGAAGTACTCGACCGCGCTGCAGACGTTGTTGGCCACGTAGAGCGACTGGAGGTCGTTCGAGCCGACCACGATGACCTTCTGGCACATGTCGCGGGCGATCGGAAGACCGAATCCGCCACACACCACGTCACCCAGGAAGTCGAGGAGCACGTAGTCGAAGCCCCACTCGTGGAAGCCGAGCTTCTCGAGGAGTTCGAAGCCGTGGATGATACCCCGACCTCCGCACCCTCGACCGACCTCGGGCCCGCCGAGTTCCATGGCGAAGACACCGTCTCGAACGAAGCAGACGTCGCCGATCGCCACATCCTCTCCGGCGAGACGCTTCTCGGCGGAGGTGGCGATGATCGTGGGGCAGGAGCGCCCGCCGAACAGGAGCGAGGTCGTGTCCGACTTCGGGTCGCACCCGATCAGCAGAACCTTCTTGCCCTGCTGCGCCATCATGTACGAGAGGTTCGAGAGCGTGAAGCTCTTGCCGATCCCGCCCTTGCCGTAAATAGCGATGATCTGGGTTTCCGACTCGGTCATGCTGTGTTCCTCCAATCGAGGATCATCTTGAGGCATTCGTGATCCTCGAACGCCTGGGTAAAGGCCGTCTCCGCATCCTGCGCCGGAGCGGTGTGCGTGATCAGGCCGGACAGATCGACCGCGCCCTGCGCGACCATCCGCAACACGGTGTCCAGGTCGTCCCGATTCCACTCCGCGGCGATGCGAATGCGCGCTTCGCGCTGGAACGCGGCCGGGAAGAGGAAGTGGACGGGCTCCGAGTAGAAGCCTGCGAGAGTGACCTGGCCGTGCCGCGCGAGGCACGGGATGGCGTGGTCCAGAATTCCCGGGTCACCCGACACGTCGCAGATGCGGATGTAGTCGGTGCGGTCGTCTTCGTCCGGGTGCATCACGTCGTAGCCCTGCGCGCCGCCGGTGCGCACGGGATTCGTCTCCCACACGCGGGGCGGGCTGCCGCCGAGCGCGATGGTCAGTCGAGCGACCAGCCGGCCGAGCACGCCGTGTCCGATGACGAGTTCGGGGAGTCCGTCCTGGCGGACCGCGTGCAGCGCGGTGGCCGTGAGCGCGAGAAGCGCTCCGTCCGGACCCTCGAGATTGGTATCGAGCGGAATGAGCCGGTCGACCGGTGTGACGACGCGCATGGCGTCGGCCCCGAAGAGTCCCCGGGCGTCGACGAAGCCGTTGGAGCCCGGCACGAACACCCTGTCGCCCACCTTCAACGGGCCGTCGGCGTTCACCTCGCGGATGCGCCCGACACCCTCGTAGCCGGGCACGAGCGGGTATCCCATACCCGGGAATTCGGGCATGCGTCCATCCCACAGCAGACGCTCCGTTCCCGTGCTGATGCCCGAGAACTCGATCTGCACCACGGCATCTCCCTCGACGGGTTCCTTCAACCCGACCGAACGGAAGCTGACGCTCCGTGGTTCATCCAGAACGACCGCGAGGGTCTCCAAGGCTCTGACATCCTCCGCACTGGCGAAGCTCGGCTCCCTGCGAGTCAGGGCGCGCGACAGGTGTATCATTTGGTTTACAGTCCGAGATGTCAAGTAAACTGTACACCAAGATGCGTGAGTCTCTCGCGTCAGGGCCCGGCAAGACCTCAGGAATCCCGGCGTGTGGCGGGATTCGGGGGATCGACGGTCGAGATACCCGTCAGGGCGCTCGCGCCACCAGCAGCGTCGCCAGCACCGGAGCGCGCGATCGCAGGCGGCGAATGTCCCGAAATCCGGCCTCGGAAAGGAAGCCGGTCAGCTCGTCGGGAGTACGCGGTCGCCCCTTCCCCATCGCCAGCAGATAGAGGGAGAAATACGCCGGTCCGACGGACCCCGCTCCGGAAACGCCGGACATCGGCTCCGCGATGACCAGGCGCCCGCCCGGCCGAAGCGACTCCCGCACCCTGGGAAGCAGCTGGCGCACGTCCGGGTCGTCGTGGTCGTGCAGGATGCGCACGAGCGTCACGACGTCGAAGCCCCCCGGTAGCGGGTCCGCGAAGAAATCGCCCCCGTGCACTTCGATCCGGTCGCCGTACCCGGTTTCCGCCACTCGCGTGCGCGCGTGCGCCGCCACGCCCGGTAGATCGAAGAGGGCGAGATCCAGGTCCGGATGCCGCTCGGCGGCACCCAGGACGAAGGCGCCGCTTCCGCCGCCGACGTCCAGCAGCCGTTCGCCCGCATCGAAGTCGATGGCGTCGAGGACCTCGGCCGTGATGGCCGGCTGCGACTTCGCCATCAGCTCCGAGTACTCTCGAACACGCTCGGCGTCGATCTCCCGGGGGTCACCCGTCTTCGCGTACGGCCAGTACGAGGAGAGATGCGTCTCGACCTCGCCGCGGAGTAGCCCGACCGGATCGGCGAGATCTCGGTAGAACAGAGCGTTGTGCTCGACCAGGGCGCGGAGTGCCTGATTCCCTGCAAGGGGGGCACCATTCCGACCCAGTTCGATGCCCTCTCGGGTGCGAATCAGCACGTCGAGGCTGACCGCGGCGTCCACGAGGCGCCGAAAGCGATCGGGGTCCACGCCGGCCATCCGCGCGTACTCGTCCTCCGGAATCGCACGCTGCAGCAACGGCTCCAGGAGCTCGAGGCGGACCAGTGCCAGCACGGTCTGGGCGTACACGAACCCGGCGGTCAGGTCGAACACCTTCCGGGTACTCCAGAGGGCGATCGGGCGTGTGAGCGGGAATCCGGACGCCCAGCTCTGGAACCGGGGACGCGCCATCAGGCGGAGCAGCGCACGGCGTGCGTCGGAGATCAGGCCCATGGAGTGGCTCCGGGGGCCGGGGTGACTCCGTGAGGAGCGGTGGCTGTCATTGCGGCATGGTGGGTGTCGTCATGGAGCGTCCGCTCCGAACAGGTCGAGGGCGCGCCGGAGACCCTGCGCGTCGGGACGCGGCAGATGGGCGACCGTGCCGTTCAGAGCCTGGGCCAGCTCCGTCGCGAAACGTTCGCCTCGGGCGGAGCTGTCGAGAATCAGTGCTGGAATTCCGGTCGCCGCGATACGCCGGGCCATGTCGAGCGCATCCTCCCGCGCGCGTTTCCGACCGCCGGCCCCGTCGATCCCGACGTTGGGGCGACCGTCGGAGAGGAGTACGATCCGCGGGCTCGCCTCCGACGCCTCGAGACGGAGCGCGACCTTCCACGCCTCCTGAAGGCCCGCTGCCAGAGGCGTACCTCCGCCACCCGCCATGCCTCGGAGGAGGCGGCGGACGCGCACGAGCGAGCGCGTCGGCGGCACGACGAGTTCCGCGCCGCGGTCCCGGAATACCACCAGCGATACCTGGTCGCGGCGTACGTAGCTCTCTCCGAGGAACAGCTCGACGGCTCCCTTCACCTCCGCGAGACGGTTCAGCGCCTGGGAGCCCGAGGCATCCACGACGAACACGGTCGCCGTCGCGGTCCGGCGAACACGCTCCTGCACGTGGAGGTCGGACGGTCGAACGTGCACGGTGGGGGTCGCAGCGGGCTCCTGGCCCGACGCCCCGCCCTCCTTCGCGGCCCGATCACGCCGGGCCCGCTGCCAGGGGGCGGCCGCACGCAGGGTGGCGGGCAGGTCTACACGTCCTCCCCGTCTCGGATCACCCCGGCGTGCGCCGACCCGGTGGCCGTGCATGAGCTGTCGGAGCTTCGCCCCCTTCCTGCCGGTGCCGCGGGCGCGCGCCTCGGCGAACCTCGCGACCAGCCCCTCGGGAAGGTGCGCCTCCGCCGCGGCGACGACCTGATCCGCGATCGGACCGGAAGGTCCCTGGAGGTCGTCCCCATCGTCCCGGTCGGACTCCGAGGGGGGCGGTGGGGGTGGGGGTGGCATGGAGTCGTCCTGCGCATCGGGCGGCTCCGGCGCGACCGTCGCCCGTGGCAGGAGCGCGAGGGCGGCAGCGACCGCTAGATCGTCGTCCGCGATGCGGAGGAGAGTCGACGCACCCTCGGCAGCGCCCGAGTCGACCGGTGGGGCCGAGCCCGCCTCCGCCGCGGCGCGCCACGCCCGGTGCGCGCGTGCCACCTGCAGCGCATGGATCGGTGCCCGGAGGGAGTCGATGCCCAGGCGGGCGGCAGCGACGACGAACGTCTCGATGTCGGAGTCGTCGGCCACGACATCGCGGATCAGACCTCGGGCGACCTCGACCCTCGCCGGGTCGACCGGCGGGGGCGGTGGCGCCGCCGCGCCGACCGGCTCCAGCACCACGAGGCAGCCCATCCGCTCCTGCACGATGTCCGGCAGGCCGGCCTCGTCTTCGCGACTCTCGTCGATCAGGACCGCCGCCACGTCGGCGGGCGCGTAGGACAGCCCGGGGAGACGTGGGAGGACTCTGCGCGTGTCCAGCGCCTCGGCCAGAATGGCCCCGGCCTCCCGCTCGAGCCGCTCCGCCATCGGCACGATGACCATGCCGCCGCTGGCGTCGGTGAGAAGCCCCGAGCGCACGATTCGGCGACCCTCCCGAAGCGATCCGACCAGATCCAGCTCTCCGGTCAGGCGGCCGGCGTCGATGTGGGGTGGCATGCGCCGAAGGGGCCGGTCACCGAGTGCGTCGGCGAGCGCTCGCGTCCAGGCGTCGAGCTCGGGCCCCGGCCGTGCTCGCAGGTGAATGCCACCCACGCCCCGGGGATCGATCGCGACCAGAGCCGCGGCGGTCCACGCGAGATCCCGCACGGCCACCGCGCGGGCGCGGCGATCGTCGTCGTTCACGCCGCGGGCGACCCGTTCGCGGAAAGCTCCTCGATGGCCCGGGCCACACGGGCCCCCGAACCGGTGTCGTCGAGCGGATCCCGCCGGAGTCGATGGCGGAGCGCGGAGGGCGCGACCTCCAGGACGTGTCGATCGGCCACGGTGTCGTCCCCGTCGAGCGCAGCGACCGCCCTCGCCGCACGGATCAGCGTGAGTTCGCCGCGGAGTCCGTCGGTGCCTAGGGACAGGCAGAGACGGCCCGCGGTCTCGAGCGCCGACTCGGGTACGTCCACCTCACCGAGTCGCTCGCGGGCTCGCCGGATCGACGCACGGATCCGACCGTCGGCCGACGCCCACCGCTTCACGAAATCCTCGGGATCGCGGTCGTAGGCATCGCGTCGGCGCAGCACCTCCATCCGGGTCTCCAGGTCGCCCGGCGTCGTCACCTCGACCGACAGCCCGAATCGGTCCAGAAGCTGGGGACGGAGTTCACCCTCCTCGGGATTCCCGCTTCCCACGAGGACGAACTTCGCCGGATGGCGGACGCTGAGCCCCTCGCGCTCGACCACGTTCTCGCCCGACGCCGCCACGTCCAGGAGGAGATCCACGAGGTGATCCTCGAGAAGATTCACCTCGTCCACGTAGAGAAAGCCGCGGTGGGCCTGGGCGAGCAGGCCCGGCTCGAAGGAACGGACTCCCTCCGTCAGGGCACGCTCCAGATCCAGCGTGCCGACCACACGGTCCTCGGTCGCCCCCAGCGGGAGGTCGACCACCGGAACGCCTGCGCGGTCGGTGCCGGGGCCGGAGTGTCCATCGCGGCACGCCTCGCAGCGACCGCCGCGCCCGTCCGGCGCGCACCCGTACAGGCAACCCTCCATCACCTCGATGTCGGGAAGAAGGGCCGGGAGGGCACGGACCGCAGTGGATTTGCCGGTTCCGCGATGGCCGAAAATGAGAACGCCGCCGACCCCCTGGTCGACGGCGACGATTTCGAGCGCCCTCTTCATCTCGTCCTGTCCGACGAGGGCGGCGAATGGGAAAGGTGTTGCCACCGTAAACAGTCCTTGACGACAGGCTCGCTTGACAGTCAATTCGCATGGTAACGTGCCGATAAACGGCCCGCAACGCGACCCCCGTCGCGAACTTCAGACCTTCATGGAAGGCAGTCCCGATGTCGCCGAATCCGCCCCTCCGCCTCGGGACGCGGGGCTCTCGCCTCGCTCTCTGGCAGGCTCACCACGTCCGCGATCTCGTGGCTTCCCTGGGCGACGCTCCCGCCATCGAGATCGTCGAAATCGTGACGTCGGGCGATCTCATTCAGGATGTGCCGCTCTCCGCCGCCGGTGGCCGTGACTTCTTCACCAAGGACATCGAGACCGCCCTCCTCGAAGATCGCATCGACTTCGCGGTCCACTCGCTCAAGGATCTCGCCACGCAGCTCCCCGAGGGCCTCGAGCTCGCCTCGGTGCTCGAACGCGCGGATCCGCGCGACGCGCTGGTGGCCGCACCCGGCGTGACGATGGCGTCGCTGTCCGAGGGCGCCCGGATCGGGACCAGCTCGCTTCGAAGGACGGCCTTCCTCCGAGCGGCCCGCCCGGACCTCGACGTCACGGGTCTCCGCGGCAACGTACCGACTCGCGTGGGCAAGCTCGACGAGGGCAACTACGACGCGATCCTGCTCGCCACCGCGGGTCTCGAGCGACTCGGCATGGGCGACCGGATCTGCGAACGCCTCGACCCGGACGTGATGACCCCAGCGCCGGCACAGGGCGCGATCGGCCTGGAGGCTCGTGAGGACGACGAGCGGACGCTCGATGTTCTCCGGCGACTGCAGCATTCGGTCACCCGGGCGGAAACCGACGCCGAGCGAGCGCTGCTCCGGACGCTGGAGGGTGGCTGCTCGGTACCGATCGGGGCGCTGGCTCGCGTCGACGGGAATCGCCTGACTCTGGTGGGACGCGTGGCTTCGCTCGATGGGTCGAGGGTGATCTCGGGCCACCGCGACGGAGCTGTGGAGGACGCGGTCGAACTCGGGGAGACCCTGGCCCGCAGCCTCGCCGCCGACGGGGCCGACGTGCTCCTCGACGAGGTGCGCGCCGAGGCGTCCGCGTGAATCCGACGCGGACCGACGACCCTGCGGCCGACCCCGGCACCGCCGCCGGGCCTCTCGTGGCGCGGGGTGTCGTCGTGACTCGGGCGGAGGGTCCGGACGGACCCGTCAGCAGCCGCCTCCGCGGACGGGGCGCGAATCCCATCCTCCGCCCGGCGGTCGCCTTCGACTTCGCCTCGCAGAAGTCCGCGCTGTCCGACGCCGTATGGCGGATGGACGACTACGACTGGCTCGTGCTCACGAGCAGTCGCGCGGTGCGAGCCCTGGCGGCGGTCCACGCCTTCGAGCACCCCCGCCCCGACGGCCTTCGAGTGGCGGTGGTCGGCCCCGGCACAGCGGCCGAGATCGAGACGCATGGATGGACGGCCGACCTCGTTCCGGAGAGCGGCGGAGCACGTGTGCTCGTCGAGCGCCTCCGCCCGGAGCTCGGCGGGTCCGCGAGACTTCTCTTCCCCGCCTCCGAAGCCGCCAGCGAAGCGCTTCCGGATTCCCTCAGGGACGCGGGCGCGACCGTCGACCGCGTCGACGCCTACGCGCCCCGCCCCTCGCCCCAGTCCGCGGACACGTGGGCCCGGGACATGGATGCGGGACGCATCGATGCTCTCACCTTCACGAGTCCGTCGGCGGTGGATGCGCTCGGCGAGGCGCTGGCCGACGCCCTCCCTGTCGCGACGCTCGCCTCGATCCGCGAACTCCCGGCGGCGGCGCAGGGGCCGACCACCGCCCGTGCCGTCCGCGATGCGGGCTGGGGCGTGGTGCCTGTGGCGGAGCCCACGACCTTCGAAGGCCTCGTCGGCGCGCTCGAGGCCCACTTCGCGAGCGCCGAATGACTCAGCCGTTCCGGATCGATCCATATCGAGTAGTGCCCGTGACCGAGGACCGCCCATGAGCAGAGTAGTGCCGGTGACCGAGGACCGCCCATGACCTTCCCGCGCCATCGCCCGCGACGCCTGCGACGCACCGCCGGATGGCGGGACGCGGTCCGCGAGACGTCGCTCGCCCCCGATCAGTTCATACTCCCGCTGTTCCTCGTCTCCGGCGAGGGCGTCGCGGACGAGGTCTCGAGCATGCCGGGCGTCTACCAGCACTCCGTCGACGAGGCGGTGAAGGTGGCACGCGAGGCGCACGAACTCGGCATCGCCGGCGTCATCCTGTTCGGCATCCCCGACGCGAAGGACGAGGTGGGTTCCGCCGCCTGGGATCCCGACGGGCCCGTCTGCCGTGGTCTGCGCGCCCTCCGCGACGAGGTCCCGGGCCTCCTCCGCTGGGCCGACGTCTGCATGTGCGAGTACACCGACCACGGCCACTGCGGCATCCTCACGGACGACGGCGACGTCGACAACGACCGAACGCTCCCGCTGCTCGCCCGGGCGTCGGTGGCGTACGCGGAGGCGGGCGCCGATGCCGTCTGCCCGAGCGACATGATGGATGGTCGCGTCGCCGCCATCCGTGACGCGCTGGACGAGGCCGACCATCCGGAGACGGTCGTCGTCTCCTATGCGGTAAAGTACGCCTCGGCCTTCTACGGACCCTTCCGGGACGCGGCCCACTCCACGCCCTCTTCCGGGGACCGGCGCGGCTATCAGATGGATCCCGCGAACGCACGCGAGGCCCATCTGGAGGCGCTCGCCGACCTCGACGAGGGCGCCGACCTGATCATGGTGAAGCCGGCCGGACCGTATCTGGACATCATCCGGTCCCTGAGCGACATCACCGACGTACCGCTGGTCGCCTATCAGGTCTCGGGCGAGTACGCTGCTCTCAAGGCCGCGGATGCCCGTGGCTGGCTGGACGGCGACCGGGTGATCGAGGAGTCCCTGCTGGCCATTCGCCGGGCGGGAGCGCGCCTCATCATCACGTACGCCGCACTGGACGTCGCTCGACGGCTCTCGGGCCGCTGAAGCACGACACCCGACCGGGCCTCGGCCCCCGCAGTACCCGACGAATACTATTGACGCACCCATATCCTGGATCGAGATGAGGACCGAACGGAGCCAAGCACTCTTCGACGCTGCACGCGCCCGCATCCCCGGCGGTGTGAACTCTCCCGTCCGCGCCTTCGGGCGAGTCGGCGGACGCCCGCTGTTCGTGACGCGTGCGGAGGGCGTGACCATCTGGGACGCCGACGACAACCCGTACATGGATTTCGTGGGCTCCTGGGGACCGATGTTCCTCGGGCACAACCACGCCGCCATCCGCGAGGCCGTCGCAGACCAGCTTCAGCGAGGAACGTCCTACGGCGCCCCGACGGCCGCCGAGGTCGAGCTCGCCGAACGCGTCTGCGAGATGGTCCCGTCGATGGACATGGTGCGACTCACGAGTTCCGGAACGGAGGCCACGATGAGCGCGCTCCGTCTGGCGCGTGCGTTCACCGGGCGTGACGCCTTCGTGAAGTTCCGCGGGGGGTATCACGGCCACGGCGACGCCTTCCTCGTCGAGGCCGGATCGGGTGCGGCGACGCTCGGCGTGCCGAACTCGCCGGGCGTCACCCCCGGCGCGGCAAAGGACACGCGCGTCGCCGAGTTCAACGATCTGGACTCGGTCCGGGCGCTGGTGGAGGACCACGATGCCGCAGCCGTGTTCATCGAGCCCGTCTCCGGCAACATGGGCTGCATTCCCCCCGCCCCCGGTTTTCTGGAAGGACTCCGTGCGCTCTGCACCGAGACCGGCACCCTCCTCGTGTTCGACGAGGTCATGACCGGCTTCCGGCTGGCTCCGGGAGGCGCGCAGGAGCGCTTCGCCGTCACGCCCGACCTCACGACCCTGGGCAAGATCATCGGGGGCGGCCTGCCGGTCGGCGCGTTCGGCGGTCGTGCGGACATCATGGAGATGGTCGCGCCGTCGGGCCCCGTTTATCAGGCCGGTACGCTCTCCGGCAACCCCCTCGCCACCGCCGCGGGCAACGCGATGCTGCGCTGGATCTCGGACCACCCGGAGATCTACGACCACGTCGAGATGCTCGGCGTGAAGCTCGACGAGGGCCTGGGCCGCATCATCTCCGAGAATGGCTATCCCCTCACCTGGCTGCGGGTGGGGGCGATGGGCAGCCTCTTCTTCGGCGACGGGCCGATCCGGGACTGGCCGACCGTGAAGGCGACGTCGGTGGAGCGCTTCGCGGCATGGTTCTCGGGCATGCTGGAGGAGGGATTCTACCTCGCGCCGAGTCCCTACGAGGCGTGCTTCATCTCGGCGGCCCACACCGCTCACGACATCGACCGCTTTCTCGAGGCCGCGGAGCGCACGCTCGCGCACGTGCACCAGGAGGTGTCGGCATGACCGCGCCCTTCCTGGCCGCCGCGCGCGGCGAAACGCCCAGCCACACGCCGATCTGGATCATGCGTCAGGCGGGGCGCTATCTGCCGGAGTACCGGAAGGTACGCGCCGGCGCCGGTGGATTTCAGGAGATGACCCGCAGGCCGGAGCTGGCCGCCGAGGTCACGCTGCAGCCCATCCGCCGTTTCGGCATGGACGCCGCGATCCTGTTCAGCGACATCATGACCCCGCTCGAGGGCATGGGGATCGACGTCCGATTCGCACCCGGTCCGATCATCGACGATCCGATCCGGTCGGTGGCGGACGTGTCGCGTCTCACGACGCTCGATCCGCAGGAGGGCGTGCCCTTCGTGCTGGAGGCGTGCGAGATCCTCGCCAACGAGCTGCCGGACAACGTTCCGCTGATCGGATTCGCCGGGGCGCCCTTCACGCTGCTCTGCTACCTCATCGAGGGGCAGGGATCCAAGTCGTTCGTCCAGACCCGGGCGTTCATGCGCTCGGAGCTGGACGCCACGCGCACGTTGCTCGACCGGCTGGCGCACGGCATGGCGCTCTATCTCGAGGCGCAGGCGCGGGCCGGCGCTCGGGCGCTCATGATCTTCGACTCCTGGGTCGGATTGCTCGACGCGCCGACCTTCAGGGCTCTCGTCCGTCCGGCGATCGAGCGGATCCTGAGCCATCTTCGGCCACTCGACGTCCCCCTGCTCTACTTCCCCAACCAGGGCGGGCACCTGCACCACGAGGTCGCCGGCCTGGACGCCGACATCATCGGAGTCGACTGGCGGATCCCCCTGGAGGACGCCGACGAGGCGCTCGGCGGTGAGTTCGTCCTGCAGGGCAACCTCGACCCGAGCATCCTCTTCGCCCCGAAGGACGCGCTCCTCACGGCGGCCGACTCGGTGCTGGACGCCGGCCGTTCGCTGAAGCGCGGGCACATCTTCAATCTGGGCCACGGCATCGACAAGCGTACCGACCCGGACCAGGTCGCGCGCCTGGTGGATCGCGTACACGACGCGCCGGTTCGAGGGGCCGACGCGGGGGCGAGCGGATGAGTGCGCGCGACGACCGGCGCGACCGTGTCGCGGCCCTTCCCCGCCGGGGACAGACCCAGCTCATCGAGGCCTTCGAGGCGCTGGCTCCGGGCTCCTCCTTCTCCACCCGCTCGTGGGAGCGGCCCGGTGGTGGGGGCGGTACGGCCCGGGTCATGGACGGCGGCGAGATCTTCGAGCGCGGAGGCGTGAACGTCTCCGTGGTCCAGGGGAAGGACCTTCCCGACACCATGCGAGAGGCTCGCGACCTGCCCGAAGGTCTCGATTTCTGGGCCACGGGCGTGTCCATGGTCCTGCATCCCCGGAATCCGCACGTGCCGACCTTCCACGCGAACTTCCGCTACTTCGAGGCGGGCGACCGGGAGGACTGGTGGTTCGGGGGCGGAGCCGACCTCACCCCGTTCTACCCGGTCGAGGAAGACGTGCGAGGCTTCCACAAGACGCTCAAGGACCTCTGCGACCGCCACGAGGTCGCGGACTGGGCGAAGTACAAGGCGTGGTGCGACGACTACTTCACCGTCCGGCACCGGGGCGAGATGCGAGGCGTCGGTGGGATCTTCTTCGACTGGCTCAAGCCGGACGAGGGAATGGGCGGGTGGGACGCCGCCTTCGCCTTCATGGCCGACGGCATTCGGACACTCGGAGACGCCTACGTCCCGATCGTCGAACGTCGGATGCACGAGCCCTGGACCGAACGCGAGCGTGAGTGGCAGCTGCTTCGTCGGGGTCGGTACGTCGAGTTCAACCTCGTCTACGACCGGGGCACCCGATTCGGCCTCCAGACGCAGGGAGACATCGAGGCGATCCTGATGTCGCTCCCGCCGCTGGCACGGTGGGAGACGGAGGCGGTGCCCGAAGCCGGCACCCGGGAGGACGCAGCAATGGCCTTCTATCAGCCCCGCGACTGGGTCTGACCCGACGCTTCCCACCCGCGCCCGCCAGCACTGCTCCGAGGCGCCGGCCTCCTCCGGCGCCTCCCTACGGGGTCCGACCCGCCGGTCGGGCGTCCAGGATCTCGCGCGCCACCCTGCGCCCACCCTTCCAGCAGTCCGTGACACTCACGCCGTCCCGCCAGGCACCGGTCAGATGGAGCCCCGGATGGCGGGCCTCCAGCCGGTCCGCGTCGGCGACGCGGTCGAGATGCCCGAACTCGTACTGGGGAATCGCCTGCGGCCACCGCTGCACCTTGGCGAACAGGGGGGGCGAGTTCGCGCCGAGGAAGCGGCGGTGCTCTCCATACGCCGTCTCGATCAGCCACTCCTCCGACTCCGAAGCATGTTCGGGCTGTCGAGCCCCTCCCACGAACGTCGTGAGCAGCACTCGTCCGTCCTCGACACGGCTCGGGAAGAGCGAGGAGATCCAGAGAACGCCCAGGGCCTTTCGCTTCTCGGACGAGGGACACAGATAGCCGAATCCGTCGAGCGGATGCTCGATCGAGTCCCGTCGGTAGGCCGTGTGAACCGTCGAGACGGGGGAGTAGGGGATGGCGTCGAGTCCTTCGATCGCGTCGGAGGGGACGTCCGGCTCGCCGAGCGCGGCTCGAACGCGTGACGCGGGCACCGCGAGGATCAGCGATGTACACCGCACGGTCCGGCCCCCGTCCTCGCTCTCGAACTCCACCACCCAATCGTCCCCGTCGCGGTGGGCATCGATCATCCGGTGTCCTGTGCGGACCCGATCGTCCCCCAACGCCTCCACGATGGCCCGCGGCCACCGCTCCAACCCCTCCGGGAAGGAGAACAGCTCCGCCGGGCGCTTCGGCTTGCTCTCCGCCTGGTCCGCCTTGCCGCCGTTCGACTTCGACCGCCGCAGGCCGAGCCCCCATCGAAGCAGGCTGCCGGCCTCGTCCACGCCATTCTTGAGGTCGGGGAATACCGCGCGCATCGAGAGCCGCTCCGGATTTCCGGCGTACACCCCCGATACGAAGGGGTCCACCAGACGGTCGGCCACCTCGGGTCCGAGGCGCTGCGCGAAGAACTCGCGCACGCTCTCGTCCTCGCCCGGCCGAGTGCCTCGAAGCGGCTCGGTCAGGAGCCGGAGCTTGGCACCCGCGGACAGCACCTTCGACCCGATGAAGGAGGGGGGCGAATGCGGCAGAGCGACGAGCTCGCCATTCAGGACGATATACCGGCTCTTGCCGGCATCCCCGGCCACGATCCGATCGCCCGCGATCCCGAGCTCCTCGAAGTGGTCGAAGAGGTCCGGGTCGCGACTCCTCACCGTCTGCGGTCCGAGGTCGAGGACTCCCACCCCCTCGATCGGTTCGGAGCGGATCACGCCGCCCACGTGTGCCTCGGCCTCGACGAGCAGGACGTCGCGTCCCGCCCTGTGAAGCTCCCAGGCGGCACTCAGGCCGGCGATACCCGCGCCGACCACGACGACATCACGATGATCATCCATTTCGGAGTCGAACGTACCCGCCCCGGTCCCCCGCTGTCGAGCGGTCGGCATCGTGGACATCAGATCGACGAGGAAAAGGTCGGAAGCTCGGTGGCCCTGCGGAGCCAGGGGTCGATGGAGGCGGCGACGTTCCGCGCGAAGAACCGTCCCAGGGGCGTCACCTCCCAGCGGTCCGTTCGGCGAGTCAGGAAGCCGACCGCCTCCATCTCTCGAAGGTGTTCGAGGTCCTCCCCCAGCGCGCCTGCCAGATCGACGCCGAAGCGCGCCCGGGTCAGGTCGTCGGGAAGCTCGAAGTTGCAGAGCAGGTGCTGCACGACATGGCTCCGCACGCGGTCCTCGTCGGTCATGTGCCATCCGCGCACGACCGGCAGGTGACCGTCGCGAACCGTGTCCTGCCAGCCACCGAGCGCCGCGGAGTTCTGCACGAAGCGTTCGGCCACGAAGCCGATCGCGCTCATGCCGAACGCCAGCATGTCGGCGTCCGCGTCCGTCGTGTAGCCCATGAAGTTTCGACGCAGGCGACGCTCTCGAGCGGCCACCGCGAGATCATCGTCCGGTCGCGCGAAATGGTCGAAGCCGATCCACTGCCACCCCGCCTCCTCGAACACTTCGACGGTGTCGAGGAAGAGTCCCAGCTTCTCCTCCGGCTCCGGCAGCCCTGCCGCGTCCACCGCCTGCTGGATCCGCCGGGCCTCGGGGAGGTGGGCGTAGCTGAATGTGGCGATCCGATCCGGGGAGAGCTCGACCACGCGGTCGAGAGTGCGACGGAAGGACTCGGTCGTCTGGTACGGGAGACCGTAGACCAGGTCGAAGTTGACGCTTTCGAACCCCGCGGCCCGCGCCCCCTCGAGGAGCGACACCGTCTCGGATTCCGGCTGGATACGACCGATCGCGGCCTGAACCTTCGGATCGAAGTCCTGTACGCCCATGCTGATTCGCGTGAACCCGAGCGCCTTGAGCATCGCGGGCTGATCGGACGTCGCGACCCGTGGGTCCATCTCGATGCTCACCTCGGCGCCGGACTGGAGCTCGAAGGCGTCGGTGAGCAGGCGCATGAGGCGACCCGACTGGTCGGCGCTGAGCAGATTCGGGGTACCCCCGCCCCAGTGGATCCGGGACACCGGACGCCGTCGTCCGAGACACTCGGCCACGACACGGACCTCCCACTCGAGATGGTCGAGATACCGGTCGATCACCTCGCTTCGGCTGGTCGCGACGGCGTTGCAGCCGCAGTAGTAGCAGCGCTTCGCGCAGAAGGGGAGGTGCACGTAGACCGAGGCCGGCGTGGACGCATCGGCCGCCGCCAGCGCGTCGAGGTAGTCCGATTCCCCGAACTCCCGGCTCCAGAAGGGCACCGTCGGGTAGCTCGTGTATCGCGGCACGGGCCGCGCGTGTTCGTCGATCGCCGAGAGAATCTCGGCGGCCGACGGCAACGGCGTCCTGGTGTATTCCGAAGCCCGAACGGGAGCGATCATCGCTCCCCCTCCGGCGTAGCCTCCTCCTCACCGAGCTCGGTGAGGCTCATCGACTGACGTTTGGCCCGGGCGCGCTGGCGGGCGAAGCCGCGAGGATCGAGGAACTCGTCGATGCGCTCCTCTCCGAGGACCAGGTGCGGAACCATCTCGTCGTCGGGCACGGACGCCGCCGCCTCGAAGTCCTCCGACGAAGCCTGCCCCCCGCCCGAGCAGGCCGACATCGCCGCGGACTTCACGTTGCAGGCGGCCACGGCGTTCCCCGTGCCCACGCCATTCGGATTCGGGACCGGTGAGGTCTCGTTGTAGACGCTGCCGACCTTCGGACGCGCCTCCCCGATCTGGACGAGATCGCTCTTCGAGAGCACCCGGTCCGGATCGAACTTGAAGTCGACGTCCGACGACCCCACGAACCCCACCCGGCCGAGGTCGTAGAACCGCCGCTCGACGCTGGACTTCCAGAAGGCCTTGAGGCAGCCGAGCATGTACCGGCGCTTGAACTTGTCCTTGATCCACGGATAGCTGAAAAACGCCTTTCGCATGTAGAAGCGTCGGTAGTTCTTCATGACGCCGGCCAGCACCTCGCCGCGCTCCATCTGCTCCGGCTTCATGATCGGGGTGACGAAGTTGTAGCGGGCGTAGTCCCGCACCTCGACCTTGTCGCCGAGATCCTCGAAGAGGTCGGAGAAGGGCCAGGGGGTGTACATGTTCCAGTTGACCATGTCGGCGCCCCAGTCGATCGCCCACTTGTAGGTCTCCTCGATCGTCTCCTTCGTCTCGTTCTCGAGGCCGATGATGAACTGCGCCTCGGCCACGATCCCGTTGTCACGCAGCAGCTGGATGGCCTTCTTGTTCTGCTCGACCGTGGTCTCCTTCCGGAACCGCTCGAGCTGCAGCTGGGCCGACGCCTCCGTCCCCAGCGACACGTGCACGAGCCCCGCCTTTCGATACAGCGGCAGCAGCTCCTCGTCGCGAAGGATGTCGGTCACCCGGGTGTTGATGCCCCAGTGGATCCCGAGATCCCGCTCGATCAGCTCCTCGCACATCTCCACGAACTTTTCTCGGTGGATCGTCGGTTCCTCGTCGGCCAGGATGAAAAATCCGATGTCGTGATCCCGCACGAGCGTCTCGATTTCGTCCACGAACTTCTCGGGCGAACGCGTCCGATACGTACGCCAGAACTTCCACTGCGAGCAGAAGGAGCAGGTGAACGGACAGCCGCGTGCGAAATTCGGGATCGCGACCCGCGTGTCGAGCGGGATGTACGTGTACTTGTCCCACTCGAGGATCGACCAGTCCGGCGAGAGCGTGTCGAGATCCTGGATGGGCGGGTTGGCCGGGGTGGCCACGATCTCGTCGCCGTCCTGGAAGGCGATTCCGCGGATCTCACGGCGGTCGCGCTGCAGCCGGCCCTCCTCGAGCGCCTGAACGAAGTTCACGAGGATCTCCTCGCCCTCTCCACGCACGATGTAGTCGATCCAGGGGGCCTCCCCCAGCACCTGAGCGTACATGAAGGTCGCGTGCGTCCCGCCGAGGACGGTCACCGCCCCGGGGTGGACCCGGCGGGCGATTTCGAGCGTCTCCTGCGCCTTGTAGATGCTCGGCGTGATGCAGGTACACCCGATGACGTCGGGGTCTTCGATCGCGCGCAGTGCTTCCTCGAGCTGGTCGTCCTCCAGCTCGTTGGTCATCGCATCGATGAAGGTGACGTCGTCGTAGCCGGCCTTTCGGAGCGCCCCCGTGAGGTACGCGACCCAGGCGGGCGGCCAGTTCCCGGCAATCTCGGCGCCACCGGAGTGATAGTTCGGATGAATGAGGACGATGCGCATCGGATACTCCGTTCAGGTGTGCCGGGAAAGGCGATCGAGACGAAAGCGGCAGGCCGGGGCCCCCGCTCGGATGCACGCCACCTCGCGAACGCGCACGTCCGGGGCGGCGAGGGAGAGGATGCCTTCGAAGGCGGCCTCGTAGTAGGCGCCACCCATGACGCCGCTCGGGGCGTCGTCGGGGGTGGTGCCGGCTGAGATGTGACGGGCGGTGGTGCCCGGACCCGGGCGACCCTCCGACGCCGACCGGCAGGTCGGTGGGTCGGAGAGCACGAGGTGACCATCCGCGTGCGAGAACGCACCGCGTCCGGCGAAGGTCCAGGCGTGCCGGCCCACGGCGACGAGCAGCAGAGGCAGGGCGAGCCGGGAGGGCAGCATCCGCAGCAGACCCCGCGCGGGGGCCGGAATCCGATTCTGCTTCACGTAGCTCGCGGTGGCCCGACCGGCCGCGCGGAGGATCTCGCGAGAGGTGTTCTCGGGCGTCCGGCTCCGGAGTTCGGCGACGAGTCGCTCGAACCACTGCTCCGGAACCATCACCTCGGGGACCGATACGGGAACGCCGGCCGCCTCACGGAGGGTCTTGGCCATCCGCCCTCCGAGGCGTTCACTTACAGCGTCGAGCGTGCGCGTGACGGCGTTCGGCCCGATGAGGGCTTCGGCGTCGGTCGCATGCGGCTCGATGCGCGGCTGCGGCGTCGGTGCCGCCTGCGCCGTGTTCGGCGCCTGCAGTATCTGTGAGAGCGTAGTGTCCATACTTCCTTACAGCGGGAGGTGACACGTCCACGTTACAGTGGGCCGCAGGGGTCGTGCTGTAAGGGTTTTCCCCCTATACGAGTGGGAGGATTTCACATGAGGGAGGCGCAGTCCGAGGATCCGACCGGTCACGACGGACCGGCAGCCCGGGGACCGGAAGGTACCGACGGACTCCAGATTCCGTACGTGCCGAATCGCGGCCCGATCGGCAAGAACTGGCATCGACTCGACCCCATCGACCGGGCGATCGCATCCTTCATGGACCGGATCGGCGTCCGCCTGCTGCGCTATTCCCTTTCGGTCGTCTTCGTCTGGTTCGGGGCGCTGAAGATCGTGGACATGAGCCCGGCCCACGATCTGGTGCGGGACACGGTGACCTGGGTACCCTTCGATCTCTTCTACCCGATCCTCGGGTGGTGGGAGGTGCTCATCGGCCTCTTTCTTCTCTATCGGCCTACCCTCCGGATCGCGGTCCTGCTGATGTTCCTCCAGATGCCCGGAACCGCGCTCCCCCTGTTCGTACTCCCGGAGGTCACCTTCACCGACTTCCCCTTCGGCCTGACACTCGAGGGACAGTACATCATCAAGAACCTCACGCTCGTCGCGGCCGCGATGGTGGTCGGCGGAACCGCCCGAGTCCATTCGAGGGATCGGGGCCGACTCATGTGATGACGGGTCGCGACCGCTCGTGCGATCGCGACCCATCCGGACATCCCCGCGCACGCCGGGAGCGTGGGAGGCGCAGCGACTACATCCCGGGCATGCGCACATCCAGCAGGATCGGGCCCACCGAGAGCCCGTAGGGCGTCCCGGCGCCCTCGACCGGCTCCCCCGTCGGGTCGGCGAGCGCGACGGCACTGGGTCCGGGACGCAGATAGAGCGCACGCGCGCCCCCATCCAGCGTCACCTCCGAGAAGGTCTCGCTGGTGGCCAGCTGGTGAAGGAGATGCAGGAACGCCCAGCGCGCGAAGGGATCGTCGACGATTGCCTCCAGGGTCGGTTCCATGAGGAGAGCGTCGGGATCCCCGCTCGCCGTGCGGTCGATTCCGCCCTCGGGTGTGAACCGGTCGATCGTGCGCCGTGTGACCTCGGCGGTCGAGAGATTGATCCGGTCCCCCGCCCCGAGCAGCTCGAGGCGAATCCCCTGCGCGGTGCGTGCCGCAGGATCGACCTCCGCCTCGGAGACATCGACCACCAGGACGCTCGAGGCGCCCACGACCTCCCCCATCGGCCCGTCCGGCCCGTGATCCACGACGACGGCGGTGTTCTCGTCGATTCCGAGGCCCAGGTCGTCGTCCTCCACCATGGTCGCGACCACGAGACGGCCCCACCGACCCCGCGCCAGATGGTGCTGACCCAGGATCGCCCACGGGACGAAGTCCATTCCGGGGAGGACCCAGACGCCGTCCCCGTCGGCCTCCCAGTCGCCGTCGGCGTCCCTCGCCACGCCGACGTCCAGCGCCTCCTCGGGCGAGCCGCCGCCGATCGACCGCGAGCTCATCATCGCGGCACCCGCGCTGGATCCGGCCACGACGGCACCCTCGTTCCACCTTCGCATGAGCGCATCGTAAGCGGGCGTGTCTCCCTCGGCGGGCCGGAAGGCCCGGACGATACGGGACTGAGCCCCACCCACGAACCAGAACCCCGAGCACGCCGCGATCGAATCGACCACCGCGGGGGCGGAGGCGGCCTCCATGTTCTCGGTGGTGATCCAGATCCCGGTCACTTCGAGATCCGCCTGCTCGAACTCGGCGCCGTACTCCCGGAAGCGATCGATCGAGGAATTCATGGACTGATCGGGCACGCCGGAGGCCGTGGGCATGACACAGAATGGTCCGTCACCCTCACGCGCCTCCAGAACCGCCCGGTAGACCGATTCCGTGTCCGCGTCGAGTCCGCCGCCGACGATCACGAGTCGACCGGGTGTGCCGGTGGGACCCCACGAGACGTCCCGGGCGTCGGCCATCGCCTCGTCTCCCCCCCCGTCGGGAGCATCGGACGGCGCGCAGGCGCCGAGCAGGAGGGAGCCGGCACATGCCACGGCTACCACGGTCGAGAGGGTGTGCAGCGCAGAGCGTGCCGGGGAACGAAACGACAGGTTGGCCATGGTGGGTCGTGAGAGCGGGAGGAGGCGTGGACGTGCGGAAGGTCGTGGAAACGAACACCGCGAGAATACGGGGCTTGCCCACCCTCCGGCCAGACCCCGGAATCGACTCCTGCGCTACTCCGCCGCTGATCCTGGAGGTGGGCGCCTGCGCTACTCCGCGGCTGACCCTGGAGGTGGGCGCCACTGCGGGTTCTTCTTCAGGAAGCGAAGGAGACCCCGATAGTCGTTGGCGGGACTGAAGAGGTCCAACAGCCGGTCGACCCACGCGCGGTCTCGATACTCGGCCAGCCGGTCACGCACCTCCGCGTCGTATCGCCCGGCGGCGTCCAGCTCGTCGCCGACCTCGAGCGCGGCCCGTACCCGAAACGCGAGACGCAGCAGCTCCGCACGGAAGTCCCGCACACACGCCCGCGTCGCCTCCACACGCCCGGCCGAGGTAGCCATGGTCCCGCCCGTCGCAGCCCATTCCACCTCGAGACCGCGCCCCGGATGAATCCCGAAGTGGGTGCGCGCGATCCGCTCCGGCCCGATCACGTCGAGTTCGTCCAGGGTGTGAAACCACCCGGCCAGATCCACCGCGGGCGGGGGCGTCGCCACCAGTACGGGCGCCGACGGGTGGAGCAGGAGGCCCAGCGAGTCTCCCGCGTAGAGCGTACCGTCCCGCTCGTCCAGGAAGGCGAGGTGATGAGGGGTGTGCCCCGGGGTCGGGATGGCTCGCAGCGTCGTGACGCCGCGCCCGCCCACCGGCGCCGACTCGCGAGGCCGCCACACCCGGATCCGATCGGGCGGGATCGGCTTCACCTCGCCGAACAGCTCGTCGTATGCCTCCCCGAAGGTACGCCGTGTGGACGCGATCAGCCGTTCCGGGTCGACGAGGTACGGTGCGCCCTCGACGTGCACATGAACGGTCAGCTTCGGGCACATCTCGACCAGGTGGCCCGCGGCACCCGCGTGGTCGAGGTGGATGTGCGTCAGGACGAGGTGTCGGAGCTGCGAAGGGTCGTCGCCCGCCGCCTCGAGCCGTTCCAGCACCGTCGGGAGGGACGGCGAAGGGCCCGGGTCGACCAGCGTCGACTCGGGCCCCTCGATCCGGTAGGTCGCGATGGCCCCCGGCAGACCGTTGTGCTCGGTATCGAGCGTGATCGCGTGCTCGCTCAGCGTCGCCTCCGCGCAGTCCCCGACGGCGTCAGCGGTCGTCCACCGGAACGAACTGCCGCTCGTCGGCGCCCTCGTATACCTGACGGGGACGCGCGATCTTCTGCTCGTCGTCCATCAGCATCTCCTCCCACTGGGCGAGCCAGCCGACCGAACGCGGAATCGCGAACAGCACCGGGAACATCTCGACCGGAAAGCCGAGCGCCTGATAGATGAGACCCGAGTAGAAGTCGACGTTCGGGTAGAGGTTTCGACTCACGAAGAACTCGTCCTCGAGCGCGATCTTCTCCAGCTCGAGCGCGATGTCGAGCAGCGGGTTGCGACCGGTGACCTCGAACACCTCGTCGGCCGTACGCTTGATGATGTTGGCACGCGGGTCGTACGCCTTGTAGACCCGGTGCCCGAAGCCCATCAGACGCTCCTTGCGGTCCTTCACGCCCTCGATGAACGCCGGGATGTTGTCGACCGATCCGATCCGGCCGAGCATCCGCAGTACGGCTTCGTTGGCACCGCCGTGCAGCGGGCCGTAGAGCGCGCTCATCGCGCCCGCCATCGAGACGAAGGGGTCCGCCTGAGCCGAGCCGATCACTCGCATCGTAGTCGCCGAGCAGTTCTGCTCGTGGTCGGCGTGCAGGATGAAGAGGACGTCCAGCGCCCGCTCCAGCACCGGGTTCGGGTGGTGCTGCTTCACGCCGATCCGGAAGAGCATGTTCAGGAAGTTCGCCGTGTAGCTGAGCTCGTTCTCGGGATACACGTGCGGCAGTCCCCGATGATGCCGATACGTGAAGGCCGCGAGCGTCGGCATCTTGGCGATGATCCGGATCATCTGGATCCAGCGATTGTCCGCATCCTGGATGTCCTTCGACTCCGGATAGAACGTCGACAGCGACGCCATCGCCGAGACCATCATGCCCATCGCGTGGGCGTCGTACCGGAAGCTGTGCAGCAGCTCGCGGATGTTCTCGTGGATGTAGGTGTGGAAGGTGACGTCGTGGACGAACTGGTCGAGTTCGTCCGTGTCCGGAAGTTCACCCCTCAGCAGAAGGTAGGCCGTCTCGAGGAAACTCGCGTTCTCGGCGAGCTGCTCGATCGGATAGCCCCGGTAGCGGAGGATGCCGTTGGCGCCGTCGATGTAGGTGACCTTCGAACGGGTGGAGGCAGTGTTCTTGAAGGCGGGATCGTACGACATCATTCCGAAGTCGTCGTCCTTCACACGGATCTGACGGAGGTCCATCGCATTGATGACATTCCCGTCGTGAACATCCACCTCGTATTCCTTCCCCGTCCGGTTGTCGACGACGGTGAGGGTGCTGCGACCCTGCTCGGCCATGTAACCACTCCCTGGCGGTTGATGCCGCCCGAAACGGGGGCGGCGCTTCGATCGAATTTTCGGGTGTTCGTGTCGAATGACACGCGTGGAAGTATACCGAACTGGAGGCCACGTCCCAAGGTCCGGACCGGTCGGATCGCCCGTCTCACACGGGGTCTTCGGACATGATGACCACGCCGGACCCGCCCCTCAGACGTCCCCCAGGAACTGCACCACGAGAGACCGGAAGGCCTCACCCCGTTCCATGAAGGCGAAGTGCCTGGCCCCGGCGATCGTCTCCACGCGGACATCCGGCAGGAGTGCCTCGAAGGCTGGACCCGTCAGCTCGGCGGCCGGCTCTGCCGCCCCGTACATCACCAGCGTCGGGACGTCGAGCCCGCGAAGTTCGGACGTGAGGTCGGAACCGGCCAGTTCCCGTCCCAGCACCCGCATGGCCTCGCTTCGGGCCAGGTAGTCGTCCGGAATCTCGAAGACGAGCCCGTCGGCCGTCGCACGATCCACCACCTGAGCGCGGAACGACATCCTGAGCATTCGCGCGATCGCCCGGGGATCACCATCCACCAGATCTTGCGAGGCCCGCACGACACCCAGGCCCGCGGTGTCCGCCGGTTCGAGCGATTCGCCAAGGGCCCGGGCTTCCCGACTCGCAAGGTCGAACGAGGGCGCCGGCGGACTGACCAGAATCAGCGACCGAACCCGTTCGGGATGGGCGAGCGCGTACCGCATCGCGAGGCCCCCGCCCCAGGAGTGCGCCAGCAGATGGATGCGGTCGAGGTCGAGCGCCCGGCGCAACGCCTCGATGTCCTCCACGAAGGTGCCGAGTGACAGGACGGGCGCACTATCGGTCTCCGCCGCCACCCCGTCCGACCGTCCGCTGAGACGCTGATCGTAGAAGACGAGCGGTGCCCTCGACGCAAGCGGCCGGAGGGGCTCGACCAGGTATCCGTGATCCAGAAGCGGGCCTCCGTGCACCACCACGATCGCGTCGGTCCCGATGCGCTCGGCGTCGCCCTCCGGTCCGGTCTCGACGTGGACCCAGAGGCGCGTGCCGTTCACGTCGACGAGCGTGTCGGTCGGGGCGTCTCGAAGCACGACGTGACCGCCGTCGCAGGCCGCCGACGCCCCGAACGAGGCAAGCGTCAGAACGAGGGCGACCCTTCGCCATCCCGGAGTCCGGTGTCGCGGAGTTCCCGGCGATCGTGGTCGGGGCACGGTACGGTCGCCGCGGTCGTCGGGCGGGCCGTCGGGCCGGCGCCGTGGCCGGCGCGCGGGATCGTCCGCTCGGAGGGATGAGGATCTCATGATGAGCGATCTCGGCACATTCACGGGATCGTCACCTCCATGACCGTGGCGTTCGCGGTGTTCACGCGGGTCCGAAGATTCCACAGGCTCGGGAGGAAGGAGGAGGAGGAGGCACCTGCGAAACCGCCGACCCGGTCCAGCGAAGAGCCCCTCCTCGGCGAGAGCCGGGATTTGCCCAGGGCCTGCCGGGCATCCGCATCCGAAGGGACGTCCGCCGGGAATAGATCCTGGAGAAGGACTGGAAGTGCCGGAGGAGGGACTCGAACCCTCAAGGGCCGAAGCCCGGGGGATTTTGAGTCCCCTGCGTCTGCCGATTCCGCCACTCCGGCGTGGTACTGGCAGGCCCGGAATTCTATGGGTTTTCCCTGCTTCGACCAACTCCCCGCCCGGGACGATACGCACGAACCGTCCGTCCCCGAGGGACGCGACGAGCGGGGTCGTGACAGGGTGCGAGGCCTCGGACTACCGACCTCCGAGCACGGTACGGATCGCGCCGATGAGCTCGTCCATCGAGAAGGGCTTGGACAACCGGACGAACCCTTCGCTCTGCGACGGCAGTTCGAACTCGTGATATCCGGAGATGAGCACGGCGGGAAGGTCCGGCGAACCGGCCCGGACGTGGTCGAGGAGATCGGGCCCGGACATGTTCGGCATTACCGCGTCGGTGACCAGCACGTCGAATTCGTCCGGGTCCTCGTCGAAGATGCGAGCTGCCTCCCTCCCGTCGCCGGCCGTCTGCACGTCCGCGCCCTCCCGAGTCAGGTACCGTTCACAGGCCCTGCGAATCGACACGTCGTCATCCGCGACCAGTATTCTGATTCCCTTCACGCCACTCAGGTCGCGGGCATCTCCCCCGACCTCCCGTGCCGGGGGCGCCTCGACCACGGGGAAGGCGAGATACACGTCCGTGCCCTCCCCCTGGGACGATTCGATCCAGCAGATCCCCTTCATGCCACGGACCACACCGTACACGGACGCGAGCCCGAGGCCGGTACCTCCGACTGCACGACGCGTGGTGAAGAACGGCTCGAATGCGCGGTCCACGACCTCCTTCGACATGCCCTCGCCCGTGTCCGAAATCCGGAGCACGACCCAGGGTCCCTCGACCGGGCCCTGGTCTGCCGGCCGATGGCGCCGCAGCGTCTCGCGGGGCGGGTCGGGGCGCAGGCGGAGCATGACACTTCCCCCCTCCGGCATCGCCTCCTCCGCGTTGTGCGCGAGGTTGAGCAGCGCCTGATCGAGTTGACGTGGGTCCCCCTCCACCCAGACGGGCTCGTGTCCCACGTCGACCCGGATCTCGATCGACTCCCGGAGGAGGGTGCGCAGCAGGTCACGCCGATCCCGGACGAACTCCGAAAGGTCGAAGGTGCGGGCGGCCAGGGGCTGATCCCGAGCGAAGGAGAGCAGGCGGTCGGTGATGGAGGCGCCCTTCTGCAGGACCTCACGAACGTTCCCGAGATCGTCCCTGAGATCCGGCGGCAGATCGTCCCTCGTGGCCTGCATGTCGATCATGAGGAGCGACCCGGTGAGCACGTTACGCATATCGTGCGCGAGCCCACCCGCCACCTTCCCCAGCGCGCTGAGTCTTCGGGACTGCTCGAGTTCGATCCCCGCCTCTCGTTGCTGTGACACATCCTCCTGAATGCAGAAGAAGTGCGTGATGTCCCCGGCATCCGATCGGATCGGGCTGATCGTCATACGGTTCCAGAAGCTCGTGCCGTCCTTTCGGTAGTTGAGAAGCACTTCCTGGACGGTCGAGCCCGCGGCGACGGCCTCGGCGATTCTGCGTATCGAGTCCGGATTCGTACCGGGGCCCTGCAGAAACCTGGAGTTCCTGCCGAGTACTTCGCTGCGGGAATATCCAGTCAGCTTCTCGAAGCCGTCGCTGACGAAGGTGAGTTCCTGGTCCCCCTCCGCTCGGGAGATCGAGATGCCGAGGTCGAGGGTATCGAGTGCCTTCTGGACCCGGCTCAGCCGGCGCCTCAGGACATCCTTCTCGGTGGCATCCCGGGTGAACATCACACCGGCGACCGGCTCACCCGAGAGATCCCTGATCGAACTCACCCAGACCTCGTGCACCCCGTCGTTCCAGGGGACGTGGACGTCGGAATCCCTCCCCTCGAAGGCATCGTCGAATCGAGGCTCGAGAATCCGGCAGACGTTCTCCGGCCAGACCTCCTCGATGGTCCTGCCCACGAGGCGCGAGGGATCGAGCCCGGTCCTGGCCAGGCCCTGGCCGGTCACCGAGATGCAGCGGAAGTCACGGTCGAAGACGACGCAGGCCCCGAATGGAAAATCCCGAATGACGCGCTGGAGCCCCGCTCGGGGAAGATCGTCGTCCTGCTTGACCGACACCACATGAACGAGCGCGCGGGAATCCACCCACATTCGGGACGCCCAGCGGGACCCCGAACGCGACTCGTAGGCGGGAGTGAGGAGCGGTTGACTCACGCTCGTCGGGTTCGTGGCCAGCGTCTCGAAGTGCTCTCCGAAGGCGGTGGACACCTGCGCCGGGAAGACCTCCTGCCACCGCTGACCGATGAGGTCGTCGGCCACGAGGTTGCCCGCGACGTCGCTCAGGACCTCGACGGCGGCGGGATTCAGGTAGACGTACTCTCCCGATGCACGAAAGATGGTTACGGGGGAAGGGATGGCGTCGTACGCACGGCGGAGATCGGCCGCGACTTCATGACGGGTGCCGTTCATGGGTCCCCCTGAGGATGCGCTCGACCGCGCCTGCACGGCTCCTGATCCGAAGGCATTCGCTGCCACGGGAAGTCTTCTCCCGCATCGTGCAACCTAAGCGCTCGGTGCGGTGGTTCGCATCCTCGCCGCGTTTCCGTGTCCGGGCCATGCGACCGGCGCCGGGATCAACCGGTCGCCTCGACATTCCCCGGACGACCCGCGGGAAGCGCAGCCGCGAACTTGCCCCCCAGCACCACGAGAAGGAACCAGAGCGGTACCGTCCAGCCGCCACTCACATCGTGGAGCCACCCGAAGATCGGGGGGCCCGCGGCGGCAACCAGGTACCCGACCGACTGGACCATGCCGGAGAGTTCGCCCGCCGATTCGGCGTCGGACGAGCGGAGTACGAGCAGGGTGAGCGCGAGCCCGAACGTGCCCCCCAGAATGAAGCCCAGCAGCCCGACCGAGACCGCCGCGAATTCACCGCCGGGCAGAAGCAGCCCTCCCCACCCCACGGCCTCGAGGATGGTGAGCGTCCAGATGATCGTGCGCTGATCGCGGACGCGGCCTGCCCACACGGGGATGACCGCGGTCCCCACGACACCTGTCGCCTGGGACACGGCGAGGAGCCCTCCGGCGGCGGCATCGCTCATTCCCCGGCTCTGCAACAGATCGGGCAGCCAGGCGAGCACCACGTAGAAGGTCAGCGACTGGAGCCCCATGAAGAGCGCGATCTGCCACGCCAGCCGTGAGCGTCCGAACGCACCGATCTTCACGATTCGTCCCGGACGGGTCGACGCCTCCCCGGCGAGCTGTGGGGCCCACGCGATCAGGCCGATCACGGCGGGCACCGACCAGATGCCGAGTGCCCAGCGCCAGCCCAGGACCTCCGCGATCGGCACGGTGAAGCCGGCCGCAGCCGTCGCACCCAGGCCCATCATGCTCGAGTAGAGGCTGGTGATGGCGCCCGATCGGTCGGGGAAGTGCAGCTTCGCCAGGGCCGGGAGGAGGACGTTTCCGAGCGCGATGCCGATGCCGAGTACGAGGGTGGCCGAGTAGAGCGCCCCGACCGAGGGGATGGCACGCGCGACGGTTCCGGCCGCGATCAGAACGAGCCCGATCGCCACGGCTCGCTCGAGTCCCACCCGCCGGCTGACGGCCGACGCGAAGACCGACAGGAAGCCGAAGGCGAGCAGCGGGAGCGTGGTGAGGAAACCGAGTGCGGCATTCGACAGCCCCGTATCGCCGCGCATGTCCGCGATGACGGGGCCGACACTCGCCAGCGCGGGTCGGAGATTCAGCGCGACGACGGCGATGCCCAGAACGAGCAGCCAGCGTCGCGAGTCGTCGGAGGAATCCATGGGGGGCGAGAACCCCGCCGTGGCCGGGGTGGTCCGTGCGCGGCGGACGCGCCGCCCCGCGTCCCCGGAAGTGTCGGCCACGGCCGGATATCGCCACGACGCGTTCACCGACATCTTCGCGGCGACCTGTAATTCCGTGCGGTCTCTTCCTATCCTAAGAGTCTGGAACGGACCCTTCGCGGCGCCGGGATCCGGTCGCCGCTTCCCTGTATGCACAAGGACGCCTCGTGGCCGACCTTCCCGATCCCTTCGGCGCTCTCGCGTCCCTCGATCTCTCCGAGGGCCCCACTCACTACTACGACCTCGACGTCCTCGAGGAGCAGGGCGTCGTCGACGACCTGGCCCGGCTCCCCTTCTCGATTCGCGTCCTCCTGGAGAACGCGCTCAGGAACGCTGGGCAGGGGTACGTCTCCGAAGACGACGTTCGTGCGATCGCCCACTGGAGTCCGACCAACTCGGGCGCGCCCATTCCCTTCATGCCGTCGCGCGTCGTGCTGCAGGACTTCACGGGCGTGCCGGCGGTCGTGGACCTGGCGGCCATGCGGGACGGCATCGAGGCGCTGGACGGCGACCCGGCCAAGATCAACCCGGTCGTGCCGGCCGACCTCGTCATCGACCACTCCGTGCAGGTCGACTTCTTCGGCACCCCCGACGCGTACCGTCGAAACGTCGAGCGCGAATACGAGCGCAATGGTGAGCGGTACGCCCTGCTCCGCTGGGCACAGGAGGCGTTCGAGAACTTCAGCGTCGTGCCTCCGGGCACCGGCATCGTGCATCAGGTCAACCTCGAGTACCTCGCGTCGGTCATGCACCGGCGCAACGAGAACGGCCTGAACGTGGCCTATCCCGACACGCTGGTCGGCACCGACTCCCACACCACGATGATCAACGGCCTGGGCGTCGTCGGCTGGGGCGTGGGCGGCATCGAGGCCGAAGCGGTCGTGCTCGGGCAGCCCTACTACATGCTGCTGCCCGAGGTGGTCGGCATGAAGTTCACGGGCAAGCTGCCGGAGGGGGCGACGGCGACCGACCTGGTGCTGCGCGTGACCGAAATGCTCCGCGAGCATGGCGTGGTGGGTCGGTTCGTCGAGTACTACGGCAAGGGACTCTCCGCGCTCTCGCTGCCGGACAAGGCCACGCTGGCCAACATGAGCCCCGAGTACGGCGCCACGATCGGCTTCTTCCCGGTCGACGACCAGGCGCTGGAGTACCTGCGCGGCACCGGTCGCTCGGAGCAGCTGGTCGAGCGCGTCGAACGGATCTCGAAGGCGATGGGCCTCTTCCGGTCCGACGACACGCCGGATCCGGAGTTCACATCGAGCCTCGAGCTCGACCTGTCGACGGTGGAGCCCAGTCTGGCCGGTCCCAAGCGGCCCCAGGATCGGATCCGCATGGCCGACATGCGCGACGCCTTCGACCGCGATCTGCCCAAACTCGTGCCGGCCGGGTTCGAGCTGCCCGAAGAGCTCGACGAGAGCCGCACGGCGGAGGCGTGGGCGGGCGAGGGTGGGGACGTGCCGACCATCGGCGACCAGGGTGTGGCGACGGCCCACGAGGGTGCGGGCGTCATCGCGGCGACCCGTCCCAGGAGCGGCTCACGCAATCGCTACGCGGAATGCGAGCACGAGGGCGAGAAGATGATGATCGGAGACGGCTCGATCGTCATCGCCGCGATCACCTCCTGCACCAACACCTCCAACCCGAGCGTCATGATCGGCGCCGGGCTGGTGGCGAAGAAGGCGCGGGAGCTCGGACTCGGCCCCAAGCCGTGGGTGAAGACGTCCATGGCGCCGGGCTCCAAGGTGGTTACGGACTACCTCGCCGGTTCCGAACTGCTCGACGATCTCGAGGCGCTCGGCTTCGGCGTGGTCGGCTACGGGTGTACGACCTGTATCGGAAACTCCGGGCCCCTGCCCCCGGCCATCCACGAGACGGTCGAGAAGGAGGGCCTCGTCGTGGCGTCCGTGCTGAGCGGAAACCGCAACTACGAGGCGCGGATCCACCCGCTGGTCCGTGCGAACTACCTGGCGTCGCCGATGCTTGTCGTGGCGTACGCGCTGGCGGGCAAGATCGATATCGACCTCTACAACGAGCCCCTGGGCCACGGGGACGACGGGAAGCCGGTCTTTCTCGCGGACATCTGGCCGACCCAGAAGGAGATTCGCGACACCGTGGCCGAGAGCCTGAAGCCCGAGATGTACCACGAGCGTTACGGCGAGGTGTTCGAGGGCGACGACCTCTGGAAGAATCTCCCGATCCCCGAGGAGAGCGCGCTCTACGAGTGGGATCCGGAAAGCACCTACATCCGTAATCCTCCCTTCTTCGAGGGGATGACGCTCGACACGCCGGCCTTCGAGGACATCGAGGGCGCCCGGGTACTGGCCAAGCTGGGTCAGTCGGTCACGACCGATCACATCTCGCCGGCGGGCGCAATCAAGAAGGACGGCCCGGCGGGCGAGTACCTCAAGTCGCACGGCGTCGGACCGGTGCAGTTCAACACCTTCGGGAGCCGCCGCGGCAACCACGAGGTCATGATGCGCGGCACCTTCGCCAACGTGCGGATCAGGAACCTCCTGCTCGACGGGAAGGAGGGTGGATACACGATCCACCTTCCCAGCGGAGACGAGACGTCGATCTACGACGCGGCCATGCGCTACATCGAGGACGACACGCCGCTGGTCGTGCTGGCCGGAAAGGAGTACGGTGCCGGCTCGTCGCGCGACTGGGCCGCAAAGGGCACGCTGCTGCTCGGGGTCAGGGCGGTCATCGCGGAGAGCTATGAGCGGATCCATCGGTCGAACCTGGTCGGGATGGGGGTACTGCCGCTGCAGTTCCTCGACGGCGAGGGTGCCGAGTCGCTCGGCCTCAGCGGACACGAGACCTTCACGATCCGCGGCATCTCGGACGGCCTCCAGCCGGGAGATCAGCTGACCGTGATCGCCGAACGCGAGGATGGAAGCACGACGCAGTTCGAGGTCGGCGTCCGGCTCGACTCCGACGTCGACGTCGAGTACTACCAGAATGGTGGCATCCTGCACACCGTGCTGCGGAAGATGGGCCGCGGCGAGATGTAGGCGGCCGATACACGATCGCGCTGTTCGACTCCGGTCGGACACGCGACCCGACATGGCATGGAGAGGCCCCGATCGAAGGTCGATCGGGGTCTCTTCGTATACTGGGACATGCGCGACGAACCCACGATCGACGAGATCGAACGAGAGCTGCGGCGGGCGAGGGCGGAAGAACTCCGCGCCCAGGTCGCCGAACGCCGAGCCATCCAGGCCGACCTGCCGGTGCGGGTGGATGAGCCCGCGTCGTCCGTGCCCTACTTCGGGGCCGCGGCCATCACCTCCGTGGCGCTCGTGGCCGGGATCGTGTTCGCGGGGCTCCCCGCCCTCCTTTCCACCCAGGTCGCCCTGACCTTCCTGGCCGCCGCGATGATCCTCAAGCGCGCGGACGACATTCCGACCGACCATCCCAGCGCCCTGCTCCGTTGGGTCGGCGACCGGGTGGATCGACTCGGCGACAAGTTCGGCATCGAGCTGTACGGGCTCATGGCGCTGACCTCCTTCCTCCGGGCAGAGGTGCGGTCGCTGTCGTCGTCCGCGGTGACCCTGGCGGAGATCCTCGCCAGCCCGGTGGCGGGCATCATCCAGTGGCTCGTGTCCGAACTGATCGAGTCGATCATGAATGCGGTGTGGGCCGCGATGTGGTGGCTGCCCCTCTTCTCCAGTCTGAGGTGGGAGCTCGGTGTCGCGGTCATCGCCGCCGCGTGGGCCGTGCTCTGGGTACTGGACATGCCGGAGCGGGTCGAGGACTTCGGAGCGGGAAAGGTCGCAGAACTCGGGGACGGCCTCGCGGACCTGGGCCGCGATCTGGGGTCGGTCACGGACGACGCACTGCACTCGGACCGTCGGCACCCGGAAGGCGACTGACGCCCGCCGCCGACCGCCGTCCCTGCGCGCCTTGCCCGCGCCTGGAGGCGCAGGGTACGTTCGCCACGCCTCGACGGCCTCACCCGGCCAGGCCGTCGGACTCCCGTGAAATTCCGGAACCCAGCCGCATGTCCGGTACTGCACTCCCTCGATGAACCCGCACCACGTCGTTCAGATCGATGGGGTTGGCACCCCGATCGTCGGCCATGGCGCTGCGCGCGCAGGCCCACGTCCGGACGACCCGGCCGCAGCCGGGATCACGGCACGGCTCGAGCGCACCCACCTCCATCCGGCGCGTGTCGACGTGCTCATCGCCGGGAGTGTCGGAAGCGCGAGTCGGTCGGCGTGGACGGTCGGGCTGGACGAGACCACCGGGCGGGACGCGACCGCATCCGGCATCAAGCGAGCGGTTGAGGACGCCGTCGGCTCGAGCTCAGGTCGACGATCGTGAGCCCCGGCGGCGCGATTGCGCTCGGCCGACGCGCCGGCGCGAGCGGCGCGCGGATCGTCGTCATGGCAGCGCTCGCGGCAGGCTGCACCACGGACGCGCCCGCCGGCGCCACCCCCGCTACGGTCACCCAATCGGGAGATACCACCATCATCGTACCGGCGCTCGACGGTCCGACCGGTCGGCTCCTGTCCGATCTGATCATCGGTGCGGACGAGTCGAATCCGAACGCCCTGTTCGGCCGGATCGCGGACGCCGCCTTCGGCCCGGGCGGAGAGATCTACGTGGTGGACTCGCAGTCCGAACGGGTGGCTCGATTCCGACCGGACGGTATGTTCGACGGCCTGCTCACCCGAGGTGGGGACGGGCCCGGCGAGGTCCGCTCGCCGGTCATGCTGACGGTCGGCGAAGACGGCGCGGTCGCAGTGGCGGGTGATTCGGAGATCGAGTGGTTCTCACCTGCGGGCGGCTCTCTCGGCGCCATCGCCGCGAGGGACCTCCTGCCGCCGTTCCGACTCGTGACGTCGGGCCGCCTGCTCGTCCATCATGGACCGGTGGCGCCGCCCGACAGGGCCATTTGGGGCGTCTCCTCGCCCGACATCGGTCCGAGAGCGGTACGAGCCATCGAGGCCCTGGTACGGGGGGAAGTCACACCTCACTGGATCGAGGTCCTCGAGTCGGACGGGTTCCGTGCGGACTCGGTGCCGGGTCCAGTCGAGCTCGACCAGCTGGCATGTCCATTGATTCCGGACGCCCGTGGAGGACGTATCTGTATCTTCGTGGCCTACTCGCCGACGACCTGGTTCGACTGGCTTCCCGACGGTCGACGCATCGACATACGGACGGACGACTACCGGCTCGACATTTCGGCTGCGACGGAGACGCCGCCGGTACGCATCCGTCCTCCGCGTACTCCCGTTCCGTTGGAAGAGGAAATCGCGATGATTGTCGCCGGGACCTGGAATCTGTCTGGTGGAGAGGCCCTCGACACGCTCTTCACACCCCATGAACACAAGCCCGCGATGTCTCGAATCATCCCCTCTCGTGATGGTCGGATATGGGTCCGGCTTCACGCCCCCTCGGAGCTGTCCGTCGACTCCGACGGCGACGAGATCTGGCTGGAGACCGAGTCCCGGTTCGATATCTTCACGCCTGAGGGCGCCCACGCCGGACACGTGACCGGCCCCACCGAGATGTGGATCCGGGACATCCGGGGGGACACGGTCCTCGCGACCCGGTTCGGCGCATACGGGGTACCGCGGGTCGAGCGCTTCACGATCGACTGGTCCGACCCGAACTGACATCCGGGCGCCCGGCACCGCGAACCGGCCGATCGCGCCATCCCCACGCCCATCACCCATGATCGACGACCTCGAGCTCATCCCCGATCCGAACGACCCCGATTCCGAGTGGTACGCGCCGAAGGAGGAGGACCCGCGTGCCTTCACCCGGGTCGCGGTGCTCGGCGCCGGCACGATGGGACATGGCATCGCCCAGGTCTGTGCGATGGCCGGATGGGGCGTGAAGCTCTACGACATCGATGTGGTGTCGGTCGAGATGGGCATGCAGCAGATTCGGAAGAACCTCGACGAGGGCGTGAAGCTAGGGAAGGTGGCTGCGGCCGTGCGCGAGACCACGCTGGCTACCCTCTCCACGACGACGGACCTCGACGAGGCGCTCGACGAGGCAGGGCTCGTGATCGAGGTGGTGCCGGAGAGACTCGAGACCAAGAAGGAGGTGTTCTTCCGCGTCGAGGAGAAGGTCGCGGACGACACGATCCTCGCGACGGCCACCTCGTCGATCTCCATCGATGCCATCGGTAGCGTACTGGACCACCCGGAACGCTTCCTCGGCCTCCACTTCTTCAACCCCGTATTCGTCACGGAGCTGGTCGAGGTGGTGGTGGGCGGGGGAACGAGCCAGGAGTCGCTCGACGTCGCCGCCAGGTTCGTGCGGCGCCTCGACAAGGAGCCGGTGGTCGTACGTGACACACCGGGCTTCGCGAGCTCCAGACTCGGTGTCGCACTCGGGCTGGAGGCGATGCGGATGCTCGAGGGCGGTGTCGCGGGCGTCGAGGCGATCGATCGTGTGATGGAGCTCGGATACCGTCACCCGGTCGGGCCCCTCAAGCTCACCGACCTCGTCGGGCTCGACACCCGACTCGGAGCCGCCGAGTATCTCTTCGAGGAGCTCGGCAGCGAGGTCTATCGGCCGCCCGAGATCCTGAAGCGCCTCGTGGCCGAGGGGAAGACGGGCAGGAAGTCGGGCGTCGGATTCTACGACTGGCGGGAGGTAGGCTCGGAATGACCACCGGACCTGCGCCCGCCTTCACCTCGCACCTCCGTGCGCGGCGCACCACGGGGCGGTAGCGTATCCCGTCCCCATTCTCGAATCAGGAGCGCACCAGCATGCGCACGACGGCCTCCCTCGCCCTCCTCCCGCTTCTCGTACTTGCCCTCCTGCCCCGTTCCGGCGCGGCTCAGGTGCGCTTCGACGGCCTCGACATGTCCGCGGGATTCTGGGGTTGGGGAGGCGAGGATTTCACCGATGTCCAGGGGGGAGGCCGGTTCGGCCTGGCGCCGCTCATCCGGATCGGAGACCTCTGGAATGTGGGGGTGGAGGGCGTCTACGCGACCTCCGAGGTTCAGCTCGTCCCCATCCCGATCTACATCGAGGAGTCCGGTGTGAACGGGCTCATCCGCAGATATCTCGCGGACCCGAACGAATTGCACGTCTACCTGCAGGCGCGCGCGGGGTGGAGCCGGCTCGAGTCCGAGATCGCCGAGGGCCCGGAGGGCGAGGTTCTCTCGTACTCGCAGTCGGGCCTCGCCCTCGGTGCGGAGTTCGGCGTGGGGTTCCCGACCGGACGCTATGTCGACGTCCTATGGGCCGGCAGCCTCGGCTGGCACAGCTACTCCCGGTGTGAGATCTTCGGGCAGGGTGGCGGCTACCGCTACGTGGACTTCGGGGACGACTGCTCGTCCATTCGCTGGGGCATTCGACTGGGCCTCGTGCTCGGACGGAACGAACGATGATCGCTCGACCGGGGCTACTGGGCGCGCTGATGCTCATCGGTGTCGGGTTCGCACCGCAGGACGCCCCCGCCCAGGAGACTCATCGCGGTATCCTGGTCGAGAAACTCCACGCTGCGCTGGCCGACGAGGCCGAGGCGTTCACCGGGGTCGCTGGATGGCACGTCCTCGACCTCACCACGGGCGAGACGTTCAGCCACAACGAGGACCTGATCTTCCCGCAGGGAAGCTCGATCAAGATCACGGTGCTGCTCGAGCTCTTCCGCCGGGGGGATCTGCAGCCGGGCCTCCTCTCCACCCGCCTGCCGATACGGGAGAGCGACATGGTGGGCGGCAGCGGCGTGCTCCGGCATCTCACCGACGCGGGCACCGAGATGTCGCTGCACGATCTCGCGATCTACATGATCCTCTACAGCGACAACACCGCCACCAACCTGCTGATCGACTACCTCGGGATGGCCCGGGTCAATGGAATGGCGTCGGCACTCGGGGCCCCTTCGACGGTGCTTCAACGGAAGATGATCCAGAGCGCCGCGAGCGCACGCGGCGACGAGAACCTCTCCACCCCGCTCGAGGCGACAGCGATCATGGCGGCCATCGCGCGCTGCGATCTCCCGATGAGCGAGGCGTCCTGCTTTCGCGTGCAGGAGATCCTCGAGATTCCGAAGGGCGGCGCCTTCGCCGACCCGCTACCCACCGCCGTCCCCGTCGCGTGGAAGCCGGGCGGCATCACAGGGGTCGCGACCGCATGGGGGATCGTCGGCCTCGAGGGTCGCCCATACGCGATCAGCGTCATGACGAATTACGGCAGCTCCGACACCGTGGAGGGCCGCTACGGCCGGGGCGGCGAGCTCGTGCGGCGGGTCAGTGGCCTCGTCTTCGACTACTTCACGAAACTCGACGGTGCCACGGAGTACGGCACGCGCGTATCCCCCTCCCTGATGCGTCGCGTTCGCGGCGGCGGAAACTGACCCCGTGACCCGTCGCGTCGCCACGATCGTCGCGATCGTCTTCCTGATCGCCCAGGCCGTGGCCCTCACATGGCCCGTCGTCACCTGGTTCGACGACATCGACACGCGAATACTCGGACTTCCCCTGCCCTTCGCGTGGGTGGCGGGATGGGTCGCGGCGACCTTCTTCGTCATGGGCTGGCTCATGATGATCGATCGCGGTGGCGCTGCGCCCGAACTCTGCGACGAGGACGACGAGTGACGATGCATCGTATCGAGGCGGGGCGGTTTCCGGCCGAACGCCTCGTCCCCGCTCACTGCGTGCTCACCCGGCTCGACGAGCGGGTGGGGAACTAGGGCGCCGCGATGCCACAGTGGGTCGTCGTCACGATCGTCATCACGCTGTACCTGGGCGTGACCCTCGCGATCGGACTGATCTCCGGCCGCCGGGCGTCGAAGAGCGTGCAGGGCTACGTGGCGGGCGACCGCAGCTTCAACCTGCTCGTGATGTACTTCGTGACGGGCGCCATGGTGTTCTCTGCCTTCGCCTTCCTCGGGGGTCCGGGCTTCGCGTACGGCCGGGGCGCCGCGGCCTTCTACATCCTCAGCTACGGAGCGCTCGGGCTCGCACCCTTCTACTGGCTGGGGCCGCGAGCCGCGAAGGTCGGGCGACGCCATGGCTACGTGACGCAGGCGCAGCTCGTGACCGGCCGCTTCCCGTCGAAGTGGCTGTCCGTGGGGCTCGCGGTCATGAGCGTCGCGGCCTTCGTCCCCTACATCACCCTTCAGATGCGGGGGGCCGGAATCGTGATCGAGGTCGTGACGGAGGGTCATGTCCCGCTGTGGCTCGGGGCCGCGCTCTCCTATGGCATCGTGGTGCTGTACGTGCTCAAGGGAGGCGTCGCCGCGGTCGGATGGACCAACACCTTCCAGGGGATCATCATGCTGGTGATTGCCTGGACGTTCGGGCTCTGGCTGCCCTTCGAACTGTACGGTGGCGTCGGGCCCATGTTCGAACAGCTCGCGGCCGAGCGCCCCGAGATGCTCACCATGCCCGGACTGGCCAGCGCGTGGATCGGCGAGGGCGGCGGGCAGCCCTGGACGTGGGGTGCCTACTCCAGCTCGATCCTGGTCAGCGTCATCGGGGTGTGCATGTGGCCGCATCTCTTCATGAAGGCGTTCACCGCGAAGGACGACGACACGCTGCGGCGGACGGTCGTGCTCTTCCCGACCTTCCAGCTCTTCCTGATCCCGATCTTCCTGATCGGCTTCGCGGGCATTCTGGTTACCGGGCTGAGCCTCGACAATCCGGACTACATCCTCCCGGAACTGATTCTCAACACTGGACTCCCGCCGATCATCGTCGGGCTGTTCTGTGCCGGGGCGCTGAGCGCGAGCATGTCCACCGGAGACGCGCTGCTGCATGCCGCGGCCAGCATCACGGTCGAGGACGGCGTGGGACCGGTCCGGGGCCCGGATAAGCCGCTCACCGACGCTCAGCAGCGACGCCTCATGCGCTGGCTGGTGGTGATCCTCGGCGTCGTCGCCTACATCTTCGCGCTCGACCCCGAGTCGAGTCTCGTCGTCCTTCTCCTCAGCGCCTACGGGCTGATCGCCCAGCTCGCTCCGCCCGTCTGGACCGCGCTGTACTGGAAGCGCGCCACCACGACGGGTGTGCTGGCGGGGTTCATTGCGGGGGCGGCCACCACCCTCCACTTCTTCTACTGGTCGAACCAGAAGCCGTGGGGGATCCACGAGGGCATCCTGGGGCTGCTGGTCCACATACCGGTGCTGATCGTCGTGTCGCTGATGACGCAGCCACAGAACAGGGACCAGCTGGCGAAGTTCTTTCCGGGAGAGGGGACACCCGACGGCTGACGAGCATCTCTACAGCGCCTCGCCACCCACCAGCATCCGCCGGTGGTAGTCGATCTGCCCCAGATGCCACCCGAGGTGCCACGTCAGGTGCGTCAGGAAGGTGGTGGCAGGCACGCCCTCGCCCCCGAGTGACGCCGGCAGCGCCTCAGGGTACGCGGCGAGCAGCTCCGCATCGGTCTTTTCCCGGAGGGTGTCGTGCACCGACTCCCGGCACGCCCGGATCCGCCGCACGATCTCCTCGCGCGGCACATCGCGGTCCCCGAACTCGCCCTCGCGGTCGCGCCTGTAGCCGGTCTCGCCGAGCACCGCGCCGACGAAGTGCTCGAGGTTGCCCGCCAGATGCAGGGCGAGCGTGCCGGCCGAGTTGGTAATCGAGCCCTCCGTGCGCCAGAGGTCGGCCTCATCCGGATAGGCCTCGACGAGACGGATCAGGCGATCGAGCTCGCGGATGAGGATGCGGGCGTAAGCGGGGCCAAGGACTGGAGGGGTCATGGGATCGTGGGGGAGGGATCGCGGTGGAGGATCGCCGGGGATGAATCGTCTAGAAGGGATCGCCGGGGATGGGTCATCGCAGCTTCGAGGGTGCCGCAACGTGCCGACGGTCTCGGCGTGAGGCCAGCCAGAGCTGGGGACGCCCGGGGACCCGGCGGCGGTCGCGCCGGTGAGTCCACGGGCTTTCGCGCAATCGATTCGACCTCGCGGGGCCACCATCCCCGACACTGGCCACCATCCCCGACACGGGCCACCATCCCTGACACGGGGTCTCCTCGGATGACGGGCGAGCCTCGTCGAAGGTGTAACGCACCCGACCGACGCCACCGGACCGACCCACCCGCGCCCGTCACCGGACTCCCGCTCGACCCCTCGGTCCCTGATATTGGCGGAGGCTCTGCCCGACCCGCCATTCCCCCAG
>JGI12048J13642_10280008_pt1 | contig 55208 bp, 49 predicted proteins | sample ElkSlonscriptome_16_FD_13642 | JGI IMG/M metagenome (IMG submission 13642)
AAACCTCGTTCTTTTCATCTCGTCCGTCCTTCTGTCAGGGCCGGACTCCAATCCAACTTGGAGGAAAATCAGGGGGTCACATCAAGGGGCAAGTAGGTTCCAAAAATTCGTCTCGCCAGTAAACACCAGCGCTCTTGCCGTCTTAGTCGCTGTGGCGGCAATGCCTGACTAAAGCTTGAGAACACCGTTTGTTCAGGCGCTATTCTCCATGCATCGTTTCATCCGTCGAACAACATACTGACGGGGATTGAAGAGAAACAAATTGGGAATAACCGACATCCAGGTGACGAGATGTGCTTCACAGGCGACGAGTTCCCTTTACGTCACCGCGTTGAACAGATTAAGCAAGCTGATCAGGGACGCGTCAGGCAGGCAGGAGCAATCTCATCCCATGTCGGGCCAAAGTCGGTTTCTGAATGCCACCGTTTTCGCGGACGGACGCGGCTCCAGGCGTTTCATCGTCCAGTTGGCCACATCGGTCGAAGCGGCTTTGGATCGAAAACGAGCTCGCATCCATGACCTATCGGAAACGGGGCTCAAGCTCGAAATACCCAATGGCTTTGGCCAAGTAGAAACCTTGATTGTGGAACTGCCGTATCTTGGGCTAGTTGAAGCCAAGACCATCTGGAGTGATGGCGACTTCTACGGAGTGGAATTCTTGCAACCCATTAAAAGAGCAGCCGTTAGCGCCTCGCTTCTTCAATCGCGACCCATCTCGCCGATCCCTCATGATGCATCCGACATAGCAGAGATGGACTTGGGCAGCGACCCGTCTATCGAACAGATAATTGCCCTAGCCGTCGAACTTGAAGGCAGCAAAAGCTCGCCCGGGAATCAGCTCGTCGGTTTCCGAAAATCACCCAGCGGCAGAATCAAGGCACTCGTGCTGAAGGCCAACTGATCGGTGTGGTCACTCGGCGCCATCCGCCTTCCGGAATGCACTAGCAGCAGCGACGAACTTAACGCCGCTTGCATCCGAAAATTACGCGGTTGTCTTCCCAGACGCTGCGTATGCAGGGTAGTCAACGTGCCGAGAAGCTTCTCGGCTGGCCGTCAATCTCTGCGGTACCTCCCTCATTGGCGGCAACTAATTCTGCCTGATTGAGTTCGATCCCGTTATTGACGGCCCAAATCGCAGCTTGAGTGCGGTTTTGAGCACCCAATTTGCGCAAGATCGCCTTAACATGCACTTTTACGGTCGCTTCGCTTATATTGAGTTGGCCGGCGATGACCTTGTTGGGAGAACCTAGGATCAAGTACCGAAGCGTTTCGATTTCACGCTCGGACAGAAGCGAAATCGCCTCGCGGTTGGGCATGGTTGGCAAAACCCGACCCGTCCAGCGCGCCGGAAAACCACTTGCGAGTTCGCTCGGCATGACCTTCTCGCCGAGATGTACGAGCTGCAGCGATCCGATCAGAGCTGCGCAGTCGACGCGCTTGACGATGTAAGCGTCCACCCCTGTCTTGAATGCTTCGAGCATCAGATCGAAATTGAAGTCGTTGCTGAGAACAACGACCTTCGCATCCGGAAGGGCGCATAGGCATGCTTCGACTTCATCGGTCGCGGCTTCCACGTCACCGATATCGAGTATCGCTATATCGGGCGAGACTTGAGTATCGTTGCATCCGGCCAATTCTTTGCACGAAGAATGTGACCCAACCACGGAGAAGTCAGCATCTTCGAGGATGCGCCTCAGCCCCTCGCGAGCGAGAGCATTGTCGCTAACCACGGAGACGGTCACGCGAGATAAGTTCTTCATTTAAACATTCCCCCTTTTGAGTGATTGCACGACGACCCAAAAAGTTGCGCCCGCCTAACCATAGGGATCACATTTGTGACCCTATCGACCCACGCACTTGCGAATGTTTTCATCTTTTTGCATTTTGAAGATAAACGCACGTGCACAGTGTTGTCGAGTCCCAAAACGGGAAACTCATCAATCAAACCCTTGGCCCGCGATTCCTTCGGCTAACAGATCTCTCGAAGGAGCATGAAACCTTCCGCCGAAGAGAGGTAAACCGTTGATCCTCTTACCGTAGCGAGCGCCTCAACGGTCTTGAACGACCTCTCATCGGGAAACGGCTTAACCTGGCTCTCAAAGCAACCGAAGGCGCGCAGCTTGCGCTCAAGAGTATCGCTGACATCAAAAAAAACGTTCGGCACAAATGCTTCGGTCACGCCCGGAGCGGCCCAATTCGTCTCCGAAAGCGTTTCGTAGGCATAGATTCGTCGCGGCACTTCGGGTCTCCTGGGCCGTGCAGCGACGAGGCTCGCCGTAAAGACGAGTTGGTGATCCCGATGGATATCACCGAGGAACGGCAAGAACAGGGATTTCGGCGCAATTTCCTGCACCAGTCTGGTGATCGCAGCATTTAGGTCCGCTCCCGCAATCGTATCGAGGGCCGCTGCGGGCATATCGAGAAAGTGACATTGCGTCACACCGAGAACCTTGTGTGCTTCGAAAAGTTCTGCCCGGACCTGCTCTACCGACTCGCCTGAGAATGCCGGTTCGTAACCCCTCGTGACAATCCCGACATGGACTTCCTGACCGCAGTCTGCCAGCCGCGCCATCGTCCCACCGCATCCGAGCACTTCGTCATCAGGATGGGGCGCGATGATCAGGGTTTTGCCAAGGTGGCTCAGATCATCTTTCATTTCTGCCCCAATACTGTGTGATTCCGGAGCGAGGAAATCCCTTCTCCCTCCCAGTCGATAACATGGAGCAAGCCGTCACCGGTGATGACATCAAAGCCTTCGGAGCTGACTCTGACGATCTGCCCGACGAGTCCGTGGTAATCATGGTCAATTGTGAAATCCGCGCTCCAGATCACCAGCCGCTTATCACCGTATGTGGTGAACGCGCCGGGATATGGTCTTCCAATCGCACGCACTAGGCGATCAATGTCTTCCGCGGGCGCCGCCCAACTGATCCTACCGTCCTCTGGCCGACGCCTTGCCGCATAAGTGGCACAGGCTTCGTCCTGCTTGCGGCGCGGTGACAAGCCGCTTGTCAAGCCGACCAGGCTGGCCCGGATCATCGAGTCGAGGGCAGCCATATGTTTGTCATAGAGCGTGCGCGCGGTTTCGCGCGGCGAGACATGGAAGAAACGCTGCTCGAGAATATCGCCCGTATCCACCCCGTCATCGACCCAAAACAAGCTGCCGCCCGTAATCTTCTCGTCGTTCAGGATTGTCCACGGCAGCACTGCACGCCCTCTCATCCGAGGCAGGGCGGTCGGGTGATATCCGATAGCGCGACCGGGGGCGAGTTGCATGAAGTCGGAACCACAGATCTGAGACCAGCCGACTATGTAGATGAAATCCGGAGCCTCAGCACGCACCGCAGCGACCGATTCCGGATCGTTGATGTTGCGGACCCGCACGACTGTGATCCCATGCTCCGCGGCAAGCGGCCCCAGATCGACGAAATCCGAATGCCTTTTCGAAAGTTCCTCTCGCAGGGTCACTACCACGACCGGGGGGTGGCCCTCGTCGATCATCGCGCGCAACGCCCAAAGCGACCCCTCAACCGCACCCACTAAAGCAATCCGCACGACTCACACTGCCCTTTTCGGTTGGGTTGGCTGTTCAGCGGCATCCTCGGCACCGGTGGAATGGACGACCGCTCGGCTCTGGCCCGCATCCAGCAACTCCATCTCCTTCATCAGTAGAGCGTTGACTTTCCGCACGTCGTAGACCTCTTCGGCCAGAGCGCGCGAGCGTGCGCCCATCTGCCTAACGAGCTGACTGTCCATGATCAGTTTCTCCATCGCCTCCACCAGTTTTTCCGTATTGCGAGGGGCGACAAGAAAACCGTTCTCCCCATCTGATATGGCATCGCGGCAGCCCGGAGTGTTGGTGGCGATGACGGCCCGACCGACGCCGAGAGCCTCGAGTATCGTTCGCGGCAATCCTTCCCGGTAATAGGTCGGCAGGACGAAGACATGGCAGTCTGCGACGAACGCAGGGATGTCGTCTGTCTCACTGATGATCTCGACGGGCGTTTCGTGCTCGAGCCGGGCAACGTCAGAATCCTGAAGGCCTGTCGGATTGCTGTGCTCGACACGTCCGATCAGACTGAAGCGAACCTCGGGATGGCGCGACGCGATCAGCCGGGCCGCTTCAGCGTATTCCCATACGCCTTTGTCCCGCATGAGGCGCCCGATCATAAGGAAACGCAGCGGCCATTCCGGTAAGGGAGCATGAGAGAACCGTTCGAGATCTACGCCTGAACCAGGGACTTCTACGACAGGAGCGGATTCGTCAACGATCCCGGCAGCGATCATGTCGGCACGATCATCCGAATTGAACACGAAGACGCGTTTGGCGCGCTTCAAACCCGAACGATACAGCAGGCAGAACACGCGCCTTACAATCCGCCGTTTTGCAGCCGCCTCGCTGAACAGATAACCTAGACCCGACATCAGCGCGTAAAAGCGGGACACGCCGACAATGCGGCAAGCGATGCCGCCGTAGATGATGGGCTTCTGGGTATATGCGATCACCGCGTCCGGGCGCTCTTCGCGGATCAATTTCACGTAATCGCGAATTGTGCCGAGATCCGAAATGGGGTTCATGCCTGTCCGGGCCATCGCAACGATGCGGAAGCTGACTCCCATTTCTTGCAACCTTTCACGAACCCTCGGGTCGTCGTCCGGCGCGACAGCGATCACTTTGTGGCCCGCCTTGCGCATTTCCTCCAGCAACCTGCCGCGGAAATTGATGAGCGAGAACGCAAGGCTGGAGAGAACAAGAATTTTCAAATTCGCGCCCCTGTCGCTGCTGTCCATTAACGTCCCTAGCCCGTTTGGGAGAGATATCCGAAACAGTTTTTCGTCGATTAGTCGAAAGGCTAAACGGTTCAAAATTTAGGGGGGTGCGGTGAGTGGGCCTAGTTAGTTTCCCACTCTTCTGAGAGCTTCACTCCTATCCCTTTGGTGGAATCGCAATCTCCGGTTGGAGAGCGAAAATCGCGCCCAGGCCCTTATGGCTGATGCTTCTATGCGCAAGTGCGCGCGCGTTCCAAGGCCGCTAACTTGAGACTGACGAAGTGGACTTCTGCCTGCCAAGGGGAGACGGCTCGAAAATGCAGCAAACAAGCACAGATGCGGCTAAGTCTGATGGTGTCGCCGGAGATGGGATCGGCGTTAATCAGGACCGCCGCGGTGTCGGAACCGACGATGCTGGTCGTTTGACAAAGCTTTCGAGCTTCATAGCCGCGCGCTCGGGCTTCGGCTCTACATTTCTCTGGAGAAAGGCAATCCGCTTGGTAGGCGTGATGGCGCTCGACTTCACCGCGATTCTCAGCGCTGTCATCTGGCTGTTGCCGCTCCTCACGCTCGATGCTGACAGCGAACTGGGCCCGATTGCGAGTCCCGTTTTCGCGATTTCGGGGAGTGCGTGCGTTGTCCTGCTCTTGTTTCTGAGCGGCCTTTACCGGCGCAACTGGCGCTTTACCTCGATAGCGGACTGTTTGGTTCTCGGAGCGAACATCGCTATCGCTATCGGACTGCTCTGGGCCGCTGTCTGGCTATTCTTCAAACCTTCCGACACCGGGCAATTCCTGCGCTTTGCGGTCCTCCATTTCGCACTCGCCTTCCTTACCATGCAGGTCGCGCGCCTATTGCGCCGTGCCTTGGTCCGCTCTCACTTTCTCACCCCCTCCTACCGTCGCTCGCCATCCCTCGCGGAAAGCGACCTGGAGAGAATCCTGCTAGTTGGCCGAGGCGATTGGGCCGAATCCGTCGTCAGGATCACTCGTGCAGACCGAAACTCTCCCCTGACGGTTGTCGGCGTCCTTCTGCCCGAAGTCGAGGGGCCGATCCTGAAAATTCGCGGCGTTCCCGTACTTGGTTTTCCGGAGAACCTCTTGTCTGCGGTCGTTTCTCTGGAGGAACGCAACCAGCGTCCGGATATCATTCTCCTTTGCGATGATGCAATCAATCTGAGCCCGCGCGATGTCGCATCGATCACCCGCCGAACCCGCGAGCTCGGTATCGACATCGTCAGGGTAGGCGACGACTGGGGGCATCTGCTAGGGCGAACAAGCCAGTTGAAGGCGGACCGGCTCACGCCTTCGGAGCTGCTCGGCAGAAGCGAGTTCGAGCTTCGCGATGTCGCGATTTCCAAGCAGGTCGCAGGGGAACCAATCCTCGTAACCGGGGCCGGGGGCACGATCGGGTCAGAGCTGGCAAGGCAACTTGCAGCCTTCAGTCCCAGCAAGCTCGTCCTTCTCGATAACAGCGAATTCAATCTGTACACGATCGAGAGGCAGATACGCGAGACCTACCCCCAGTTGCCGGTCGCCATCGCGCTGAGCGACATCCGCGACTTTGCCGAAATCCGGCGGGTCTTCAAGCGCCACAAGCCCGCAATCGTCTACCATGCAGCGGCAATCAAGCATGTGCCGATCGCAGAAGCCAACCCTTGTGCCGGCGCACATACGAACATCATCGGGACGAAGAACATCGCTGACGCCGTGTGCGAATTCAACGCACGCGCCATGATACAGATCAGCACTGACAAAGCCGTGAACCCGGTCGGCATCATGGGCGCGACCAAACGAGTAGGAGAGCTGTACGCGCAGTCGCTTGACCTTTGCGGTGTCGACGATCCGGATGCGCCCCGGTTCATGACCACGCGCTTCGGTAATGTCCTGGGTTCATCGGGCTCGGTCGTGCCTCTCTTCAAGGCCCAATTGCTCGCCGGCGGCCCGCTGACGGTGACCCATCCCGAGATCAATCGTTTCTTTATGACCGTACGCGAAGCTGTTCAGTTGATCCTTCAAAGCAGCTCGCGAGCGCTTCAGGACGGGACACCGCGGGGGCGGATCATGGTTCTCGACATGGGCGAACCTGTTAAAATCGTCGACTTGGCGAAGCGCATGATCCGGCTTCACGGTCTCGAGCCCGATGTGGATATCGAGATAAAGTTCACTGGCCTTCGTCCGGGAGAAAAGTTGTTCGAGGAACTGTTCGACAGTTGCGAGACGCAGCAGGCCTCAACGATAGCCGGCATATTTGAAGCCCAGTCGCATCCCATCCCGTTGCCGCTCATAACGCGTGCGATCGAACAAATCGGTCGTGAGATCGACAAGGGAAATAGCGCCGATGTGCGCCGGATCACTCGCCATCTTACGACGCTGCCGAGCAACTCGCCGACCCTGGCTGGCTTTGTCGCGAACTCCAGAAACTTCTGGGCCCGCAAGTTCCTATCAGTCGAGGAGGGCTAGCCTGGATGGCACAAGTCGAAACGAAAGCGGGCAATTCGCGGGCAAGGGAAGCGAAGTCGGTTACCGTCGCCAAGTCGGCATGGCCGAGCCATGAGATCGACGAGGTCGAAGCGGCGACGGAAGTGCTTAAGTCCGGCAAGGTCAACGCGCTTGTCCACGGGTTGCAAAACCGGGCGTTCGAGAAGGAATTCGCGAGCTATGTCGGCGCGCCATACGCGATCGCAGTCAGCAACGGCACGGTTGCCCTGGAGCTCGCACTGCGGGCACTGGGTATTGGGCCCGGCGATGAAGTGATCGTCCCGGCACGCAGCTTTTTCGCCACGACAAGCGCCGTGGTCGCGGTCGGTGCACAGCCCGTTTTCGCCGATGTCGAACCGGACACGCAGAACATCGATCCGGACTCGGTCGAGCGGATGATCGGCGAGGCCACGCGGGCCATTATCTGCGTGCATTTGGCAGGGCTGCCATGTGACATGTCCCGGCTATGCGAAATAGCTTCGAGCCACTCCCTGCGGCTTATCGAAGATTGCGCCCAGGCTCATGGTGCGACTTGGAATGGGCAGGAGGTCGGGTCATTCGGGGATGCTGCGGCCTTTTCATTCTGCACCGACAAGATCATGTCGACAGGGGGGGAGGGTGGCATGGTCTTGGTGAAGGAAGAAGATGCCTGGGGCACGGCCTGGGCATACAAGGATCATGGCAAGGATCCCTTGCGACTACGCGAGCCTTCGCGGGGTGGAGCGGGGGAATTCCGCTACCTCCACGATACATTCGGAAGCAATTTCCGAATGACCGAGATGCAGGCAGCGATCGGTCGCAGGCAGTTGACCAAACTGGATGGTTGGGTTTCGCGCAGGCGCGAAAACGCCGAAGCTTTCCTCGCGGAAGCCTGCAAGAGCCCGGCCGTGATCCCGATGAGGCTGCCCGAGGCTGCAGCACACTCATATTACAAGGTGTACGTCCGCCTCGATCTCGACCTTCTTGGGGACGCCATCGATCGCTCGGACATAGTCGCAGGGCTCATGCTCGAAGGCATCATGTGCGGAAGCGGATCATGCCCCGACATGAGCAGGGAAGGCGCATTGAAGGATCGCAGCGTCAAACGTGACGGAAACCTATCAAACGCCCATCGTCTCGCAAGAGAAACCCTGATGTTCCAGGTCGACCATACATTCTCGACCGAGGATACCGCCAAATTCGGACGCCACCTCGCGGAAGTCGTAAATATGCACATGGCCGCTCGAAAATGACGGCTTTTTGCGCTCATAATGGCGCTACGCAATGCGTGATAAGAAGGAAGAGCAACTCATGATCAGAATCCGGAGCAAGCTTACCGTCCTTGCGGTGGCAACCTGTCTTGTTTTTTGTGGCGGATGCTCTTCCGGCCTGTCCAATCTTCCGCCGCTTGAGAGCGTCGGTGTCGCCGAAGTCAAGCTGGCACCAGGAGACAAGATCATGGTTTCCGTGCAGGAACTCGAGACAATGTCGGGCGAATACATTGTCGATGAAACCGGGGTCATATCGCTGCCATTCATCGATCAGGTCCAGGCCGCCGGACGCTCCTATGTCCAGCTACAGAATGCCGTCGCGGACCGTCTCGTAGCCGCGGATGTCGTAAAGAAACCGAACGTGACGGTACAGCCTCTCGATCTCCGACCGATCTACGTCATTGGTGAAGTGCGCAGGCCGGGAGAGTATGCCTTCCGCCAGGGCCTTACGGTTTTCGCTGCCATCGCCATGGCCGGCGGATACTCTTACCGTGCGGAGACCGGCAAGGTTGCCGTCACCCGCACGGTCGGGGACAAAACGACCACCGCCGTAGGAACCGAAGACAGCGTGATCCTGCCGGGTGATCGCATTCGTGTTTACGAAGGCTGGTTTTGATGCGCGATATCGCAATTCTCAATTACAGCACCAAAGCCTTGGCCCTCAGTGTTCTGTCGGTGTTCTCGACGGGCGCCGTCGCCCAGACCACGATTGCCCCGCTGGTTTCCGCGGACGATGCCGAATACGAGACAGATCCCATCGCCGTGGGACCGATCCGTATCTCGCCGCAGATACTCGTGCAGTCGATATTCGACGACAACGTGCTTGCGAGCCCCGACGGTTCAGAAATCGAGGACGTGGAATTCATCGTCCGGCCCGAATTGGTGGCCCGCGTGGGCGACCAGACGACGCGATTCCAGCTTGACGCCTACGGAGAATTCTCACGTTTCGCCGATTTCACGGCCGAGGATTCGGATACCTACGGGGTCTCGGGCCTGTTCACTTTGAGCCCGAATTCCGCCAATCGGCTCAACATTGGATTAGGGCACGCCCGGCTGAAAGAGAACCGCGGTGACCCCGAAGCCCGGGACCTTGCCGGACCGGGGCCGCGGCTGTTCGACAACACCTACGTGGACGCCAACTTTCGGCGGACTGCAGGGCCGGTTCTCCTTTCTCTCGAGGCGACCTACAGCGATCTCGATGCGATCTCGCCGATCGATGACGATCGCGATTTCGAGACCTATGCGGGAAGCGCCACTGTCGGTTACCGGATAAGCGGTCCGATCTATCTGACAGCGACGGGCTTCGTGAATGTAAGGGACTTCCGGCTCGAAGCGACCCCAACCGACCCGGATCGGGATGCAACGACTTATGGCGGTCAGGTTGGCGTCAATTTCTCCGAAAGCGAGCGCCTTCGGGGCCGAGCAAGGGTGGGCTTCTTCCGTTTCGATCCTTCCGATCCAAGCCTCGACCCGCGAACCGGATTTTCAGTGAATGCATCCCTGGTTTACAAGATGACGCCCAGGATTGCCTTCATACTCGATGCGTTCAACGGAGATGTCGCGACATTCCGGCGTGGTGCCCAGGCGCGCACAGACACCAACGTTTCACTCACATCCCAAGTGGAGATGCGGCACAACCTGTTTGCCCGGGTGGGTGTGACATATGCCCGGAATGTGTTTGTCGGCAGCGGTATCGAGGAGCAGATTTTCCGGTCACAGCTTGCGGTTGAATACTTGGCAAGCAGAAGGCTGTCGCTCCTCGTCGAGGCACAAGGTGCACAGCGATCCAGCGATGACCCGACACAGGCGTATGACCAGGTCTGGGTCAGTATCGGGGCAAGGATGCGGTTCTAGGAACGGAAAAGCTCCTCGTAGACGCGCATCACCGAGGCAGCATGTCGTTTTTCGCTGAAGCGTTCGCGCGCGGAAATCCGGGCCCGTTCCACGCTTGCCTGCGCGCCGTGAGGATCAACGAGCAAGCTCTCAACCCCATCGGCGAGTGCAGAAGCGCTTTCGGGATCCACCAGCACTCCGGCACCGTCGGCCAGCGCCTCAGGGTTCCCGCCTGATCGCGTGGCCACAACCGGTGTCCCGACCAGCATCGCTTCGACAAGCGTTCTGCCCAATGGTTCTCCAATGGCCGGTACGATCAGCTGGTCGCAACCCGCGATCCACTCATGCCCCGGCGTCCGAAAGCCCATCAGTCTCACCCGTTCGTCCATTCCGGTATGACTGATGTGATCGCGCAACTTTCGATCCATCTCCGGAACCTTCGCCTCGCCGAACATGAGGCCGTAAACCGGGCGTTGTATCCGGTCCTGCAAGTCAGCGATCAGGTCCACGAACAGTAGCGGCCGCTTTCGCGGAACAAAACTGCCGAAAATGCCGAGAAGAAGCGCGTCTTCGGGAAGACCGGCGGTTTCTAGCATTCTTCGGCGTGCTTGTGCCCGATCCGCATCAATCGACGTGTCGAAGGGGCTGAAGACCACTTGCGCTTTTCGCGCGGCGCTCCAGACGCGCCCTTTCGGAAGCGAGAAGGCCGAGACGGTCAAGACCTTGCTGGCGAGAAGCGGCGCGACAAGACGCAGGCCCAGCGCGTCGGGATCGGCGCGATGATGCCAGACGAGCGGCAGGCCGGCTATACGCGCCGCAAGCGACCAAACGGCATGCGTTCTGCCATCATTGGTGTGCACGATGTCGACGCGATTTTCGCGCAGTAACCGGACCCGCTCCCTGAGACCTGAGAAGGTGCTCAGGTACTTGGTAGCACTGAATTTTTCCCCTGGTGTAAATGATCCGCGCGTGCGCGCAGGATCTTCGAGTTGATCGAAACCGGCAAAATGGGCCGCAATCGCTCCGTCGGGAATTTGGGGCACCAGAACCACGCGATACCGGGCCGGATCGAGGTTCTTGAGGAGCCCTCGAAGCGAGAAATGACTGCCACCAACACTGTCCCCGGCAAACGGATAGCAGATCGTCATCCGCCGCTTGGCGGTCGCGTCGGTGTCCTGCCCGACAATCCCGGAAGATATCTGCGCGACGCTCATCAGACGTTCGTCTTTCGCAGCATCTCTTCACGGTAAGAGAGGAACTCTTCGAAGTTCGAAATGCCGTCTGCGTTGAAATCCGCCCAGGTGTCCGCGACGTTGGGATTGGTGCCGTGGCGAACCTCCCACCTGTCGTCCATGCCATCCTCGTCCTTGTCCGGATAGGCTCTGCCACCTGACATTGCGGGAATACCTACGGGCCGCTCGACGATCTTCCCGGTTCGGTTCTCGATATTGGCGATAACACGCGCATCAAGGGGATCACGCGGCCATGCGCCTGCTCCTCCAAGAACGTTGACAAAAGCCTGTGACGCTTCTTGCGGCGCAACCGTGAGCGCACACGGATGTTGTTCGACTTGGGCCGCGCGCGCCGATTCAGATATGTGATTAAATTCTCCAAAAAACTCGTTACCCCAGAGGTAGATCCGAGCCGACCCGGCGGAGCCGAGCTTGTTGCGCGCAATACCTTGTGCGGCACTGCGGGTATCCGGTCCCGCGACGAAGGTATTCCCTACGATCGCCACGGGGCTTCCGCCGAACTGTTCCCAGACTTCCGCGAACTGGGATTGGGCGTTGTAGAGGACGTTGTTGACCACCTCCACACACGAACCGGAGGGAAAGTTGATGTCGGGGTTGCGGTCGCCGTTATGGGCGCAGATGTTGCCGATGAAGCTGAGCCGCTGCGCATCTTTCGGATCGCTTGCGAGCAGCGCGCATTTGTCGTGCCGCGGAAGCCCGTAGGCAAAGATCGAATTGCTGATGGTTATCTGGTCATTGTCGCCATAGCCATTGATCAATTCGTCGCTCGCCCAGCTCGCACTCACATGGTCGACGATCACATTGCTGCTGTTCTCGATCGTGATGGCGTCGTCACTTTTGCGGTTCGCACTCAGGCGGTCGAGCCGAATCCTGACATGGCGGACGATCACGTCGTGCGTGCCTTTTATGACGAGAGGCGTCCGCGCCGTACTGCCGCCCGCATGCGTGATCACCACGCCTCCCCCAGGGGCCGTTTGCCCCGCAATCGTGAGATAGGGGTTCTCGATCAAGGGAGGCCTGGCGGAGAATCGGAACACGCCGCCAACCGCGAACACGCAAACCCGCCTGCCTTCCGCAACGAGGCAATCCCGCAAAGAGCCCGGGCCGGAATCATCGCGGTGCGTCACATAGATGATCCGGCCGCCCGCACCCCCTTGCGCGCCCGCGCCATGGCCTACGGCGTCTGGAAACGCAGGGGTTTGCTCGACCGGTTGCGGCGCACCCGGCGGCTTTGCATCCACTTCGACATCGCAGGAACCCAGCGGAGAGCCGATCCCGAGTAAACCGAACAGGGGAGCCATTCCCAATGAACGCTGGAATTGCGAATTCATATCGCTTTCTCGTTCAGATTGCTTTCGCTCTCAATCTCGGCGTCCTTGCGTCCCCGCGCGGAGGAGAAATAGCCGTATCTGCTCAGTAGCGGAGCTGTCAGGATCGAGAACAGCCCGCGCATCGCGGGCGGCATTTGCGAGGTCCACCCGATATCCTTGTTGATGCGGATTTCCTCTTGCATCCGATGACGGCTCCCGGCAATCTGGTGCTGAGGCCTCATCATTTCCGCACCTTGCTCGGGCACGTCATAATCTTGGCCCACCAACGACATGATGGACTTCACGATGCCCTCGGGATCGGCAACAAAGTCTTCATAACGGACACGAATGCTGCGCTCGCGCGGAAGCCGCTTCCGCAAAATCTCCGCGCCAAGGTTGACCGATACCCATCGCATCGCAGTGTACCATAGCGGCTTGGGCTTGAGCTCCTTCTGGATTCCTGCCTCGACCGACCGCCGGTATGGCTTCATCATCGACCAGCCTACTCCACGGCCGTCGCGAACCATGTGGACGACGTAGACCTCGACATCCTCGATCGACATGAGCGCCGCCGCCCGACCGGGAAGTTTCGATGAGTCGACGATCAGTGAAGATCCGGAGGCTTCGGCAATCGCGGAAAGCAAGCTCGAAGTCGCTTCGCTATAGGCCCGGCCCGCCCTGCTTGCACCGAAGCGCCAAAGTAGCCGCCGAGGATCGAACAACCATTCCGACCGGGCAAGTTGCCTGCCATAATTGTCGACCGCATCGCCCGGGCGGCCGTTGAGCCATGCGGACATGACCGCGCCCCAAAAACCGCATTCGTCGGCCCTGTGTCGGCAAGCGCAAAACTCGCGCTCCCGCCAGACATGACGGGCAAGCGCCGTCAGTTCGCCCGTGGAAACGACGCCGGGCTGCTGCCCAAGCGCAATATCCAGAAGGGTGGTCCCGCTGCGACCGTAGCCTGCGATGTAAACGACCTTCAAAGGACCTTTCGGCGGCATTTGCACACTCCGCGACGGTTCGGCCCTATGTTCCATTCGCGGCGACCGCTGGCAAGGTATCATTGGTATACCCCCCTCGCCAATTGCTGTAGGTTTCTCCTAGCCCGAATGCGCCGCAAACTTGACAGATAAGCCGTTGTCCAGCCGCAGCGCGGCTGGCAAGAATGTGGTATGAACGAGCGCAATAGTCTCCATGGTCCGGCTTGGCATGGCTATCTCAGCGAGCCGCGCGCGCCCGTCCGCGATATTCCCGTTTTCGGTACTGCCGCAACGTTGGATGAGGGAATCACCTTTCGAACCAGCCCGTCAAGCCGCATCCTGCATTTCGTACTCATCTCCTCAGCATTCCTGTGCGGCTGGGCTGTCCTGCGCGTCGGCCAGATCAATCTGACGCTGAGCGACGTATTGCTCTCGATTGTCCTTGTCGCGATGCTTGCTCGCGGGGAAATAAATCGGCGCCCGTTTGACAACCTGACAAGCTTCTGGGTGATCGGACTCGGACTGATGTTGTCCGGCCTGCTGATCGGATCCCTTGCCAATGGAAGCGTCGATCGCTGGCTGATCGCGGGCGCCCAGTACCTGTTCGCGTTTTTCCTACTCCCGATGCTGCTTGCCGGTCAGCAGGTTTCGCTGACACGCATCCTGCCCTCGCTGTTTGTCCTGGGAATTTCGGTTTCTCAGATCATCGGCATCGGCGCTATGATGCTGTTCGAAAACGGGGACACGAAGGATATACTGGGCGATGGGTTCCTGACCGGCAACGGCCGACTTGGCGCCATGGCGGGCGAGCCCAATCCCAATGGAGCAATGATAGCCTTTGGACTGCCGATGCTTTTCTACTCCATCCGGCAGCGGATCATGCCATTGGGCATCGGCATACTTTGCGGCGTGGCGCTTGTCTGGGGTCTGCTTGCAAGCGGTTCGTTCACGGGCTTCAGCGCGGCCGTTCTCGCGACCGCGGTCTATTTTGCGGTTTCCGGGTTCAAAGTGTTCTTACGCGGCGCGATAATTGGCGTGGTCGCGCTCGGTCTCTTCCTTGCTTCGGGGCTTCCGCTACCTGCGTCTTTCGAGGACCGCGTCGCTGGGGCACTGTTGACTGGGAACCTCGACAAGGCCGGGACCTTTACGGGCCGCGCCATGCTGATCGAAGAGGCCTGGGAGATGGTGGACGACAACATTCTAGTTGGCCTCGGCGTCGATGGTTTCAGAAAGGTCAGCACGCATGGCGCGCCCGTGCACGAACTGCATCTGCTGATCTGGAACGAAGGAGGCGTGGTGGCGCTGGCAGGATTGGTCATCGTGCTGCTGACCATGTTTGCGGCGGCTTTCGTCGCGGTCTCCCGAAGTCGCTCGGCAGGAGCGATGATCCTCGCTGTGGTCATCGTATTCAACATCTACACCGTGTCGATCCCGCATATGTATTCCCGGGTCTGGATCCTTCCGGTCCTGTTCGCCATTGCTACAGTTTTCGCTCGCGGTTCAACGCACTTCACCTCCAGCGACAAGGCACAACCGCACCGATGAGCGGCGACAAGACCTCACTGTCATCCCCGGCATTCGACATCAGGGCGATGCTGTTCTCACGGCTGGGGAGCATCATGCATCTCCTGACCGGCAGCGTGGCGGTTGCAGTGGTGATGGCACTCAGCACGATCGTCGCGGCAAGGGCCCTTGGGCCTCAGGCCTTCGGGATCTTCGCACTGGTCCTCACGGTCGGTCGCATCTGTGAAAGGCTCATCCGTTTCGAAAGCTGGCAACCGCTCATCAGATTCGGGTCACAGGAAGATATCGAAGACGATCCGAAAGCGATGGGCGAGCTGTTTCTGCTAGGCCTTCTGCTCGACATTGCCTGTGCCCTGCTCGCCGCGGCGGTGATGCTCGTGGCCGGATACTTGCTTCTCCCAGTCATCGGCCTTGATACTTCGCAATTCTACCTGCTGCTCATATTCGCGCCTGCGATCGCATTCAACATTCGCGGAATGCCCACAGCCGCAATGCGAATGGCCGGGCAGTTCAGGCTTCTCGCCTATTTTCAGCTCTTTTCGGCTACGCTGCGCCTGATCATGGGTGCGATTGCGTGGGGTCTCGATGCGAGTCTTCCGGTGTTCCTGGCGATCTGGACGACTGCGCAACTGCTTGACACCGCGGTGTTCGGCATCCTCGGCGCGCGCGCGATCGGCCAACTGAAGATCGCCAATCCGCTTTTGGCCTGGACTTCCAGCCTGACGACAAGCTTCCCGGGCTTCATGTCCTTTGCATGGTCCACGAACGCTTCGAGCGCGCTGCGCACACTCACGCATGAGGCGGACACCCTCCTCGTCGGGGCACTTGTCGGTCCGACGGCGGCAGGCGTTTACCATATCGCCAAACGGTTCGCGAAAGTTGCCCAGCAGATCGCGGCCCATGTTCAGACGGTACTCTATCCCGATCTCGCGCGTATGTGGGCCCGTAAACGCTTCGCCGACGTTCGGGCCATCAAGATCAAGGTGCAGTGCGCCTTGGGGGCGATCGGCTTTCTGATCATCGCAGCCATCGCCGCAGTGGGCGAATCCGGCGTCAAGTGGTTGTTCGGGCAGGAATTCGGGATGGTTTATCCATTGCTGCTCACTCAATTGGTTGCCGTCACGCTGATCATGATTGCCGCGCCTGCGCGATCCACGATGCTGGCAATGAACCGGCCCGGAATGATATTGAGGATCGCCGTCCTCGCGACAATCACGTTCTTCGTTGCAGCAGTCATCGCCATTCCGATGACGGGCGCGATCGGAGCGAACTATGGGCACATTGTTTTCGGCGGAGTGACCCTCATCGCGATGGAGATCGCTTTCCGTTATTTCTACAGATCGGACACAAGCAAGGCAGCGATCGGCACGTGAAGCGCTTCGTCAACAAGCATTCGCGACCCGGTTCCAGCGTCTCGGTCGGCAAGGGCCCGAACCCTGCGCCGGCCCTGCCCCGCGGCGTCGACCGACCGCTGTCGCCCGCGGACCCGGCAGGTTTCGCGCCGTCCCCTCTTTCCGATCCATCGAGCAGCCCATGCGCATCTGCTCTATAGTCAACAGTCTTACGACCGGCGGCGCGGAAGTGCTCGTCGCGGCTCTTTCTGCCGAGTTTGCACGGCTCGGGGACCGCCCGCTGGTAATTGCGCTGTGCGACGCGCAAACCGTGGGAAACTCACTCGAGACCGAACGGCGCATCGTGCAGGAGATCGAGGCCGCGGGAGGCGAATTCATCTCGCTGCGTCTTTCGGCGAGCCGGAACCCCTTGGTCGGGGGACGCAGGCTCAAGAGCGTGCTGGCCCGGTTCCCGCCGCAGATCATCCATGCCCACACCGTTCGTGCTTTGCCGATGGCGGCACTCGCCCGATCGCACGCGCCGGTCCTTCTCACGCATCACAACACCCGCCTTCCCTTCCCCCCTTGGATGTTCAGATTGTGCGACCTGATGACGGATGGCTATGTCGCTATCGGTGCCGAGGTCGAGAGCATCCTGAAGCAACATGCCCGCAAACAGATCGTGCGCATACCAAATGCCGCAAGCCGCCGGTTCAAGGCCGGTCACCCGCGCAAGCTTGGATCTGGTCCCAAGACCATCCTGTCGGTCGGGGCGATCAGTCGCCAGAAGAACTATGGTCTCGCAATCGAGGTCGCAGAGGCGCTGCGGACCAGTGGCTCGCTCGATCCCTTGCCCTGTTTTCGCATTGTCGGCGGGGGGGGCGAACTCTCTGCCCTGCGGACGAAGGTGGCGGAGCGCGGGCTTGATGGCTTCGTCGAATTTCTTGGGGAACGCTCGGACGTGCCGGAGCTGATGCAGGGCAACGACCTCTATCTCAACGTATCACTCTACGAAGGCCTGCCGCTGACCCTGCTGGAAGCCATGGCCAGCGCATTGCCGATCGTGGCGACCGATGTCCCGGGAAATCGCGAATTGGTGGAGAACGGCGCAAATGGAACGAAGGCTCCGCTTGGCGATGCCGAAGCGATTGCGCGCGCCATCGAGAGCCTTCTGTCGGATCCCGATCGCTATGAACGCTTGTCCAGGGGAGCGATCGCGCGAAGCGCAGACTTTTCGATTGAACGCTGCGCCGAGCGGCACAGAGAGCTCTATAGCACCCTTGCAGGATTACCCGAAGGGTCGGCGCATCCACCAAAGTAGGTAGACTAAAGAGACCCGGACACTCCGCAATTCCCGTTACGTGGTCCCCTGCTTTGCTGTATTGTTCAAACAGTCGGAATTTAGGTCGCAGTGGAGAGCAGCAGTGAACGGTATCGCCCTTGATCCATCGCGAGAGGGCTTCCCGACGCAAGCGCCGCCGCCCCTCACGCCGCACTACCGGACGCAATCGTCCGAACCTTTCTCAGATGGGTTCGGATTAGTCGATCTGATCCGAACGTTCGAACGTCACAAGATGCTCGTGCTGGCCATCGTCGCGATAGCGACGCTCGGCACCTTCGCCTGGCAGATGCTGTCGCCGAACCTTTACCGTTCGACCGCGACCATCAAGGTTGAACTGATCGACGACATCGGAACCAACCAGGCGGACGTGCTGGCCCGCAACGCCCAGCGCATTGCGAACGAAAGCAAGCTCTACCAGTCGCGCAACTCGGCCACGATCGTCGTCAAGAACCTCGATCTTCTGAACAATGCCGAGTTCCTGAAGGAAATGGGCGGCGCGCCTGAAGGGGACAAGACTGAGCGGACGTCTGCGGCCGTTTCCAAGCTGCTCGACATGACCAGCGTGAGTTTCGAGGATAATTCGGACCTGATCGAGTTGAGCGCGGAAGCGCAATCGCCCGAGCTGGCAGCTTTGATCGCAAACTCTTTCCCCGAGGCTGTTGGCGATCAACGGCGGGCCCGCGACCTGGCAAGGCGCGAGCAGCTTATCGAAGAGCTCACCGCCAAGCGCGATCTTCGTATGGAGCGCGCGCTGCAGGCCGCGAGTGAACTGGCCGAATTCCGGGTCGAAAATCAGATGCTGGTTGGCGCCGGAGGCGCGGAAGACCTCGCGCAGATCAACCGGATTGCAGGCGAGGCCGCATCGGCCAATGCCATGGGATCGGGTTCGGCCGCCCAGAGCGCTGGCATCGCACGAGCAGCGGGCATCAGTTCCACTGCAGGAGCGACTTCCGCCGCCGTGGAACAATTGCAGAGACAGGAAGCCCAACTGAGTGCCGAGGTCGCCAGCCTCTCGCAAACCTATGGCAGCGGCTATCCCGAACTCGCCAAGGTCCAGACCGAGCTGCAGAAAGTGCGCTCTGACCTTGCGCGAGAGCGGGATGCCGCCCGCCGCGAAGCACAGGAACGGGCCGATGCAGAAGCCGCCCGGCTAAGGCAAATGGCGAGCGCCGATGCCGCGCGAGACGCGGCGCGTGCCGGTCAACTGCAGGCCGCCGTCGCATCCTTGACGTCGCAAGCATTGCAGAATGCCGCAAATACGCCGCTTTTGCAGGAACTGGAGAGGGAGGCTACGGCAACGGCTGCAGCGGTTTCGGACATCGCTCAGCAAATCACGCTGGTGCAATCCGAGCAATTGGTTGAGGGCGTGAACTCGGCCATCATCTCGCCTGCCACGCCCAATAGCATTGCCTTTTCACCCTCCCCGGTAAAGACTACCCTGGTGGCGCTGATCGGGTCGGGCGTCCTCGCCTTGATGATCGCCTTCATGATCGACCTGCTTGACGATCGACTGCGCACGGTGGCCCAAATCCGAAAATATTTCGGCCTGCCGGTTTTCGGCATGCTGCCGGATCTTACCGAAGGCATCTCGCCGAAGCTCCGCGAATCGCCGGTTTTCGGAGAACCTCAGTCGCTCTTTGCCGAGGTAGCGCGATCCATCTATGCCGAGACTCAGGCGCTGGTCCCGCGCGGACAATCGCAAAGCGTCCTGATCACCTCTCCCTTGCCTGGCGATGGCAAGTCCGCGATCGCCCTTACGATGGCCGCCGCCGCCGTGGCCATGGGCAACAGGGCGGTCATCCTCGATCTCGACTTGCGGCGTTCGGGGATCCTCCAGAAAGTCCAGCAAGACATAAATTCTCCCGAGCTTATGGATCTCGTACGGGGCAATATCGACGTGCATGCGCTGCTAGCCCCTCCGGAAACGGAAGAGGATGGCGCCAGCGAAACAAGCAAGGCCCTGATGTTCGACAACGACTTCGACGCTGCCCTTTCACGCTTCATGCTGTTCAGCGCCTCGCAGCCCGTAGCCGAACCCGCCGCCGTCCTTAGTTCCTCCCGGTTTCGGGAGATGGTCGATGAACTGAAGATGCGGTTCGACCTTGTGATCGTGAACGCTCCTGCCACGCTCGCCGTGCGCGATGCCCGCTCGATGACAGACTATACCGATCACACCATTCTAGTCGCGAAATGGGGCGAGACGAAGATCGAACAGATGCGCGCCACCCTCGAGCTGCTCGGTTCGAGCAAGATCGCGGGCTGCATCTACAACCAGGTCGACTATGCCGAACATGCCCGTCGCAAGTACGGCGACTCGATCCAATTCTACTTCGATGCGTCGGACTACTTCGAAGGCGCCGTTCCCGGAAAACTCTCCTTTCGCGAGAGGCTGGCGCAGTTTATCGGTGGCGGTCGGTCATACGCGCGCGCCGTCGATTGATGGGCGGAGCCGATTGATGGGTAGAACTGTGAACCACGATCCGCTGTGTGCGATCGCTCGATGAATATGACGTCGTTCTTATCGCGCCTGGTTGCGCTCGTCTTGCTCGTTGCGCTGTCTCCCGTGCTAATCGGGCTTGCCTTTGCCTGCGTCATTTCGGATGGTCGCCCGGCCCTGTTCAGGCAATCGCGTGCGGGAAAGTCTGCGGAGCCCTTCACGCTGCTCAAGTTCCGGTCGATGCGCGACACCCGTGCCAGCAACGGCGAACTGCTCGGCGATGAGGAGCGCGTTACGGCGTTCGGACGATTCCTGCGCCGCTCTCGGCTCGATGAATTGCCCGGCCTCGTCAACGTCGTGCGCGGAGAGATGACATTCGTCGGGCCGCGGCCGCTATTGCCGGCGACCATTCGGGAACTGGGTCACGACGGGGTCAGGCGCTGCTCGGTCAAGCCCGGCTTGACCGGCTGGTCGCAAGTCAACGGGAACACCCTGCTCACGCTAGAAGAGAAAGCCGCGCTCGACCTGTGGTACATCGACAACCGCAGCGCGCTGCTCGACCTGAAAATTCTTGCGCTCACCTTCTTCGTCATGTTCGGCGGGGAAAAGAGGCGCGCAAACATCGCTTGAGGCCCTAAAGGATGGGGAACTCTTCTTGAACTTGGCACATGGGAAAGGCCCGAACGCCCGATGACCTCTCGGCTCCTATCTGTTCTCTTCACCTCCGCCGGCAGGCGGGTGGAGCTAATCAACTGCTTCATGAGGGCAGGTGAACAGCTGGGCATTCCGATAACGACGCACGCCTGCGATCTCAGGCCCGAGCTGAGCGCGGCGTGCCAGTTCGCCTCGACGAGCTTTGCAGTCCCACGTTGCGACGAGCCTAACTACGTCGATACGCTTCTCGACTATTGTGCCCGTCAGAAGATCGACCTGATCGTCCCCACGATCGATCCCGAGCTTTATCCCCTCGCCCTTGCAAGAGAGCGCTTCGAGGCAGTTGGGACCAAGGTGCATGTCAGTGGGCCGAGAACGATCGAGATCGTGCAGGACAAGGCCATGACTTGCGATGTCCTGGCGCAGCACGGTGTCCCGGTTCCCAGGACCGGCCGGGCAGAAGATGTCCGTCTGCATCCCGATGGGTGGGAATGGCCTGCATTCATCAAGCCATCGGGCGGAAGTGCGAGCCGGGGAATAGGCATCCTCCAAGGCCCGGATGCGATCGCGAGCGCCTACGACGAACCGATGATCGTACAGCAATTGCTGGAAGGCGACGAATACACTATCAACGTGTTCGTCGACCCTGACGGCACATTGCGCACCGCCATTCCCCACCGGCGATTATCCGTGCGCGCTGGCGAGGTCGAGAAGGGGGTGACGGTCCGCCGGGCCGATATCGAGGTAATCGCCGAAAATCTCGTAAGGGCTCTGCCCGACGCGGAAGGCGTGATGTGCTTCCAACTGATCGACGACAAGCGTCACGGTCCTCGAGTCTTCGAAATCAATGCCCGCTTCGGTGGCGGTTATCCGCTCGCCGACAGAGCCGGCGGACGCTTTGCTGAGCGTCTGCTTGCGCAGGTTGCCGGACTTCCCGAGATCGCGCAAGGCGACTGGCAGGAAGGCCTGACGATGCTCCGCTACGACGCGGCGGTCTTCACGTGATCGAAATCGAAGCGAAGGTCCTCGTTCTGGACCTCGACGATACGCTCTACCTCGAAAAGCAGTTCGCTGAGGGCGGTTTCAGGTCCCTTGCGCGCGAATTCGGCGGCCGTATCGGCGGCCCTCGGTTTGCAGCCGAGTGTGCCAAACTGCTCGCCCGGGGAACACGCGGCAACATCTTCGATCTGGCGCTTTCTCGCTGCGGAATAGAGGCATCGCGCGAACTGATCGATGAAATGGTTGGCCATTATCGCACGCATGAGCCGGAAATCTCCTTCTGTGTCGATGCCGAACGGCTGTTCACTAGGCTCGCGAAAATGCCCACAGGGCTCATCACGGATGGCCCGAAGGAAACTCAATGGGCGAAGATCAGGACGCTGCGTCTCGATCAGATGATCAATCACATCGTCGTCACCGGAGAATGGGGAAGAGAATTCTTCAAGCCCCATCCCCGGGCGTTCGAACGCATCGAGACCCTTTCGTCATCGTCGGGGCGCGACCTCGTCTACATTGCGGACAATGCCAGCAAGGATTTCGTCACCCCCCGGAAGCGAGGCTGGCAGACCGTACAGATCCTGCGGTCCGCGCGCATACATGCAGGAGCCGCCAGCGCGCCGGGGCATGAAGCGGACCACACCATCTCGTCTTTCGACGATCTTCAGGTGAGAATGCCCACCTGAACCCCGAGGCTAGAACTTGTCTGCAGCAATCTGCGCATTATACGTGCGCATGACATCTAGCGGTCGTTTCTGCGAGTACGCCACCATCGCATCGGGATCGGGAAAGCCAACCCCCATAAAGAAGATCGGCCGCTCGTAGCCCTTAAGACCGAGAACCCTTTCCGCGCGCTTCTCATGGGCTTCGATGTCGGGCCAGTTGAAGATGCAGGCGCCGAGACCGAGCGTTTCGAGCGCGTAGGAAAATCCCATCGCAGCCAGAGAGCCATCGATGTAGGGAACGTGGCGGTCCTTCTCGCTGTAGAACGCATCCCATGTTCCTAGAATGACCACGATAACCGGAATGTTGTGCTTGAAGCCGATCGTCCCTCCCGGCAGCGATGCCACCGTTTCGACGATATCGGGATCGTCATAGACAAGGAAGCGATAGGGCTGCCGATTACAAGCGCTTGGCGACAGCCCGGCAAGCGTGAACGCCTTGTCCAGCAGTTCGCGCGGCACGGGTTTCTGCTCGAAAAAGCGAACCGACCGGCGCTGAATCGCCAGCTTCTCGATTTGTTCGTAGCTTACCGGCCGATTTTCGAGGTCGCGCTTGTAGGGTATCCGGCGCAATGCATCGGCGTCGCCTTCTCCGGGGCTCGGACATTTCGCAAAGACTTCCCGCGCGTGGTCGACCACAGGATCGGATTTCACCACGCCGAAATACTCGCTGAGCACGTCGTAGCCCCAGCGCAATGAATCGAGCGAGCTCTCCTCCGAGCGGGCGGGCTGGTCGACGATCTTGCGATAGACGTTGACCGTTTCGAGAATGTATTCCCTGGCGAACACCGGTCGGCGCGGCTTCATCAGAAGACCTTTTTCGAGGCGATGGACATTCCTGCGCATCAGGAAAATGTTGGCGTCGTTGTCCTGAAGCTCCTGGTAGTATTTTGATCGCCCAAGAAGGACAGCGCGCTCCTCGCGCTGAAACTTGCTGGAGACCAGCGCATAGTAGGCGGACGCCAAAGGCTTGACTTGTGAAGCGAACTTCATTCCCGCGGTCTGTACGGAAGTGGCCAGTCGACTTACGCCCGATTCCTGAAAGAAAAGGCGCGCATCCCGAAGCCTATCAACCTGATTCTCCGGGAGAATCTTTTTCACTATCGAATTCATGTCTCAATAACTCCATGAATGCCTCTTGGTGGAAAAACTGCTCCGAGGCCGTCGCGATGCCCTCGCTCGAAAACCCTGTTCTGCACGCTCGTCATCTCTTACTTCTTTCCGAGCTCTATTGACCCAACTCGTTCAGTGCCTGTCTCACAACGGAACTCGACTGGATATCCTCGAGGCGTTGCCTGATGAGCTGCGTCTCCTGCTCGTGACGATCGCCTATCTCATCGATTCTCTCCATGAGCCGGTCCACGTCCGGGTTTCTAACGTCGAAAACGTATTGTTCCTGTCCGAAATGGGAAGCGAGATCGGTGTATTTGGTCGCCCATCCGAAGATTATGGCGGGGACGCCGCTGCGGTAAGCGAAGACGATCGAGTGGTAGCGCGAGGCGACGATGTATTTGAACCGGCTGATCATGTCGATCAGCTCCGGGCTGGAGTGATCACCCGTTATCACCTTGACCTGACCGGCGCTCCTAGTCTCCTGCAAAATCTTCTCCGTCAGCTCAATATCAGCCGTCGAAGTGTTGAGGAAGTAGACGCTCTCGCCCTTATCGACCAGCTTGTCGAGAATTCGGGCATAGAGAGTGCGAACTGTCGCAGGATCACCGATCCGAAAAAGGTTTTCATTGACGATGAAACCAACCGATCCTTGCTCAGGATACTCGATCTCGCGCGGCTCGCTCGAGGCGAAAATATCGCTCGCGTTCGGAAAGGGCTTTTCCCTTATGACCATGTCGGCCGACAGTTCGACATTGTCGAGGCCGAGAGCCTTCAGGCACTCATACCCTTCGGTTTCACGTGCATAGATTCTCGTGCAGTAGGCCAGCTCTTCTTTGACCTCCTCGAGAAACTCAGCATCATCATCCCTGGCCCAATCCCATGGGCCGAAGCTCTGCGGCATCAGAACGACCTTTACCCCGTATCGCCTGGCCATTCTGATCGTATCGAGAAGATAGGCACCGCCTTCCCTACTCCAGCCGGATCCAAGCGTGTAGCCGCTTGCATCGAACAGGACGGAGGCTTCGCGCAGGGCTTTGTCCATCTCCGCGATCTTCCCGTCCCATTTCCGGGTCTTTCTCGCCAACCCCGCGATGCGCTCCAGAAGCGGGGCAAGAAGCGGTATCCGGTGCAGCCCGTGCTTAAACACGATACGGGTGAAGTCGTCGTGTGGCAGGAGCTTGAAGGCGTATTGCCCCGGCGATTCCGACTTGAAAGCGAAGCCAACGACCTCGCAATCCTCGCGGATCGTCTTCAGGCCGAGGTAGAGCGCAAGGAACATGGCCTGGGACCCTTTGTTCCTCATCTGGATGCCGGTGATGATGGCCTTCTTCATTCTGCGTCGTCTCTCTCAGACAATCCCTTTAGCATCAGGCCAAGGCTGGCGGCACATTCAGGAGCCCTATTATCACCCGGAGGGCGGCGGTGCATTTGCGCAAACGGACTAACCCCTTATCGAAGAGACTGTCGCCCACACCCCCCAATCAATGGGAGCGGACCATCGGTCTGTTCCAATGCCTCAGCGACTGCCCGCTCATTTCCTCCAGGGCACTTATCGAGGGCGCGAAATAGTCATTCAGACGCTCGCGCAGGTCATCCGTCAGCGGAGGATACTCGACCTCGCTTGCAATGGCGTTGCGCACGGTCTCGAAGGCGCCCGTTCCCCTAAGCGGGCGCACGATGGGCTTCATCCAGCCAAGTCGATCGCGCACGCTGTTGGGCACGCGCATTGCGGCCTTGTCCTTGACCTTCTTCGATGCAGTCGTCGCCAGCGGGCGGGGCTTGAGCCCCAGATGCGCCCGAACGCGCGACATCTGGCTCTCTGGATCCTGAGCAACCCCTTCGAAGAACAGGATCAACACCTTCTCACCCCCAAACAGGTCAAGATATCTGCTCAGGTGCGCGGAATAGTTGCCGATATCGAGAATGCGCTCGTCCTTGAGCCTGGAGGGATCCAGATGGTTTTCTATATCCGGGCCCACCTCGCCGCGATTGAACATCATACAATAATGAGAATAGGCGCGCTCTACGGGATTGCGCAGCTGCGCAATCAGTTTTGCGTCGGGCAGGACACGATGGATGCGGCCCGCGCTCTCGGGATCGTCGAGGTAGGAATTGGATTTCTCGCCAACGGTCTTTCCGATTCCTTCGCCGCTAAACTGCGACAAATACCAGTCCGCACCGCGATGATACTCCCGCGAGAAATAGTGCAGCTCCGGGTCGACCATGTAGACGTCCGGGTGCGCCTGGAGCTGTATCTGGAGCCATGTCGTTGCCGATTTTCCCGCTCCGATAATGAGGAAATCAATGTTGTTGAATTGCAGGGCCAAGACGCACCTTCCATTCTGATTGCCGTACTCCTTCGACATTGACCAAAGCGCAGGCGCCAGACCGTAGGAGGTTCGAAATCAATGTAATTCTCGCATGTTTTGAAAAGATGACGCGGGCGTGCGTCCTTTTCAATTACCCTCATGGGTAGTCGGCACGGCTATCACGGTCGATGTCCGATATCGGTAACCGGCCTGCCCTCACTCATGGTGACAAGGCATTCGGAAAGAGCCCCTGCACCGCCGCGCAGAGCCACGACCGAGGTCCACCGTCAGCCGACATCTTCCAAAATGAGTTAGTCCGTAATCCCAACTGCCGCGCCACGAAATGACTGTTAGAACTCGTGTCTGCGAACCCTTGTTCTTGGATGATCTGCGGCCCTCAGCGTTTTCCATTTCTGCAGATCTCTATGAAGCTTAGTCCGCCGCCTCGACGCAAACATGGACCAGCAGGGCAAGCATAGAACCAATAAGAAGAAGCGACGAGCATGCGAAGGATGAGCACACCATCAGCCAAGAGTTCGATCAGCGAGGCGGCGAAAGACGCGAGGATACTATTCGTGCTGCCTTCGCTCGGGGCTGGCGGAAGCGAACGGGTGGTCACAACATTGGCCAACCATTGGGCAGCAGCGGGGCGCGAGGTCGGAGTCGCGAATTTCGATGCACCCGATTTCCCGCCGTTCTATCCGCTCGCGAAAGAAATTGCGCTTTTCCGCCTGAATTTGCCCGCTGTCGCCGAAAGCTTGCCGGTCCAGCTCAGGCAAACCATGCGACGGATCAGGGCGATCGAAGGCGTTTATCGCGAGTTCAAGCCGGATGTCGTGATCAGCTTCCTGACCAAAGCCAACGTGATGGCAATATTGGCTGCCCGTCGTTCGCGCGTGCCGGTCATCATATCAGAGCGCAACAACCCTACCCTTCAGCACTTCAACGGGTTCTGGCGCATTGCACGCGCCTACACCTACCCGAGGGCGTTCTCCTTTGTTACAATGACCACAGCGGCGGCTGAGTATTACCCGGAACGCCAGCGTCCCCGAACCAAGATAATCCCCAATCCGGTGAAGCTCCCCGAGAATTGGCAAAATCGCCGCAAGGGCAATACGGTCACCTCGGTCGGCCGCCTAACGGGACAGAAGCAGTTTCACCTACTGATAGAGGCATTTTCGTCCATCTCTGCCCGGTTTCCCGGATGGAACCTGAGGATTTGGGGAGAGGGCGACGCTCGAAAGGATCTCGAAGATTTGCGGGCGAAGCTCGGCATGGAGGACCGGATTTACCTTCCCGGCCTCACAGACTATCCCGGGCAATGGGTCGAGACCGCTGATGTCTTCGTGCTTTCGTCTGCCTATGAGGGGTGGCCCAACGTCATCGTGGAAGCCATGGCCGCCGGATTGCCGGTGGTGTCTTTCGATTGTGAGCATGGCGTCAAGGACATGATTGAGGACGGGGTCTCCGGACGTCTTGTCCCGCAAAGTGATGTCGCGGGTCTTGCCGACGCGATTGCGGGCGTCCTCGAGACCCCTGACCTCAGGGCCTCGCTTGCCACCAATGCGCTCAAAGCCTCGAGGCGGTACGAGACCGAGTCAATCGCCTGCCAGTGGATACAGATCGTTGAGGAGGCGATCGCGGCGCGATGATAGTATGCCGCATTGACGGCCGAAACGAGCCCAACCTGCCAACGACGATGTAGCGTTCCAAGCCGACGGCTATGAGTTGGGTCGGCTTAGACGGATCTGCAGGCAGCTCGTTAAAGGGCTACGTACTCATATGAAATTCGAAATTGACTTGTGTCCGCGAGTTGTTTGCGACCCAGCCAATTCGCTCACCTCAAACAGCCGATCCGCAGTAGCTCGAGCAGCAACTTCCAACTTTTATCATGGCTTGAATGCTCCCGAGCTGGAGAAGCTATGACCAGCTGCCGCATCACCCCGAGGCATGCCCGACTTTGGCCCCATCACTGCGCAGACATTCTCTGAAAAGCGACAATCTGCATCAACATTCGCTTGATCGACTAGCGCCCTGTTTTCCATACTCATTTCACACCGAGCTCGAAGGACGCCCGTAAGTATCTGAAAAATGGTGCTGCTGGAGAGAATTGAACTCTCGGCCTCACCCTTACCAAGGGTGCGCTCTACCACTGAGCTACAGCAGCCAACACAAGGCGCGCCCTATTGTCGCAAGGTCCCCTAATGTCAAGCAGGGGTTTGTGTCGGCGGCATCCCCTCGCTACGTGAATTGCGGTCGGGTAACTGCCCCAATAAGTGTAAGGCCTTTCGTATGAGTGAAGACACGAACACCCAAATCTCCGACGGCCCGAAGACTGGCAATGCGTTGCGCGAAGAGCGGTTGGCGGCCAAACTGCGCGAGAACCTACGGCGTCGTAAAGCCCAAAATCGGGAGAAGCAGCAGGCGTCTTCTGACGAGAGCCCGCGCGGGGGGCTTCCCAAGGACGAGAGCCAAAGCTAACGCATGTCGCTCTTTATGGATGAGGAGCGATTTGTCCTGTGCCAAAGTTGATTTTGGTCCGCCACGGCCAGAGCCAGTGGAACCTTGAAAACCGTTTCACCGGCTGGTGGGACGTCGATCTGACAGAAAAAGGCATCGCCGAAGCCAAGGCGGCGGGCGCTCTGATGAAAGAAAAGGGCGTCTGGCCGACAACCTGCTTCACCTCGGTGCAGACGCGCGCGATCAAGACCCTCAATCTGGCGCTGGAAGAGATGGGGCGGTTGTGGCTGCCCGTGACCAAGGACTGGCGTTTGAATGAACGCCATTATGGCGCGCTCACCGGCCTCAACAAACAGGAAACGCGCGAGAAGCACGGCGAGGAGCAGGTGCATATCTGGCGCCGCAGTTTTGACACGCCGCCGCCTGCGATGGAGCCTGGCAGCGAATATGATCCGGGTGCCGATCCGCGCTATGCCGGGATTGATGTGCCGTATACCGAGAGCCTGAAACTGACAATCGAACGCGTTCTGCCCTATTGGGAAAGCGACATTCTTCCCGTTCTGGCGAGCGGCGAGACTGTGATCATCTCTGCCCACGGCAATTCGCTGCGTGCGTTGGTGAAGCACCTTTCGCAAATCTCGGATGAGGACATCACCGGCCTTGAGATTCCCACCGGCCAGCCAATCATTTACGACTTTGATGACGCTATGGTGCCGGGCGAGCGGTATTACCTGAAGGACAGCTGAGTGAGCGAACAGGGAGGAAAAGTGGCAATCGTGATGGGCAGTCAGTCCGACTGGCCCTGTATGAAGGCTGCTGCCGAGGTGCTTGAAGAGCTGGAAGTGGAGCATGAGGCGCGCATCGTCTCGGCCCATCGCACGCCTGACCGCATGAACGCCTTTGCCAAAGGAGCAGAGGGTGAGGGCTTCAGCGTGGTGATCGCAGGCGCTGGCGGGGCGGCGCATCTGCCCGGCATGATCGCGGCGATGACGCATCTGCCGGTTCTGGGCGTGCCTGTTCAATCCAAGGCTTTGAGCGGGATGGATAGCCTGCTTTCCATTGTCCAGATGCCTGCCGGGGTGCCGGTCGGTACGCTGGCAATTGGCGAGGCCGGCGCAAAGAATGCGGCGTTGATGGCGGCGGCGATCCTTGCTCTGAATGATGAAGACCTGTCCCAGCGCCTGCAAGACTGGCGCGCCGCGCGCAGCGCAGCGGTAGCGCAAGCTCCGGTTGACTGATGGACGAAGCCCAACCTCTTCCCCCGGGTTCAACCATCGGGATTCTCGGCGGCGGCCAATTGGGCCGCATGATGGCAATGGCCGCGGCACAGCTCGGCTATCGCACGATTGCCTATGCCCCGCCGGGCGACAATGTGGCAGCTGATACCTGCGCCGACTTCTTCGAGAAAAGCTGGGGCAGCACCGATGCGCTCGCCGCTTTTGCCAGCCAATGCGATGTGGTTACATGGGAGTTTGAAAACGTCCCGCTGACGGCAGTCGCGGCGATCCCCGAAACGATGCTCGCACCGCATCCCAAAGCCCTTGAGGTGGCGCAGGACCGCCTCAGCGAAAAGCGCTTTGTCGAGGAATTGGGCGCGGTCTGTGCACCACATGCGCGGGTCGAGAGCGATGATGATTTCAGCCGCGCAGTGGAGCGTGTCGGTGCGCCCGGCATCCTCAAAACCGCGCGCGACGGCTATGATGGCAAAGGCCAATGGCGGATCGCCAGCAACCACGAAGCAAACGGCGTGCGGTTTCCGGGCAAGACCTGCATTTACGAAGGCATGGTCGCGTTCCAAACCGAATTCTCGGTCATCCTTGTCCGCGATGCTGCGGGCGAAGTGCGTTTCTGGGACTCAACCGCTAATGAACATGAAGGCGGGATGCTGGTCCATTCGGTGCTGCCGGCAGGCGATCTGGTGGAAAGCCAAATCCCCGCCGCGCGCGAAGTTGCGGAAAAGGTTGCCCATGCGCTGCAATATGTCGGCGTCCTGACGCTTGAATTCTTCGCGACGAAATCCGGCCCCGTCTTCAACGAAATGGCCCCGCGCGTGCACAATTCGGGCCACTGGACCATCGAAGGCGCGGCGACGAGCCAGTTTGAGAACCACATCCGCGCGATTGCAGGCCTGCCGCTGGGCGAAACCGGCACACGCTTTGCCAGCGTGGACATGCGCAACATCGTAGGCGAAGATGCTCTCACCGCGCACACCATTCTGGCCGAGGCGGGGGAACCGCATCTGCACCTTTATGGCAAGCGCGAGGCCCGCGAGGGGCGCAAGATGGGCCATGTGACCAGAGTGGCGCACGACCTGCCGTGAGCGTGCCTGTCGATCCTCAAATCGTCCTGATTTATGCCCGAGCCGCCAATGGCGCGATCGGACACGAGGGCACCTTGCCATGGCGGCTTCCTGCGGACCTCAAGAGGTTCAAGGCGCTGACCATGGGTAAACCGATGATCATGGGCCGCAAAACCTTCGAAAGCCTGCCCGGCCTGTTGCCCGGCCGCCGTCATATCGTGCTGACGCGCAAGGAGCGGTGGGATACACAGGGCGCAGAGGTCGTAGGGTCAGTGGACGAGGCACTCGCGGCAGCGCGGACCAGCGAGACAGACGAAATCATGATCGTGGGCGGCGCGGCGATCTATGACGTGTTCAGGCTGCGGGCAGACCGGGTTGAGGTCACCGAAATTCACCGCGATTACCCTGGCGATACCTTCATGAAGCCGCTGGGTCCCGAATGGGAAGTGGCCGCGCGCGAAGACCACGCGCAGGACGGCGACAAACCCGCCTTCTCCTTTGTGACCTACATCCGCGCCGATACCAGCCAGTCAGCAGGAGCCGTATAATGCGCTGGCTCAATCATCGTGACCCCGTTCCCGGCGCGCTGCGAGGCGCGGTGATTGCGCTGGGCAATTTTGACGGGTTCCATCAGGGCCATCAGGCGGTGGCGGGCGAAGCGATCCGCTGGGCCCATGAAGAAGGTCGCCCCTCGATCATTGCGACGTTCGATCCGCATCCGGTGCGGTTTTTCAAGCCTGATGTGCCGCCCTTTCGGCTCAGCACGCTGGAACAGCGGCAAGAGCTTTATATCGCCGCTGGCGCGACCGCGATGCTGGTGTTCCACTTTGATGGCGATCTGGCGGGCACGAGTGCCGAAGACTTCATCGCGCAAATCCTGATAGAGCGATTCGGCGCATATGGCGTAGTGACCGGCGGGGACTTCACCTTTGGCAAAGGTGCAAAGGGCAATGTCGATCTGTTGCGCAGTCGCGGTGGTGAATTGGGCCTGCAATCGCGCGTGGTCGAGTCGGTTGAGGGTGAAGGTGAAATTGTCTCCTCCAGCCGCATCCGCGAGGCTTTGCGCGAAGGCGATCCCCAACTTGCCGCGCAATTGCTGACCCGCCCGTTCGCGATTCGCGGCATTGTCGAACATGGTGACAAGAACGGGCGAAAGCTGGGCTATCCCACAGCCAATCTCTCGATCGAGAGTTATCTGCGACCCCGTTACGGCGTCTATGCGGTGACAGGCAAAGTGCTGGCCACCGGACAGGCGCTCAAAGGCGCGGCCAATATCGGCATCCGTCCGCAATTTACCCCGCCCAAGGAATTGCTGGAGCCGTATTTCTTCGACTTTTCCGGTGATCTGTACGGGCAGGAAATCGAGGTGGCCTTCCACCACTTCCTGCGCGGCGAAGCGAAGTTTGACAGCCTTGAGGATTTGATGGTGCAGATGGAACACGATTGTAATCGCGCCAAAGAGTTGCTCGCGTGAGGCGGATAGCTTTGTGGGGCGGATTTGCCGTCGCGCTCGCCTTTCTCATCCTGACGGTCACCAATGCCAGCTGGCTCGCCCCCAATCCGCCCGGCGCGCCTAAGCAGATCGCGCATCGCGGCGTCGGGCTGGAAGTGCGCGGCAGTTGGGAAGAAGACTGCATCGCGACGCGCATTGCAGAACCGACCAGCCGCCATCTTCCCAACACACGCGCAAGCATCCTGCGCGCGGACCGGATGGGCGGATGGTTGATCGAGGTGGATGCACAGCTCGCCAAGGATGGCGAAGTGGTGCTGTTGTCCGACACCGATCTCGCCTGCCTGACTGATGGCACCGGCGCGGTTGCGGACACGAGCGTGGAGGAACTGAAAACGCTTGACGCTGGCTATCGCTACACTGCCGATAATGGGACGACAGTCCCGTTTCGCGGCAAGGGGCTGACCATTCCCACTCTGGGCGAAATCGCCCGCGCCATCCCCGTACAGGCACGCCTGATGGTGCATATGCGGGGCGATGATCCCGCGCTTGCCGACGCGGTGGCATCAGCCCTCAAATCGGTCGGCCGCGATCCGCAGGAAACCGGGGATGGCTTCTATGGCAGCGCCGCTGCGACCGCGCGCATCCGCGAGCTCTATCCGGAGGTGTGGGCGTTTACCGCCGACAATGCGCGCCAGTGCGCCGCTGATTACAAGACAACCGGCTGGACCGGCCTTATCCCTGCATCATGCGAAGGCGGCACGATGCTGATCGCTCTGGATGAACAGGCGCTGTTGTGGGGTTGGCCCAACCGTCTGATTGCCCGCATGACAGACGCTGGTGCAAAGATCCTGATAGAAGCGCCGGGCTATGCTGCGCCGGGGGAAATCGCCGGGATCACCCTGCCCGAACAGCTCACGCAAATCCCTTCCAGCTTTAACGGATATGTCTGGACAGACGACGCCTTTAGCACCCTTCCCGCGCTCATTCCGCGCTTTGACAATCGCAATCAGCAAGAGATCGACGCCTCGCAGGCCGCGCTGGAACGGCGGCGAAACGCGCAATGAGGGTTTATTGCGAGCGCGGCATGCTCTAACGCGCGCGTCTTATGTCAGACAACGAAGCCACAGCGGACGCCAAGGCGCGCGACTATAAAGACACGGTCTTCCTGCCGAAGACGTCTTTCCCGATGAAAGCCGGCCTCCCGCAGAAGGAGCCGGGCATTGCCGCGCGCTGGCAGGATATGGACCTGTACCGCACGATGCGCGACGCGCGCGCGGGCCGCGAAAAGTTCATCCTGCATGATGGCCCGCCCTATGCGAACGGCGACATGCATATCGGGCACGCGCTCAACCATATCCTGAAAGACACGGTCTGCCGCACGCAAAACCTGATGGGCAAAGACGCGCCCTACGTGCCCGGCTGGGACTGCCACGGCCTTCCGATCGAGTGGAAGGTTGAGGAGCAATATCGCAAGAAGAAGAAGAACAAGGACGAGGTTCCCGCCAAAGAATTCCGCGCCGAATGCCGCGCCTATGCGCAAAAATGGGTCGATACGCAGCGCGAGCAGCTGAAACGGCTGGGCATTTTGGGCGACTGGGACAATCCCTACCTGACGATGGACCCTCAGGCAGAGGGCACGATTGTCGCCGAACTGCTGAAATTCGCCGAGGCCGGAAACCTCTATCGCGGGTCAAAGCCGATCATGTGGTCGCCGGTCGAGAAAACCGCGCTGGCTGAGGCTGAGGTTGAGTATGAGGACCTGACGGACTCGCCGCAGATTGATGTGGCGTTTGAGATTGTTGAAGGGCCGCTTTCGAACATGGTCGGTTCGCACGTGGTCATCTGGACTACGACGCCGTGGACAATCCCGGTGAATCAGGCTCTCGCATACGGGCCTGACGTCGATTACGTCTGTCTGCACATTCACACTCAGCCCGATGGCGAAGTCGCCAAATCCGCACGGGTTTCGGACGTTTTTGTCGCTAAAGCCCTTGTCGAGCAATTCACGGCGCGCATTGCCTTGGACGCAGGCCACTACGAAATTGTCTGGCGTGGCAAAGGCTCCGACCTAGCAGGAACCAAGGTCCGCCACCCGATGCACCATCTCGGCGGGTTCTACGCGACCCCGCGCCCGCTGCTCCCCGGCGATTTCGTCACCACCGATAGCGGCACCGGCCTCGTCCATATGTCGCCCGATCACGGCGAGGACGATTTCGCGCTGTGCAAGGCGCACGGCATCAACCCGGTCTTCGCCGTCATGGACGATGGCCGCTACCGCGACGACTGGCCGTGGCTCGGCGGCGCGGATGAGCGGCGGCGCTCCGTCATCAACAAGCCCTTCAACGCGCCCGATGGCCCGATCTGCAACGATTTGCGCGAAGCGGGCGCTTTGCTTTCCGCCAGCGCGGATTACCAGCACTCCTACCCGCATTCATGGCGCTCAAAGGCGAAGGTCATCTATCGCTGCACCCCGCAATGGTTTGTGCCGATGGATAAGCCGCTACACCCCGAATCTTCCCTCCCCGCGGGGGAGGGGCCGGGGGTGGTGGACGCGACGCCAGCGACCGCCGAACACCCATCCCCGACCCCTTCCCTCAAGGGAAGAGGCTCGACGCTCCGAGAGATCGCCCTCGCCGAAATCGAGCGGGTCGAGTTCATCCCCAAAAAGGGCCAGAATCGCATCGGCTCGATGGTCGAAGGGCGGCCCGACTGGGTGCTGAGCCGCCAGCGCGCATGGGGCGTGCCGATCACTTTGTTCGTGCGACCCGATGGCTCTTACCTGCAAGACCCTGATGTCAACGCGCGCGTCATTGCCGCCGTCAGCGTGGAGGGCGTCGATGTATGGGAAGAGGCGCGCAAGGCCGAATTCCTTGGCCCCGATCATAATCCCGACGATTACGAGATGGTCACCGACATTCTGGACGTGTGGTTCGATTCGGGCTGTACCCATGCTTTCGTGCTGGAAAGCGGGCGCTGGCCGGACCTCCAATGGCCCGCCGATCTCTACCTCGAAGGCTCTGACCAGCATCGCGGCTGGTTCCAGTCCTCGCTGCTGCAAAGCAGCGCCACGCGGGGCCGCGCGCCTTACGATCAGGTGCTCACTCACGGCTTCACGATGGATGCCAAGGGCAAGAAGATGTCGAAGTCGCTCGGCAATACCGTGAGCCCGATCAAGGTGATGGAGCAAACCGGCGCGGATATCATCCGGCTATGGGCGCTGAGCGTCGATTTCACCGAAGACCACCGCATCGGCGATGAAATCCTGAAAGGTGTGGGCGACCAGTATCGCCGCCTGCGCAACACGTTCCGTTACCTGCTGGGCGCGCTGGATGGCTATATCGGCGACATGTCCGATGCGAGCGAAATTCCCGAATTGGAGCTGTATGTCCTGTCGCTTCTGGCTGACCTTGATGCGAAACTGCGCAAGGCTGCCGAGGAATACGATTTCAACACCTACACCCGCCTGCTGGTCGATTTCTGCAACGAGGACCTGTCCGCGTTCTTCTTCGATATCCGCAAGGACACGCTGTATTGCGACGGGCTGACATCAAACACGCGCAACGCCTATCGCACGGTGCTTGATCTGCTGTTCCACGCGCTGGTGCGCTATGCCGCGCCGGTTCTGGTGTTTACCGCGGAGGAAGTGTGGCTGACGCGTTATCCCGAAGATGGCGAGCCTGATGAAGAGGGGCAGCGCGGCAGCGTCCACCTGCTCGAATGGCCCAGCGTCCCGCAAGTCCCTGCCGACACCTCTAAATGGTCCGCCCTGCGCAGCCTACGCGAACGCGTGACCGAAGCGATTGAGCCGCTGCGCCGCGAAAAGACGATCCGCTCCAGCAACGAGGCGGTCGTGACAGTGCCCGCGAGCGCGGTGCCCGCTGGCGTGAGCGATGCGCAGCTCGCCGAATTGTTCATCACAGGGACAGTGACGCGCCACGAAAAGGACGAGGTGATCGTCTCCAAATCCACCGATAGTAAGTGCGGTCGCTGCTGGCGTCTGTTGCCTGACGTGCCAGAAGACGGCGCGCTGTGCGGCCGTTGTGCCAGCGTCGTGGGCGAGGCCTAGGCTCCGTGATGAACATCTTCACCCGCCCGCGCCTGATCGGCCTTGTTCTGGCTGCACTGATTGCTGTGATTGACCAGTGGTCAAAGTGGTATGTGACAGGGCCGCTGGGTATCAACGCGCTGGGCGATACCATGGACCTGCTGCCGTTTTTCGATCTGACTTACACCCGCAATTATGGCGTCTCTCTGGGCATGCTGGAGGCGACCAGCATGGAGATGCGCTGGGTATTGGTGCTGGGCACTTCGCTGGTCGCGCTGGTGGTGCTGGTGTGGATGATGCGAGAACGGCTGATGGGCGATATCGTTGGCCTCGCGCTGATCCTAGGCGGGGCCATCGGCAATATCCGCGACCGGCTGGAATTGGGCTATGTCGTCGACTTTGCCGATTTTCACCTGACGATTGCGGGCTATTTCGTCCGCCCGTTCCTGATATTTAACGTCGCCGATGCAGCAATCACCATCGGCGTCGTCGTGATCCTTGCCCGCGCCCTGTTTATGAGCGAAAAGGACGAAAGCAACGATGCATCCGGCGCAGAACCGGACGCTTTGGAGAATTGATGATGCGTACCATCCGAACCTTTATTGTGCTGGGAACCGGCGCTGTGCTTTTGTCGGCATGCGGTGGGTCTGGCCTGTTCAACCGTGACCGGCCCGACGAATTTGCCGTGCAGCGGCAGGCTCCGCTGGTTGTGCCGCCTGATTTCTCGCTGGCCCCGCCCGCGCCGGGTGCTCCGCGCCCCGCAGAAGGCACCGCGTCCGAACAAGCGCTTGAGGCTCTGTTCGGTGGCCCGCAAGCCCGCAGCGACATTGAGCGCAGCACGCTCGACCGCGCTGGCCGCGCCGCGCCCGGTATCCGCAGTCAGGTCGGCGATCCGGGTACGAACACCGTTGCCAAGGGGCGTATCACGCGAGACATCATCGCCGCACCCGAAGGCGACGGCGCAAACGCTTCGACGATTATCCCGTCTTGAGTTGATCGGCCATCGCGGGACCCTTGCGCACCAGAATGCGGTCAATCCGGCGACGATCCATCTTTACAATCTCGAAATTCCAGCCCTGATCCACGAAAGTGTCTCCGGGCACAGGCAGCCGTTTCAGCACGGATAAGGCATATCCCGCAGCGGTGCCGAACTCGCGCGTGTCCTCGTAATCTAGCCCCAACCGGTCAGCCAATGCATCCGCGCTCAACGCGCCTGACACCAGCATAGAACCGTCTGCACGGTCCTCTATTTGCGGCGTGTCGCCCTGATCGGAATCGCTCGCGAAATTGCCCGCAATCGCGGTCAGCAGATCAACCGGTGTGACGATCCCTTCAAAGTGCCCGTATTCATCATGCACAACGGCCATGGCGATATCGGCCGATTGCAGCACGCGCAGCGCATCCATCGCATCCAGCTGATCGGGCACCACTTCGGCTTTTACATAGATGTCGCGAATGGTGACGGTTTCGCCGGACACAAGCGCGGCCAGCACTTCACGCACTTTCACAATGCCAAGGATCGAATCAGGCGACCCTTCCGCCACCGGCAGAAGCGAATGCGGGCTTTGCTCGATTGCCTTGCGGATCTGCTTCGCATCGGCATCAGCGTCAATCCAGTCCACCTCGGTGCGCGGTGTCATCATATCGCGCACAGGCCGCTCTGCCAGCCGGACAACACCGGTCAGGATCTGGTGCTGTTCCGCTTCGATCACGCCTGACCGGGTGGCTTCGGCAAAGATCATCTGCAATTCTTCGGCCGTCACGCTGCTTGAGCCCTTGGAGCGGATGCCAAACAGCCGGATAAGCCCGGCGGAACTGGTATCGAGCAACCAGACCAAAGGCGCGGCGACCTTAGCCAGCCACGCCATCGGGCGAGCCATGACCACGCTGATCGGCACAGCGGCCCGCAATGCGAGTTGCTTGGGCACCAGCTCGCCCACAACCAGGCTGAAATAGGTCGTGATCGCAATCACCACCGCAAATCCGGTCGTCTGGCTGATGTCGGCAGGCAGACCCAGCGCGACCAGTCGTTCTCCCACCGGCGTACCCAGGCTCGCGCCCGAATAGGCGCCCGCGATGATGCCAATGAGGGTAATCCCGATCTGAACGGTGGAGAGAAACTTGCCCGGATCCGCGGCCAGTTGGATGGCGAGCTGGGCCGCAGACGAGCCATCTTCTGCTCGCGCGGTCAAGCGCGAGGTCTTTGCCGAGACAATCGCAAGCTCCGACATGGCGAACACGCCATTGAGCACGATCAGCCCGGCGATGATGAAAAGGTCAGCCCAGGGAAAAGGTGTCACGCAAACTGCGCTAGCACAATTCAGCGCAGATGCCAGCAATGTGATACAACCGGACACGGGGCGTTCATGCTGCGGCAAAGCGAGTGGGCGCAGCGCTGCTATTTGGGAACGGGCGCCGGATTTGGCGCTTGGTAGAGCACTAACGTAATTTTTGGAGGACTATAGAATGACACCATCACGCATCCTGCTTTCGGGCACCGCCGCTCTGGCCCTGTTGGGTACCAGCGCCTGCGTCACTGATCCGAACACTGGCGAGCGCAAGGCGTCGCGCACCGGGATCGGAGCGGCGGTCGGTGGCACGCTCGGCTATCTTCTGGGCGGCGTTGTCGGCGGCGATGCCGCGCGCATCATTGGCGCGGGGATCGGCGGTTCTGCCGGGGCCGTTGTCGGCAAACAATTCGATGACCAGATCAAGGAACTGGACGAGCAGACCGCAGGCAGCGGCGTCGATGTGGAGGCCGTGGGTGACAATGACGCAATCCTTGTGCGCCTGCCCGATGGCGTGACCTTCGCAAGCGGCTCGGCCAACATCAATCCGGGCTTTTATACGACGCTGGATTCGGTCGCGGAAAGCCTGATCAAATATCCCAACAGCCTGATCGATGTATACGGTTTCACCGACACAACCGGCAGCGAAGCCCTGAATCAGAAACTTTCCGAAGAGCGCGCACAATCCGTCGCAGATTATCTTGCCGCGCGCGGTGTGGCGCGCAGCCGGTTTGCAACGCGCGGCTTTGGCGAGGGTTACGACCAGCTTCGCATCAAAACCGCCGATGGCGTGGCTGAGCCGCTCAACCGCAGGGTAGAGATCAAGATCATCCCGATCAGTCAGGAAGACGTGGCCGCGGCTCGCGGAAACTGAATGCCCTGATAAAGGCGAGAACGCTCCTTCTCCATCAGGGAGAGGGAGCGTTCACTGCAAGGAGTTACTTGAGAGCTTCCGCCCGTTCAGCCAGCCGCTCCACCGCCGCTGCGTGGATACCCGGCGAGCAGACCAGCACGCCAAAATCGCGCGGATCGTGCTTGTTATAAGCGAGCGGCTTGCCGAACGCATCACTCACCCGCGCCCCCGCCTCACGCGCAATCAGGGTGGCAGCGGCAATGTCCCATTCAAAACCCCAGCGCAAAGTCGCCACTAGGTCAGCGCGATCATCGCCGACCATGGCGATACGCAAAGCGATGGAGTTGGGCTTTTCGACCATGACGAGGTCGGAATCGATACTGGGCAATTGATCGACCGGAACGCGCGCGCCGGCGAATTCGGTCCTCGTGCTGGCATGCAACGGCACATCGTTCAAAGTCGCACCAGCGCCCGCCTGCGCGCACCATTCTTCGCTACGCGCAGGGGCAATCAGCATACCGATCAATGGTTTGCCCGCACTCACCAGAGCAACCGAGATGGCCCATCCCGGACGTCCGCGCACGAAATCGCGCGTGCCGTCAATCGGATCGACCAGCCAGATCAGACCGCTTTCGGTGCGGGTCTTGTCATCGGCGCTCTCTTCGGAAAGCCAGGCCGCTGATGGCAACAGCGCTGTCAGTTCACGCTTCAAAAAGCGGTCCACTTCCAGATCAGCCTCGCTGACCGGATCTCCGGGCGTCTTGTCCCAGCTGCGCAAGCTGTGGCCATCGCCGGGCCAGCGCGCCTGGGCAATCCGGCCCGCCTCTCGGACAATCGCCAGCAATCTTGAACGGTCAATCATATCAGCCATTAGTCGTGGAGCCGCGACAAGCACTTTTCAAGCGCTGCGAGACATGCTTATGCCCCCGAAGACCGAAATGTTGACGGAAAACATCCTTCCCCGGAACGAAAAACAGCTAAGGGATCACAGCTAATGAACGTCCACGAATACCAGGCCAAGGAACTGCTCAAGGAACATGGGATCGCAATCCCGGCCGGTCACGCCGCGATGACCGTCAAAGAAGCAGTTGAAGGCGCAAAGAAACTCCCCGGACCGCTCTATGTCGTGAAAGCGCAGATCCACGCAGGCGGACGTGGCAAGGGCAAATTCAAGGAATTGCCCGAGGATGCCAAAGGCGGTGTGCGCCTCGCCTTCTCGCTGGATGAAGTGGAAAGTCATGCCAAAGAAATGCTCGGCAACACGCTGGTCACTATCCAGACGGGCGAAGACGGTAAGCAAGTCAATCGCCTCTACGTGACCGATGGCGTCGATATTGAAAGCGAATATTACCTCGCCATGCTGGTGGATCGTGCCACGGGCCGCGTTGCCATGGTCGCATCGACCGAAGGCGGCATGGACATCGAAGATGTGGCGCACAATACGCCGGAGCTCATCACCACGATCACGATTGACCCCGCACAGGGCTTTATGCCGCATCACGGCCGTGCGGTCGCCTTTGCGCTGAAGCTTTCAGGTGACCTGAACAAACAGTGCCAAAAGCTCGCCAAGCAGCTTTATGACGCGTTTACTGCCAGCGATTGCGACATGCTTGAGATTAACCCGCTGGTGGAAACCAAGCCCAATGCCGAAGGCAAGGCCGATCTGCTGGTGCTTGATACCAAGATGAGCTTCGATTCGAACGCCCTCTATCGCCACCCTTCGATTGAAAAGATGCGCGACGAAACCGAGGAAGATCCGGCCGAAGTCGAAGCATCCGAATATGATCTCGCCTACATCAAACTGGACGGGAACATCGGCTGCATGGTCAACGGCGCTGGCCTCGCTATGGCGACGATGGACATCATCAAGCTGAACGGCGCCTTCCCGGCAAACTTCCTCGACGTGGGCGGCGGCGCGACGACTGAAAAGGTGACGGCCGCCTTCAAGATCATCCTGAAGGATCCCGCGGTCGAAGGCATTCTGGTGAATATCTTTGGCGGCATCATGAAATGCGACATAATCGCCAATGGCGTAGTGCAGGCGGCCAAGGACGTGAACCTTCAGGTTCCTCTCGTCGTCCGCCTCGAAGGCACCAATGTGGAGGCGGGCAAGGAAATCCTCGCCAATTCCGGCCTGGCCATCGTCCCTGCAGACGATCTGGGCGACGCCGCGAAAAAAATCGTCGCCGAGGTGAAAAAGGCGGCTTAGGCCAAGAACTGCGTAAACGCTGTACCGACGGTCACAAAAGAAACCGCGATGGCGAACAGCATCAGCGCGCCATCGCGGACCATCAAAGCGACGCCGAACGCGGCTATCGCAGCAAAAGGCGCCGCGGCGGCGAAGGGCACGATCTCCAGCAGGGGGATCGTGCCACACAGAACGAGAATGATGGCTGCGGCGATCTGGGGTGCGGGCGGCTCTGTCGCCCATTTAAGCCGGTGGCCGAAAACCGCGTCCAGCTTCTTTGCTGGCCGTTCGAGCTTATCGCTCGCCTTGCTCAATTTGTCGCCCGACACGGATCGCTGCGCCAACACGCCGGGCAGCCAGAAATGTGAGCGCCCGATCAGGATCTGGACAGCGATGACAGCGATAAGGACCGCAAAGAAACTCGGCACTCCCGGTACGCCTCCGACCGGCGAGACGCCCACAAGAGCGGGCACGAGAATCATCGGGCCATAGCTTCGTCCGCCAAAGCTTTTCACCACCTCGTCGACGGTCACGTCCTCATTCTCGGACGCGAGCGAACCGAGGCATTCTATTGCCTCCAGCACTGATCCGGGTTCGTCTGCCATTCCGTCGCCTTCCTGTTTACCATGCAGGCATCCCAGCCTGGCGTTTCACTTTTGCGACGCCGGTGATGCAAATGGTCTCACCATCGTCGGGCTCCCGCTGCATTGCAAACATTGCACTTCTAAAGGCCCAGACGATCCGCCACATTCGCGTCACTTGGAAAAGCTAACCAAACACTGGGTTGACGTAAGCAAAACGGAGCGCGAGACCCAGTGTTACACGATGCGGTCGAAATATCTGGGGGGCCAAACCAACTTGACGTTTACGTAAACGCGAGCTAGGCCGCTTCGGCATTTTGAGTAGAATTCTGGAACGCCGCGAACGGTGAAAACGTTCGGGTGGTAAAGGGAAAGGAAACCAGACCCATGAAAATCCTCGTCCCCGTCAAACGGGTGATCGACTATAACGTGAAACCGCGCGTCAAAGCTGACGGTACCGGTGTAGATCTTGCCAACGTCAAGATGAGCATGAACCCGTTCGACGAAATCGCTGTTGAAGAAGCAATCCGTCTGAAAGAAGCAGGCAAGGCAGAAGAAATCATCGCGGTTTCCATCGGCCCGGCAAAGGCGCAGGAAACGCTTCGCACCGCACTCGCAATGGGCGCGGACCGCGCGATCCTTGTCGAAAGCGATGAAGATGTCGAGCCGCTAGCGGTGGCCAAAATCCTCAAGGCGATTGCTGACGAAGAACAGCCCGGCCTTGTCCTGCTTGGCAAGCAGTCGATCAGTGACGATTCAAACCAGACAGGCCAGATGCTCGCTGCCCTCATGGGCCGCCCGCAAGGTACCTTTGCCAACACGGTTGAGATCGACGGCGACAGCGTCGTTGTAAAGCGCGAAATCGACGGCGGTTTGGAAACGGTCAAGCTGACCATGCCCGCCATCGTCACCACCGACCTTCGCCTGAATGAGCCGCGTTATGCTTCGCTGCCCAACATCATGAAGGCTAAGAAAAAGCCACTGGACAGCAAGGCTCCGGCGGATTTCGGTGTCGATATCGCGCCGCGTCTGACCACCACCAATGTGGCGGAGCCGCCGGTCCGTCAGGCCGGTGAAAAGGTTGAAGACGTCGCCGCTCTCGTCGCCAAGATCAAGGAAATGGGGATCGCGTGAGCGGCCCATTGGAAAGGACAAGCAGATGAATACTCTCATTCTGGTCGAACACGACAATTCCACCGTCAATGACGCAACGCTGGCCGTGGTCACCGCTGCGGGTGAGCTGGGCGAAGTCACCGCTCTGGTCGCTGGCAAGGATTGCGGCTCTGTCGCGGATGCGGCTGCGAAGATCGCAGGCGTTGCCAAAGTTCTGAAGGCGGATGACGCCGCTTACGAGCATGGCCTTGCTGAAAACGTCGCTCCGCTGGTCGCAGGGCTGATGGCGGATTATGACGCATTCCTCGCGCCCGCCACGACTTCGGGCAAAAACATCGCCCCGCGTGTGGCCGCGCAACTGGACGTGATGCAAATCTCCGACATTCTTTCGGTTGAAGGCCCCAAGACTTTCACCCGTCCGATCTATGCAGGCAATGCGATTGCGACAGTCGACTCGAGCGATGCCAAGCTGGTGATCACGGTTCGCGGCACCTCTTTCGACAAGGCCGAAACCGAAGGCGGCTCCGCCTCGGTTGAAGACGCAAACGGTCCGGGTGATGCTGGCCTCTCCAGCTTCGTCAGCAGCGAAGTGGCAGATGGCGGCGACCGTCCTGAACTCGCTAGCGCCAAGATCATCGTATCCGGCGGTCGCGCGCTGAAAGACTCAGAGACCTTTGACAGCATCATCAATCCGCTGGCAGACAAGCTGGGCGCAGCCATCGGTGCGAGCCGTGCGGCGGTGGATGCGGGCTATGTTCCCAACGATTATCAGGTCGGCCAGACCGGCAAAATCGTCGCTCCGGAAGTCTACATCGCCATCGGTATCTCCGGCGCGATTCAGCACTTGGCAGGCATGAAGGATTCCAAGGTCATCATCGCTATCAACAAGGATGAAGATGCCCCGATCTTCCAGGTCGCGGATATTGGCCTTGTCGCCGATCTTTACTCGGCTGTGCCCGAACTGACAGGCGCGCTCGACTAGTTGAAACTAAACCAGAAATTCGGTTGAAGTAAGCCTCCGCCGCGCTACTCTGCGCTGCGGAGGTTTTCTTTATGCGCGTATTGCCGGTCTTAGTCGCGCTCGCCACCGCGAGCGCGCCAATCACCGCGGCGCAAACCGTCAAGACTGATGATCTCACGCTCCAACCCACATCAAAATGGCGTGCCGACTTCGGAGAAGAAAGCTGCGTGCTCACCCGCCAGTTCGGCCAAGGCGATGACACGGTTTGGTTAGAGCTGGCTCAGTTCCAGCCCGGCAATGGTTATAGAGCAACAATCGTTGGCAAAGGCTTCGATTTTACGGGTGATCCTGTTCTTTATCGCTTCTTACCAGCGAAATTTGCATCGGACCCTATTGGATCGGATCGCCTGCGCTTTGAGGATAAGTACGAGGGATTGAGGTTCAGGGCGACGCTCACTCCGGCTAAGAAAGTTCCGATCTCCGTTGAAGATATGGAGCGGCCCAAGGCCCTCCGAGGCCGCGTCGGAAAGCCAGCTTCAATCGCAGTTATTCCGCCATTCACGGAGGACGGTCTCGAAAATCGCGCGGCAAAGATATCCGCTCTTACAATTGAACGCTCGCTTTCGCGAAAGCTCACTCTTGTCACAGGCCAAATGGACAGCGTCGTCAGGGTGATGAGGCAGTGTATGGACGACCTGGTGATGAGCTGGGGGATTGCGCGCCAGCCAGACGGTTCAGTTGTTCCGATGGCCAAAGCGCTTAATCCCAACGCGCTGAGCCGAATGATCAGTCAGGAATACCCCGCGGATGCACTCCTCGCCGAAGCGAGCGCGACGCTTCCCGTGAGGCTTCTGATCGATGCAAATGGCGAGATTTCATCTTGCAGTGTTCAAACCCCTCAAAAATTCGAGAGTTTCGAAAAAACGGTCTGCAAGGCTTTCAAGAAAGGTGCGCAGTTTGACTTGCCAAAAGACGCAGGCGGAGCTTCGTTGCCCAGTTACTATACAACGACGGTAACATTTCGGATCGACTGAATTGAGTCGTCACCATCAAATCCCTGCATGCGGTGTCTTATACATTCGAGGAGATGATTTCCCCATGCGCCAATTCGCATCTTTCGCCATCACAGCCGCACTCCTGGCAGTCGCGCAATCGCCGGCCCATGCGAAGGATGAGCCCCCAGTCGTGCTTAAGCCAACATCGAACTGGGTGATCGATTTCGCTGATGGACAGTGCAACATGGCGCGTACGTTTGGCACGGATGAAGGCGGCACACAGGACGACAAGCACGCGATTTTCTTTCGCCAATGGGCGCCCAGCCGCTCTTTCGCTTTCTCCGCCGCGGGCTCCAGTTTGCGCAAGTTCAAATCCCGCCGGGCGACCTATGTGACATTCTCGGATGATCGCGAAGAGTTCGAAACCCTGCCCTTTGCCGGAAACAATGACAGTTTTGGCCGGGCGGTGATCTATTCCTCGCTTTCAATTGAACGCGATGCTTCCGCAGAAGACGACAACAACGACGATGACGACACCGCCTATGATGGGTTTCCGCAGCTGGACGTTGATGTGGCTTCCACCGCGCAATTCGTCTCGCTGCGGCAGGGCAAGCGGACAGTCCGCTTTAACACCGGCACATTGGGCGAGGCCTTCGCGGTGATGAACAAATGCACGCAGGGTCTGGTCGAGGATTGGGGGCTGGATGTTGAGCGTCATCTGACGGCCATCCGCATGCCCAAGATGACCAATTTCGACAGTGTCGCCCGCCGGGTCGCTCAAAAGTACCCGCGCCAGGCGCTCAATCGCGGCGAACAGGCGATCCTGCGCGTCAGAGTGATGGTCGATGAAACGGGCAAGGCCACAGACTGCTTCATCAGCGAGGTGACCCGCACTGTCAGGCTCGATTCCCCCGCCTGTCGTCCGCTGATGCAAGGGACCTACACGCCAGCTCTGGACAAAGACGGAAAGCCCTTTGCTTCCTATTTCACGACCAAGATCACTTACATGATCTGACGGGCCGATACTTGCTGCGCGCCATGCGCTTCTACAGGCCTTTCGTGACTGTGTTGTTGCTCGTCACGCTTTGAGCCGTCAAACAGATAGTCAAACATGATCGCGCGTTCGTTCGCATTGGCACGCGCATGGTGGAGTAGTCGCTCGGCCAGATGTTGAGCCATAACGTCGCTGGCGGCGCTTTCGACAGCTTCCAGCGCCGGAGCATCGGGCAGATCAAACGGCTCGCCTGCGCCCGAGAGTGCTTCGATGGAGACCGTTGTCAGACCGGCTGAGATTGCCGAGCGCCGCTGATCCAGCCGCATCCGGTGGCGCAGGCTCTGTAATTCCCCGCGTATTTGCCATGTCGCATGAGTCGCAAAGCTGGCCTGAGCCGGGTCGAAAGTCTGCAAAGCGCGATGCACACCAATGGCCGCCGCCTGTTCTGCATCTTCAGGCATATCGGTAAGCCGATATTGGGCGATCAGGCGAAGGATCCTCGGGCGGAGTGATTCCAGCATGTCGGTGAACGCACGGTCCAGCCTGATGCAGGTGCGCACACGTGCGTGCGCGCGCGGCTCCTGCCTCGCCAGCGCCGCAATCCGCAGCGCGTTGGTAGAGATGGTGTCAGACCGCATGAACCGCGAAGCAGCTCCCTCCTGAGGTATAAGGGGAATAGCGAGCGGAACTTTTCCGAGAGCCTTTGCGCGTGATCCGGTTCGATGCCTAGGGGTGTTTACGGAACTGCGTGTTAGCGTTCACATCAGACCCGTGATGAAATGAAGGGTCATGCCGACAAGCCCGCCTACCAGTGTGCCGTTGATGCGGATAAACTGGAGGTCACGGCCCACGGCATTCTCGATCCGCCCAGTAATAGTCGTCGCATCCCAGCGCTTCACCGTTTCAGAAACCAGAGTGACAATTTCGGAGCCATAACGCGTCGCCGCACCTGCCACGGTTCGGCGGGCAAAACGATTGATCTGAATTTGCAGGCGCTCATCCTGTTTCAGCGCCCTCCCGATATCTGCAAGGCCCTTGCGCATCTCCACGCCCAGATGCGTATCAGCAGAGCGCGCGCGGCGGATTAACGAGCGACGGATGCGCTCCCAGATGCCCATCCACCATTCGGCCACTGCGGGGTTTTCGATCAAGTCGTTCTTCATCGCCTCAACCCGCTCGCGCGTTTCGGGATCGTGCTGCAAATCCTGAGCCAGCTTGCCCAGACCCTCTTCGATCTTGTGCCGGATAGGATGATCGGGATCGACCAGCACCTCGGCCAGCAATTTGTACAAACCGTCCAGCACGCTGGCAGAAATCCGCTCATCCAGCCCGGTCCAGCGCAGCACTGCATTGGCGCGTTTGTGAATGACGTCTTTGACCGTGTCCTCATTGTCCTCAAGTGTCAGACCGGCCCAGCGGATGAAGCCGTCAATCAGGGGCTTGTGGCGCTGATCGCTCATCATGCTTTCCAGCATGCGTCCGGCCAATGGGGAAACGTCAATCTTCTGGAATTGTGAGGCAAGCCCGGCGCGCATCTGGTTGCCAAGCCTGTCAGGATCCAGCGATTCGAGCACTTCGGCGAGCATTTCCGCTGCCCCGCCCATGATCTGCGAGCGCGTGTCGTCCTCACCCTTTTGCGGGCTTTCGACAAGAAAATCTCCAACCGCGCGGGCGATATTCATGCCCGCCATGCGGCGTGCGACGACGGCCGGGATCAGGAAGTTGGTGCGCAGAAACTGCGCCATCGTATCCGCTATACGGTCCTTGTTCTCAGGAATGATCGCGGTGTGAGGGATAGGCAGGCCCAGCGGGTGGCGGAACAGAGCCGTCACTGCGAACCAGTCTGCGAGCCCGCCAACCATGGCCGCTTCGGCAAACGCGTTTACGTAGCCCCAGGCCGGATGGCCACCGGTCAGCCCATGCGTGGTAAAGAATACCACCGCCATAGCCGCCAGCAGACCCGTTGCGCTCCAGCGCATACGTCTGGCGCGGTCCACGCTGAGCGGTTCTCCACCAAACGGCGGACGCGTGCTGGCAGGGGTGGATTGAGGCGAATGCATAACGCGCAGCTATCTGCCCGAAAAGCCGCGCCGCGTCACGCCATAGGTGAACCGCCCAGGGACCGGCAGCGCGATCTTCAACTGGGCTGGTACATCCTTACTCAGCGGGCTCGGCTCCCAGATCCGGACCCTTCGGAAGGCGGGTGGCCGGAATGGCAGAGGGCACATCGGGCGACCCTGCCTCGGGCCGAAGCGGGCGGGTGTCATCGCCCGGCTTATAGGTCAGCATGGATTTGCGCAGCCACGGCCCAACGCGTTTTTCAAAGCCGTCTGCAAGGCTGAAACCGGCCGGAACGATCAACAGCGTCAGCAAGGTCGAGACAACCAGCCCGCCGATCACCACAATGCCCATCGGTTTACGCCATGCCGAATCCCCCACAATCGAAAGCGCGGTGGGGATCATACCCGCTGTCATCGCGACAGTGGTCATTACGATCGGCTGTGCACGTTTGTGGCCCGCTTCAAGGATCGCTTTCAGCTTCTCAGTGCCTGTGGCCATTTCTTCAATCGCAAAGTCGATCAGCAGGATCGAGTTTTTGGAAACAATGCCCAGCAGCAGCAGGATGCCGATATAGACCGGCATGCTTTGCGGTTGCCCCAACAGCCAGATCAGCAGAATGCCGCCCAGCGGAGCAAGCGCAAGGCTGGTCATATTGACCAGTGGGCTCATCAGGCGCTTATACAGCAGGACGAGGCAGGCAAACACGAGCAGAACGCCCGCAACGATCGCGACGATGAGATTCTGGATCAGCTCTTGCTGCCACTGCTCTTCGCCAACGGCATCACGGATAACTCCCGTAGGCAGCTCTTGCAGCACCGGAAGCGCTTCGATCTGCTCCTGCGCAGTCCCTTTCAGGACGCCATCGGCCAGATCGGCGCCAACCAGAACGCGGCGGTTCTGGTTATAACGCTGGATCACGGTCGGGCCGGAGCCGAACTCAATGTCCGCCACGCGCGACAACGGCACTGTTCCGCCATTCTGCGTCGGGACCGGTAGGTTTTCGATGGTGGTCATATCCGTCCGGTCAGACTCGCTGAGCTTCACACGAATCGGAATCTGACGGTCCGAAAGAGAGAAGCGCGCCGCGTTCTGTTCAATCTCGCCAAGGGTCGCGATGCGGATTGTCTGACTCAGCGCAATCGTGCTGACGCCGAGTTCTGCCGCGATCTGCTGTCTTGGCGTGATGATGATTTCGGGACGGTTGATATCGCCGCTGATGCGCGGTGCGACGAGACTATCCAGCCCCTTCATCTGTTCGATCAGAGTGGTCGCCGTCTCATCCAGCAACTCGGGATTGGAGCCGGCTAGCATGATGGTGATGTCGCGGCCGGTGCCAAAGCCTCCGCCCTCGGATTCAAAGCGGACACGCGCGTCAGGAATTCTGGCAAGCTCAGGGGCGAGCTGGCGCTCAAATTCGATCGAGCTTCGCACGCGATCTTCACGCAGGTTCACAAAGATGCTGGCATTGCCGATGCGGATACGCTCCAGCGCGTAGTCAAATTCCTGCTGTTGTTCGAGCAGCTCGGTCACCTGATCGACCACCTGCTTTGTGGTCGCCAGCGTTGATCCGGGCACCAGTTCGATATCAACAGTGCTGCGATTGTCGTCAGTATCGGGCTGGAACTGCGGGGGGATCTGCTGGAACAGAAGCACCGTTACCAACAGCGAAAACCAACCCGCGCCCAGCATCCAGACACGGTGATCATAGAACCGCGCGGTGAGGTAGCGCGTCGTTTCGGAAAAGCGGCTACTTCCACGAGCGGGCAGCTCAACCACCTTGAACAGAGCCAGCCCAGCCACAAACGTAATGAGCGATACGAGCAGCAACTGCACGATTTCAAACGTCTTCGATGTGAGGAAGTAAGCGGTCGAGTTGGTATCGCTCGACACAGCCTGACCCACGGCGTCGGGAATGCCCAACTGCGCGAGAAATTCAAAGGAGAAAAACATCGCCACGGTCGTCACAGCCAGCAGGGCCAACACCAGCAGCAGCAGGCATATCGTATAAAGCCAGCGCCAGGCCGGGCCTTCAATCCCGGCGCGGCGTGTGTGCATCTTGCCAGAATCCAGGGTCCAGCGCAGGATGCGCATGTAGCGGTCCATCATCGGGCCTTCGCCGTGTTCGGCATGGCCTTTGGATTCAAGGAAGTACGCCGCCATCAGCGGTGTCACCATCCGCGCAACAGCCAGAGACATCAGCACCGCGACGACGACGGTAAGGCCAAAGTTCTGGAAGAACTGACCGGAAATGCCCGGCATCAAGCCAACCGGCAGGAACACCGCAACAATACAGAAACTGGTCGCGACCACTGGAAGGCCAATCTCGTCAGCCGCGTCAATACTCGCCTGATAGGGGGTTTTGCCCATGCGCATGTGGCGCACGATATTCTCGATCTCCACAATCGCATCATCGACCAGCACACCCGCGACCAGACCCAGCGCGAGCAGCGAGAGGAAGTTGAGGTTGAAGCCCATCAGCTCCATGAAGAAAAATGTCGGGATTGCCGAGAGCGGGATCGCAACCGCGCTGATAAAGGTCGCGCGCCAGTCTCTCAGGAACAGGAAGACCACGACGATCGCCAGCACCGCGCCCTCGATCAGGGCCGACATTGATGTCGTGTACTGCATCCGGGTGTAATCGGTGCTGGTGCCCATTTTAATGAAGCGGACACCTTTGGTTTCGGACTCGATGGCTTCCATTTCCTCAAGCGCGGCTTCGTATACTGCGAGGTCGGACGCACCGCGTGCGCGGTTCATGTAGAAATTGACGACTTCCTTGTCGCCGACTTCGCTGATCGAAGAGCGCTCGCCATACCCGTCACGCACTTTCGCCACATCGGCGAGCCGTACAGTGCGACCGCCGCCCAGCTGTATCTGGCGCTGAGACAGTTCATACGCGGTGTCACTGTTGCCCAGCACGCGCAGCGACTGGCGCGTCCCGCCGATTTCCGTGAGGCCACCAGCAGCGTTGATATTCTCCTGCCGTAAAACACCGTTGATCTGGTTCGCAGTGACGCCCAGCGCCTGCATTTTCGCCGGATCGATGATCACTTCGATTTCGCGGTCCACCCCGCCAAAACGGCCAATTTCGGCCATGCCTTCGATTTTCAGCAGCCGCTTGGACACGGTATCATCGATGAACCAGCTCAGCTCTTCGATGGTCATATCGTCGGCCTCGACCGCGATATAGCCGATCGCTCCGCCCGCAACGTTCACCTTCTGGATCTGCGGCTCAAGGATGCCATCAGGCAAGGTCGGGCGGACGCCGTCGATAGCGGTCTGAACTTCGCTCAACGCCAGAACGATGTCTGTACCGATTTCAAATTCAACAAATGTGCCCGACGATCCCTCGCTCGCCGAGGACTGGATCGAATTCACCCCGTTGATTGAGCGCAACGCGCTTTCCACGCGCTGGGTGATCTGGTTCTCGATTTCTGCGGGAGCGGCGCCCGGCTGTGCGATCGTAACCTGAACGCCGGGAAATTCAACGTCGGGATTGTTCGTCACATCCATGCGCAGGAAGCTGACGATCCCCGCAAGCAAGAGCGCGGTGAACAGCACCAGCGGGATCACGGGATTGCGGATCGACCAAGCCGAGAGATTGCGGAAATTCATTGCGTGTTTGCCTCAGCTCGAGCCAGCATTGTCTGCACGGGATGCCCCGGACGCGATGGCGCGACCCAAAGGGCGCTTACCCTGGATAATCTACGAAAGCCGGAGGTGAAGGGATGATGGATTGCGATCCCCTCAGCCCTCCTCACGGCGCGGATTGACGGTCTCACCCGGATTGAGGAAACCGCCCGCCTTCAGAACGACCAGTTCCTTACCGCTCAGCCCCTCGACGATGGCGATTCCATTGTCGGTGGCCATGCCGGTTTTGACAGAGCGGCGGACCGCTTTGTTGTCCTTGTCGACGATGTAGACGAACGCGCCTTCACCATCGGCCAGCACAGCGCTTTCAGGCAGCACCGTTGCGGTGGTCGAGCCGCCATTGATGCGTGCCGTTGCAAAGCCGCCAGGGCGCAGTTCTCGCGCGAAGGCAAGCGCAACGCGTGCGGTGCCCTGGCGGGTATTCTGATCGACGGTCGGTGAAAGCTGCCAAACCTGGCCATTGAATGTCTTTTGCGATCCGGCAAGCTCCACTTCGGCGCTGACACCTTGCGAAAGCTGCGCCATTTGCGACTCGCTGACCTGGGCCAACATCTCCATCTCGCCGCCACGGGCTATCGTGAACAGCGGAGGCGAACCAGCGCTCACATTCTGGCCGGGCTCGACATTGCGCGCGAGGACATAGCCAGCCGCAGGTGCCGTCACATTCGTTTGTGCAGTGCGGGCACGCAGCTCTGCAAGCTGAGCCTCGGCCACTTTCACGCGTGCATTGGCGCTGTCCCGCGTGGCGGTGAGGCGGTCGATGTCAGCAGTCGAAATGAAGCCTCGCTCCACCAATTGGAGCGCTCGATCAAGGTCAGCCTGCGCAAGCTTTGCATCCGCCTTGGCCACCTCAATCTGCGCGGCCTGGGCGGAAACCTGCTGAACCTGAACCGACCGGTCGATAACGGCCAGCACCTGGCCACGACGGACCCACTGGCCCGCATCGACAGGAACGGAGACAACCCGTCCCCCCTGCCCCTCGACACCAACTGGCATGGAGCGTCGCGCAGCAATCTGGCCGGGCACTTCGATCGTTCCGGCAATCGTGGTCTGGCCCGGAGCCACCACTGTCACAACCGGAGCCTGCGCCTGATCATCATCATCAGCCACAGCCATGGGATCATCGCTGGCCAGTGCGAAATAGGCGCCGATCGCCAGCAACAGACCAAAGATTATCGCCCCGAACAACAGCAGCTTGCCCGAAACGCCCGACTGGCGCTGTGTGGCAGCACCTTCGAATTCGGTACCCACTGGTGCGGTTGCTTCTGCAGTGACGGTCGTTTGATAATTCATCGAGAATTCCCTGGCGCGTGCGAAGTCTCTCAACGCCCACACCAATTAAGCCTGTTTGCCCGAATTGGCTATTCCATCTTTTGGTGTATTATTCGCATAACTCACCAAGCGCAAGGGCGATAGCTCGCAAGCGTATCGGCGACAATATACTGCTCGACTGATGACTTGCTGGGTTAGACGAAGGACGACGCACTTTGTTCCTCGAACCGCAACAGGCCGAACCTAGCGCAATCGCACGCACAAGAGGGCGACGAAGCCAAAGCCACGTCGCCCCTGATGTTTCAATGCTTCCAGAACCTGCTGGAAGATCAGCCTTAGCGGACGCGCCCGCGCTGAATAAGGTTGATCACACCAAGGAGCACGACAGCTCCGATCACGGCAACCACCAAACCAGTCAGCGAAAACTCTTGTACACTGCCGGAAAGACCCAACAGCGGCCCGGCAATCATATTGCCGACGATAGAGCCAACACAGCCGACGACGATATTCCAGAAAATGCCCATCGAGGCATCGCGGTTCATCACCATGCTGGCCAACCAGCCGGCAATGCCACCAACGATAAGTGCGATAATCCAACCCATACTATGTGTTCCCATTGTTTAAGTGTGTGTACCTAAACTATGGAACAGAGATTGGCCAGTTCCGAGAAAGTGACGCGCGCAGGCGTCCTGCGCGCCCAATTCAATACCGGAGCTTGCGCTCGTATTCGTCCCGGTATTTCTGAATCCGTGTGACCCGCAGGCCTTTCATCCCGGACCTGTCCATCGCGCGTTGCCACGAAGCGAACTCTTCCAGCGTGAGACCATAGCGCTCAAGCACTTCGTCGATCGTCAACAGCCCACCATTAACGGCCGCGACAACCTCCGCCTTGCGACGCATGACCCATCGCTTGGTCGAGGGTTTGGGCAGGTCGTTGAGCGTTAACGGCTCTCCGAGGGGCCCAATAACCTGAGCGGGGCGGATATCTTGATTTTCGATCATATTTCGTCTCTCGCGTCGCCTTTTGCAGCAATCTCCGCTTGCCCGGATGCATTGCCGCAAGAGGCTTTGCAGGCCTCTAAACCATTAGGGTTAACGGGCCGTTCGCCATTGCCCAGTGCCTTGAAAAAGCTCGCCGCCGCGTCTCCGAATCTTGCTCCGGAAGATCCTGCGATCAGAATCGAGTCCTGGCGCAACTCATGCCGCAAGTCACGCGCAGCATTCAGCCTAGCGGTCAACTCGCTCCATTCGATCGCACGCAACGCCTCGCGGCTTCGCACGCCATCACCACCCTTTTCGGGCGCCGAATCAATGGAGCCAACCAGCGGTTCATCGCTGAATCCATCACCGCGGGAATCGCGGGGGACAGGCTTGCTCTTTTCGAACATGGCGCATCTTGTATCCGCCGTTCGTCAAGATGTGGTAAAACCCGCGTTCATTACCTCTTTAGATTACTGCAGGCCCGGTGCGCAAGACGACGATGCCGGAAGACATGATCGATTCGGCTTGGATTCTTGCGTTTTTCGCAGGGACTGGCGCCCGTGCAAGAGTGCCCTTATATCGCATATCTATCATGACGATCACCACAACTACTGCGCCCAGCTCGACATTCGGGCTCGATACGGCGGACCTTTTTGACCTGCCGCGGCCTGCCGCCGAATGCCGAATCGTCGTCGCGATGAGCGGCGGG